>WNFX01002164.1_pt1 | contig 52038 bp, 52 predicted proteins | sample 5400111 | NCBI WGS metagenome assembly WNFX01 (sample SAMN13153363, study PRJNA577476) | soil metagenome | isolation source: 40 cm soil or saprolite under grassland replicate 1 | place: USA:California | collected 2016-06-15
AAGGTTGAACTCGATGTCGCGCAGGTTGCTCTTGAAGTGGGCCATGCTCATCTCCCGCCGGAATGCCCAAGAGCTATTACTAGCCAGTAACATCTCAGTGTACTACCGGCGGGTAACTTGGCAACCCTTCCCGCTTGGCAGCCGCGGCACCGGGGTGGTCAAAGCAGGATGTTGATGGCACGGGCGATAAAGCAGGTCCGGGTAGGGTGACCGGCCGCCTGATGCCCGGCTTCCCCCCGTGCGGCCTCCTCAGGCCCGTTAGCAGGCATTTCTGGCTCTTTCATGACCTCATCGTCGCCGTCGGCCCATTCCGCGGGACCGGATCGCGCTCTAGGGTGTCGCTATCGCTACCTTTGATCACCGGAAGCTTGGTGGACCATGGCGCTAGGCCTCACGTCTGAGCATCTGGAGCTGGCGGCCGCGGTGCGTGGCTGGGCGCAGCGGCACAGTCCGGCGCAGGCGGTGCGGGCCGCCGCCGACAGCGAGGATCGTGGAGCCGGACGCTACCGCTGCGAGCTGGCACCCAGCCTGGCCAGCCAGGGGCTGCTCGGCCTGCATGTGCCAGAAGCCGAGGGCGGGCAGGGCTACGGTCTGGCGGAGCTTGCGGTGGCCATCGAAGAGCTGGGCCGCGCGCTGGTACCTGGCGCCTTCCTGCCGACGGTGCTCAGCTGCGCCATCCTGACCGAGGCCGGCCTGTCAGGCCCGGCAGCCAAGCTGATCGCCGGCCTGGCCGACGGTTCGCGGATCGGCGCGGTCTGCCTTGCCGCCGGGCTGGCAGGTGAGCCTGGCCCCGACGGCGGGCTGACTGTCACCGGTGATGCTGGCCCGGTGCTCGCCGGGTCGATGGCCGACATCATCGTCGCCGCCGTGCGCACCGGCGGCCGCGCGATCTGGGTCGCGCTCGACGCCGCCGATCTTCAGGTAACCGGTCTGGACAGCCTGGATCTGACCAGGCCGCTCGCCCGGCTGCACGCCGACAGGGTGGCTGTGCCTGCCGAGCGGATGCTGACTGGCCTGGCTGACAGCACCGTCGCCAGCCTGGCAGGGATCATGTTCGGCGCCGAGGCCTGCGGCATCGCCGACTGGGCAGTGCACACCGCGGCGCAGTACGCCAAGCTCCGGCATCAGTTCGGCCGGCCGATCGGGCAGTTCCAGGCGGTGAAGCATCGCTGCGCGCTGATGCTGACCCAGGCCGAGCAGGCCGCGGCGGCGGTCTGGGACGCCGCGAGGACCGCGCCAGGCGGCGACCGGGAGTTCGCAGCGAGCGTCGCCGCCGCGGTTGCCCTTGACGCGGCGGTAGACGTGGCCAACGGCTGCATTCAGACTCTGGGCGGCATCGGTTACACCTGGGAGCACGACGCCCATCTGTATTACCGGCGAGCGATGTCGCTGCGCGCCCTGCTCGGGCCGTCCGCTTACTGGCGCGAGCAGGTGGCCAGGCTCGCCCTGGCCGGCGCCAGCCAGTCGGTGCAGGTAGAGCTGCCGGCGGGCGACGCGGAGTTCCGCGCTCGGGTGCGGGCCGAGCTCGCCGAGATCGCCGCCCTCAGCAGCGAGGAGCGGGCACACCGGCTGGCGGCAGGCGGCTGGGTGGCTCCGCATCTGCCCAGGCCGTGGGGCCGGGACGCAGGCCCGCTCGAGCAGCTGGTGATCGATGCGCAGCTGCGGGCCGCGGGCATCAGGGTGCCGAACCTCTACATCGGCGCCTGGGTGGTGCCAGCGCTGATCCAGTACGGAACACCAGAGCAGCAGGAGCGCTTCCTGCTCCCCACCTTGCGCGGGGACTACCTGTGGTGCCAGCTGTTCAGCGAGCCAGGCGCGGGCTCGGACCTGGCCGGGCTGACTACCAGGGCGGAGCGAGTGGCGGGCGGCTGGCGGCTCAACGGCCAGAAGATCTGGACCTCACTTGCCAGGGAGGCTTCCTGGGCGATCTGCATCGCCAGGACCGATCCGGCGGTTCCCAGGCACGGCGGGATCAGCTACTTCCTTGTGGATATGCGTGCGGACGGCGTCAGCGTGAGCCCGCTGCGGGAGATCACCGGCGACGCGATGTTCAACCAGGTCTTCCTCGACGATGTCTTCGTCCCCGACGACTGCCTGGTCGGCGGGGTCAATGGCGGCTGGCGGGTCGCCAGGACCACGCTGGCCAACGAACGGGTGTCGCTCTCACAGTCCTGGGCATTCGGCTCCGGGGTGCCCGAGCTGCTCCAGGTCGCCGGAGCTGCCGACGAGGTGCCGCTTGCCGACGTCGGCAGGTGCGTCTGCGAGGGCAGGGCGATCGACCTGCTCGGGGTTCGGGTCACGCTCAAGCGGATCTCGGGTACCGACCCGGGAGCGACCGGCAGCGTGCGGAAGCTGCTCGGCATGCGCATAGCTCAGCAGATCTCCGAGCTGTGCTTGGCGATGTCGGGCGGCAGCGGCGCCACGGCGGCCAGCTACGGCCAGCCCGTCGGTGCTGACGGCAAGCCCAACGGCGGTCACTGGGCCAGGCAGGTGCTGCTGACCAGGGCGCTGACCATCGGCGGCGGCACCACCGACATTCAGCTCAACATCATCGGCGAGCGAATGCTCGGGCTGCCGCGCGATCCTGATCCGCCAACGGCATAGCCGCCGCGACGACCCGCCGCAGACAGATACTACGCAATTACACAGCGTGAGGTTACCCTTCTCAGGACGATTCCTCTGGAGGGTGCATGACCAGCGGCGAAGCACCGCGAGGCGGACCGGGTGAGCGGCCTGCCCCAAGGGCGCCCATGGAGTCCGCCGGGTGCGGCAGGCCCGCGCGTGCTCGGCACGTGGCGAGACCGGCCGCGGCCGAGCAGCAGCTGATCACGGCGATCGCGGCCGGCCGGCGGGCGCGGATGCGGCGGGCGCTCATACTCGCGATGGCCTCGATGTCCGCCTTCGTGCTGCTCGCCTCGGGGAGCGGCTGGGTGCTGGCCCGCTACGTCAGCGGCCATCTGACCAGGCTGGATGCGGGCACGTCGGGGACCACGAACAGCGGGCCGCTGAACATCCTGGTCGCCGGGGTGGACATCCGGTCGGGACTGACCTGGCGCCAGCAGGTCCTGTTGCATGTTGGCCATGTCACCAGCCACAACTCCGACACGCTGATCGTGGTGCACGTCTTTGCCGACCATCGGCACATCGACGCGGTGAGCCTGCCCAGGGACTCCTGGGTAGAGATACCTGGCCACGGGATGAACAAGATCAACGCGGCGATCGGCCTCGGCGGCCCGAAGCTGATGGTCAGGACCGTGCAGGCGGCGACCGGCCTGCGGATCAACGACTACGTGCAGGTCAATTTCCTCGCGTTCGTCAAGGTGATCGACGCGCTCGGCGGCGTGAACATCTGCCTTCCCTATGCGGTGGACGACCCGTATAGCGGGCTGCACCTGGCAGCCGGGCGGCATCATGTGAACGGCATCACGGCGCTGCAGTTCGCCAGGGACCGGCACTCGTTCGCGCGCTCTGACCTGGCCAGGATCTCCGACCAGCAGCAGCTGCTCGCCTCGGTCATGACCGAGGCGGTGCGTTCTGGCGCGCCGACCGACCCGGTGCGGTTCGGCAGGCTTCTCGCCGCGGCCACGGCGGCGATCCGGGTAGATCAACGATTCAACCTGGTCAGCCTGGCTCGCCAGCTCCGCTACCTGCGGCCGCGCGCGGTGGCCTTCTTCACGGTGCCGCTGGCCAATACCGGCTACCTGACTCCAGGGGGCGAGTCCGCGGTGCTGTGGGACCGGCAGGCGGCGAGAACCATGTTCGCGCGGATCGCCAGCGACCGTCCGGCACCGCGCCGGCCGGGCAGAACGCGCCGGGCCGCCGGTCAGGGGCACCCGGCGAAGACGGCTGCACAGGCCGCGTGCAGGTAGGTCATCTCCTGGCCGGTGAGCAGTGCCTGGCCGGCCAGTGCGTGGCTCCCGGTCAGGACTGCCAGGGCGCTCGATCAGTGGTGGTGGCCGCCGCCACCGCCGCCGTCTCCCCCGGAACCGCCGTGCCCGCCGTGCCCGCCGCCGAAGCCGCCATGATGACCACCGCCGTGGTGACCTCCGTGGCCGCCACCGGCGCCACCACGGTGATGAAGGCCGCCCTGCTGATGACCTCCTGGCCGATGACCGCCGTGACCGTCATCCGGGCCGGACTGGTCATCGCCAGGAGCCGCGTAGTCCCACCGCCAGGCGTTGTTGACGACCCTGCGCGAGCTTCGTATCGCCGTGACCGACCAGATGGCCACGATGATGACGAGCACCACGCCGATGAAGATGTCCTGCCCGATCCCGAACACGCTTCCTCCCGCTGACGGAGCCCAGCCGAGGCGGCAGCAACGGCCGAGGCAGCCGAGGCAGCCACGATGGCCGTTTCGGTGCCGAATTGGTTCCATTGTGGTTTTTGCCGGTCAACTATGCAATCGGGCCGGCATCGGCAATCAGGAATCCGGCCGCGCCACGGCCAGCTGGCTCGCCGTGACGGAGGCGATCGCGAGGACGTCCGAGACCACGTTGATCAGGCGGCAGCCGTTTTCCCTGTACAGCCGGGCCGTTGCGCCGTCGGCCGAGTGCACGCCGACCGGCTTGCCCGCCGCCGCGCACGCCGCCCAGATCCGCTCAAGCGCTGGCCGGAGAACGGCGTCCCGCGGGTCGAGGGCGCAGCCAAGCGAGTAGGACAGATCCCGCGGGCCGACGTAGATGCCGTCCACGCCAGTGATCGCCAGCGTGGCCTCCAGCTCGGCGATCGCGGCGCCGGACTCCACCATGATCACGCAGAACGGCTCTTCGTCCCCGGCCAGCACGCCGCCGCCGGACCGGTACCCGGCTGGCGGGTAGTGGCACGCGCCGGCCGCGGCGCGCGCCTGCTCCGCCGATTCGACGTTGGGCACGATCACCCCGGCGCAGCCGAGGTCCAGCGCCCGGCCGATATCGGCGGGATGGGCGTACCTGACCCGGCCCGCCGGAGTCGCGCCTGCCTGCCGGATCGCCGTCGTCAGCGCGGGCAGATCCCGCTCGGTCGCGCCGCCATGCTGCAAGTCGATCACCACGTAGTCCAGACCAGCCCTGGCCATCGCGGTGACCGCGAGCACATCGCCGATGGTGACCCAGCCGCCATACAGCGGCTCTCCGGCGGCCAGACGGCCGCCGAGCGATTTGTTATGCATCCGCCAAAGCCAAGCACATGCGAGCATCAGCGCGTGCACGGCACCCCGGTCCGCCCGCAGGCCGGCCGTCGCAGGCGGCAGGCTGGCCAGGCAGACTGGCGGCGGAGGTACGGACATGAGCGATCGTCCCGCGCCGTGGTCCGAGATCGCCGCCTGGTATGACGACCTGGTGACCGCGGGCAGCGGGCCGCACGAGACAGCCGTCGGCTGCCTGCTGCGCCTGGTGCCCGAGCTGGCCGGCCTGGCGGTGCTCGACCTGGCCTGCGGCCAGGGCCTGGCCACCCGCGCGCTCGCACAGGCAGGGGCAGCGGCGGTGCTCGGGATCGACTCGGCCCCAGGCATGATCGACCGGGCCCGCGGCTACCCCGCGCCGACCGGCGTCTCCTACCGGGTCGATGACGCTGAGCGGCTCAGCTCCTGCGCCGACGCGTCCTTTGACGGCGTCACCTGCCAGCTCGGCCTGATGGACATCGGCGACCTGGCCGCCGCCGTGCGCGCCGTGGCGCGAGTGCTTCGCCCTGCAGGCTGGTTCGTGCTGGTGATCGGGCATCCGTGCTTCCTCGCTCCCGGTGCGAGCACGGCAGAGGGTCCCGGTGGCGTGCCTGGCAGGCTGATCACCGGCTACCTTGGCGAGGGGTTCTGGCGCTCGGGCAATCCGCACGGCATCAGGGGCCGGGCAGGGAACTACCATCGGACGCTGAGCACCTACCTCAACACGCTGGCCGGTGCCGGATTCGTCGTGGCGGCGGTCGACGAGCCGCGGGCCTCCGCGCTGCTGCTGGCCGAGCAGCCGGTCTACGAGCACCTGCCGATCTTCCTCGGGCTGCGGGCCCATCTGGGCGAACGGAGGCGGCATGAGCTGTCGGCCCCGACGGCTGGTGACGCCGGGGTTCCGGTATATGAGAGGTAACGGCTCGCTGCCAGCTAGTGACCGGGAGAGGGTGTGTCCGAGTTCCGATTCGATGTCGAGGGCCTGTTCGACGAGGACTACCTGTACTTTTACGGCGAGTCGCTCGGCGCGAGAACGAAGGCCGAGGCCGAGCTGATCTGGTGCCTGCTCGAGCTCCAGCCAGGGATGGAGGTGCTCGACCTGGCCTGCGGCCACGGCAGGATCGCCAACGAGCTAGCGGCGCGCGGCTGCGTGCTGACCGGGCTGGACGCCACCCCCCTGTTCCTCGACCTGGCCAGGAAGGAAGCAGCGGCACGCGGGCTCGCCGTGACCTACGTGCAGGGTGATATGCGGGCGCTGCCCTGGACCAACAAGTTCGACCGGGTGATCAACTGGTTCACCGCGTTCGGCTACTTCGACGACGCGGGCAACCGGCAGGTCATCGCCCAGGTAGCCAGCGCGCTCAGGCCGGGCGGGATGTTCGCGCTTGAGATGAACAACCACGATGGGGTGATCCGCGGGTTTCAGGCATCCAGCGTGCATGAGCGGGACGGCGACCTGCTCATCGACAGGCACACCTACGAGCCGCTGACCGGCCGGATGATCACCGAGCGGACGATCGTCCGCGGCGGCCGGATCCGCCGGGTTCCCTTCTTTGTCCGCATGCTCACCTTCACCGAACTGCGCGGCTGGCTGACCAGCGCCGGTTTCAGCATGGTCGACGGCTGTGACGAGCACGGCGATGCGCTGACGGCCGACAGCCGCCGGATAATCACCGTAGCCCGGCTCTGAGCAGCCGGCCAGGTACCGGCCGCATGCGAGAATCGGCGCTGTGCTGGCCGATGTCCTCCGGTTCCTGATCTGCCCGCACTGCGGTTCTTCCCTGGCGGCCGCCGGCGGCTCGCTGCGCTGCGCCGGCGGGCACGTCTTCGACGTGGCCAGGCACGGCTACGTCAGCCTGCTGCCGCCCGGCGGGCCGGTAGCAGGCGGCGATACCGCCGCCATGGTGGCGGCGAGGCAGAGTTTCCTCGCCGCCGGGCACCTCGGCCAGGCGGCCGCCGAACTCGCGCGGTCGGCGGCGCGCGCGAGCGCGAACGTCACAGGTGCGGCCTGCATCGCGGATGTCGGCGCGGGCACCGGGCACTACCTGGCAACCGTGCTTGATCAGCTTCCTGGCCGGGCTGGCCTGGCGCTGGACGCGTCCAGGTTCGCGCTCCGCAGGGCTGCTCGCGCCCATCCGCGCATCGGGGCGGTGGCCTGCGATGCCTGGCGGGCCCTGCCGGTGGCCGATGGCTCAGCGGCCGTGATACTCAACGTGTTCGCGCCGCGCAACGGAGCCGAGTTCCGCCGCATCCTGGCCCCGGCCGGGCAACTGCTGGTGATCACGCCGACCAGCGCGCATCTGGCGGAACTCGTCCAGGCGCTCGGGCTGCTGACCGTGGACAGCCAGAAAGAGCAGCGGCTGGCCAGGACGCTTGAGGCGTATTTCGTCCGCACCGGGCAACACGACATCACCAGCACCGCCGCGCTCAGCCACCAGGACATGCTGGCCGCCGTCACGATGGGCCCGAGCGCGTGGCGAGCCGGCCCGGCCGGCCGGCTGGCGCGCATCCGTGCGCTCGCGGAGCCGCTGAACGTGACGCTATCGGTACGGCTGTACTGCTATCGCCGGTCCGGCGGCTGACCGGCTGTCCAGGCGCTGGCTCACTGCCGGGCACTGCGGCGCAGCAGCGTCGCGCCGATCTGGCCGACGACCCCCCCGCCGATGGTCAGCCAGGCACCAGCCTGCAGGTCCTTGTACGTCATGTCGATCGGGCTGAAGTGCGTGGCGTTCAGCCCGATCCACACGCCGGCGGCGGCGAGCGCGATCAGGCAGAACAAGCCTGCCAGGAACCGGGATCCGATCAGGCCGGCGATCAGGACTCCGATCCCTGCCACGAGGACGATCATGCCGAACGAGCGCGGGAACGCCGCGACGGTCCGGTACGACCAGTGCAGGACGCCGGCGACCGAGGTATGGCTGATACCGGATCGCGGTCGCGATCCCCTTGCATCGATCCAGGTCAGCAGGGCTCCGACGGCAATCGCGACCCCGCAGAGTTCGACGATGACGGCAGCGCCGGCGTGGCGCAGTGTCCTCATAGCGCCGACTTTAGCCCGTTCCCTGCCCATATCTTAAGAGGCCGCACCGAATCTGGCTGATCGCGTACCTGAGCCCGCCCTGGCCAATCGGAACGCTGATCCGCACCCGGCCATGCGTCAGCCGGGAAGCCCGGGCTGGCTGATGATCAGCACGACCGAGACGATCAGCAGCACGCAGCCGAAGCTGACCAGCGCGTAGCGGACGCCGTACAGCTTGAACGAACTGCCGATGCCGACCAGGAACAGCACGGCGGCCAGGAAGACGGTGATCTTGACATAGTCGTCGCTGATCACGGCCGCCTCGGTGCCCGCACCGAACTTACCGTCGGCGGCCCGGTCAAGCCCGTTGGCCCGCGCCTGGGCCGGCAGCCGGTACTGCGGCATATAGGTCGGGCCCGCTGGCGCGTGCGGATTGCGCAGCGGATGGGTGGCCAGCCAGGCGTTGAAGGCGACCCGGAACCGCGGCCGGAAGCGGCGCTCGGCGATCACCTCCTTCTGCGGGCTGTTCAGGGTGAACGCGATGAACCAGGCGTTGAAGGTCGCGGCGTCGAAATTACGTTGTGAAAGGGCTATGAGATTGTTCCTGGTTGCCAGGTTGCGCAAGGTGGCCGACCGGGCGATGTCGACCCTCGACTCCGTTCCCCATCTGGCCGCTGAGTAGCCCGCCCACGCGGCGGCGACCGTGACGATCGCGAGCAGCAGCGCCTCGCAGATCTGCACGGCGCGGAAATGCCGTTCGGCAGGGTCCGCGCCCTCGTCGTCGGGCCCGACCTGCTGTTCGCCATGGTCGTGCAGCCTCTTGCCTGCCTCGACCGGATCAAGCCCTTCGGCCATCAGCCCCCCACGCTCGGCGGCGCCAGCTCAGGCGGCCGCCCGGCTACCGCCAGCACCGCCGCCGCGGGCCAGGCAGACCGCGAGGGCGGCTCAGGGCGTCATTGCCCCAGAGCCGCCCGGCCGGCCGCGTCAGGTCTGCTCGGGCAGGTTGGCCGCGCCGGGCGGCCTGGTACCCGGTTCCCGCCTAGCGCGGTCGTCGTGAGATTCCTGTCAGGTCAGCTCGAGCAGTGGGAAGGACCGGTGCCGGCGGGGCGGGACGAGGAGGTTCTGCCGCCGGGTCGCGGTGATGAACCGCTCCAGGCCGTTGTCGTCGTCTTCGTTGGCGAGGAACTGGTGCTGCAGGTCCTGTGCGGCCTGCGAGGTGCGCAGCCGCGCGAAGAAATCGGCGGTCTGAACGAAGATCATGAACTGGAGCTTGAACTGGTTGCTGCCCGCCGGGACGTTGACTCCGTTGGAGCCGGGGAAGGTGCGGAACGCGGGCACGTCCAAGGTGTCCACGCCGGGGCCATCCATCCGGACGTGGATCGGGGTACTGTCGGCTGCCCGTGAGGACCGTTGCAGCGCGGCGTTGTGGCCGATCCGCCCGGTGCCGGTGAAGGTGGCGCTGAGGGTCTGGTTGTTCGGGCTGAAGGTGCCGGCGCTGTCCTGAGCCTCGGCCGCGGCGGATCCGGTGCCCTGGAAGACGTTGTTGATGAAGGCGGGGCCGCCGCCGTTGGTGAACTGGTCGGCGTTGCCGGCTGCGGGGATTCCGTTGGGGGTGCCGAGCTGGTTGGAGGTGAACATGTACTGGCAGCGTTCGGTGAACGGCTCCCCGTCGGGACGGTTGGAGTCCTGGTTCGGCAGCGCATAGAACTGGTACAGATCCTCGATGACGTGCGAGAAATGGACGATGGAGCCGTTGTCGAAATAGTCGCCGGGCTTGGCGTCTGTGAGCTTGGCGGAGGAGTTGCCGACGAAGGTGACGATCTGCGCCGAACCGCTGGCGTTGACCTGCTGGTCCACGAAGCCCATGGCCATCGAGGAGTCGGGGTTGATGCGCGGCGCGAACTCGAAGCCGTAGCTGTCCGCGACCTTGCGGGGCATGCCAGGCTGCATGAACTGGATGCGCGCGGTCTGGAAGCTGAGCAGCCCGTTGAAGTTGGGCGATGGCACGTTGTTGCCGTTGAGGCTGTTGCTGCCCTGCAGCCACAGGGCGACGTCGCTGAGGTTGGCCATATTGTCGCTGCGCAACTGGAACACCATGTCGTTGGATTCGATCGCGACATTGACATTGAAGCGGTCCTTTGTGACGCCAGGAATCAGCGCGTTCGGCCCGCCCACGAAGCCACCCACCACGTCGGTGGGGAAGGGAACTGCCTCTTCGAGTACGAACCGGCTCAGGTCTGAGGCCAGGTGTGGCATGTGCGCGGCGACCACTGTCTGCGACAGCCGGTTGAAGTACGGCCGGCCGTAGGACACCGAGAAGATCAGTACCCCGGACGGGCTGGCCGGGTACTCGTACTCGATGAGGAACAGCGCGTTGGTGAGCGTGGACTGGTCGGACCTGGTCGGGGTACGGGTCAGCTTGGCGGGCAGGAATAGGGTGAACACCACGGGGAACTGGGCCGTGACATTGCCGGCGCCGTCGTTATAAATCTGTGCCGGGTGGACGAAAGCGCCCATGTTGAACTGAATGTCGGAAAATGCGGTGGCTGCGGCGGCCGGCCGGGCTGGAGCCAGCACGAGTTGCTCTAAAATTGTGGCCTGCGTGAGTAAGAATGCGGTGGCGGCACCCTTTTTCAGAGCCGATCGGCGGCTCAGGGCATTGCTCTTCAGTCTGTCTGCGTCCATGACCTCTTGTCCTTCAGCTTTCCTTCAGCGTGCATGGTGTCGGGTGCGATGGTGAAGCGGCGGCGAGCGCGGAGGATAAATGGAATTCAGGTTGCAGTGGACCGGGGCTCAGCAGAACGTGGTTCGCGCGAGTTGCGTCGTCCACGTGCCGCTGCTGGTGAAGTACTCCTGGGCGGTGAGGGCGGTCAGGCCAGCCGGGCAGGAAAATGTGCCCACCGGGTCGATCTCGGCCGAGGAGTAGGCGCCGAAGCTGGAGATGGACGAGGTAGAGAAACCGGTGACCAGGGTCAGGTCGTTACCGAACAAGGTGGGGACGCCCTGGCCAGGCGCTACGCCAGCGACCGTGTCAGATACCGGCACCCCGTTGGGCGTATCGGTATAGGCCCAGTTCACCCAGATGTGGTTGGTGTTGTTTCCGGCATCGGACACGCCGATGGACGGATTGAAATCGTCGCTGGTGTTGCTGTGGAAGGCCAGTGCCGTGGTGGCTAGATTGGTGCTGACGTTGATCGCGCCATAGCGGGTTGTCGGGAAGCCGGAGTCGTTCACGGTGTGAGCGAACCAGACGAAGCTGCCGTCTTGGACCCCGGCGGATTCGATGCGCCCGTCGAGCGGGTCGAGTGTCCTGGATGTTCCTGGCTGGTTCACCCGGCGTGTGGGAGCGCTGAATGCTGATCTGACGACAGCACGCAGGGAGATCGCGCCCGCTGGATTGGTCGGCATCACGTACAGGTCGTAGCCGGTACCGGGTACCGCGGCTAGCCAGTAGGTGCTCGTGGTGGAGAAGGTCGGGATCCCAGCCACGGTCACCGGTGCGGTAGAGAATGCCACCGAGTAGGGCGTGACGTCGAATCCGGCTCCCGTGTAGGCCGCGGACTTGGGCATCGCATAGGCGGCCGAGCCTAGGTAGGAGCCGCCGAAGCTAAAGTTGTTGGTGGAGGACAGCAGTGAGGTGCTGTCCTGGCCAAGATAGGGATAATCGAGCGTGGCGCCGAGCGGGTAGAGTGACGAGTTCGAGAAGACGATGCTGTATATCCACCATGCGCCGCAGGCGTCATCGGTCTGGCTGGCCGCGAGGTACTGAATCGGCACGTCGAAGCTGGACGCCGGCACGGAGTCGACCACCAGGCTGAAACGCTTGAAGGCGTTGTCGTACTGAATGCGCGGGTGGGACAGCCCAGAAGACGCGCCAAGCAGGCTGCTCAGCGACATCGTGCACACCGTTGCGGCAGTGCTCTTGCTGTAGACCTGCAATCGCAGGTTGGCCGTCTCGGCAATCTCGGTGCCATTCACCGCCGCGGTGGCGTCGGGCGTCTGGCAGTTCGCGCAATCTGAGCTGCCCTCGGTGATGCCGTGGAAGTTGGCTGGGGAAGACGAGGACGTGGCCGCCATCGTGGGCGTCCCTGTCGCTAGTGCGGATGTCCCGGCCGACCGGGCTGAGTTCGGCCCGCCGCTGCCAGCCGGCGCGCTGGCCGGCTTCGGCCTCGTGGCTGGTGCCGCCAGTGTAGGTAGTGCGCTGCCGGCTGGCTTGCCGTCGCGGCCGAGCGGGATGAAGGTACTGGACCTGACCCAGATCCGCGAACCGCCCGTGGCGCTGCTGATGGTGACCGAACGCGCCGCCCTGGCGTGCCCGGACCCCGCGATGATGGCCGGTGCCCCAGTGGGTGCCTGCGGCATGGGCGTAGCTGCACCGGCAGACACTGGTGCAGCGGTGACGCCGACGGCGAGAACTAATCCTGCGCCGGCGGCCACTTGGCGAATCTGGACTCTCATCGTTCCTCCTGGGTACAACGAACCGGCAGGTCCGGGGCGGACCTACCGGCAAAGAGGGGAACCATCGCAGAGATGGGTTTATCGGGCATATCGTCAGCCCTTTGGGGCGAGAATGACGAATGAAGGGCCCGTGACCTCCTGGGCGGGGAAGCCGATGAATCAATCAACGCCGTGTCTAAATCAACAAAAGCTGTGTCGGCACGAAGCGCTACAAGCCCTGACTACACCCATCGAATGCACACATTGAGCCTAATAACACGAATCTTGGTGTCAAGTGACAAAAAAGTCATGATCCGAGTGGCCGGTCAAGCGGGTCCGCGCCGGGGTGCGTAAGGTCACCATCGGATGATCACGCTGCACGTGCAGCGTCCTCACCGAGGATCTGGAGGGACCATGCCGCCTCACGCGACGAGCCACGACGACACCGCGCTGCTGTCCGCCCTGACCAGCCAGCGCGATCATGTGCTGGGGATCTTGGATGGCCTGTCCCCGGCGGACCTGCGGCGGCCCGTGCTGCCGTCCGGCTGGACCTGCCTGGGGCTGGTCAAGCATCTCGCGCTCGATGTCGAGCGGTTCTGGTTCCGCAGCATCCTCGCTGGCGAGCCGGTGGACCTGGCCAGCGGTGCGGACGCCTGGCAGGTCAGCGCGGATACGCCCGCCGAGGCGGTGTTCGGGCTCTACCGCCAGGAGATAGAGCTTGCCAACGCCATCATCACACGCACCTCGCTGGACGCCGCGCCCGCCAGGTGGCCGGAGGAGTGGGCCAACTGGCGGCTCCGCGACCTGCGGGAGATCATGCTGCACGTGATCACGGAGACCGCCTGCCACGCCGGGCACCTGGACGCGGCCCGCGAGCTTATCGACGGCCGCACCTGGCTTGTCCTGACCTAGCTCACCGTGGCCAGCCGGGTGAGAGCGGCCCGCCGGGTGAGATTGGCGCCGGGTTAAACCGGCCCGCCGGGTGAGACTGGCCCGCCGGGTGAGAGTGGCCCGCCGGGCTAAACCGGGTTAAATGCGGTGGCGGCGTGCCGCAGGCTGGCCTCGCAAGCATGCACTCAAGCCCGTCGCGGCGCCCCGCGGGGCACCGGACTCGAGCATGCATGATGTGTGCATGAGCGATCAGGTGGCGCTGCGGCCGGTTCGCGAGGATGACCTGCCGATGCTGGAGGAGGTGACCCAGAACCCGGAAAGCACCGGTGAGTTCCAATGGTTCGGGTGGCATGACCTCCGGCGCTGGCGGCGAGGCTGGGACGAAAATGGCCTGCTCGACCCGGACGGCGGAACCCTGATCGTGGCCCGTGACGGCCAGGGGCTTGGCCTGGTGAACTGGCGGCGCCAGCCGACCACAGTGGCCGGATACTGCTGGGTCATCGGCGTCGTGCTGCTGCCGGAGGCCCGCGGCCGCGGTTACGGCACGCAGGCGCACAGCTTGCTGGCTCGCTACCTGTTCGCGCACACGACGGCGCACCGCATCTGGGCGGGGACCGACACGGACAACGTCGCCGAGCGCAGAGCGCTGGAGAAGGCAGGATTCACCAGGGAGGGAGTGGCTCGCGGCGTAGGGTGGCGCGATGGTGCCTGGCGGGACGGGGTGATCTACAGTCTTCTGCGCACCGATCCGGTCGCGAACTGAGCCCGGGTTCCTTGAGTGATCATGCAGCGGCGGCACCGGCGGCGATTGCTGCTGCGGCGGCGGCACTGGCGGCGATTGCTGCTGCGGCGGCAGCGGCTGGGGCAACTGCTTGGGCAACGGCTTGGGCTGCGGTGAGAATTGGCTCTATGACGAGGCTGACTGACGCTGACTTGTACAGCCGCGGCGCGAAGACCCTCCTTGCCTCCTGGGAGGCGTATGCCCTCGTCTCGCGAGGCGCCGCGGTCATCCAGTCCCCTGGCGTGGCGGCCGCGGTCTTCCCGTACGAGCCCGGGCGGGCATTCTTCAACAACGCATTGCTAGAGCTCGATCTCAGCTCTTGCGGGCGTGCGGGAGCCCTGGTTGCGATGCAGGCCGCATATGCGTCAGCTGGCATCACCCGGTTCGCGGCGTGGGTGCACGAGAGTGACCAGGCAATGCGCGAGGATCTCGAGGCGCGAGGGTACGCGGTCCAGGAGTCGACCCGCGCGATGGGCATGGCATTGAGCGACGTCCGCCTGCCGCGTCCCAGGATCGAGCTCGCGCCGCCGGACTGGTCCGAGTACCTCCGCGTCATCGGCTTGCCGTCTGGGTTTGCCTGCCAGGTCGACCAGAGCGCGTTCCATGTGCTCATCGCGGTCCTTGACGGCGCGAGCGCCGCGGCTGCGATGGCCTTTGACCTCGGAGACGACTGCGGGATCTACAACGTCGTGACCCTGGAACATGCCCGGCGGCGCGGGCTTGGCACCGCGCTGACCGCGCTCCTCGCGTACGACGCGATTGCCCGTGGATGCCGCACGGCCACCCTCCAGTCGACTCCGATGGCCGAGCGAATCTACGCGACCGTTGGCTTCCGCGACCTCGGCCGGATCCTCGAATACATGCCGCCGGATGGGCAGGCATGAGCGGATTATGATTGCCGCATGCCGCGCAATGTGGCGTGTAAGGAACCAGTAACTGGGGACCGGCGGAGATACGCGGCAACGCCATTAAAGCTCTCGCCGCGCTGAACAAAGTCGAGATGCTTCCGTGGGACGAGTGCGGACGCACTGAAGCCTCATACCAGGGTGTGACTGGCCCGAAGGCCCGACTGCGACGAACTCATTGACACAATCGCTGCGATCCGGGCGGGTGACGACCCTTCCGCCATCGCGGATCTTTATGCCTGTGGCGAACTTCGAGTTCGACCTGAACTTATCTGCTGAGTGTGCCTGACCAGCCTGCCAGCCCTGTCCGCCCCCGCAGGCGCCGATCATGGCTGGCTGTGCTGACCGGGGCTTAAATGGCACGACCGCTATGTCAGCCGCGCAGGAGCGGCGGCGCGGCGACGACGATGTGGGTGCGCGGATCACAGGCCAGGTCAGGGGTGCCCGAGACGACGAGATCGGCGCGCTCCCAGGGCCGCTGTGCCGCGATGAACGGTACCTCCTCGGCCATCCACTCGCGGTGCTGCCGCTCGGTCGGCGATCCGCCCGGCTGACCGATCCGGGCGAGGTTGCGCCGTTCGGCCTCCCGCTCGTCGGACTGCACCCATACCAGGGCGTCGATCAGGTGCGACGCCTCGTCGCGCCCGGCGCCGACCCCCTCGATGATGAGCAGGGGACATCCGGCCAGAACCATGATGGATCCTTCCCGGCCGTGCTCGGCCCATCCCGGCGGACGGAAAGCCACCGCCTGCCCCTGGCGGACGGGCATCAGGATGCCTGCGACGAGAAGGTCAGCCCAGCCAAAACGGGAATGCCACCACGCGATGTCATCGGTATGCACGACAACCGACCCGGCCACCGTCTCGCGCATCCGGGCCGCCAGGGCGGTCTTCCCGCTAGAGCTGCGCCCGTCTACCGCCAGCACGACAGGGCGACCACCTTCGGATCTCGCCGGAACGCGCCGGGTCAGCGCCTCGACGACCTCAGCCAGCGGCTCGACGCGCCATGGCCCGGCCTCCGGCTCCTCTCGCGCCAGCTGCAAACCCATGAACACATCCTCTCGCGGCGCGGTGGTGGCAACCCCACCCTCTGATCCGTACGGATGACTGTCCGGCAACCGTCAAGGCACACGCTAAAAGGCGCCAAAAGGCACAGTGATCAACTGGCGTCTGGAGGGCCTCCTCGTCTGATCCCGAGCCGACGGAGCACAGACCGCGACGGCGCTCCGGTCAGCCCGTCGCGACCTGTGACGAAGGCGCGGTAAGCCAACCAGCCGCCCCCGGGGGGCCTCGTACCGGCTTGTTCCGTCACGCGCGGACTGCGGGTGGCCGGGGTTTAAGCGCTGCGAGCCGGCGTCCGGTATGCCGCGCCGGGCTGGCATCCGCTGATGGCACACTCGGATCGCGACAACGAACCGGCTCGCTGAGTCAGCTGCTCGAATAGTGATCTTTGCGGCTTTGTGACCCTCTGGCCGTCGCACTTGAGACGACCAAGTGAGATCATTAAGCGTTATGCACCAGGACGCGGCTGGGCCTAACCCGGATCAACGGCCAGAGCGAGCTTCAATCCAACTGCGGCCAAGGATGATCGTGTTGGTCATGGCTGCCGGTGCCGTATTCGGGGCAGGTGACCAGTACCTGGGAAGCATCTCAAGTTGGCCCGTGGCGACCGCGTTCAGCTTGATGTCGGCTCCCTGGCTTGTGATCGCCTTTTGTTTCGGCTGTACCCAGATCCGGGGCAGGTCGGCAGCGCTAATCGGCCTTACCGTCACGTTCGCGGCCCTGGCGGGATATTGCGCGATGACACTAACCCCTATCGAGAACGTGCACCTTAGCCGGGATCCGGCCTTGATTTTCAACCTCCTCCATTCCGAGGCGCGGGTGTTGATTGGCGGACTCATCACTGGTCCCGTCTACGGCCTGCTCGGGCAACAATGGCGGACACGCCGGTCCTGGGTAAGCGCGGTCCTTGTCGGCGGTGCTGTTCTGCTTGAGCCAGTAACGCGTGTCCTTAACCTGGAATACGGGCCGCCCCTGGCCTATATCGCCGAGTTCGGGGCGGGCGCGCTAGCCATCGCCTACTTCCTGGCCGCCTTCTCCAGGTCCAAAAAGGGCTGGCTCGCGCCGCCATCGGGCTAAGCCCAGCCCGTTATACCTGAACATCTTGTCCGCACCGAGCAGTACGAGGACTGGCAGGCGACCGCGCGGGTCATTACAGCATCCGGGTCAACCCGGCAGTGGCGGATCTGCTTCCGCTGGTCCGAAGCCGGGCCGGAAGACGTCGAGATCGTTGACTATCACTAGGAGGAACGATGGCAACTGACACGATCATGGCACCGGTGCACCCAGGTGAGATCCTGCTCGAGGAGTTCCTCAAGCCGTTCGGGATCAGCCAGTACCAGCTGGCCAAGGCTGTGGCCGTGCCGGCCAGGCGAATCAACGAGATCGTCCATGGCCAGCGCCGGATCAGCGCCGACACGGCACTTCGCCTCGCCCGCTACTTCGGCACGTCAGAGCAATTCTGGATGAATCTCCAGGCCCGCTATGACTTGGAGGTCGAAAAGGACCGGTTGGGCGAGGCACTCGACAACATACAGCCTCGGTGCGTCGCGAGCTGACGCAGGCCAGCACCCAGAAGACTTGCCGTCCGCGAGCTGGAGGCGAGATCTAAACCTAGGCTGTCAGCTTGATTGGTCTGCAGGTTCGTCAGCATCACGGCCAGGACTAATGGCCCGGCCAGCCGATCTCATTTCCGGCGAGATCGTTAATGACCACGTAAAAACGCTCTGAGCTGCGTATTTGTGGAGCGGGTGACGGGAATCGAACCTGCACTGTCAGCTTGGGAAAGCAACCAATCACCGCAGGTCAGGCCGCTGAGCAGGCAGCCTCGCATCCCGCAGATGACCGTGGTTGACCGCTCGTCGCCCTGGCTAATTGCACGCTAATTGCACGGTGATCTCAGCTCTCGTGGACGCGGGTACTGCGCACTCGGGCGGTCGATGGCAGGATCGACGCGGCCCCATAACCGGCCGAACGGGCGCTCGCCCGGCGGCGTGCCTCCGCGCATGTCTGTGGCCCTGGGCCAGGCCCCGCAGGCCTGCAGGGGCGGGAGCGACTTTACAGTGAGACGGCGACGTACTCCAGAATGTGACCCCAACCTGAGACTAGACTCTCCGGGGGGCTCTTCCGCAGGTGATGCTGTTTCGCCATGGTTGCGGCAGGCCAAAGGGGAAGACCGTCCAGCGGCCACTGAGCGGCACGTTCTTCGAGTTACCGTGCCCGGTCGCTCACGTGCCCCTATAGCCGGGACCGAGCGCACGGGTAGCACCTCGCAGCCGCCTACGGGGGAACTATGTCACCGGCCGTGTCAACAACGTAAGGTGGCTTGGCAGCGGTGTTGGCTACAGTTCCGGCCGCGCCGTGCTGGTTCCCTGCCGGGCCGATGAGATCCGGGCGCCCGTAACGTCATCACTGCGGATCGCGGGGGCAAGCCCGCGACAAAGGCAGGAGACGCGGCTGTGGCAATCGAGTTCGACGGCTGGATGGTCGTGAGATGAGCGGCAAGGTGGTGGTGAACAGGTCGATGTCGCTTGACGGCTTCATCGCCGGTCCCGGTGACGCGATGGACTGGATCTTCGACTTCGTGGCGCCGGACGCTGCCTGGCTGACGGAGACCGCGGCGGCCACCGGCGCCATGCTCATCGGCCGACGTACCGATGAGGTGGGTAGCAGGATGGAAGCCGACCAGGAGCGGGGGACAGCATCGAGGGGCGAAGGCTACCCCTTTTCCGGACCCATGTTCGTCCTCACCCACAGGCCGCCGGACCCGCCGGACCCGGATGTCACGTACCTCACCGGTGACATCGGGGAAGCGGTCGCCACGGCACTGGAGGCTGCGGGCGGCAAGAACCTGGAGATCCTCGGCGCCGACGTGGCCGGTCAGTGCCTGCGGCGGGGACTCGTGGACGAGATCCTGGTGTATGTCCTGCCGGTGCTGCTCGGCGACGGCATCCGGTTCTACTCCTCCCCGGGTCTCGCGAGGATAGACCTGGAACCGCTCGACAGCACGCGGTCGGAAGCCGTCACCATCCTTCGCTTCCGCGTCCGCAAGTAGTCATCGGTGTATTACTGCGGCCAGGCGTGCGCTCCGCGACCCGTAAGTCCTAGTCTCGTCTGTTCTTCCTCATAGGCGGCGCAGCAACTTCAACAAGATGTCGGCCTGGCCATATGCAGTCGGCTCGATCGGGGCGCCCGGCCTGCACGTCCACGACCTCCGCCACACGGGAAGCACATTCGCGGCGGCCGGTGGCACGGGCATCAAGGACCTGATGGCACGGATGGGCACGACTCCGAGCGCGCCGCGCTGATCTACCAGCACAAGGCGCGCGGTGCCGATCACGCCATCACGAACGCGACCGATGCCCACATCGAGGCCGAGCAGCACCAGGACAACGGCGACGCGACGACGCTCGGCCCGGCAAGCTAATTGCACGCTAATTGCACGGAAGATCAACTACGACCCAAAACGAGAAGGCCCGGGTCCGGCGCACAACCACTGACCTGGGCTTTCACGTTGGAGCGGGTGACGGGAATCGAACCCGCACTGTCAGCTTGGGAAGCTGATGTTCTGCCACTGAACTACACCCGCGCGCTTGGCCGACAGCGCCGTCGGCCAGTTAGCCGAGCCAACTGGCGCCTTCCAGCCGACCACTCTGCCCCGGTATCCTACCGGAGCCCAGGTCTGCTCGGCCCCCGGTCGCCGTTCCGGCCCGGCGCACCGTGCTGGGGCGTGTCCCGTAGGCCCCGACCCCCGGCCCCGATCCCGGATCCCGGCCGCCCTGGCGACGACCGGCGCCCGGGCCGGCCCGCGGGCGCAGCGACGCCCTCGATCCGATCACTTCAGCCACGCTGATCCCACCAGCATCGGCGAGCCGCACTTTGCACGGGTTGCAGTCAGTCCGTGCCCCGATTTGCGGCATTCGTCCGCACCCAATCGGTGCCAAGTGCGGGCGGGCCCGGACCCCGGCGCAGCGGCCGGGACGGGACCAGCGGGCCAGGAATGCACGCCCCGCGGGCGGTCCGCCATCAGCCGGGCGGCCAGACCGCCGACACCGCCGGGCCGGGCAGGCGGCGGCCGCCTGCCGCCTCCACGCCGCGGCGGCGTCACCCCGGGACATCACGACACTTTCACGGGCGATGCGACAACGCATAAGCCGGCCCGCCGCGCTGGCGGGGACGGGCGGTGCCGAAAGGGACGTGGCGCCGGAAGGGGACGCGGCACTGGCCGGAACGGGCCGCGCTGGCGGGGGGCCGACTAGTCGGCCGCGCCGCGTACCCCGTGCGCCGCTCGGGCCGCCATATCCGCCGCCACTTAACTGCGGCCGGCCACCGAGCCAGCTGGCCAACAGGCCCGTGAGCCAGAGCGTCGTCTCGCCGACGGCGAGAAACCGGTAGGTTGCCTGAGTGCTGCTCTCTGACCGGGACATCCGGGCCAAGATCGAATCGGGCCGGGTCAAGATGGATCCGTATTCGCCCGAGCTGATCCAGCCGTCCAGCATTGACGTGCGCCTTGACCGTTATTTCCGGGTCTTCGAGAACCACAGGTACCCGCATATCGATCCGGCGATCGAGCAGGCCGATCTCACCAGGCAGGTCGAGACCAACGGGGATGAGCCCTTCGTGCTGCATCCGGGCGAGTTCGTGCTCGGGTCCACCTATGAGGTGGTGACGTTGCCCGACGACGTGGCCGGGCGGCTGGAGGGCAAGAGCTCGCTCGGCCGTCTCGGGCTGCTCACTCACTCGACGGCCGGCTGGATCGACCCTGGGTTCTCCGGCCACGTCACGCTGGAACTGTCGAACGTGGCGACGCTGCCGATCAAGCTCTGGCCGGGGATGAAGATCGGCCAGCTCTGCCTGTTCCAGTGCAGCTCACCGGCCGAGCATCCGTACGGCTCCGCCGTGTACGCCTCGCGGTACCAGGGCCAGCGCGGGCCGACCCCGTCCAGGTCCTACCTGAACTTCTACCGCGCCAAGATCTAAGCGCCGCGAACCGTGCCCACGACGCCGGTCCAGCGCCCAGTGCTCAGCCCGCCGAGGGTGGCGACCCGGCCCGGCGGCTCGGCATTCAGCGCATTGATCAGCTCCGGCCTCTGCTCGTGCTCGGGCACCGGCCTGCTCAGCGGAAATTCGGGCAGTGAGCCGGTGAGCATCGGCGACCGTCAGGCCGGCCACCGCCACCGCTCCCCGGGGTGTCCAGGCGTGACAGCAGGTCGACAGGTCCCGACCAGGGGCGATCTGAGGCACCGAGCGCCGCGGCCGCCCGGAGAGCCCGGTGAGCACCGGGATGCCGGGCACATCGGCGACGGTTCCCACGCGTGCCCGGCAGCAGCAGCGAGCCCGTGATGGACAGCATCAGGGAGCCGTGGAGCAAGGGGCGCCTGCCCCAATGACCTGATCGGCTAAGCCGTAGTACGTCGCGGCTGGCAGCGGCACGCGCTGAGCAGAGCCGCGAGCGCGTCGCGCTCGGCTTCGAGGCGCCCGACCCGGGCTTCGAGCTCAAGTACCCGGCGGATCCCGGCCAGCGTCATGCCGTCGTTCACCAATTCGACCACGTACTGGACCACGATGATCTCCCGGCGGGTGTACCGCCGCTGGCCGCCGCTTGAACGGGAGGGCTGCACCACCCTGTGCTCGTCCAAGCGGCGCAGGAAGGCCTGCTGGATCTCCAGCATGGCCGATACCTGCCCGACGGTGAACAGCGGCAGGTTCTCATCGTCCAGAGGCAGCGATGGCAAGGCTCCCCTCCATGGAACGGCCAAGGCCCGCACGGCAAAAGGGCCCGCACGGCACAGCCGCCCGGGCCCTGGTAGCCTACCTGCGCCTAGGCGGCGATTTCCGGCTTGGCACTGGTCTTGATCTCGACCTTGCGCGGCAGCGCCTTCTCGGCCAGCGGCACGTGCACGGTCAGCACACCGCTGTCATAGCTGGCCTCGATCTTGTCCGCGTCAACCGCGTCGGACAGGCTGACCCGCCGCCTGAACGTCCCCATCGCACGCTCGCGGATGAACGGCGTATGCCCTTCCGCGTACTCCTGCGACCTGCGCGCGCTCACAGTCAGGACGCCGGCGTCAACCGTGACCTCGATACTGTCAGGCTCAACGCCCGGCAGGTCGAAGCGAAGCTCGAACCCGGTCTCCCCGCGGATGGCGTCCATACCCATCACGCTCCCGCCGATGAACGGCGGCGTGACCGGGCGCCTGAACAGCTGGTCGGCGAACGGGTCGAACGATGTCAGTAGCATTGCGGCTCACCCTCCATGTCTGACGACCACCTGGATCCTCAGATCTCAGGTTATCTCCATGTCCACAATACACGAACCTACAAGCCGAGTTAAATATTTCCTCGGCCCAGATGCTCGGCCCAGATGCTCGGCCCAGTCGCTCGGCCCAGATGCTCGGCCCAGTCGCTCGGCCCAGTCGCTCGGCCCAGTCGCTCGGCCCAGTCGCTCGGCCCAGTCGCTCAGCCCAGTCGCTCAGCCCAGTCGCTCGATGATGGTGGCGTTCGCCTGCCCGCCGCCCTCGCACATCGTCTGCAGGCCGTACCGGCCTTCGCCGCGCTCAAGCTCGTGCAGCAGCTTGGTCATCAAGATCGCGCCGGTCGCGCCGAGCGGGTGGCCGAGCGCGATCGCGCCGCCGTTCGGGTTCGCCTTCTCCAGCGACGCGCCGGTCTCGGCGGACCAGGCGATCAGCACCGGCGCGAACGCCTCGTTCACCTCGAAGACATCGATATCGTCGACGCCGAGCCTGGCCTTGGCCAGGACCTGCTCGGTGGCCGGGATGGGCCCGGTCAGCATGAACACCGGGTCGGAGCCGGTCACCGCGAGCGCGTGAACCCTGGCCCGCGGGGTGAACCCGTGCCGCCGCACCGCCTCGGGCGAGGCGATCAGCAGGGCCGCCGCGCCGTCGGAGATCTGGGAGGCGGCGGCCGCGGTCAGCTCCCAGCCATCGCGCAGCGGCTTCAGCTCGGCCATCTTCTCCAACGAGGTGTCCCGCCGCGGGCCCTCATCCACGCTCACGCCGTTGACCGGCGTGATCTCCCGCTCGAACCTGCCCTCGTCGATCGCCCTGACCGCCCTGGCGTGGCTTAGCAGCGCGAACTCCTCGAGCTTGGACCGCTTGATGCCCCACTTCTCGCACATCAGCTGCGCACCGCGGAACTGGGAGATCTCCTGATCGCCGTACCTGTCCCGCCAGCCGTCGCCGAACGGGAACGCCATGCCCTTCTCCAGCGGCAGCGACACGGTCGTGCCCATCGGCACCTGGCTCATGCTCTCCACCCCGGCAGCCACCACCAGATCCTGGGTGCCGGAAAGCACGGCCTGCGCGGCGAAGTGCACCGCCTGCTGTGACGAGCCGCACTGCCGGTCGATGGTCACGCCGGGGACGGATTCCGGCAGGCCGGCCGAGAGCCACGCGTTCCGCGCGATGTCGATCGACTGCGGGCCGATCTGCGACACGCATCCAATGATCACGTCGTCCACCGCGGCCGGATCGGCACCGGTGCGGCCGACCAACTCCTTGAGCACGTGCGCGGCGAGGTCGACCGGATGCACCGACGCCAGTCCCCCGTTCCGCCGGCCAACCGGGGTACGGACCGCGCCGACAATGTATGCCTCGGACATCACAACCTCCATGCTCACGAGCCGACGGCCGATAGCTTCGAGGTTACCGCGCAGTAGCCACATCGCCATAGCGGCGGCGGCCAGGACGCCGGGCAGAGCCTCCGCCGCTTCGCGGGCCGCGATGGGACGGGAAATCCCGTTATGCTCAAAGAGGCTCGACATGCGGGAGGCACAGTGACCGACGGTTTTATCGTGCTCGGCTTGCTGGCCATTCTCTTCGCCATCATCGCCGGGCGGGCCAGGCGGCGCGTCGGCATGCCGGTGAACGGACGGGTCTTCGCCACCCTGATCACCGGATTCGCGATCGTCGTGCTGGTCCTGTGGGTGGCCAGTACCCACTGAGATCAGCCGCTATAGCGGGATCTGACCGCTCTTGATCGGCATCTCGAACCAGACTGACTTGCCTTCCTCGGTCGGCCTGGAACCCCATTTTCTGGCCAGCTGGTCCACCAGGTACAGGCCGCGCCCGCCCTCGTCGTTCTCCCCGGCCATCCTGATCCTCGGCAACCGCAGGTCCGAGTCGAATACTTCCACCCAGACCGAGTCGGCGCCCTTGCGGATCCGCAGCACGAATTCCTGGCCGGACGCTCCGCTGAAGTCATCCGGGTACGGCGCATCATCCCAGTCGTCCAGGTCGCCGTGCAGGGCCGAAAGGCCAGGCGATTCCAGCATGAACTCGTGCCGCTGGCTGCCGGCCGCCGACGTGTGCAGCACCACGTTGGTCACGACCTCGGAGACGAGCAGGCACGCGACGTCGACCTGCTCGTGGTCCATTCCCCAGCCGACGAACGTCTCCAGCGCCTGCTTCCTGGCCTCGGAGACCTTGATCGGTTCAGCGGCGAACCGGTGGTCCCACGACTCCAGCTTGGCATCCGAGGTCCGCACCACCACGATGGCCATGTCGTCGTCAATGACACCAGGCACCGCGTGCTCGGCCGCGTCCGCGATCTTCTCGACGTTCTCGTGCGCGACGGCCTGGATCGCCGAGCGCAGCATGTCGAGCACCTCGGCGTCCGAGTAGTGCCCGGTGCCGTCGATCCGCTGCCGCCGGTCGACCAGCCCGTCGGTGTAGAAGATCAGCGTGGAGCCCGGCGGCAGCTCAAGGCTCTCCTCCCGGTAGGTCGGCACCCCGGCTAGGCCCTTCGGGATGCCAAGCATGACGCCCTGGTGCTCAAGCTCAAGCTCGCTTACCTCGCCGCCGGTCACGATCAGTGGTGCCATGTGCCCGGCGTTGGCGATCGTCACGTTGCGCGCCCACGGATCGTAGACCAGGTAGATGCAGCTGACCAGCGGCGACTCCGCGGCCCTGTCGTCACCGGGATCGGGCCGGGAGGACACCAGGGTCCGGCACCAGTCATCGAGCCTGCGCAGGATCTCGGCCGGCGCCTTGTCGTCCTGCGCGAACGCCCGCAGCGCCGAGCGAAGCTGGCCCATGATCGCGGCGGCGCGCGCGCCCCGGCCTTCCACGTCGCCTATCACGATGCCCGCCCGGCCGGCCGACAGCGGGATGATGTCGTACCAGTCACCGCCGACCTGGGTCTGGATGCCATGCCCGTGGGTCTCCAGCGGCCCGGCCGGGGTGTACCTGTGCGCGACCTGAAGGCCGTCGAGCGCGGGGAGGTCGTTCGGCAGCAGGCTGTCCTGGAACTTCCGCGCGGTGTCCCGTTCCTCCTCGAACAGCATCGCGTTGTCGATCGCGATCGCGACCCTGCTGGCGATCGCGGCGACGAAGTCGCGGTCGTCGGCCACGTAGAACCGCGTCTCGCGGTGGGTCAGTGAGGACAGCGCCAGGCTCATCACCCCGAGCGGCCGGCCGCGCGCGATCAGCGGCGACGCGATCACCGAGGTCATGCCGACCTCCATGCTGGTGCTCATGCTCTCCGGCGTCGGCGCCGGGTAGCTCACCTCGCGGACGTCACCGACCAGCATGGTGTCCTTCTGCGCCATCGCCTCGTGGGAGAAATGCCCGGGCGGGTAGCTGACCGGATTACCCACCTCCGTCCAGGTTCCGGGCGGCGGCGTCCAGCCCCAGGCGTGCATGGCGGCGCGGCGCACCAGCTTCTCGCCCTGCAGCAGGTCGATGAAGCAGTGATCGGCAACCTGCGGCACCAGGGTGTCGGCGACCTGCCGCAACGTGACATCGAGCTCAAGTGACTTGGCCAGCCGCTCGCCGATCCGGTCAAGCAGGCCGAACCTGTCGGCCCCCGGCTCACTGCCGAGCTGCACAGCCTGCCGGGCGAGGATCACGGTCCCGGTCACCTCGCCCGATGGCGAGCGCAGCGGGACCGCGTTCGCCCGAACCAAGACGATCGACTTGTCTTGCGGGCGCCGGACCGACAGCGTGCCTTCCCAGTCCCGGCCGCGGCAGGCCTGCCGCTCCAGGTTCCGCACCTTGCCCAGATCGTCCTCTTCGAAGCCTAGTGAGCGGAACTCCGTGTCGGTCAGGTGCTGGGGGTCGGCGAATCCGAAAAGGGTCGCGGCGAAGGAGTTGACGTAGCGCAGCTTGCCCCAGTGGTCAACGACGAGAACGCCGGTTTCGACCTGATCGAGAATCACGCCCGCGGTGAACTCGGCATGCTCTGTATGCGCGGCGGCCCTGACGGCGCCGGTGGCCAGCAAAGCCTCGGCGGACAGGGCCGCCTGCGCCACCAGCGCCGCTTGCCTCGCGGCTTCGTCATCAGCACTCACCGGCCACCTGCCAGGCACGCTCTACGCTTCGGAAACGAAAAGATGCGCGGCAACCTCGCGCGGCAGCACCGCCGCCAGACCACCGACCCTGCCCGCACCTGTCACCTGTATATCGCCGCCGCTGGCCGCGAGAGTGACCTCGCGGCCGGGTTGTATCCCAATGTTCTTGAGTTTAAGCATCAGCGCGGCATCGCTTTGTAGTTGTTCGCCGATCCGGCGAACAACTGCCCGCCCGACCCCCGCCACGACCATGGTAGTCATTGCCTGAGCGCGCTCGGCGGCGGCTTCGGCGACCCGGCCGACGGCTGCCTCGGGAACGCCAAGCTCGGCCAGGCCAGGAATGACATTTCCGTGCGGGCACCGAACCGGATAATGGAGGAGGTCGGCGAGCCGCCGTTCCACGCTGTCGGAAATGACGTGCTCCCAGCGGCATGCTTCCAGGTGGACTTCCTCCCAGGGCAAGCCGATGACGTCGACGAGCAGGCACTCGGCCAGCCGGTGCTTGCGCATGACCCGGGTGGCGAGCGCCAGTCCCTCGTCGGTGAGCGACAGCTGCCGGTCGCCCGCCAGATGCAGCAGCCCGTCCCGCTCCATCCTGGCCACGGTCTCGCTGACCGTCGGCCCGCTCTGCGACAGCCGCTCAGCGATCCGGGCACGCAGCGGCACGACGCCCTCCTCGGCCAGCTCGAAGACCGTGCGGAGATACATCTCCGTCGTATCGATCAGGCCATGCGCCGTCACCGCTGCCTCCCTCCGGCTTACGATGCTACGGCCCCGCGGGAGGGCGGCGACCAGCCGCGATGACAAATCGGAGGTTTAACGACCGGTCCTGCCCGATGCGGCGGGCCGGCGAGTCAGGGCGCGAGGCGCTCGATCACCCAGCCGACGTCCTGCTTGCGGTAGCGCAGCCGGTCGTGCAGCCGGTTCAGCCTGCCGTGCCAGAATTCGACGGTCAGCGGCGCGAGCAGGTACCCGCCCCAGAACTCGGGCAGCGGGACCGGCTCGCCATCCGGCCAGCGCCGCTGCATCCTGGCGTACCGCTCGTCAAGTTCCCGCCGGGACCCGATCACAGCGGACTGGCGGCTGGCCCACGCGGCCAGCTGCGACCCCCGCGGCCTGCCGCGGAAGTACTCCTCGCTGACGGCAAGGGAGACCGGGGCGACGGTTCCCTCGACGATCACCTGCCGGTGCATGGCGTGCCAGGGGAAGAGCAGGCAGGCTCGTGGCACCTGGCCCAGGTCGGTGCCCTTGCGGGAGGTCCGGTTGGTATAGAACGTGAACCCGTTCCCGTCGTGTCCCTTCAGCAGCACGGTCCTGGCCCGTGGCTGGCCGGCCGCCGACACGGTCGCGAGCACCATCGCGTCGGGCTCTGGCATACCGAACGCCACGGCGTCGGCCATCCACCGGCTGAACTGCACGTGAGGGTCTGCCGCGACCGTCGCCTCATCCAGATCCTCGTCGAGGCCCTCGGCTGGCCGGCTCCCCGCGTTGCTTGCCATCGCCATGGGTACAGATCTTCACACAGCGAGCCGGGAATGGTAGCGGCAGGCGGCAGTGCGGGCGCGTCATGGCCTGGTCGTAAGCTAAGCGGCGTTTGGGTCGGCAGGTCGGCTCGCAGGCTGAAATCCCCTCGGGCCTGGGCGGCCGGATCGGCCGCCGCCAAGCCTGCGTCTGGCGATGCGAAGGAGGAGACGCCGATGTCCGACTTCATCCCTGGCCTGGAAGGTGTCATCGCGTTCGAGACGCAGATCGCCGAGCCGGACAGGGCAGGCGGCTCGCTGCGGTACCGCGGCGTGGACATCGAGGAACTCGTCGGCCATGTGACCTACGGTCACGCCTGGGGGCTGCTCGTCGACAACGCCTTCGAGCCAGGACTGCCGCCCGCCGAACCGTACCCGATCCCGGTGCATTCCGGTGACATCAGGGTCGATGTGCAGAGCGCCCTGGCCATGCTGGCGCCGGCCTGGGGCATGCGGCAGCTTCTGGACATCAGCGATGAGCAGGCCCGCGACGACCTGGCCAGGGCCTCGGTCATGGCACTGTCGTTCGTCGCTCAGTCGGCCCGCGGGCCAGGACTGCCGATGGTACCGCAGCGCCGGGTGGACGAGGCCAGGACGATCACCGAACGATTCATGATCCGGTGGCGCAGCGATCCCGATCCGAGTCATGTCAAAGCCATCGACGCCTACTGGACCTCCGCCGCCGAGCATGGCATGAACGCCTCGACGTTCACGGCCAGGGTGATCGCCTCGACCGGCGCGGACGTGGCCGCCGCGATGTCCGGCGCGGTCGGCGCGATGTCCGGCCCGCTGCATGGCGGCGCCCCGGCGCGGGTGCTGCACATGATCGAAGAGGTGGAGCGCACCGGCGACGGCCGCAGCGCTGGAGAAGGCGGCGCTCGACGAGCTGCACGCCCGCAGGCCGGACCGGGTGCTCGCCACGAACGTGGAGTTCTGGGCCGCGATCGTCCTCGACTTCGCGCAGGTACCTTCGCACATGTTCACCTCGATGTTCACCTGCGCCAGGACGGCCGGCTGGGCGGCGCACATCCTGGAGCAGAAACAGACCGGCAGGCTGGTCAGGCCGAGCGCCAGGTACGTGGGTCCTGGCGCCAGGTCGGTGCGCGACGTCCCCGGTGCCTCCGAGGTGCTGGACACCGACGTATGACCTGGCCACCGGGCCGCCGCTGACCGAGCCGATGGAGATGTTCATGGCGGAGCGAGTCGATCCCCCGCTGATGGCCGGTGAGCGGGAGATGCTGGATGCCTGGCTCGACTGGCACCGCGCGACGCTGGCACGCAAGTGCGCCGGGCTGAGCGATGACCAGCTCAGGCAACGATCGGCGGCACCGTCCAGCCTGTCACTGCTCGGCCTGGTCAGGCACATGGCCGATGTCGAGTGCGGCTGGTTCAGGCGGCTCGTCGGCCGCGAGGACGCGCCGCACAGCTACTCCACGGACGACAATCCAGATGGTGAGTTCGATGACGTGGACACCGCGGAGGTGGCTGAGGCCTTCGCCACCTGGCGGGCGCAGTGCGCACTGGCGCGGGAGGTAGTCGCGGCCGTGCCATCGCTGGATGCCACGTTCTCCGGCTCGACCAGGCAGTACTCCCTCCGCTGGGTGCTGGTGCACATGATCGAGGAATACGCGCGGCACAACGGCCACGCTGACCTGCTGCGCGAGCGGATCGACGGCTCGGTCGGCTACTAGCGCCCGCCGGGCCGTGGCGCACCAAGCGGCCAGCTGGCGATGGTCTCGTAGAACGGACGCGGCCCAGGATGACTGCGGATCAGCTGCATCTGGCCCGCGGTCCAGCCGCGGCCGGCGAAGCCGTGGAGTTCACTGACCAACGGCCGCAGATCGGCAGGCTGGCGGCAGCGCCCGATGGTCAGGTGCGGACGGTACGGCCTGACCTCATCCGGCGGCGCTCCGGCCCGCCGGGCGGCCGCCGCGGCCGACCAGGCCAGCGCGGTGAGCGCCTTGCGGTCGCCAATGACCGCGGCCCACAGCACCCGCGCCTTCGCGGCGGAAGGAAAGGCTCCAGCCCCGCCGATGGCGGCATCCTGGGGCGGATGCCGCCCTGCCGCCCTGGCCAGCCGCACCGCCAGCGGCTCGAGTAGCGACGCGTTTACCTCACCGAGAAAGGTCAGCGTGACATGCCAGGCGTCCTGGCTGGTCCAGCGCAGGCCCGGCCAGTCCGGCCGCAGCGGGGCAAGCACAGCGTCAAGCTCGGCCGTCGCCTCGGGCGGCGGCACGAGCGCCACGAAGAGCCGCACCAGGCAATCATGAACGGTCGGCGGTGCGGGTCAGGCGGCGGCCTTCTCCTGGCTCACCTCGCGGCGCAGATAGCTGATCACGCCGGTGCCACGGTTCCGCAGCAGCAGCCCGGCCAGAACGGCCGTCGCAAGCAGCGAGATCGCCCCGCCGGAGATCAGGCTCATCCTGGGGCCGAACTGCTGTGCCACCCATCCGGTCAGCGGCGCCCCGAGCGGCGCGCCGCCGAGGAAGACCAGCATGTAGATCCCCATCACGCGGCCGCGCATCTCGGCTGCCACGCTCAGCTGGGTGGCCGAGTTCGCCAGGGTGGTAAAGCTGATCACGCTCATGCCGGTGGGCACGAGCAGCACGAGGAAGGCCCAGAACGTCGGCATCACGCCGGTGAGCACCTCAAGCACGCCGAAAACCAGCGCCGCCCCGAACAGCGCGCGCATGCTCCCCCGGCTCCGGCGGGCAGCGACCAGGGCGCCGATCAGCGCGCCGAGCGCGAAGATGGCCGAGGCAACGCCGAACCGGCCGGCGTCGGTGTGGAACACCGCCCGTGACATCAGCGAGGTGGTCACGGTGAAGTTCATCCCGAACGTCGCGACGAAGAAGACCAGCGCCATCGTCATCAGCAGATCTGGCCTGGAGCGCACGTACGCCAGCCCTTCGCGGAGCTGGCCGCCCGCCCTGGCGACGCGGTCGGCCGGGTGCAGTTCCGACCGGCGCATCAACCGCAGGCTGGTGAGCACGGCCAGGTAGGACGCCGCGTTGACGAAGAACGCCATCGGCGTGCCGACCAGGCTGATCACCAGCCCGGCGAGGGCCGGCCCGGTGATCCTGGCCAGGTTGAAGACGGCACTGTTCAGCGCGATCGCGTTCCGCAGCTCGTCCCTGCCGACCATCTCGACGGCGAACGACTGCCTGGTCGGGTTGTCCACCACGGTGGCCAGGCCGAGCCCGAACGCCAGCAGGTAGACCTCCCAGATCGTCACCACGCCGGCCGCCGCGAGCACGCCGAGGATCAGAGCGAGCGCGCCCATCATCGCCTGGGTCACCATCAGCACCAGCCGCTTGGGATACCGGTCGGCGATCATGCCGCCCCACAAGCTGAACAGGAGCAGCGGCAGGAACTGCAGCCCGGTGGTGATCCCGATCGCGCTGCCGCTGTTGTGCGTCAGGTCGAGCACCAGCCAGTCCTGCGCCACGCGCTGCATCCAGGTGCCGGTGTTGGAGATCACCTGACCGGTCGCGAACAGCCGGAAGTTGCGCACCGCGAGCGCGCTGAACGTGCGGCGCTGCTGCCGCCGCACCAGCGCGGCCAGCCGGGCCGGCCCGCCACGACCGGGCTTGCCCGGTCCGCTGTCGGGCGCGCGAACCGCGCGAACCGCGCGAACCGGCCAGGTCACGCCGCCGCTGGCCGGCGTGCGTGCCGGTCCGGGCAGGCTGCTTGGGCCGGCCGGCCGTCCTAGGACTGGCTTAGCTTGTCCAGGATCGGCACCGCTTCGCGCAGCTTTGCCCGCTCGGCCGGGGTCAGATCCCGCAGCCTGCGGGCCAGCCAGGCCTCCCGGAGCCTGCGCACCTGCCGCACCACGTCCCTGCCATGATCGGTGGCGGTGAGGAGCACCTGCCTGCGGTCGGTCGGATGCGGCATCCGCTGGATCAGGCCGCGTACCTCGAGTGCGGCGATGACCCTGGTCATGGAGGGCGGCTGCACCTTCTCGTGCTCGGCCAGCTCGCCCGGCGTCATCGCGCGGTGTTTCTCCAGCACGGCCAGGGCGGCCAGCTGGGTGTCGGATAGTTCGGGCTGCAGCCCCTGCGCGGCCCGCTCGGCCCGCATCCGGCGTGCGAGCCGACTGACGGATATCCGCAGCGACGTCGCCAGCCCCGTGTCCGACCTGGACTGGGGTATCGTCATAATCGTTAGCTTTGCTCATTACTTTTGCTAAGCGTATACTCCGGTCAGATATTCCGTCAATTGCGCCTGGGCAGCGGCGTGCGACCCGACCGGAGCGGGCAGCAATAAGGTACGCCACGCAGGGCCGTTCCTGCGCGGGCAATCCGCTGCCCAAGCACTCTGTCCAGCCCGGGCCGCCGCCTCCCGGCGTCGGCAATGGCTGCCGGGCGCCGCTCGGCTAGCCTGAGCCTATGGGCCGCCCGCGCCGCGAGGCACCACCGCCGCTGGAAGGCAACGACCGGGTCATCATTCTCACCTGCATGACCGGATGGGCGATTGCGCTGGTCACGCTGCTTGTGTTGCGGGACCGCATGACGCCGTCGAGCCAGTGGTGGATCTGGACCTGCGCAGTAGGCGTCGGCCTCGGCCTGTTCGCGCTGGTGTACGTGCCGCGGCTGAAGCGCTCGCGGGCCAGGGCCGCCGAACGGCGCGAAGCAGCGACGAACCAGGCCGCGGCCGGCCAGGAGCAAGCGAGCGCCGCGCCAGGGAAGCACTAGAGAAGCTCGTGGTCCAGGGTCTCAAGGACGCTTTCCGGTAGCGCCGCGCCGGCGGCCATCATGTCGTAGCCGAGTTCGTCCACCGCAGGTACCGCCGCGTCGGGGCCGGCGTCCGCGGACCGGCCGGCGTCGGAGTGCGCGCCGCAGCCGTGATCGACCGATACCACCCGGCCGTCGTCTGGCGCGAACTCGTTCGCGCACACACCGAACACACGTCCGAGCGGCCCGTTCAGCCTGACCAGGAACCCGCAGGTCAGGCAGTGACCAGGGGCGGCTGCCGCCAGCGCGGCGGCTGGGCCATGCGAACCGGTGTACCAGCGGGCGGCCGTCTCGTCGCGGCCGATCGCCGAGAGCACCCTCACCGGCCGCAGTGCAGCGTCTGGGCGCCTTCTGGCAACCGCGGACGCGCTGGCGCCAGCAACGCCGGTGACCGGCTCCTGCTTCCCGCCGCCGGCCGCCTGGCTCGCCGCCTGACCCCCGGCCCCCTGGCTCGCGGCCTGACCGCCAGCCGCCACCTGACCCGCCGCCGCCTGACCGCCGGCCGCCGCCTGACCGCCGGCCCCCTGACCCGCCGTCTTACCGCCGGCCCCCTGGCCCGCGGCCTGACCGCCAGCCGCCGCCTGACCCGCCGCCGCCTGACCGCCGACCGCCACCTGACCCGCCGCCGACTGATCGCTGGTCGCGGCGGCCGGGCGGGTCGCTGCTGGGCCGCCGCCCGTCGCCTCACCGGCATGAGCGTCGCCGACCGCCTGATCCCCGCCGACTTCGTCGCCCACGCCGGCTGCCTGGATGCCGCCGACTGGCTGGACACCGCCTGCTACCTGAACCCCGCCAGGAGCCTGACCGGCGGTCGCCTGGTCCTGGCCCGGCTCTTGGGCTCCGCAGGGAACCTGGTCCCCGGCTGGCCGGACCTGGTCAGCCGGGGACTGAACCTCGCTGGAAACCCGATCCCCGGCCCGCTGGTCCTCGCCCGCTGCCCGGACCTCGCCGGGAACCCGATCCCCGGCCCGCTGGTCCTCGCCCGCTGCCCGAACCTCGCCGGCTGGCCGGTCCCCCACTGACCGCACCCGGTCGGCTGGCTGATCACCGGCCGACGCCTCGTCGCCGCTGAGGAGGTCGAAGCCGGGCAGGCCGCTGCCGAGCGCCCAGGTATCGCTCTCATCCCAGTCGAGCAGTTCGTCGGCGCCCTCGATCACCACCGCCGGGATCAGCCGCTCGTCGTCCTCGCCGGCCGGCATGAGATCGCCGACCCTGAGATCGCCGGGACGGACTCGCTCGGTCCACGGAACCCAGGCGGGCGCCACCAACGAGTCAGGGCCGGGGAGCAGCACGGTCTCGCTGACCGTCACCTGCTTGGACCTGGCTGCCCTGACCACGGTGACGGCCCAGCGCCAGCCAACGTAGGACCGGCTGAGGCAGGCGAACAGGTGCGACACCACCCGGTCGCTTTCGGTCTCGGTTCCCAGATGCGCACCGACCAGGCCGGGGCCAGCTTCCTCAGCCGCGCTGCGGGCCAGGTCCACAGCATCGGCACAGAGCCGATCCGGTTCATGGTGGCGCGTGATGGTCGGACTCACAATCGTCAATTGTTCCGCATCCCTGGGGATGCTCGCACACGGACTGCCCGACCGGCCGGAAACCCGGTCAGCAGCGGTGCGGCAATCTGGCGGTGAAGGCCCAATACTGGGTCCATGGGAGAATCAGGGGTGGGAGCGCGCGCCAGGCAGGCGAGCAGGTCCTTCCTCTCCGCCTCGCACTCGGCGGTGCGCGTGGGCACGGCCGCCGCCAGCGGTGCCACGCGCACCGTGCACCGCATGACGCACGCCTCTGGCGCTGGCCGCACCGGACTCGCCCACCTCATCGAGCTCTCTGCGGCCGGCGGGCTGGGGGATGCCTTCGTCGCTGTCGCCCTGGCCGGAACGCTGTTCTTCAGTACCTCAGTGACCCAGGCGCGTGGCCGGGTCGCGCTCGCGCTGATTATCACGATGGCGCCGTTCGCGCTGCTCGCGCCGTTCATCGGGCCGCTGCTTGACAAGGTGCGCGACGGCCGCAAATACATCCTGGTCGGCACGATGCTGGCGCGCGGTCTGCTGTGCTGGGGGATGGCCGGAGCTGTGCAGCACAACGACTCGGTGACGCTCCTGCCAGCGGCATTCGGTGTCCTGCTGCTGCAGAAGGCGTACGGGGTGACCCGAGCGTCGGTGACACCGCAGCTGCTGCCGACCGAGATCACGCTGGTGTCGGCGAATTCGCGGTGCGCCCTCGCCTCGCTGATAGCCACGTCCGCCGGGGTGCCGGTCGCTGCCGGGCTGAGCGCGCTGGCCGGCGGCGGCTCATCGGGGGCCGGCTGGGTGCTGAGGATAGGCACGCTGCTTTATCTCGTGGCGATGGTTCCTGGCATCCGGCTGCCCGTCGGCCTGGACCGGCCGCTGCCTGAGCCGGCGGTTCAGCACCGTGCCGCGCAGCCGGGCTGGCAGACCGATGGCCAGTTCTCGCCGACGGTTGCCGGATCTGGCCAGCGCGCGGCCGGAGACGGCGAACCGCACCGCCCGCCAGCCGGGGCCAACGGCAGTACCTGGGTCCCGTCGGGAAGCCGCGCCCGGCCCGGCGGCCACAACCAGCCGGGTGGCTACCCGCCGCCGGGTGCCGGATCGCAACCCGGCGGCCGGAATTCACCAGGCCGGGGAGGCGGCCGCCGCCGGTGGAAGCTGTTCCCGCGCCCGGTCGGGCCGGTAGTCGCCGAGGCGATCGGCGCGAACGTCACGCTGCGCGCCTATTCCGGCTTCATGATCTTCTTCCTGGCGTTTCTGCTGAGAATCGTGCATTTCGGCAAGGTGTCCGACCACCTGGCGCTGGTCGAGATGGCCGCTGGCGTCGCCATCGGCGGATTCCTCGGCACCGCCATCGGCGCGGCGCTGCGGGCCAGGGGATCACAGGTAATGATCTTCGGCATGCTGATGGCCACCACGGTGGTGACGGCGCTGTGCGCCGCGTTCTTCGGCCTGTGGGCCGCCGTCATCGTTGCCTTTGCCGCGGCCGCCGGCCAGACGCTGGTCAAGCTCGCGCTGGATTCGATCGTCCAGCAGGAGATCGCAGACGAAGTCAGGTCATCGACGTTCGCGGCCTCGGAAACCTTGCACCAGCTCTCCTGGGTCGCCGGCGCCCTGCTCGGACTGGCGATGTCGCTGACCGCGAGCGGCGTCGTCGGCCTGTCGGTGGCCGCGGCCTGCCTGGCGCTATCCATGGGCGGCTTGCTCCGCGGCAGGCGGGCCAGGGTAATCCGCACGCGCCGGGAGGTCCGCCCGGCATAGGTCCGCACGCGCCGGGAGGTCCGCCCGGCATAGGTCCGCCCGGCATAGGCCTGCCCGCCGGCAACGCCCGGTCAGGTGTCGATGTCGTCGGCCACCGCGCGCAAGACCGCGGCGATCTTCTTTGCTTCCCTGCTGTCCGGGTGCTTGCCTCTGTGATACGTGTTCGACAGACCGTCGAGCAGCTTGATCAGGTCCTCAACGAGCACGGTCATCTCGTCGGTGCCCTTACGGCTCGCCTTGGTGATGGTCGGCGGCGGCTCAAGCGTGCGCACCTGCAGCGCTTGCGAGCCCCTGCGGCCCTCAGCCACGCCAAACTCAACGCGCTGCCCGGCGCGAAGAACCGTACCCGGGGCCGCCAGGGCGGTGGAGTGCACGAAGACCTCGCCGCCGTCGTCGCGGGTGAGGAAGCCGAACCCCTTGTCGGCGTCATACCACTTGACCTTGCCAGTTGGCACGAGCGGACCCTTTACGGAGAGGATTGATGTACTGCGACGTTGCGCCGCATATCCAGGCTATCGGTCTCGGCGACCGCGCAGGCTCATGGACTTGACGGCGGAACACCACCGAACCTACCGAGCCAGCTACCCGCGAGCCAGCCGAATATCCGGCGCCGCCTTACCCGTTGCCCGCCGGATGCGGCTTACCCGGGCCGGCGCGGCACAGCGAAGGGTGGCAGCCTGGGCGCACGCGGACCCCGATACAGCCGCCAGAGCAGATAGCCGGCGCTGAGAATGGCGGCGCCGCGGCTCACCCTTCCGGCCATCAGCCACGCCTCGAACACATAGGGTCCGAGGGTGTTCTTCGTGCCGCCGAGGATCACTGCCGCGGCGGCACCGACTATGACCAGTAGTACCGGCACCGCGAGGCCGATCCACTTGTCGCGTAGATCCCACGCCCGCGAGGGAATCGCGATCGCCGCTCCGATCAGCCACAGCGGCGGGAAGGCCGCGCCGCCGAAGCCGATCAGGCCGAGGGCGATCATCTCCAGGAGATTGCGGCGGGCAAGCACCGCGGCACCGTCGACCAGCTGCCAGAGCAGGCCAGACGTTGGCGTCGAGTTCTGACCAGCGCGCCTGGTCCCTGGCGGCCCCCCGGGCGCCGGATCGGCGGCCGGCATCGGCGCGGTATGGTCAGGTCCATATGCGCTGGCCGGCCCGGCCGCCGACGTGCGGTCTCCGGCTGGCTGGTGCGCGGGGTCGGTTTCGCTGCCCTGCGCGCTCTTGGGCGCAGTTCTCCTGCCGAGCCAGCGGCCGAGCGGCGCCGTGCCGCCCGATGCGTCAGTGCCAGAACCACCAGGGCCGCCGCGTCGGCCAGGCGGGCCACCCGGGATGCGACCCGAGCCCGACCCGCTTGACCTGCGGCCAGAGCCAGCAGCCCGGCCAGAACCAGCACCGCCAGCCGAACCAGCACCGCGGCCAGAACCAGCACCGCGGCCAGAACCAGCAGCCCGGCCAGAATCGGCACGGCGGCCAGAGCCAGCACCGCGGCCAGAATCGGCACCGCGGCCCGAGTCAGCACCGCCACCAGGACCGGTACCACCGCCCAGCCCGCCAGACCCAGGGCCACCAGGCCCGCGGCCAGAACCAGCACCGCGGCCAGAATCGGCACCGCGGCCAGAACCAGCACCGCGGCCAGAACCAGCACCGCGGCCAGAACCAGCACCGCGGCCAGAACCAGCACCGCGGCCAGAGCCAGCGCCGCGCCGAACCAGGCCCGCTACCTGAGCCACCACCAGGACCGGACCCGCCAGGCCCGCCGCTCGAGCCAGGCCCGCCGCCCGACCCGGCGCTGCCGCTCGGCCCGCGATCCGATCCCGGCGCGGCACCCAGGCGGCGATCCGACGCGGCACGCGGCCTGCTATCCGGTCTGTGCCCGTCGTCAGGCTTGGGCAACTGACCGTGCCCAAGCACCTCCGCAGACCCGGCCGGATCCGGTCTCGCTGACCCCTTCGCGCCCTCCTGGTCGCTCCCGGCTGAGGCACCTGCCCGACCGCCGGCACCGGTCATACGATCGGCTCCGGTCGCGCCATGGGCACCGGTGCCGGCCGGCCAGCCGTTTCCGTTCGCCGCGATCTGGCCGTTCGCGGCCCGCGAGCCTGGCCAGCCGGTACTGGCCAGGGCGGCGGCGAAGCGCTCGCTGCCAGCTGGCGGCGGCACGGGCCTGATGCCATCGATGGGCACCGGCCCGGCCAGGGCCTCGCCATCACCAGCAATCCTGGCGTGCTCTAGCTCGACCACCGCCACCGGATCGCCAAGCTTGGCCAGAGCCTCTCTGACCTGCGCCGTTGTGGCGGTGCCGAGCCCGCCGCAGTCGGCCTCGATCTGCATGCGTGTCCGGTCGAGCAACGCCTGCCGGTCGCGGAAGCCCAGCTTCGTGCGGGCGGCAACGGACATCCGGTTGAGGTAGTCACGGATGAGCTGCTCGCTGGGCGGATTCATGCACTGATAATCCACCTTCACGGGCCAGTTGAGAATCCGGCACGCATGAGCGGAATTGGCCGGGTTCCCGCCAAGTCGCAGGCGAAAGGCCGGACGTCACCGGAAATATATGGCCAGGCGCAGCTGAAAGGCGGCCCTGGCATCGGCCAGGACCGCCTTTCGTGAGGTACCTGATCGCCGTGCGGCGATCCGACACCAGCGGACTGTCGTCACATCCCGCGGCCGACGTCGGGCCGGCTGCGGGCCGGGACTAGAAGTCCATGTCACCGCCACCGGGAGCTGCCGGAGCCTTCTCCTTCTCCGGCTTCTCCACGATCACTGCCTCGGTGGTGAGGAACAGCGCCGCGATGGAGGCAGCGTTCTGCAGCGCAGAACGGGTCACCTTCGCCGGGTCGATGATCCCGGCCTTGAACATGTCGACGTACTCACCAGTCGCGGCGTCCAGCCCGCGGGCAGCCTCGAGCCCGCGCACCTTCTCGGCCACCACGCCGCCCTCGAGGCCGGCGTTGACGGCGATCTGCTTCAGCGGCTCCTCAAGCGCACGGCGCACGATGTTCGCGCCGGTCGCCTCGTCGCCTGCGAGTTCGAGCTTCTCGAACGCGTTCTTGCCCGCCTGCAGCAGGGCAACGCCGCCACCGGCGACGACACCCTCCTCGACGGCGGCCTTGGCGTTGCGCACCGCGTCCTCGATGCGGTGCTTGCGCTCCTTGAGCTCCACCTCGGTGGCAGCGCCCGCCTTGATGACGGCGACGCCGCCGGCCAGCTTGGCCAGGCGCTCCTGAAGCTTCTCGCGGTCGTAGTCGGAGTCGGTGTTCTCGATCTCGGCGCGGATCTGATTGACCCGGCCGGAGATCTGCTCGCCATCACCGGCGCCGTCGACGATCGTTGTCTCGTCCTTGGTGACGACCACCTTGCGCGCCTTACCCAGCATGTCGAGCTCGGCACTGTCCAGCTTGAGGCCGACTTCCTCGCTGATGACCTGACCGCCGGTCAGGATCGCGATGTCGCCAAGCATGGCCTTGCGCCGGTCGCCGAACCCTGGCGCCTTCACCGCGACGGACTTGAACAGGCCGCGGATCTTGTTGACGACCAGCGTGGCGAGAGCCTCGCCCTCCACGTCCTCGGCGATGATGACCAGCGGCTTGCCGGACTGGACCACCTTGTCGAGCAGTGGCAGCAGGTCCTTGTTCGCCGACACCTTGGAGTTGACGACCAGGATGTACGGGTCCTCGAGTACTGCCTCCATCCGCTCCGGGTCGGTGGCGAAGTAGTGCGAGATGTATCCCTTGTCGAACCGCATGCCCTCGGTGAGCTCAAGCTCAAGGCCGAAGGTGTTGCTCTCCTCGACGGTGATAACGCCTTCCTTGCCAACCTTGTCCATCGCCTCGGCGATCATCTCGCCGATCGCGGTGTCCCCTGCTGAAATGGACGCGGTGGAGGCGATCTGCTCCTTGGTCTCCACGTCCTTGGCCAGCTTGGAGAGCTCCTCGCTGACCCGCTCGACCGCCGCCTCGATGCCGCGCTTCAGCGACATCGGGTTGGCGCCGGCCGCCACATTGCGCAGGCCCTCGCGGACCAGCGCCTGCGCGAGCACGGTCGCGGTCGTCGTGCCGTCACCGGCCACGTCGTCTGTCTTCTTTGCTACTTCCTTGACTAGCTCGGCGCCGATCTTCTCCCACGGGTCCTCGAGCTCGATCTCCTTGGCGATGGACACGCCATCGTTGGTGATCGTGGGGGCTCCCCACTTCTTCTCGAGCACCACATTGCGGCCCTTGGGGCCTAGGGTTACCTTCACGACGTCGGCCAGCTGATTCATGCCGCGCTCGAGGCCGCGCCTGGCGTCCTCGTCATACGCGATCATCTTCGCTGCCATAGGCTCCAGTCCTCCCGGAACTTACTGCTCACGTGCCAACCGAGCCGATGCCCGCGACGGACGACATCACCGGCAGGCAGTCCCTTCCTGCCGCTGGCGGTGTCTCATCGCCCCGATCACGCCACATGAGCTGTCACTCTCAGACCGAGAGTGCCAACGACTTGTTTAGCACTCTCCGATGGAGAGTGCAAGCCGAGCGGCCGCCGGCTGCCCGGCGGCGCGCAGCAGGCCCGGTACCCTGCCGGGTGCCGGGCCTGCTGCCGAACTACACTGTGCGGACTGCTTCAGCCTGCGGCCCGCGGTCGCTCTGCGTAATCTCGAATTCGACCCGCTGGCCTTCCTCAAGCGTGCGGTAGCCGTCCGCCTGAATTGCCGAGAAGTGGACGAATACGTCCCTACCACCGTCGACCGCGATGAAGCCGTAGCCCTTATCCGCGTTGAACCATTTGACGGTGCCCTGAGCCATGAACAACAACTCCCTAACTTTGCTCGGGCCTCGGGTCACGCGCCCTTGCTACGCGAAACCCGGTTGATCGCGGAACGGGCTTGACGTGCTGCGCAAGCTTAGCCTGCCGTTCTCGCCGTACCGACAGCGACCGGACATTACACTACATGCTCGCGGCGTCCGGTGTACTCAGATGGCAAGCCAAGTTCGGCAGCGCCCAAACCGGTTGACTCGGGTACAACGACGGCACCGCCCCTGGGCCGCGGCCGGCCCAATCGTGACGCTCCGCATCATCCCGCCCGCCGCGCTAAGCGATCACAAGCGGTTAGCCGCCGGCTACGGCCGGGATTATGGACACCGTGGTCCCGGGCGGCACCTGCGTGCCAAGACCGTCGGCGAGCCGGACGTCGGTGTCGCCGACATAGACATTGATGAACCGGCGCAGCTGGCCGGAGTCATCGAGAATTCTTCCCGCAATTCCCGGATGGGCCGCGTCCAGCCTCGCGATGACCTCGCTCAGCGTTCCTTGCGCCACGGCCACCTGGGCCGCGCCGCCGGTGAGGGAGCGCAAGATTGTCGGGATTCTCACCGGTACGGTCACGCCGCGTCACCCCTTGCGTCCTGCTTCGCCACCCTGGCGAAGTCCGCCAGGCTCGGCTGGATCGGCTCGGTCAGTTCGAGAGCACCAGCCACCGCATCCAGAGTCTTGAGGCCGTCGCCGGAATTGATGATCACGGTCTCGGCGTCAGGGTCGATCTGCCCGGCAGCGAGCAGCCTGCGCAGCACGGCGAGCGTCACGCCGGCCGCCGTCTCGCCGAAGATGCCCTCGGTGACCGCGAGCAGCCTGATCGCTTCCACGATCTCCTGATCGGGAGCGTCGGCCACCGCGCCGCCGGTCCGGCGCACGACGTCGAGCACGTAGGGCCCGTCAGCCGGATTGCCGATCGCCAGCGACCTGGCGATCGTGTCCGGCCGGACCGGCCGCACGACATCGTGGCCGGCCGCGAACGCGGCGGCGACCGGGGCGCAGCCGCTCGCCTGCGCGCCGAAAACGCGAACCGCGGCATGCGGGACCAGACCGAGCGCCATCAGCTCGCCGAACGCCTTGTCGATCTTGACCAGCTGAGCCCCTGAGGCGACCGGCACGACGATCTGCTCAGGCAGTCGCCAGCCGAGATCCTCGGCAATCTCATAGCCAATGGTCTTGGAGCCCTCGGCATAGTACGGCCGCACGTTGACGTTGACGAAGGCCCAGTCGTCGTGTTCGTCTGCGAGCTCGCAAGCCAGCCGGTTCACATCGTCGTAGCCGCCGTCGACCGTGACGAGGAAGCACCCGTACACGGCCGACGCCAGGATCTTCTGCGGCTCCAGGCTGGCCGGCACCAAGATGACGGAGGAAATGCCGGCCTTAGCAGCAGCGGCGGCGACGGCGTTCGCCAGATTGCCCGTCGACGGGCAGGCAAGCACACGGTAGCCGAGTTCGACGGCGGCAGCGAGCGCGACCGCCACCACCCGGTCCTTGAACGAGTGCGTCGGGTTGGATCGCTCGTCCTTGACCCACAGGCAGCGCATTCCCAGCGCCCTGGCCAGATTGCCGGCCTTGATCAGCGGCGTGCAGCCGGGCGCGCCGCTGGCGGCGGCCGCGACATCCGGCGGTACAGGCAGCAGCGGCGCATAGCGCCATATGTTTCGCGGACCTGCCTCGATCGTGTGCCTGGAGATCACCGGCGGGTCGTAGCGGATCTCCAGCGGGCCGAAGCACTCCTCGCAGGCGTGCTTCGCGCCGAGCGGGTAGCCCGACCCGCACTCCCGGCAGGACAGCGAGGTCGCGTTGCCGAACCGCGGACCGGCGGCCACGGCGGCACGCGGCGAGGTCGCTGCGGGGGAAGGACCGGTAACTGGTGTCATGGTGTGAGGCCTCTCCTCATCTCTCCCGCCGCTTGCGGCGGCGAGCCGGAGTTGGCACCAGTCGCGAGGCGGCCTCACTGACACGAACCGGGTACGGGCCGCTGAGCGGGCACCGACCGCGATCACTGGGTCAAGCGCGGATCGTCACGATGGTTGCCGGGGCTTCACAGGGCCGTTCCCTCCACCCCTCTGGATGAGCGTTATTAAGTTGTAGTGGTCACTCTAGCCGACTCTGCGCCGCGAGGCCCGCGCCGGCTGCCGTGCCCTGGTGAACCGCCGCCAGGTGTTGCGGCGATCGGCCGTGGGCGCGGCTACCCTCGTCCTGGTGGGCGATGAGAATTCCGAACGCGAAATCCTGGTGGCTTCCAATCGCGGGCCCGTCTCCTTTACTCGCGGTGATGACGGCAGGCTCTCGGCGGGACGCGGCGGCGGCGGGGTCGTTTCCGGGCTGTCCACGGTCGTCAGCCAGGACAGCATGCTCTGGGTCTGCGCTGCCCTGACCGACGCTGACCGGGCGGCCGCCCGGATATCCGCGGGCGGCCTGCTCGACATGGAAGGCAGCGGCGGCGGCGCGGCAGTGCAGATGCTCGACATCCCGGCGGCCATCTTCAACCGTGCCTACAACACCGTCGCCAACTCGGTGCTGTGGTTCGTCCATCACATGCTCTACGACACCCCGAACCGCCCGGCCTTCGGAAGCTCCTTCCGCCGCGACTGGGCCGCCTACCAGGAGTACAACGACGCGTTCGCGCGGGCACTGGCAGCCGCTGCCGACTCCCGCCAGGCCCGCGCGCTGGTGCAGGACTACCACCTGAGCCTGGTCCCCAGAATGCTGGCTGAGCTCGCTCCGGCGGTCAGGATCGCCCATTTCTCGCACACGCCGTGGGCGCCGGTCGAGTACTTCAGGCTGCTGCCAGACGACATCGCGATGGAGGTGCTTGACGGCATTCTCGGCGCCGATCATGCCGGTTTCCTCAGCCAGCGCTGGGCCAGCGCGTTCCTCGACTGCTGCGAGCAGGTACTCGGCGCTGACGTGGACCGCGGCCGCCAGCGAGTCACCTACCGCGGGCTCGTCACGGGAATCGGCGTGCATCCGCTCGGCGTGGACGCGCCAGGGCTGGTCAGCCGCGGCGCGCAGGCCGATGTGCGAGCCAGGATGACCGCGCTCACCGAGATGATCGGCGACCGCAAGCTGATCGTCAGGGTGGACCGGTCAGAGCTCTCCAAGAACATCGTCCGCGGCATGGCCGCCTATCGCGAGCTGCTGCTCGCGCACCCGCAATGGCGCGGCAACGTGGTGCTGCTCGCGCTCGCCTACCCTTCAAGGCACGACCTGCCTGAGTACCGGGAGTACGCCGCCAGCGTGCAGCGGACCGCGCGCCAGATCGAGGATGAGTTCGGCACGCCGGACTGGACCCCGATCGTGCTCAGGGCCAACGACGACTACCCGAGGTCGCTCGCCGGATACCGGCTCGCCGACGTGCTGCTGGTGAACCCGATCAGGGACGGCATGAACCTGGTCGCCAAGGAAGGGCCGATCCTGTCCGATCGCGGCTGCGTGCTCGTGCTGTCAAGGGAAGCCGGCGCCGCGGCCGAGCTGTCCGAGCACGCCCTGATGGTCAACCCGTTCGACGTGACCGGCACAGCGGAGGCCATGCACCAGGCACTCCTCATGCCCGATGCCGAACGAACCAGCCGGTGCCGGTCGCTGGCCAGGGCCGCCGGTGCCGTTCCGCCCTCGCAGTGGTTCGCCGACCAGTTGGCCGCGCTCGATCAGGGCTCAGCCGCTCGGCCAGGGTGAGGTGGCTCAGCGCCGCCCGCCGTCCTTGCGGTCGGGATTGGCCGCGCGCAGCCGGTGCCGCCGGTCGCGCTGCCTGCGCAGGCGGGTGACGAGCTCGGGATCGGCAGCCAGCGCCTCAGGGCTGTCGATGAGTTCGTTCAGCAGCTGGTAATACCGGGTGGCCGAGATCCCGAAGACATCGAGAATCTCGAGTTCCTTGGCGCCCGGAGACCGCCACCAGCTCCGCTCGAACGCCAGGATGCGCATCTGCATTTCGGTCAGCGACGGCACCGCGCATCCAGCCCTTCAGTTCCCCTCTATCGTAGGCCGGCCAGGCCCGAGCCGGGAAAGGGCTGAGCCAGTGCCGTCACTGGCCGGAACGCTTCCCTGGGGCTTCCCGCAGACAACATGCGCACGTAGGCTCACGATTTGTGACGTCGTTGAACTGCCTCACCTTCCTCTCCGACTTCGGCATCGAAGACGGATTCGTGGCCGCCTGCCATGGCGTGGCGGCGCGGATTGCCCCGGCGGTGCGGGTCATCGACATCACGCACCTCGTGCCGCCCGGCGACGTCCGCCGGGGAGCGGCCGTCCTGGCCCAGACGGTCCCCGCGATGCCGCCCGCGGTCCATGTCGCCGTCGTCGACCCCGGTGTCGGCACCGCCAGGCGGGCGATCGCCGTGCAGGTCAGCCGAGGCATCATGGTCGGCCCTGACAACGGGGTGCTTTCCTGGGCGATCAGCACGCTCGGCGGCGCCCGCCGGGCGGTGCTGCTGACCAACCAGGCGCTGTGGAACCACCCGGTCTCCTCGACGTTCCACGGCAGGGACATCTTCATGCCGGTGGCCGCATGCCTGGTCACGGGCACCCCGCTCGCCGATGCTGGGACCGAGATCGACGTCGCCGACCTGGTGACGCTGGCACCGCCCACCAGCCGGATGCTCAACGGCGAGGCCGAAGGCGAGGTGCTGTCCGTTGACCGGTTCGGCAACGTGCAGCTGTCGATTCCGGCGCCCGCCGCCACCGAACTGGGGATAAGACTTGGCTCCTCGGTCCTGATCCGCTGCAACCGGCGGGAGCTGACCGCGCCTTACCTGGAGACGTTCGGCTCGGCGGCGCCCGGCGAGCTCATCGCCTTCACCGATAGCGCGGGCTTGATCTCGCTGGCGGTCAGCAACGGCAACGCGGCTGAGACGCTCTCGCTGCCGCCCGGCGCCAGGGTCCGCATCGCCGCGGCGTCCGCCTGACCGCTCGCCGCCGGCCGCCCGGCCAGGCCCGCCGCCGGCCCGGCCAGCAATCTTTGCCGCCAGGTATCCGCTCACCCGGGATATCCAGATTCCGCATACCTGGGTGACGAAGTACCCGCTCGCCCCGGCCGGCCATTGCCGCCCGTGGCACAATGCGAATGACGCGCAGCAGGGAAGGCAGCAACCGGCGTGGCGCTGAGAATCTCCCGTCTGGCCAAGGTCGCGGCCGTAACGGGCCTGGCCGTCGCACCAATCGTTCTGATCTGCACGCCCGCCCACGCCGGCGCCGTGCGGGAGCGGCAGTGGTGGCTCGGCGCGCTGCATGTGCGCCAGGCCTGGCGGGTCACAGAAGGCTCAGGCGTGACGATCGCCATCCTGGCCGACGGGGTAATCACCACCCAGGCCGACATCGCGGGCGCGGTCGCGGCGGGGCCGGATTTCACCCATTCGGGACGCGTCGCTGGCGGACCGCACTTCGGCGTCGTTGGTACCGCCCTGGCGAGCCTGATCGCCGGCCACGGGCACGGCACGAAGGATGCCCTTGGCATCATGGGCGTCGCGCCAGCCGCCCGGATTCTCTCCGTTCGGGTAACGCTGAGCCCTGGCGACCCGCTCTGGTCTGCCAGAGCCGCGACCGCGCGTCTTCCCGCGGCGATCGCGGCTGGGATCCGCTACGCGGTCAGCCACGGTGCCACGGTGATCGAACTACCCGCCGACCCAGCGGTTCATGGCGCGGAAGGCGGCCACGGCGGGGCGCTTCCGGCCGGCGGCAGCGCGGCCGAACGCCGGGCGGTCGCCTACGCGGCCGGCCAGGGGGTGGTTCTGGTCGCGCCGGCCGGCGACAACGGGCGGGCGGGCGACGCCCCGAACTATCCAGCGGCATACCCGGGCGCCATCGCCGTCGGGGCGTTCGACCGGAGGTTCACCAGGGCTCCGTACAGCAGTCGGCAGCCATACGTGAGGCTCACCGCGGCCGGAGACGGAGTGGTCGCGGCCGCCCCTGGCGGCTACCAGGTGATGAACAGCACCTCGGCGGCCAGTGCCATCGTGACCGGCATCGCCGCCCTGGTCAGGTCGCAGTTTCCCAACCTGACCGCGGTCCAGGTGACGCACGCTCTGACCAGCGGCACCATGTTCCGGCCGACCGGCCGGCGGCGGAACGGATCGGGGTACGGCACCGCGGACGCCCAGCGCGCGCTCGCGATGGCGGCCACCATGTCGCCGCCGCACGCCATGCCCGCTGCGTCAGGGGCCAGGTCGCGCAGCGAGCCGCTGCCGCCCCCGGTACGGTCATCGGCGTCGATCTTCGCCCGCAGCCTGCTCGTGGACGCGGCGATCTCCGTTGGCGTGCTTATCACCCTGCTGGTGCCGATCGCCGTCTACAGCACGGTGACCGGGCGTCGCGACCGTCAGGCGGCCCTGGCGGCCGCGCAGCGCGACCAGCTGGCCAGGGCGCGCAAGGGCCTCGCGGCGGTACCAGCCGATCACCTGCTTGGGTTCTTCGGCCCGCAGCACGCCAGGCCTTCGGGTCCCCGTCCGGCAACCAGCCCGAGGTTCCAGCCGGTCTCCGCGCTGGCCGGCCAGGCGTTCGCCGGGCAGCCGACCAGGCGGGTCCGCGCCGCTCTGGCCGGCGCTCCTCTCCCGCGCAACGCGGCCCCGGCCGCCCGGCCCGGCCCGCTGGACCCTCGCGCGCCGCGGCGAATCCAGGGCAGGTCAGGATTCCCTGCCGCTCCGGCGGCCAGCCCGGCCGCACCGCAGCGACCGCACTCGGCGCCCGCGCCTGGCTGGGCCCTGCCGCCAGCCACCGGCCATGGCGCCTTCTCCGCTGAGCAGGCCCCGCCAGCGGCGGCCGGATCGCCAGCGGCGGCCGGATCGCCAGCGGCGGCCGGATCGCCAGCGGCGGCCGGATCCTCGTGGGCCGAAGTGCTCCCCGCCAGCCCCGGCCAACCGCCGGCCAGCCCAACGGCTAGCCCCGGCCAGGCCGCACCCGGCCCGGCAGCGCCAGCGGGAGTGCCCTGGGCTGCCGCGGGCGGCGGCCAGGCGGCCACGTGGCAAGGGCTCGCTGGGCAGCCCGCACCGCCGGACGCGGGTTACGGAAGCCCATCGGGCACGCTGATCCCCGGCCCGGCCGACCGGCAGGAGCCGACCGGTCACGCTGGCCACCACGCCGGGACAGCGGTGCCTGCCGGCCAGCCACCGCTGTCCGTGACGCCGGCCCAGCGGGCACCGGACCAGCGACACCAGCCGAGTTCGTCCATGCCTGGCGACGAGGTAATGCCGCGCGGGTGGGACACGGCCGGGCATCACCTGCCTGCCAGCTCCGAGCCCGCGGGCGGGACCGGAGCGCGGCACGCCGCGAGCCAGCGGCCGACCGCCACAGGCCGCAGGCCGGCCGCCCATGCCAGCACCGGCGCTGACCAGGGCACCAGGCCGCAGCCGGTCGTTCAGGAAAGAACAGACTCGGAGGTCGGCCCCGACCGTCCGACGGTGCGGCATGTCCGGGTCGCTGGCTCCCCGCCCTGGGAGCCGGCTCCGCGGCCGATGTCCGATCTACCGTGGAACAGCCTCGTGGTGCCGCCGGCGAGCGGTCGCCCGATCAGCGGCTCCGGCCCCCCGGCCGCACCGCCGGAAGCCGTCTGGCATGCCGCGCCGCCGCAGCCCGCCGCACCGCAGGCGCCTGCGCATCCGTCCGGCGCGCCTGGTTCGCTGTCCGCGCCGATGCCGCGCGAGGGCGCCGAGCCCGACGGCACCGCGCCCGGTCAGGTACGACCAGGCACCGGCGGGCGGCCGATCTACGTGTGGAATCCGTCGGCCTCGGCGGAAGGCTATCCTCCGCAGGACGCTGACCTGGGCTGATCTGGCTGGACGCCGGCCTGGCGGCACGCGCTGCGGCTGGCAGGCTACGACGCGGCCTGCCGCGCGGCCGCGCCCAGCTGCTCCTTTCTGACGGAGGCATAGATCGGGACGTATTCCTGGCCGGACAGCTCGCCGATCGCCTCAACGACCCGGTCGGTGACCGCGCGCCGCTGCCTGGCTCCGGCCGGCTGATCGCGGAATTCATCGAACAGCAGCGGCTTGCCGAACCGGATCTGGATGCGCCCAGGGCGCGGCAGCGTATGCCCGGGCGGCAGCAATCTGTCCGTGCCGACCATCGCCACCGGGATGACCGGGGCGCTGGAGTGCAGCGCGAGCCAGCCGACCCCGGTCCTGCCGCGATACAGACGCCCGTCAGGCGACCTGGTGCCCTCCGGATAGATGCCGAACAGCATGCCCTGCCGCAGCAGGCGGAGAGCGGCATCGAGCATCTCCTGGGCCGCCCGCGCGCCCGCGCGGTCTACGGAAAGCTGCTTGGTGGCCCGCAGGTAGGCTCCGGCCAGCCGCTGGCTGGGCCGCCGTCCGGTGAAGTACTCAGATTTGGCCGCGAACGTCACCGGCCGGTCGATCATCAGCGGCAGGTACATCGAGTCGAGCACCGACAGGTGATTCGAGGCCAGGATCGCGGCTCCCGAGCCGGGGACGTGTTCCGCGCCGATGACCTCTGGCCTGGCCAGCATGCGCAGCCCGGGACCGAGGATGACTCTCGACAGCCGATACTTCACCCGTCCTCCCGGTGACCGCGCCGATGCCAGGCGCTTCACAGACTAGCCTCGGTAGCTGGCCTGGCGATGATGGCGCCGCCAGCACGGTGCAGGTCAACCGCATGGCCGGCGCTGTCAGCGGCTCCCCGCGGCGCTGGCTAGCCCTCGCACTTGACCCAGACCACCAGCGGGCCGCCTGCCAGGGTGCCGGTGGTCTGCACGTTGATGACCCCGATCGTCATCCGGCGCGGCGTCAGTGACGTGGACGTCATGCAGGACGGCAGCCCGCTGCGCTGCCAGGCCCCTGGCTTGTCCTGCCACGGGGTGCGGTCGCCGAGCACGTAGGTCTGCTTGTTGCCCTTGTACTGGAAGACGAAGGTGGTGGCCGAACCGTCCTGGCTCGGGTGCACCGATGTCACCGTGCCGGTCTCCGATGTGGTCGAGGCGTTGCTCCTGGGAAGTGCCTGGCCGACGACGACGCCGAGTACGATCAGCGCCGCTGAGATCAGCCACGAGCGCCCCCGCTGCTTCGCATCCGCCCAACCCGCCATCGGCATGCCCGTCTGTTGATCGATTCCGGCCGGAGAATTGACCCAGATATATCCCTCCATCGGCCACGCCGTCCAGGCCGCACCACATCTGCCGGTGCGAGGTAATGGCCCGGAGGACGGCTGACGGCCCCGCCGCTGCCTGGCGGATGCAACCTGGCGCGCTCCTGCGGCGTCCCAGAGCTGAGTCACCAGCGTCGAGACCAGGGAGTCACGCCATGAAGTCGATGTCATCCGCCCGCCGCAGACTCGTCGCGGGCCTCAGCCTGGCCTGCGCCGCCGTGCTGGCCCCGACGGCCGCGCTCGCCGCGTCGGCCGGGCCGACCAGCCACGCGGCCAGGTCGCTGGCCGCCCCGCCGCCGTGTCATCACGCGGCAACCGAGGTCTGGCACGCCGCGGAGGGCAACGGCGCGGCAGGAACGGTGTTCTTCGAGATCGAGCTCAGCAACGTCAGCCACGCCACGTGCAGCCTGTTTGGCTATCCGGGCGTCTCGGAACTCAACATCCACGGCCACCAGGTCGGCTTGCCTGCCAGCCATTCAGGCAGCAAGATCCTGGTCACCCTGCGCCCAGGCGGTACATCGCACTTCGTGCTTGCCGTCACCGACGCCGGTGCGGTGTGCGTGCACCCGCTCAGGGGCTCGACCCTGCGGGTCTTCCCGCCCGGGCAGTCGGTGCCACAGCTGCTGAACTTCCCCGCCGAAATGTGCCCCCATCGCTCGACGATGCACGTCGACGCGATTCATCCGGGAACCGGCATCCCGTTCTTCTCACGGAGCTGAACCCAGCGCAAGCGCGCCGCACACCGCAGCCGGTGCGGGCACCGGGGGCTGGCCCAGGTCAGTCCCCGAGCCCGCCCGGGCTTGACGGAACGTCAATGGCGTGCTCGGAGAGCGTGGCGAGCGGCACGATGTCCAATGCCCGCTCATGGGTCGAAGCCAGCACGACATAGGCGGCCGCGCCTTCCAGGTGCGCGCGCAGCCAGTTCGCGGCCGTGACGCACCAGCGGTCTCCTGGGACAAGGCCGGGAAACTGGTAATGCGGTGCCGCGGTGATGAGGTCGTTGCCGATCCGGCGCTGGTGCGCCAGGAACTCGGCGGTCACCACCGCGCAGATGGTGTGGCTGCCTAGATCCTCAGGGCCCGTGTTGCAGCAGCCATCGCGGTAGAACCCGGTGACCGGATCGTCGCCGCACGGCTCAAGTTCGCCCCCCAGCACATTCCGCTCGCTCACACGAACAGTATCCCGCACGGGCGGCGACACGCGACTGCCGACCGGGCCGGCCACGCGCGACTGCCGACCTGGCCGGCCGGCGCGCGGCAATGCGTGCCGGGTGGTCAGCCACTCTGGCTGGGATACTGGCGCAGGTCGCCGAGGGTCATCGCCGGGCCGCTGAGCGGGCCGGTTTGCCGGGCTGTGCGGCGCAGTCCGTCGATCAGCAGGCCGAGGTGGCGGTGGCTCAGGCTGTTGTTGGTCTCGCGGGGGAACCCGCCGGGCAGCGGGCGGGACAGCCGGACGATGAGCATGCCGATGTCGCCGGAGGTGACGTCAGTGCGGAGCACACCGGCCTGGTGGGCCGCGTCGACAAGCGCCTGGACGACGCGGGGCCCGGTGTCCCGCGCCCGCGTGATCTCCTCGTCATCGAAGGAGAGCTGCCCGAGCAGAGCCGGGATGACCGCCGCGGTACCCGTGTCGATGGCACGGTGCATGTACCGGACCAGGGCGCTGAACGGGTCGGATTCCTCCGCGGCCGCGCGGCGGGCTTCCTCGGTGCTGCGCTCGATCGCGTCGAGTACCACCGCGCGCATGAGCGCTCGGCGGTCGGGGAACCGCCGGTAGAGGGTGGCGATCCCGGTCCCGGCCCGCCGGGCGATCTCATCGAGCGGGGCGTCGGGACCGTGCTCGATGAACACGTCACGCGCTGCCTCAAGCAGTCGGCGCCGGTTGTCGCGGGCGTCAGCCCGCAAAGGCCGCGGCTGCGCTAGGTCCTCGGTCCGCGGCATCAGATCCTGGCCCTTCCGTGCTAGTCCGTCCTCCTCAGCCGGCCCCGTCCCCCTCAGCCGGCCCCGTCCCCCTCAGCCGGCCCGGCCCCCCACAGCCGGCCCCGCCCCCCAACAGCCGGGCCCCGGTCACCTCAGCCGGCCCCGTCCCCCACA
>WNFX01000383.1_pt1 | contig 51852 bp, 33 predicted proteins | sample 5400111 | NCBI WGS metagenome assembly WNFX01 (sample SAMN13153363, study PRJNA577476) | soil metagenome | isolation source: 40 cm soil or saprolite under grassland replicate 1 | place: USA:California | collected 2016-06-15
CTGGATGGTTTCTTAGCACCGCTTCGATCTCACCCAGTTCGATGCGATAGCCACGGATCTTGACCTGGTGGTCCAGGCGTCCTAAAAAGTCTACCAACCCGTCTGCCCGGTAACGGACCAGGTCGCCTGTCTTATACAGGCGGGCGCCCGCTTCAGTGCTGAAAGGATTCGCAACGAACTTTTCATTGGTCAGCTCAGGGCGATTGAGGTAACCACGAGCCAGACCATCGCCGCCGATATAGAGTTGACCGGGTACGCCTATCGGCACCGGCTGCATAGAGCTATCCAGCACATAGAACTGCGTGTTATACACAGGGCGTCCTATAGGAATGATCCCCTCCGAGCTGATATCAGCTGGCACCACATAGACCGCGGCTCCCACAGTCGCTTCTGTGGGTCCGTATTCGTTGATGAACAAGGTGCCAGCTGTGTGGGACCGCCAGGCGTAGACGCTCTCGCTGGGCAGATCTTCGCCACCAGTCATGATGGTGTGGACTCGTTCCGCTCTCTGCTCTGACGACAACCACTGATTGAGCAGCTTCAGATGCGAGGGCGTCAGTTTGAGCATGCTGAACGAACTGCCCGTGCGCAAGGCGTTCGCCAACGCCTCGACACTCTGGTCTTCGGGAAGCAGCACCAGTTTCTGTCCTACCAGCAGGGTCGGGTGCAGACCGGTGACCACCAGGTCAAAGCTGATGGAGGAGTGAATCAGAGAGCCTTCCCCGTGTTCCATCTCACACTCGCGCACGCACCAGATCAGGTAGTTGACCAGGGCTCTGTGCGAGACCATGACGCCTTTGGGCTTGCCGGTGGAGCCGGAGGTGTAGATCACATACGCCAGGTGCTCAGGGTGGGTCGTGTTGGTGGGGGTGCTTGTGCTCTCCCGAGCAATCCGCTCCCAATCCGTGTCTAAAGAGAGGACGTGAGTGCTGAGCGGGGGCAAGGTCTCTGCGAGCCGTCGTTGGGTCAGCAGGACGGGGGAGTGCGCATCGTTGAGCACAAAAGCGATGCGTTCCGGCGGGAGTTGAGCATCGAGGGGGACATACGCTCCTCCTGCTTTGAGGATGCCCAGTAATCCCACAATCAGCGCGACGGACCGTTCCATGTAGAGACCCACGACCACATCTGGTGCCACGCCCAGCTTGCGCAGGTAGTGCGCGAGCTGGTTGGCCCGCTCATGTAATTGGCGATAGGTCAGGTGCTCCTTTTCAAACACCACGGCAAGAGCATCCGGCGTCCGTTCAACCTGAGCCTCGAAGAGCTGATGGTAACACTGGTCCCTGGGATAGTCCACCTGGGTAGCATTCCACTCGACGAGCAACAGGTGCCGCTCTTCTTCGGTCAACAATGGTAGTTCTGCAAGGTGTTGTGCGGGATCGGCGACGATGCCTTCCAGTAAGACCTGCCAGTGGCTCATCATGCGAGCAATGGTCGCATCATCAAACAGATCAGTATTGTACTCTAGCGAACCGAGTAATCCCTCGGGACGTTCGGCGAGGGCCAGGGCCAGATCGATCTTCGCCGTTCCAGTCTCCAGGTCCATCTGGGACAAATTCCAGGGTGAGGGGAGGTCGGACAGAGGCGGGTCGAGCGTGAGCAACACCTGGATGAGGGGAACAGCGCTCAAAGAGCGCTGCGGGTGCAACTCCTGAACCAGTCGTTCAAAGGGCACCTCTTGATGAGCCTGAGCGCCCAGCACCGTTTCGCGCACCCGGTTCAACAGCTCGCGTACGGTGGGATTGCCCGACAGGTCACTGCGCAGGACCAGGGTGTTGATAAAGTAGCCGATCAGGTCGCGCGTCTCTTGCTGGCTGCGTCCTGCGGTGACGGTGCCAATGACCAGATCTTCCTGCCCGGTGTAGCGGTACAGCAATGCCTTGAATGCAGCTGTCAGGGTGATATAGAGCGTGACCCCCTCCTGCTGGCTCAGCCGCTTGAGTCCCTGAGTTAACGCTTGCGAGAAGATGAAAGAGTACATCCGTCCACGGTGCGTTGGGATAGCAGGACGCGGGTGATCGGTGGGCAGATCCAGCACGGGAGGCGCCCCGGCCAACTGTTGCTTCCAGTAGGTCAGTTGTTCCGCCAGGCGCTCTTGCTGCCCCTGCTCACGCTGCCAGAGAGCAAAGTCAGCGTATTGGATGGGCAAGGCTGGCAGTAGAGCTGGTTGCCCGCTGATGGAGGCATCATAGAGGGCGGTCAGTTCCTGACAGAGCACACCCTCCGACCAGCCATCTGAGATAATGTGATGCATCACCAGCAGCACAACATGATCCTCTGGCCCCAGATGAAGAACCATTGCTCGCAGCAATGGCCCACGAGCCAGATCAAAGGGCTGCTGCACCTCCCGGAAAACCAGCCGCTGCACTTCGGCCTCTCGTTGCTCCTGGGGCAAGTTTTGTACATCCACCACAGTAGGTGACACGTTCATCGTCGGAGCAATCACCTGTACAAGTTGCTCATCGCGCAACGTGAAGATGGTCCGCAGCGTCTCATACCGCTCGACGAGGGCCTGCAAGCTCTGCTTCAGGGCCACCATCTGCAAGGGCGCGTGGAGTCGAAGCTCGACCGACAGGTTGTAGGTCGGGCTCTCCGGCTCCAATTGGTCCAATAACCACAGTCCTTGCTGGTTCGACGACGCGGGAACGACAATGATCTCATCTGCCGCTTCCTCATGTTGTGCTTGAGAGGAGGCAGCGAGCAAACGGTACTGCTCTCTTGATGCAGCCTGGATCGTAGGGAGCAGGAAAGGAGCGGTTCCACTGCTCTGTTGCTGATCAATGCGTTGGGCCAGTTGAGCCACCGTGGGAGCCTCAAAGAAGCTCCGCAGGGGCAGTTCAACCTGCAAAGCTGTCCGCAGGTGTGCGATCACTTGCATGGCCAGTAAAGAATGCCCCCCGAGCACGAAGAAATCGTCATCAATGCTGATAGGTGCAACGCCGAGTGCCTGCGACCAGGCTTGAGCTACCAATTCCTCAAGCGGAGTGCGCGGAGCAACGATGCTCTCTGAGCGTCCGGCGGTTGCGTAATCAGGTGCAGGGAGAGCCCGGCGATCCACCTTCCCGTTAGGGGTGAGCGGGAACGCGTCAAGTTGCACAATAGCCGAAGGGACCATATAGTTTGGTACATGCTTCATCACATGGGCCTGCAAATCGGCTCCTGTGACAGCTTGCCGCTCTTTGAGAATCACGTACGCCACCAGGCGCTTATCGCCAGGAGTATCTTCTCGTGCCACCACGACTGCCTCACGAACCTGTGGATGCTGTCGAAGGACCGCCTCGATCTCTCCCAGCTCGATGCGAAATCCACGTATTTTTACCTGGTGATCGATGCGACCGATCAACTCGACGGTACCGTCCGCTCGATAACGGGCGAGGTCACCTGTCCTATAGATGCGAGCCTCCGGTTGAATGCTAAAAGGGTGGTGGATAAAGCGCTCAGCCGTGAGCTCTGGACGATGCAGGTAACCACGAGCCAGGCCATCGCCTCCAATGTAGAGTTCGCCCGGCACGCCAACGGGGACCAACTGGAGCTGCCCATCAAGCAGGTATAACTGTGTATTAGCAATAGGCCGACCGATGGATATCGATGAATGCTCTGGTTTGATCTCATAGACACTCGACCAGATGGTTGTCTCGGTAGGACCATACATGTTGTAGAGGGAGGCGACCCTCGACAATAACTGGCGCGCCAGATCGAGAGGAAGCGCTTCACCACCGCAGAGCACCTTCAGCTCCTTGTTCCCTTGCCAGCCTGACGCCAGAAGGACGCGCCAGGTAACAGGCGTTGCCTGCATCACGGTTGTTCCAGTACGGGCTAATGTCTCAGCCAGGGCCACCCCACTCGTAGCGACATCCTGACTCGCTATGATGAGACGCGCGCCCGTAATCAGCGGCAGGAAGATTTCGAGGGCCGCAATATCAAAAGACAGGGTAGTAACGGCAAGCCAGGTATCCTCCGCTGTGAGCCCTGGTTGTTGACGCATGGAGAGCATAAAGTTGACGACAGCGCGATGAGGAATCTGGACGCCCTTAGGACGCCCGGTAGAACCTGACGTATAGATAACGTATGCAAGTTTATCGGAGGTGACCGTCGAGGTCGGGTTCTCTGTACTCTGCTGTTCCGCTTCTTTCGCGTCCAGGCAAACAACCTCGATGCCGTGATGAGGAAGTTGCATCAGTAGACTGCGCTGTGTCACCAGCACTGGTACCTGGGCATCCTCCAACATAAAGGCCAATCGCTCGGCTGGATAGGTGGGATCGAGTGGCACGTATGCTCCACCTGCCTTGAGGATGCCGAGTAAACCTACGACCATTTCAAGAGAGCGTTCCAGGCATATGCCGACCAGCACATCTGGTCCCACTCCTAGAGACCGCAGGCGATGCGCCAGTTGATTAGCCTTACTGTTAAGCTGACGATAGGTCAGGCTTTCGTTTTCAAAGAGCACCGCCACGGCATCGGGAGAGCGTTCGGCCTGGGCTTCAAACAACTGATGAATACACTGGTCGTCGGGATAACTGGTTGTAGTGTTGTTCCACTCTATGAGTAGCAAGCGCCGCTCTTCCTGCGTAAGCAGTGGAAGCTCTGTCAGAGCTTGCTCCGGATCGGCGACAACTCCCTCCAATACTGTCTGCCAGTGTCCGCTCATACGGCTGATGGTTGAAGTATCAAAGAGACCGGTATTGTAGACAAAGCATCCGCTCAGTCCTTCCGCTCGATCATTGATTTCAAGATGGAGATCTAACCCTGAAATATACGTTTGTTCATCCACCTGTAATGGCGTTTGCCTGTTTGGCTGATTGGCTACCTGAGATTGGTAGGACAGCATCACCTGGAAGAGTGGATGATGGCTGCTACCCTGCTCTAGATCCAGAGCTTTGACGACCTGTTCAAATGGTATATTATTATGTTGAATGGCTGAGTTAACGACGTTTTGCACGCGCTCCATGAGTGCACGAAAGGTAGGATTGCCCGACATATCGGTACGTAAGACCAGTGTATCGAGGCAATAACCATCTGATCTCTGGGCTTCCGGGTGCTCACAAACCGAAGTGGAAGTTCCAAGCAGGAGATCTTCCTGCCCGCTATAACGATACAGCACTGTCTGGAACGCCGCTACCAGAGTCGTATACAGCGTCACACCTTCACGACCACTGAGAGCTTTGAGGGCATCAGTGAGCTTCTGGGATAGAGTGAAGGGGTGCCGCGACTCCTGATGACGTTGCATTGGAGGTCGTGGGCGATCGATGGGCATATCCAAAACTTGCGGAGCATTGGCAAGTTGCTGCTTCCAATACGCCAGTTGCCTTGCGTCTTCCCGCACAGACTCTCGTTTCTGGACGGCCAGGTCAGTGTATTGATCATACGCATAGACATCGATTGAAGAAGGTATCATGTCCCTCTTATCAGAGCACATAGGGATTGCCTCCTAATTCTTTAAGGAAGATATAGTAGATATGCTGCTCTCGTCTTCACATAAGCAGCTCAACCAGGCAAATAGCAAGAACGAACAGAGATCTAATAGCAATCACATACTTTTTGAGTTGTATTCGCTCTAATGTCTCTACGTGTCGGCGTTACGCATATAGCTTATACTTGCGAACGAGCGGTGTAAGAGACTACTGATACTACAAAGTAGCGCAAACACAGTCAGAAAGCAGGGGAATCTGTCCGCTCAGGTTTCAAAAGAGTTCTCGATGTTAGACCTCCATCATGAGGCCGTGCCCTGAGATAGTGTTGGAACTAATAAAAGGTGCGGCTTTTGTTGAACTCTCTTAGAAGAGGATACAAAACAAGCTGCCATAAGTCAATAGACGTAGCTTATAAAATGTGCTTCTTTTGGTGTAGATTTCAAAACCTATCATATCTTTAATAAAGAATTCACAGGGATTTTTGCACTGTTTATGCATGAATAGCATGCTTTTTCCGAATATACTGCCTTAATAGCTTCTTCTATGATCGTGGTTAGTTAAGAAACGGTGATGAAAAGGTGTAAAATCGGTATAAGATTAGAAATCCTTAGTAGAATCCTCTGTTAGAATACAGTGTTCTGGCGTATCGTCAGGGCAATCGCATCTAAATTGAGAGGTGGTTAAATAAGGTCCAAAAACGGAAGCGGAAAGACATGGAACAAGAACGCCCATTGGACGCTCTAAGAACCGGTTACAACGACAATTTTGCCTGTTACCTTGCGTTCGGCAAGGCTCTTGATGGCATCAGCGGCCCGGGCCAGAGGATAGGTCGCCGAAACAAGGGGTCTGAGTCTTCCTTCTTCTATCCAGGCGAACAATTGCTGGAAGTTCTGCATGCAGCGATTGGGATCTCGTTGGGCAAATGCGCCAAAGAACACGCCTATAATGGAGCAGCCTTTGAGCAACGCCAGGTTGAGAGGAATACGCGGGATCTCCCCGTTACTAAAGCCAATGACGAGAAAGCGACCTTCCCAGGCAGTGCTGCGCAGTGCTATTTCCGAGTAAGGACCACCGACTGGATCGTAGACGATATCGACGCCGCGCCCGCCGGTCAGGGTTCTGAGCCGTTCTTTCAGGTCTTCTGTGTTGTAGTTCATGATTTCATCTGCCCCGTAGCGGCGGCAAACAGCCAGTTTCTCGCCGCTTGAAGCCGCTGCAACGACCTTTGCGCCCATCAGTTTGCCAAGTTCTACCGCTGCCAGCCCGACGCCACCGGCAGCCCCCAGCACCAGCAATGTTTCGCCCGGTTGCAGCTTTGCCCGGTCTTTAAGAGCATAGTAGGAGGTTGCATAGGTCAGTGCAAAGGCGGCAGCCGTGACAAAGTCAAGGTCATGGGGGAGAGGAATCAATCGCGCTTCGTCTACCGCAACTTCTTCGGCAAATCCGCCCCAGAGTGGTATCGCCAGCACCCGCTCACCCACTCTGCTCTGTGGCACTCCCTCGCCTACTTTTTTGATGATACCGGCCACATCGGTGCCTGGCACAAAAGGCAAATCCGGCTTGAACTGATACTTCCCTTCGATTATCAGGGTATCGGGAAAGTTCACGCTACAGGCTCTGACCTCCACCACCACCTGCCCCTTGCCTGGTTCGACCGGCGCAACTTCTTCCAGGACCAGTTTCTCCGCTGGACCAAATGCTTTACAGAGCAGTGCCTTCATGCTCTCCGTCCTTCTTCGTTTCTGATCTGTACTATCGACAGAATATTTTAAACGAACGGTAGAATTATAGGGTAAAAATACGCGAAAGTCAATGCCTGTTATGCAACAAATTTCACCGGTCGGTAGAAAACGGCATATTGACAATGTGCATATTTGACTCTATCATACATTTGAACAAAGAGTAGAAAAGGAAACAAGACAAATGGCCCAGGAACCAGGAACAGTTCAAACACTGAACAAAAAGGATAGGAAGCAGAAGAGTGCTAAGCGCGAACGCCTGACCCAAAAGGCTATTGTGACGGCAGCAGCCGAGCTTTTTGCACGTAACGGCTTCGGGGCTACCAGTCTTGACGATATTGCCGCAGTATTGAGCGCAACCAAGGGCGCACTTTATTATCACATCAAAAATAAAGAGGAGATTTTACGCCTCATTTTCCTGACCGTGTTGACCGTGAGCGAAGAGCCATTATCTCGTCTTGTAGAAGCTGATCTGCCGCCTACAGAGAAGTTACGACGAGCGATAGAACACCAGGTATCTACAGCGGCTGATCGTTCGCCCGCTATGACTGTTTTTTTCCGTGAGCAAGCTCACCTGACTGGTCCGTTCGCTAAAGAAATCCTCCTTCGTAAGAAAGCCTACGAACGCTACTTTGAGCACATCATTATGGAGGGTCAGGCGGTGGGTGCTTTTCAGCCGGATATTGATCCCAGGCTTGCTACGTTTGGCCTGTTGGGAATGTGTAACTCGCTTTCCCAGTGGTACAGGTCGGAGGGTCCGTTCTCACCTCCGCAGATTGCCACGACGTTTGCCAATATGATTGAGCATGGTTTAACGCTCTCACCTGCCCCTATTGTATGAGTGGGTCTCAGCCATCAGCATTGACTTTCACAAATTTTCAGCGTATAATTCTACCGTTCGTTCAAAATTATTTGAAATCACCTGGCGTTACGTCCATCTGTCCCTCGTTGTAGTCTGAGAGCCTGATCGACCTCTTGGGCGATGTAGGAAGCATCGATCAGAGCGGCATACCTATCTCGGTTTTTCATACCTGTTCCTTGCGGTCCTTCCGCTGCAAGTGAGACTCTAGCGTGCTGTATCCCGTTGTTCGAGGATATTTCAGGAGGAAACACCATGCAAGACGTTTTTATTATTTCCGGGGCAAGGACACCTGTAGGAGTGTTGCAGGGAACACTCTCTGATGTGACTGCCACTGACCTTGGTGTCGTTGCCGCAAAAGGAGCCCTGGAGCGTGGCGGGGTTGATCCGCAGCTCATTGACCAGGTCGTGCTGGGCAATGTCATTCAGTCCAGTAAAGATGCGATTTATTTTGCACGGCATGTTGCATTGAAAGCAGGAGTTCCTATCGAAGTTCCTGCATTGACTGTCAACCGTTTGTGTGGCTCTGGCTTGCAGGCGATTGTGAGCGCCGCCCGGACGCTCATGATGGGTGAGGGAAACATTGCGTTGGCTGGCGGCGCGGAAAACATGACGCAGTCTCCACACGTGCTACGTGGCGTCCGGGCAGGCTACAAATTTGGACAAAATACTCAGCTAGAAGACAGTTTGTGGGAAGCTCTTGTCGATACATATACCGGTTGCGGTATGGCCATCACTGCCGAGAATCTTGCTGAAAAGTACCACGTTACACGCGAGGACGCTGATGCCTACGCGCTACGCAGCCAACAAAATGCTCGCCATGCGCAACAAAGTGGCTGGTTAGCCGAGGAGATCGTGCCGGTGACCGTGAAAGACCGCAAGGGGAAGCCGGTCGAATTCCAGCAGGATGAGGGGATTCGCGATGTCACGATGGAAGCACTTGCGAAGCTGCCAGCGCGCTTCCGCCAGGGTGGCGTTGTCACTCCTGGGAACGCCAGCGGAGTCAATGATGCCGGTGCCTGTGTGATCTTAGCGACAGGCGATGCTGTGAAGCAACACAACTTGAAGCCTGTTGGTCGGCTCGTTTCCTGGGGGATAGTCGGAGTACCGCCTGATATTATGGGCATTGGTCCTGCTCCCGCTATTCGACAGGCATTGAAACGCGCAGACCTGTCTCTGGCTGATCTGGACCGCGTTGAGGTCAATGAGGCGTTCGCTACACAATACATAGCAGTCGAGAGGGAATTGGGCCTGGATCGCAACAAGACTAATCTGAACGGCGGAGGTATCTCTATTGGTCATCCTCTGGCTGCAAGCGGCGCGCGCATCACTATTGCCTTGCTCAATGAGTTACGACGCAATAACCTCAAGTACGGGGTAGCGTCATTGTGCATTGGCGGTGGTCAAGGTATCGCGGCCATCTTTGAGAATGTGGCATAAAAAATAACCAGGATTCCATGCAGCCATATGCCCGGTGGAGTACTGGTGCTTGAATGTCAACGCAGACAGCCAATATGAGCGAACTTTCAAGGTGAAGCTCATTCTTCGCCTTGAAAGCCGCTTGCCCTGCTTTGTCAGTCAGGGAGTATCCTCAAAGGTGAGAGGACTGGTAGGAGTTGTGGTGCGATCAGGATACCCGGCCTGTGAGCAGGAGTAGTCCGATAAAAGGAGCTACCGACATGCCAGAATTCTTATCTGAAGAATCTAATCCTCTTGATACCTGGAGTAAACTCGTTGATAATGCGTTGGGAGGCTATCCAGCAACACAAGTGATAGCTAAGGCAGTACAGAACGGTGAGGAAGGTCCCTGGATCACCCTCATTGATCAGCTCTGGGAGGCCAGCCCATACAGTAATTTGTTGCCTATTGATCCTGGTAATACTCTTAGTATCTTCCAGAAAATCTGGCTCGATTCCCTCAAAAATCCACTCCGTGTCTGGTTGCGCTATGGCGAATTCGTCCAGCAGTATACGCAGTTGATGAGCGCAACTACCCTTAAGGCTGATACCATGCTTAAGATGGCTTCTGAGATTGAGGGACTGGATGAAAAACAGCAGCGCGCGGTGACGTTCTATTTGCGCCAGGCACTGGATGCCCTCAGCCCAACCAACTATGTCCTCACTAACCCACAAGTGCTTCATGAGACCGTGGCGAGTGGTGGTCAAAATCTGGCGCAGGGGATGCAGCATCTTATGCGCGACATGAGCGCCGGGGAGATGAAGATCACCGACACCGGCGCCTTCGAAGTCGGACGCAACCTGGCAATAACACCTGGACAGGTCGTCTACCGCAACGAATTGATCGAATTGATCCAGTATAAGCCGACAACGAACCAGGTCTATAGCATTCCTGTGCTTTTTACTCCGCCATGGATTAACAAATTCTACATTCTGGACCTGCAGCCACACAATAGTCTGGTCAAGTTTTTAGTAGAGCAGGGCTTCACGGTCTTTGTCATTAGCTGGAAGAACCCCGATACCTCTATGGAGAACATCGGCTTCGATGAGTATGTGACTCTGGGGCCGTTAGCAGCACTCGATATCGTCAAGGAAATTACCGGTTCACCGAAGGTCAATACTGTTGGCTACTGTATCGCCGGGACGCTGCTCTCGACCGTTCCTTCTTATCTTGCTACCAGGAAGGACGATACCATCAACTCTCTCACCTTCGTTGTCACGCTCCTCGACTTTGAAGAGGAACCCACTGATATGACATTGTTCCTTGATGAGCCAGCATTGAGGTATGTTGAGCAACAGATGAAGAAAAGTGGCGTCCTGGATAGTCGCGCGATGGCTTCGTTGTTCAGAATGCTGCGCGCCAACGACTTGATCTGGAGTAACTTCGTCAATAACTATCTTCTGGGGAAAGAGCCGCCAGCCTTCGACTTGCTCTTCTGGAATAACGATGGGACGCGCATGACCAAAAAAGCGCACTCGTTCTACCTGCGCTCGATCTGCATGGAAAACGGTCTCACCAGGCCTAACAACATTACCGTGAAAGGTGTTCCCGTTGATCTCGGCAAAATCCACCAGGATGTGTACGCAGTTGGTACTCAGCAGGACCACATTGTTCCCTGGAAGGGAGCATGGCGTATCACTCAGCTTGCAGGTGGGCCGGTGCGCTTTGTCCTGGGCCCCAGCGGTCATATCGCGGGCATCTCTACACCTCCTGCCAAGGGGAAGGGGTATTGGACGAACGATGCGCCTGCCAAAACTGCTGATGAGTGGTTTGCAAGTGCCACCAGGCAACAGAAGGGGAGCTGGTGGTCGGACTGGGTTGAGTGGCTAAAGCCGCGCTCAGGTGAACAGGTCACACCACCATCGATGGGCAGCAACGCACACCCACCAATCATCCCGGCGCCAGGGACGTATGTATTGGAGAAGTGATAGCACACAGCAAAGGTAGGGCAATTTCACAAAGGTGAAAGGAGCACCCCACAAGGATCTCCAGGCTCCTTTCACCGTCAGAGAATTGTCCCGGTGAAAAAAGATACAACCCTGTTGTACGTAGTTCTGATAATACTTGCGACAATAGCGGCCGACAGACGAGATAGGTATTTACAACGCTGAGGCCAATGCTCGCGCCTGTTTTTTCTGCATGCCCCGCCGTCTCACCTATCTCGACTGTAGCTCAGTAGCCAGAAGAAGAGGGGAAATACTCATGAGCACTACAGCCAGTATCCCTACTATCGTTGTACCTGACCAATTCAATGCCGCTACCGCCTTCCTTGACCGCAATCTGGCAGAAGGACGCGGCGCCAGGACCGCTATTTATCACGAGGAAGTAGCCTACTCCTATACGCAAATTGCGGAACTTGCCAATCGTGCAGGCAATGCCTTGCTTGATGTAGGAATTGACCTGGAGCAGCGGGTCGCTCTGATCTTGTTTGACTCACCACAACTTGTCGCCGCCTTCTTTGGAGCGATGAAGATTGGAGCAGTGCCCATCCCGCTCAATACAGGACTCAACCCCAGAGATTTTGTCTACATCCTCAATGACAGCCGTGCACGCGTGCTCTGTATCCATGCCAGTATCTGGCAGCAGATTCAACACATTATGCCGGACCTCAAATACCTCCGACATATCGTCGTTGTTGGCCTGCACCAGAGCGGAGGGCAAGAGACTGCGACCCTGCACGACTTTGAGGCGTGGATGTCCAGGGCCTCCTCAAACCTCCAGGCAGCCGAGACAAGCAAAGATGATAGTGCATTCTGGCTTTACAGTTCCGGGAGCACAGGCTTTCCTAAAGGCTGCGTCCATTTGCACCATGATATGATCTACACCACCGAATATTATGCCCGGTCCATTCTTGGCATCCGTGAAGACGATATTACCTTCTCTGCCGCCAAACTCTTCTTTGCCTATGGTCTGGGGAACAACCTGTACTTCCCCTTTGGCGTCGGTGCCAGTGCGGTGCTTTATGAGGGCAGGCCAATCGCGGAAGAAATGTTCAGGGTTGTCGAACGGTACCGCCCAACCATTTTCTACGGAGTCCCCACGCTCTATGGAGCCATGTTGGCCTTGCCTGATGCCGCCAGGCGTTTTGACTTTTCCTCGGTACGTGTCTGTGTTTCGGCAGGTGAAGCGCTTCCCGCCGATATCTTGCGGCGCTGGCAAGACACCTTCCATGTCGATATCCTCGATGGTATCGGCAGTACTGAAATTCTGCATATCTTCATCAGCAACCGCCCAGGCAAGATCCGCCCGGGCAGCACCGGCCAGATTGTCCCAGGCTATCAGGCTTTAATTACAGATGAAAGCGGTCATGCCGTGCCACAGGGAGAGATTGGCAACCTGCTCATTCGCGGTGATAGCACTGCGGCTTGCTATTGGAACAAGCACGAGAAGACGAAGGAGACCTTCAACGGACATTGGATTCATACAGGGGATAAGTACTACCAGGACGAGGATGGCTACTTCTGGTACTGTGGTCGCTCCGATGACATGCTCAAAGTCGGTGGGCAGTGGGTCTCGCCAATCGAGATCGAGAACGCATTAATTGTACATCCTGCGGTGCTCGAGGTCGCGGTAGTAGGGCATGCCGAGGCGGATGAGTTGGTCAAGCCCAAAGCCTACATCGTGCTTCAGAGCGGTTATGAGCCATCAGAAGCCCTGGCGGAGGAACTCAAGGCGTTTGTCAGGGGAATGCTTGTACCTTACAAATATCCACGTTGGATCGAGTTCGTGCCAGCAATTCCTAAGACCGCCACAGGCAAGATTCAACGCTTTATGTTAAGGGCAAAATCTAAGGAAGAGGTGTGAGCCTTTGTAGGGGCGCGATTTATAAGCCCGCGATTTATAAGCCCGCAGAAAGGGGTTTCCCTCATCGGCTGTTCACATAACCATTATTTTCATGTCCAGGGAAAGGAAAGTATTTCATGAGAACTTTGGAAAACGCCGTTGTCGTCGTTACGGGTGCGAGCAGAGGCATCGGGCGTGCAATTGCAGAAGAATTCGGGCGTGGTGGAGCGAGAGTAGTAGTGAACTACTCTCACAGCAAGGACCGGGCTGAGGAGTTGGTTGAAAGCCTCCTGGAGCAAGGGGCCAGGGGAGCAGTAGCAATTCAGGCAGACGTATCAGACCCGGACCAGGCGGCGAAACTGGTTGAGGAGACCATCAACCAATTCGGTCGCATCGACGCGCTGATCAATAATGCCGGCATCAACATTGACCGCACATTGAGGAATATGTCGGTCCAGGATTGGAGAACGGTCATTGAGACCGACTTGAGCAGCTACTTCTACATGATCAAAGCAGCACTCAACCATTTCATCCAGCAAAAAAGCGGAACGATCATTAACATGAGCTCGATCGCGGGGCAGGCAGGCAATTATGGTCAGGCCAACTATTCAGCCGCTAAAGCTGGTATTCTTGGCCTTACCAAGACAGCGGCTCTTGAACTGGCACGCTACAACGTGACGGTCAACGCTATCTGTCCCGGCCCCATAGAGACCGAGATGTGGCAGGTGATTCCAGCGGAGGCAAAAGCAGGGCTAATGAAGAAAATCTTGCTCAACCGGGCTGGCACTGTTCAGGAAGTGGCTCGCGCCGCTCGTTACCTGTATGAAGACGGAGAATACTTCACAGGTGCGACCCTGACCATGAATGGTGGTTGGTACATGCCATAGGGACCATCACTATTCATGAGTTATCCCGGTAACTCTTCAGGACTCATCAGCGCCAAAGGCGCTTCGCAAGCGGTTTAGTGTAGGTGGCGGCGTGGCGGCCCAGGCCGCCACGCCGCCACCTACACAGGAATCATGCGAGCCGCAGAGCGTCGCTTGAACCAGGAAGGATTCTGAATATGTCTGACAAAATGGCTGCTCCTGAACTGTTTCGTCCGCCAATGGATTTTCCCGATATTCCCTATGATTATCTCTTACGTGGGGCGGCAGAGCGTACTCCCGACCGCACGGCGATCATCTATCGTGACCTCATTCTGTCCTATCGTGAAGTAGTCTCGATGGTCAATTGTGTCGCGAATGGTCTGCATGAACTGGGCATAAAGAAAGGGGACCATATCTGCCTGTTCACATTCAATCGTCCTGAGTATACAATCACGCTCAACGCGGCTGCCACAATTGGCGCTGTAGTAAGCCCAATGAATCCCTCGTACAAAGAACGCGAGATTGTTTACCAATTAGAGGACTCTGAAGCCCGAGCTATCCTGATCCAGCAAGAGTTACTACCTCTGCTCCGCAATGTGCTGAGCCACAGGACGCTACCCCATCTTAAATATATCATCGTAACGGGAAAACACCTCCCAGAAGACATGCCAGATGCTCTCTCTTTCGCACAATTGCTACGCGCTTCATCGCCAAAGCATCCCAGGGGGGTCGAGATCGGAGGCAATGACCTGCTGGCCCTGGCCTACTCCTCTGGCACGACTGGTCTCCCCAAGGGTACGATGCTGAGCCATCGTACCCTGGCAACCAACCATCTTCAGTTCCTCACAGCATCAGGGATCAATTTCTCGGATGCGACACTGATCTTCCTGCCGTTTTACCATATCTATGGAGTACTGCTAACAGGCAGTTTCCTGGCGGCTGGTGCCATGCAGGTCATTCTGGAACGTTTTGACATGCAGCGATCACTGGAACTGTGTGAAAAGCATAGCGTGACCTGGTTCTTCGCCGTACCGCCCGTTATTCTGGCTCTTGCCAACGCACCGGGCGATCTGCACCAGATGAAAACCGTTAAGTATCTCATGTCTGCCGCTGCTCCCATGCCACTTGAACCTGCTCGCAAATTGCAAGAAAGAACTGGTATCAGCATAGTCCAGGCGTACGGTTTGACCGAGACATCCCCTGACACGCACCTGTCACCACTTGATCCCAGAGTAACACGGCTGGACAGTGCCGGTTTGCTCGTTCATAATACCGAACAGAAGATTGTGGATATAGAGACCGGGGAGCACGAACTGCCTGTTGGGCAGGATGGAGAGATCATTGTGCGTGGCCCACAGGTAATGATGGGTTATTGGAAAGCGCCCGCAGAGACCGCTCGCGCCTTACGTAACGGCTGGCTCTATACCGGCGATATCGGTCATGTAGACATAGATGGGTACACCTACATTGTTGATCGGAAGAAAGAAATGATTAAGTACAAGACCTTCAGCATTGCCCCGGCTGAATTGGAAGCACTACTTGTGGAGCATCCTGCCATCCTCGACGCCGCCGTTATCGGTGTGCCCGACGATGAAGTCGGCGAGGTACCTGAGGGTTTTGTCGTCCTTCGACCGGGTCATAGCGTTACGGCTGAGGAACTGATCGCTTTTGTTAATGGCAAGGTGGCAGCTTATAAGAAACTGCACAAAATAGAGTTCATCGACGCTATTCCCAGGCTTGCTTCAGGCAAAATTCTGCGCCGCGAGCTGAAGGAGCGTGAAAGGGTGCGGCGTACAGGCGAACAGATATGATCTACTGCCATCTGTTCGCGGCACCTCGGCTACGGCCAACCGACGCCCGGTGCTGGTGCCTCAGTGGTGAGTACCTGGCCCGTTCGTGCCCGGTCTGCCATGTTCTCAAAACCACGCCACTCGGCTGCCATCAGAAACAGCGTTTGCTTGTGTACCCCTCCGAGCATGCAAGCGAAGCAGCCACGGTCAAGATGGATCGTCTGCAATATCTCACCACCTTCTCTCACGCGCACGCAACACTTGTTAGGGACATCCGCGTACCAGACGGCACCTTCGGCGTCGAGGCAGATGCCGTCAGGGGCGAAGCCGGTGAGCGCGGCCCATACCCGCCGGTTCGACAGGTTGCCGTCTGCATCGATGTCGAAGGCCGTGAGCCTGTTGGCGTAGGACTCGGCGACGATCAGCGTCTTGTTATCGGGCGTCACGGCCATACCATTCGGGAAGGCGATGCCATCGGCCACCAGGCGCGCCGACCTATCGGGGGTGACCAGAGCAATGATTCCGGGAGCATCAAAGTCGCCGCCGTTGATGTAGACGTTACCGCGACCATCCACGACGATCTCGTTCCAGATGCGGGCAAGGCCGGAGAGAATGGCATGGGTCACAAGCTCCCCGTCGGGCTCCCTGCGCAGGAGAAGCCCCTCGCGCCCCGAGACAACGAGCAGGCGTCCATCGGGCAGCCAGTCGATGCAAAAGGGAATAGTGGTCGGCACACGGACCGTTACCTCGCTCGAGCCCGCGAGATCGACGGCCACGACCTCCTGAGTGCCCCAGTTGGAGAACCACAGACGGTCCTGGTGCCAACGCGGCGACTCACCGAACGCGAGACCGGTCAAAAGGGTGTGCACTTCAGGCATGTGAAGACTCCTTTCATTTCTACTTTTTCTGCTTACAAAATGCCACGTAGAAACAGTATACGAGAAGTCGATCAGAAAAAACTTCTCGAATCTTGCCCTAATCTTGCCCTCAAGAAGAGCGCCTCCCCGCATACCAGCGAGACAGGAGAGCAGGGTAGTGGTTATCGAGATGCGCTCGATAGAGCGACATCGTACTCGCTGGCATCAACGAAGTCCCGCACTGACAGATGCGTACTCCGTGGAAGGACGCACCAGAACTTCCCCTGAAGCTGTTCCCACTGCTCCAGAATGTGCTCAGCGTGCTTGCTGTGCGTCTTTCGAGCATGCCACTCGACAACGGTACGCAGCGCATTCATTTCACGATCATCATGGATACGATGCAGTTCTACCAGTTCGGTGTTGCAGCGTGAGGAGAAGTGATCCCCCGTATCTAACACGTAGGCAACGCCAGAGGACATACCAGCTCCAAAGTTCTGCCCAGTCTCGCCAAGAACGACGACCAGCCCGCCGGTCATATACTCACAGCCGTGATCACCGACGCCCTCGACAACAGCGACCGCACCACTATTACGTACGGCGAAACGTTCACCGGCACGTCCAGCAGCGAAGAGATATCCTCCCGTCGCACCATAAAGGACGGTATTCCCCAGGATCGTGTTTTCCTGCGAGGCGAAGGTGGCCTCAGCAGGCGGTGTGATAATGATCTGCCCGCCGGTCATACACTTGCCCACGTAGTCGTTTGCTTCTCCCTTGAGCACGAGGCGCATACCGGGTACGCTGAAAGCGCCAAAGCTTTGTCCTGCCGCTCCCTGGAACGAACAGGTGATGCTTACCCCTGGTAGGCCCACATTTCCGTAGCGGCGCGCGATTTCTCCCGCGAGGCTAGCTCCAACCGAGCGATCAGCATTGTGAATGACATGCTGTGTTACTACACTGCGTTCACCGGCAAGCGCTGGCTCCGCTTCGGCCAGTAACGCTTCGGCGAGAGGTGAGAGGAGTTCTTTGCTGTGAGCTTCGGGAGATGACTCCTCGGGCAGCGAGACGAGCAGTGCATCAACATCAATGCTCCCGTCTCCATCACAGCGTAACAGGTCGGTCCATCCTACCAGATCATCCAGACGTGCTACGCCTAGCTGTGCCATCAATTCACGCACCTCTTCAGCTATCAGCGTCAGGTAGTTGATGAGGAACTGAGGTCTCCCGGCGAATTTCGCCCGCAGCTCCTCTCTCTGCGTTGCAATGCCAGCGGAACAGGTATTGAGATGACACTGACGCGCCATATCACAACCAAGTGCAACCAGGGCTGCGGTGCCAAATGCGAATTCTTCCGCGCCCAGCATCGCGCCGATGATCACATCACGTCCGGTCTTCAAGCCACCGTCTACGCGCACTTTCACGCGCTGACGCAGGCCGTTCTTCACCAGCACCTGCTGCGTCTCGGCAAGGCCAAGCGCCCACGGCATACCTGCATGTTTAATCGACTGCAACGGTGCCGCCCCGGTGCCCCCGTCGTGGCCGCTGATCAAAACGTAGTCGGCGTGGGCTTTTGCTACACCAGCAGCGATGGTACCAACACCAATGCTGGAGACCAGCTTGACACCGACGCTGGCCCTGGGGTTGACCTGGTGCAGATCATAGATCAATTGAGCAATATCTTCGATACTGTAGATGTCATGGTGGGGCGGTGGCGAGATCAGGGGAATTCCGGGTATGGTATGACGCAGCCGCGCAATAAATGGCGTGACTTTGCTGGGAGGCAATTGGCCTCCCTCACCGGGCTTTGATCCCTGTGCCATCTTGATCTCTAATTCTTCGGCCCGCACCAGATACTCCGTGGTGACGCCGAAGCGCGCCGAAGCAACCTGCTTGATCTTACTACTGACGGGATACCCCTCCAACGTTTCATGATACCAGGCCGGGTCTTCACCGCCTTCACCTGTATTGTTCCGACCGCCAATACGGTTCATTGCAGCGGCAATCGTACGATGCGTTTCGGGGCTGAGGGCACCAACCGACATCGCCGCGATCACAAAACGTGCGCGGATCGCCTCCATCGGTTCCACCTGTTCCAGAGGAATAGGCGTGGTTGGCGCAAAAGAGAGCAGATCATGCAGCGCGGTAGGAGGCCTGTTGTAGACGAGAGAGACGAACTGGCGATAGTCCTCCATGCGGCCACTGTGCGCCGCTTTTTGTAGCGCACGAATAATGAGCGGATTATAGGCATGGTACTCGCCATCGCGGCGGAAGCGAACACGGCCCGGATCAGTCAGGTGTTTTCTCACAAGAGTTCGTCGCTGCCCACTGATCTCATCAGTCTCCGGTTCCTGTTGGAGCGTCTCGCGGTACTTGATGATCTTTTCGCAGACATCTTTCAGCGTGACTTTGCCGGGACACACAGCGGAACCCGCGAAGCAGCGCTCAACGAAAACCGGGTCGAGGCCGAGCACCTCAAACTGCCCCGCTCCAACAATGTTACGCACGGTCGAGATGCCCATGCGCGCCATGATCTTGCAGAGACCATCTTCGCTAGCGTGGAAGTAGGTTGCCACTGCCTGCTGGGGCGTTAGATGTTCCAGCTTGCGCTCACCAGCCAGGGCAGTACACTGGCCAATGCCAGTGTTGGTACGATCGCCTCAGCGCCGTAACCAAGCACCAGAGCAATTTGATGCACATCACATACCGTACCAGTTTCACAGATGATCGATGTGCGCGTGCGCAGACCCTGGCGAATAAGCGCGCGATGCACGGCCCCTACCGCAATAAGCATAGGCATGGGAGCCTGACGTCTCTCTAGCAAGTCCGTCGCATCATTATCGCTCAAGATGAGTAATGTCACGCCCGAAGTAACGGCGTTGATGGCGTTCTGTTCCAAACGGTCAAGGGCCGCTTCGAGTGCTTCTGGTCCAGCAGTCACCTCAAAGGTGGTGCTGAGCGTCTGCGCATGGAAACGTGGATCATCAAGATGACGCAAGGTTGCCAGTTGCGCCTCGGTCAAGAGAGGGCTCTCCAGATGCAGCAAATGAGCGTGCAAGGGAGTCTCCGTCAACAAGCTTTCGCGTGGTCCAAGATAACAATCGAGTGACATCACAAGACGCTCGCGTAGAGGATCAATGGGAGGATTGGTCACCTGGGCAAAACGCTGGCGGAAGTAATCCGAGAAAGAACGTTGTTGTGATGAGAGGACAGCCGGTGGTGTATCATCACCCATACTCCAGGTGGGCTCTTTCTTCTCTATGAGCATGGGGCGCAGCACCATCTCAACATCCTCATGGGTATAACCGAAGATCTGCTGACGAGCGAACAGAGCGCCAGCCTCCAAAACCCCCTGAGGAGACGTATCGGACACGAGCGGCAGGTCAGCCAGATGCGTCAGATGCTCCTCCAGCCACTGCTTGTAGGGCCGACGCCGGGCCAGGGAGTCTTTGATCTCATCGTTGTGCAATACAAGCCCACGCTCTACATCGACCGCAATCATCTCGCCCGGTCCTAATCGTCCATGCTCCAGAACCTCATCTGGCTCGTAGTCCAGCACACCGGTCTCTGAGGCAACGATCAGGAACCCTTGAGAGGTGAGCGTGTAACGCGCCGGACGCAATCCATGACGATCCAGAGCCGCACCTACAATACGCCCATCGCTAAAGACGAGAGCAGCCGGACCATCCCACGGCTCGATGATGCCTGCGTGATATTCACACCATGCTCGCTGTGCCTCATCCAGTGAGGGGTCCTTTTCCCAGGCAGGCGGAATAAGCATCTGCATACTATGAAGCAGATCACGATTCGAATAAGCCAGCAGTTCAAGCACATTGTCGAGTCGCGCTGAGTCACTTGCATCTAGCTGCACAACAGGTAAGAGATCTTCTACCTTCCCATCCCAGAGTGGAGAACTGAGCCCCTTTTCGCGAGCCTGCATCCAATTTTGATTGCCCTGGACCGTGTTAATTTCACCATTGTGTGCCAGCAAATGCATCGGCTGAGCAAGAGGCCAGGCCGGGAAGGTATTGGTGCTGTAACGCTGGTGAAAAATGGCCAGAGCGCTGGTATAGCGAGGATGAGCCAGGTCGAGATAGAAGCGCGCCAGTTCTTTTGGTGCCAGCAATCCCTTGTAGATAAGCGTTGTATGAGAAAGGGAGACAATGTAGCAATCAGCCAGGTGCGCATCACGGAGTCGCCGCTCGATCAGGCGACGAGCATAATACAACGTTCTCGCATAGTGATCAAGAGCAAGCTCGTCGGGACGCGCGAGCAATACTTGTGCAATGTCTGGTGCAGTTTCTCTGGCGTGTGCACTTAGAACAGAACCATCAATGGGAGGGCTGCGCCAGCCGAGAAAAACAAGGCCAACTTCCTTCAGTGTCTGCTCAATAATCTGCCGACTCTCTGCATAAGCATCAGGAGAGTTTTTTTGCGAGGGGAGAAAGATCATGCCGACAGCCAGATCCTGGGGGCTGGCGATGGTAATACGCTTTTGCTCAAGTTCCTCGCAGAGCAAAGCTCTGGGGATCTGCGTCATAATGCCAGCGCCATCATTTGTCCGGGCATCTGCAGCTTGCGCCCCACGGTGAGTAAGGCGCGCAAGCGCTTCCAGGGCTGCTTCTACGATGAAATGACTCGCCTGGCCAGAGACATGAGCAAGAAAACCAGCACCACAGGCATCATGCTCCCAGCGACTATCATAGAGAGGGTAGGAGTGATGGGAAGGATCAAGACCATCACGCTCGTGCGTCGTATCCATAGAATTGCTCTCCTAAAAAAACGCTATCGATTGATAGCAAGGAGGCTCCTACGTTGGGGCCGAGAAGTCGACGAGCTAACGATGGTCATCGAAGTCATCATTGTGAATATCTGGTTGGCCACCCTTACAAAGGTCAGTATCGGTTGCTTCGAAGACGGATCCCGGTCTCGATCCTTCTTTTCATATGATATTCTGAGTATCGTACATCCATCTCACGATTGCCTCACAGCAAGGCGCGATTGCCTCACAGCAAAGCGAGATTGCCTCACAACCCTGGGTGGAGATGCAGACTCTTCCAATCCAGGTCACGGCTTCTCTCCCCAAACCGTAAGCAGGAACTGCATCGCACAAAAGTCCTCCTTGAGCAGATCGACGAGCATTTGCTCATAGACCTGATCGACTTCTTCCTGCGTCGTGACCCCAACACTGAGAAAGAAAGGCTGAAATAATTTAAACGCGAACCGCAAATCGCGGCAAAAACCGTCGTGCGTCTCGGTACCTACCGAGCCTTCAAAGACATGCGCTTGATGCTGGATGTTTCGATACCCTGCTTGACGGAGGAGTAACTTCATCACTGGTGTGAGACTAAACAGCCGCCCGTCTGGAGAAAAGCTTTGTCCCGCTCGTTTGAGCGAAAGTGCGAACCAACTCCACATTTTCTCGACCGCCGCACTGTTGCTGGTCACCACTTCGCTTTCTGTCCAACGAAAGATGCCCCCCGGCCGTGTCACCCGCAGGCATTCTTGTAGCAGCCTGGGCCAGGCGTCTGGCGGAAGAAATCCCAGCAACCGAATATTGACCAGGTCAAACGACTCGCTGGGGAATTCCAGGGGCTGTAGCGCGTCCATTAGCAGGAAGGAGGCGTTGTGCAATCCTTGCACCTGTGCCTGCACGCGTGCATGCTCAATCATCTGTTGGCTCACATCGATACCCACTATTTCCAGCGCGGGATCGCTATAGGCCACCTCTAGTGCCCAGCCCCCGGGGCCACAGGCGATATCCAGGAGACGGTGGATCCCTGCTAGGTCGGACCGTTCCGAGAATAGTCCTCCCATACTCCTGGTCATCAGACGATCTTGATCCAGGAGGCGAGCCATTTCAGCCCCACTTTCCTGGTCGGAAAAATAGCTATTCTCATGGTGGGCCGAATCGTTGGATGTGGTCATTATTCCCTTTCCTTTCTTCCTCTATAGAAGTCTCTTCCATTTCTGTGTGAGCAAAAAGATAGAATAGTTCCTGTTCTATCTGCTGCCACACGCGTTGTTCCGCCTCTTCGAAATTGAGCGAGTCCTGCTTGACGAGAGCCAGGACTCGTCGCCCAAGCTGGGCAAGAGCAGGTTGCTGGACTGACGCCTGTGGCAAGGGCCACAAGTTAATCTGCCCCGGGTCATAAAAGGCATTCCCCTCAAAGGCGAGACTGAGCAGGTCCGCATAGTTCTGGATCAACGCGAGATGCCCCTCGCGAAAAAAATCTGGCTGTGTACTGGAGACGAGCAGACTCCCTGCGATCTTTCCTGCGTCCATGATGGGAACCGCAACAGCACTCTCTTCCCAGGGACCACGATAGCCAGGTGTGATCCCTACTTGATCATCGAAGTGTGCGTTCATGACCAGGTGAGCAGAACTCACCGCAGAGCCGGCGAGCGACTCGGCTCCCAGCAGGATCGCTTGCAGCTCTAACTGCGCCTCCCAGGGAGGCGTTCCTCGTCCCACTCGCTCGCGCAGACTGTGAACCTGCCCCCAAACGGATGGAGGCATACAGCTTGCCACAATGGCTGCCATCCCGGCGCGTTCGGAATCCAGCTGTGTGAGCAGTTGTTGCAGGATAAAGTCGCACAGTCCCATGAAGCGAAGGCGTGGATCGATGGTGACATGCGTGTGCAAAATGCGGATGTAGAATGCACCTGGAATCGTGGTGAGGACATCGGTGTTCAAGGCAGCAGGGACGTGGGTCAAAAAATCGGGAAATTCTTGCTCGATGAGTGCTCGAAGTGTCTCGGACGCATCGGGCACGGCGAGCACGAGTTGGCGAAGATGCCGCAGGCGCGGTGTGGACTCCTGGTTCACCCGACGCATGATGGTTGTCGGAGTGACGCCCACTTCAGCGGCAATGCGTTGTCGCTCCTTTCCGTTCTTGATCCTTCTGCCCAACCATTCACGCCACGTAGCTGACGATTGCATAGTCCCCACCTTTGATGCGTGAGATCCCTCAGATGTTCTTCCGTCCGTTTCCCAGAAGGAAGCATAACAGGAAGCGCATCCCCTGTCAACCAGAGATAAGCCTCACTCGCGTTCCTGTTTAAAGGGCGTCTCACTGAGTTGTGAGAGACTCGAGAGGGCCAGGCGCAACAAGAGGGCTTCATGCAAGGTCAAGGCCAGGGGAGGCAAGGAATAATCTGGCGGTAAGCTATAGCCACCAGAGACCCCCAGATCAGCGGCAATGGGGATGCCCAACCCCACTACAATACCTATCCCCGGGCGCTTTTCTAGACAAAATCGGCCGGGCCGTCAGGCCCCCACATGTTTACCCAGCGCTCCTGTGAACTCCATACCCTGGGAACATAGGTTGCGTCATCCCAGATTTGCTGGAGGTCGCACATAAATTCGATCAGGTTCGCCTCAGGGTCCCTGAAATATTCAAACTTGTTCTGGCCCGGGCCGTGCCTGCCGGGTCCGTAGAGCAGTACATGGCCATTCTGCATCAGGTGTTCGGCCTGCCGTGCAAGGTAGGAGAAGTCCACTACCTCGAAGGCAAAATGATGCATCTTAACGGAGCCCGTCCTGGCAAAGGCCAGGCCGTGATGATCAGGATTGCAGCGCACCCAGAGGAAGATGTCGTCTACCCAGTCGGAAATGCGGAACCCCAGTACCTCGCTATAGAACTCGGCGCTGCGTTTGCAATCGCCGACCAGCAAGGTGACGTGGCCCAGTTTGCGAGGTTGAACCGCACGCGGCCCATAAGTTGGAGCAACCTGTTCCATCCCTCCAATTAATTCTACGACATAGCCATCAGGGTCGCGCAAGCGTAAAGATGTACCCTGACCGAGTTCGCTATTTTCCTCACTTTCATAAGCGATGCCCGCCCGCGCCAGCGCTGTCGCTGCCGCCTCCAATGCCGCCGCGTCGCCGACATCCAGCGCATAATGGTCAATGCCATTGCCCTGGGCGGGGACGAGCACAAGCGCGTGGTGATTCGCGTTGCAGCGCAGGTAGATCCTGCCCACGCTATCGCGCTGCGTCTCGCCAAGCCCTACCATATTGGTATAGAAGGCTGCCTGACGCTCCACATTCTGCGTTTTCAATGCGACATGCGATACCTGTTTGACGTTCACAATAGACATATGTGCCTCCTTCGAGAGATATTGGCCCTACAGTGGCTCATGGCTGCTTACTTTAGTTGGCTTGAACTGTTTGCTTTTCCTGTTATGAGCCTGAGGGCCGTCCGCACCGCCGCTGGTTCATATTCGGGCGCAACCTGGGCGATGACAGTCAGCACGGTGCGCGCCAAATGGCGCGCGAGCAGTTCTATCGCTGTATCACCTGTCCGTTCACGGCATGCAGCCAGGATAGCTGCATGTTCAGCCTCAGCCACGGCGGGCGCATGCGGGGTTGTGCGAAGCATGATACGGCGGTAACGCTCACTGGCATCGATGGCGCGTTTGATCGTTGCGCGAATATGCTCCTGCGCGTGGAGCGCAAGGAGTTCGTGAAATCGCCTATTCCCTTGTTCCCATGCGTCGCTATCGCGCCGTGTATTGGCCGCGTCCATGGCGTCCATGGCGTGGTCGAGAGCGTCGAGGTCGTCGCAGGTGAGATGAGGAACGGTGAGCGCAAGAGCGAGCGGCTCAAGCATAATACGACTGGCGTACAACGCTTCCAGCTCCGCGAGATTGATACCGGTGACGCGCATACGAAGGTTATGCTCGGCCAGGACGAGCCGTTCTTCCTGGAGAAGTCGCAGGGCCTCTCTTAGCGGAGTGCGACTCACTCCGAGTTGCTGCGCAATCTGCACCTGGGAGAGTACGGTCCCAGGCGGCAGAGTTCCATCAAGGATCTGCCGTCGCAGGTATTCGTACACCTGGGCGATGACGATTCTCCCCTCGCGGGTGCCGATAGACTGGAATTGCATAGGCGTAATATCGTTTCGCTACATGCTGAACGTCCTACGTTGACATGTGTGTAAGCAAGGCGGTACGGAAATATGTATACACTTTTTGAGGGCATAGCGCGGTTGATAGGGTTGAGATCGCTAAAACGCGCTTTGCGGATTATCGCCCTCGCATAACCACATTCATTGTATACACTGACTGATTTCGATTGTCAAGCGTCAGCACTTTGCCTGACAGGCAGGTTTAATAGACCTTCAAATTTTGAAGCTGTATACAGATTTTTAGAAAGAGGTCATATTTATAGGAGGAAACTCTTGAAAAAAATCCATTGCATTGTGTATACTGCCAGCAATCCAACGTTATTTGTATGCAATTTCTGTACCAGAAGAAACGCTGAGCGCTAGCCGCACTTTTACACCACGCAAAAGCACAGTGCATCATTTTGAAAATCAGGTAGAACCGAGAACAGGAGGAGACCATGACTATCGACGCTGCAAACTCCCAGGTAACTACCGGTCGTCCGATGAACGGCGAGGAATATCTGGAAAGCCTGCGTGATGGACGCGAGATTTGGATCTACGGAGAGCGCGTCAAGGACGTGACCACCCATCCGGCCTTCCGCAATACTGCCCGCATGATCGCGCGTTTGTATGATGCCTTACACGACCCTGCCCTGCAGGACATCCTGACCACCGAGACCGATACGGGCTCAGGCGGTCGTACCCACAGGTATTTCAAGGCGCCTAAGAGCTGGGAAGAGCAACTTGCCGCTCGCGACGCGATTGCCGCCTGGGCGCGCCTGACGTATGGCTGGCTGGGCCGCTCGCCGGACTACAAAGCCTCGTTCCTCGCGACGCTCGGCGCCAACTCCGAATTTTATCAGCCGTTCGAGGCGAACGCGCGCGCGTGGTACAAAAAGGCGCAGGAGCGGGTGCTCTATCTCAACCACGCCATCATCCATCCCCCCGTCGATCGTGATCGTGGCATTCATGAGCGAGCCGAGGTAACCGTCCACATCGAGAAAGAGACCGATGGAGGCATCTACGTCAGTGGCGCGAAGGTGGTCGCCACAGGCTCCGCGCTGACGCATGCGACGTTTGTGGCGCATCATGGACTGATCCCGGTGCAGGACCCGCGCTATGCCGTCGTCTTCATGGTGCCCATGAACACACAGGGCGTCAAGCTGATTTCACGCGCATCATACGAGAATGCTGCGGCAGTGATGGGGAGCCCCTTCGACTACCCCCTCTCGAGCCGCCTCGATGAGAATGATGCCATTTTTGTGCTCGATAACGCCTTCATCCCCTGGGAGGATGTCTTCGTCTGCAAGGATGTTGAAAGGGCCAACAACTTCTTTCCCAAGACCGGCTTCTTGCCGCGGGCCCTCCTGCAGGGCTGCACCCGCCTGGCCGTCAAGCTTGAATTTATCGCGGGGCTCATGCTCAAGGCCGTCGAAGCGACCGGCACAAAGGATTATCGCGGCGTGCAGACTCGCGTCGGGGAGGTCATTTCCTATCGCAACCTGTTCTGGAGCCTGACGGAGGCGATGGCGCGCAATGCGGAGCCGTGGACGAACGGGTGTGTCCTGCCCAATATGGAGGCGGCCTCGGCTTACCAGGTGTTTGCACCGCACTTCTACCCTGTCGTGAAGAACTTGATTGAACAGACGCTGGCGAGCAGCATGATCTATCTCAATTCCAGCGTCGTCGACTTCAAGAACCCGGAGCTGCGCCCCTACCTTGAGAAGTATGTCCGCGGCTCGAACGGCTACGATGCGCTGGACCGCATCAAGTTGATGAAGCTCCTCTGGGACGCGGTTGGCAGCGAGTTCGGCAGTCGCCATGAACTCTATGAGATCAACTATGCCGGCTCGACTGAAGAGAATCGCCTGATCGCGCTCAACGTTGCCGCAGCTTCCGGCTTGAGCGACCGCATGAAGGGCTTTGTCGACACCTGCATGGCGGAGTATGGCATCGATGGCTGGACTGTCTCTGATCTGATCAACCCTGATGATGTCAATTACGTGCTGGCCCACCTGAACAAATAGGCGCGGGACAACCTCCAGCAAGGGAGGCCAGGGCGATTTCCTTGCTGGAGACCCGCATATCGCCAGTCCTCTTTCTCACTTGTGGTAAACTGAGGAGTAAATCGCCCCGGTTGCAGATGCTGTAAACCAGGCGTATAGCATATTATTATAAGGAGGGCCGTCGTATGCAGCAACACCTCGAGATTGATGTCCAATTGTTCCGTCAGACGCTCGGTCGTTTCGCCACCGGTGTGACGGTGATCACGATTGCTCACGATGAGCATGCTCACGGTATGACCGCTAACGCCTTCATGTCGGTCTCGTTACAGCCGCCACTGGTGCTGATCTCCGTCGGGCAACATGCCCATATGTACAAACGGCTCGCCGTCGGCGCTCGCTACGGCGTCAGTATGCTCTCCGATGATCAGGAGGCGTTGAGCCGTCACTTTGGAGGTCGCCCGATGGATGGGCTTGAAATCGCCTTTGTCTGGGAGAACGGCGTCCCACTCCTGAAAGGAGCGATTGCCCATCTGGTCGCCCGTGTGGTGGACGTCCACCCGGCGGGCGATCACACTCTTTTTATTGGGCAGGCCGAGTATGTACAGGTTCGCCAGGGCAGCCCGCTGTTGTTCTATGCGAGCTCCTATGGGCAGGTGACCAACCGGCACCCGGCTGAAATTTCGGGCTGGATGGGGTTGTAGGGTATTGTCAACTTATTCGTTGTCTCGGGAGATCGCGTGAGCGGCCAGCAAAGGCCCAGAAGCGCATACCGGCGTATGACAGAACAGCGCTACCGGCCACGGCCAGGAGTTTTGCAGCATTGCCCCACAGGATGGGATTGGTGATCAAAGGCTGCAGCGCCTTCCCTGCGAGCCACACCAGGCCATTACTATACAGGATTTCGAGCGCCAGGAGGGTGACAAAGCGTCTCACCTCCCTCCCTGTCGTTCTCTGCCTGTGCCTGAATGTCCAGTACTTGTTCAGGAAAAAGCTGCTCATCGCGCCGCCCGTGTAGGCAACGGAATTGTATACCACCAGCATCAGCGCGTTGTCTGTAGGAAAGCTCCACAGCAGGACATTGAGGGTCAGTATATCAATGGCCGTGTTCGTCCCGCCTACCAGGCAGAAGCGCAGAAACTGCCAGAAGGTGCTGCGCCAGACAATATCAGAGCCTTTAGTGGATGGGGCTCCCAGCGACTGTACCTCTCTCGTCTCTTGCAAGGACCGCTCCTCCTGTGAGTGTTCTCTACACACAGACTCATTCCTCATGACTTATCGGAACCTCGCACCAATCTTGTCACTCCACCACCTGAGTAGTTGCGTAGACGAAGGACCGCCAGTGCGACTCGTGGCAGGGCCAGCGTGGCATTGGTGACAAGATACCGGCTCTGCCAGCAGGGATGAAATTTCTGTTTGAACTTGAAGAGCGTCTGGCGTCCCTCTAACATGTGGAGGCGATCGCTGATCATACCAACAAGCTGGCGTTGGCCTGCAGTCATTTCCTGGCTGGTATCGGCCAGCGCTGCCAGCCCCATACTGACGACCTGTGCACCACACAACCGAAAACGCTCAAGCGCGCGCACCAGTACCAGTTCCATCACTCCCGGCGGTGCATCTGAGGTTCGACGCATCAGGTCGAGGCTCCATCCCCACCCCTGTGTTCCTGGTCGGGCGTCCTCGCCGATCGGGGCAGCATAAATGGGGGTGAAGGTCACGAAGGCACACGCGGTGCCAGCATTCGTTGTCACGACAGCCGTTACAAAACGTGGGGCGCCACTCCCGGAGACGCTTACCGATGGTGAGGCAGTTCTTTCAGCCAGCTCAGCACTCTCCATCACATCGTCCAGCCTTCCCGTACTGAAGCCTGTCTCTGCTGTCTCCTTGCCCGCTTTATGCTCCAGCCAGGCGCGAGAGACATCTTCGAGGGACCGCATTACTGTCGTGGGGGGTACGCCTTCATACCACTGAATGCTGATCCCATCGCGTTCAGCACGGCGAGCACTGATCCGCACGTTGGCTATAGCTGAGCCACGCAGGGTAAAGGTCTGAGGGTTGAGGATCGCCTCCTCCCCTATCTTGAAGGCATGCAGGCCAAGAGCACGATACGCAGGCAGGTATTCAGCAGAGGCTTGATAGAAAGCGACTCGCCAATGATAGAAGGCGCAGTAATCGAGGAAGCTCTGTACGACCTTCTCGATTGCCTCTGGCGCACATACCGGATCTCCCAGCACCACGGCAACCTTGTTCACCAGGCGATAGTTCACCAGACCGGCTCCGTCAGGGGTCAGAAAATGCAGATTTTGCGGGAACAGACCAAAGAACGCAAGACTATTCCCCCCATAGGAGCGGATCAGTTCTGCTTCTGGATAACGGGTATGGGATAGTGGTTCCATGAGAGAGATGTCTTCAATCTTTTCTTGTATGTTCATCATCATGAAATTTCCATTCAGCAAAGAGTTATCGGGAGCCGGGTACTGCCCCTTATAGTGAAGCGGTACCCAGACTCTCAGAGCCTATCAAAGGTTCGTATTATGAAGCCGTATACTCATACAACTGTGTTGAGCCGCCACTGATCGTGACTACTTTGCAGTGCTGCTTGATCCAGGTGGTCAGCGAACTCTGGCTCTGGCCGCCGCCAGGTCCGCCGGAGCCACTGAGTAAGAAGAAGTGTATGGTTCCACTCTTCGCCAGCGCCGCGAGCTGACTCGTCGTCAGGATGGGATCGTTGCCAGAGAAGCCTCCCAGGGTCATCACCGGCTTGTTCGTTGCCAGAATGATCGAATCAGCCTGATGCGAACTGTCCACGGCGACCAGGTATTTCGCAGTACCTTGATGGGCCTCCAGGTAGCTCAGCAGGGCTGAGTCACTGGTGGTACCCTCACCTGGCCCACCGGTGGTATTTTGTCCGCTCCCAGTATTGAAGCTTATGCTACTCGTGCTGGTCGGTCCCGCCACCAGCGTATCCGCGCTGGTACTCGTGAGGACAGGGATCGTTGCCCAGACCGTCGGGGTAATCACCAGGGTCAATACTCCCAGGCTGAGCACAGGCAGGAGGTAGCGGGCCTTGAGCCTGAGCCGTGGGAAGATGCGGGCACCCAGAAGCGCTCCCACCGCAATGATGCCCAGACCGGCCAGGATGGGGATCAACACCTTGCCCCACGCGGGATAGTTGGTGAGCACATAGATCTGCTCCGCTATGGTGACGGCGATCGCTATGGGCAACAACCAGCTTCTCCAGCCACCGCGCTTGTAGTCCTGCCACATCGTTACCAGGCCGATCCCGAACAGCGCCGCGATGGCTGGTGAGAGCTCTGTCATGTAATACTGGTGGAAGAAACCCGCCACGCTAAAGAAGATGCCCATGGTCAGCAGCCACGTGCCCCAGAGGACGAGCGATTGCTGCTTCCGGTCGTCGCGGAAGCGCGGTCGTCGTTGCCAGGCAAGAGCGACGGCCCCCAGGATCGCCAGCGGCAAGAACCAGACGACCTGTCCCGCCAGTGGTTGAATGAAGAGGCGCAGTGGTCCTGCAGTTCCAATGTCAAAGAGCCCACCTGCACCGCCGGGGCCACCACCTCCGGGACCGCCGGGGCCACCAGGGCCGCCAAAACTCCCTGACGGTGGCTGGGGTCGTGTTCCACTGCTTCCGCTACTGGTTGATCCACTGTTTGTAGGAGGTGTGAACCCTCCGCTGTTTCCAGAACTGTTAGAAGCGTTCGTGGGATGGTTCATGCCGGCACCACCCCCGGATTGTCCCAGGAGACGCTGGATACCATTGTAACCCAGGGCCAGACTGAGCTCCGAATTATTCTGCGTCGAACCCACATAGGGTCTTTGCGACGCCGGGACGAGGTCTACGGCTACCACCCAGGAAAGCGAGATCACCAGCAGCAGAGCCCCCGCTATCGCCAGGTGCGCGAGGCGGTTCCAGATGCTCCTGGGTGCGGCCAGCAGGTAGAGCAGCCCGTAGGCAGGAACCACCAGGTAGGCCTCCAGCATCTTGATGTTGAAGCCGATACCTACGATGACCGCGGTCAGCAAAAGCCAACGCAAGCGACCCGTTTCAGCCGCGCGCATGACGGTCCAGGCTCCAAAAAGCAGGGTCAGGGCCAGGATGCTATCGATCGTAATGTTACGATTGGTCACAACGCTGATCGGGCTGACCGCCAGGGCTAGAGCTGCTAGTAGGCCGGCTACCACCCCAAAGTGGCGTCGGACCAGGTGATAGAGAAGCAAGACCGCAAGCACCCCGGCCAGCGCCTGGGGCAACAGGATACTCACGGAGTTGAAGCCGAAGATCCTGGCGCTGGCAACCTCCAACCAGAAACCTACCGGTGGCTTGTCGATTGTCACGAAGCCACCCGGATCATAAGCCGCAAAGAAGAAATTATGCCAACTATCCATCATACTTCTGATCGCGGCAGGGTAATATGAACTGTAACCATTCGCGCCCAATTGATAGAAGTTCATGAAAATTGAGACTAGTGTGATGCCCATGAGCGCCAGGCGGTGCCAGGCCAGCCAGCGCTTTATTCCCTGTGGTGCTGGCGGCTTCTCAGCCTCGCGCTGAGGGATCGTCAGTGTTGCATCTACTAGATCCGTATCAGCCATATCGCTGTTCTCCTTGTATGTTTCACGTGACGCTCCTCTTTTTCTAAGGAAGGCGATTTGTTTGAAAGGCATCCTTGAGCGCGTCCGTAAGTGCTATGCTGTGAGGGTTCTTTTCCCATCACCACAAGCTTATGCCAGACCCATTGATTTTCTATGGGAAACACATGAGAGAGTTCCAATAGTTTTCGTGAAGAGCTGTGCCGCACATCTCCGGCAGGGAACAGGAATAAATACTGACATAACAGATGTTAGCGAAAGAAGAGGGCATCATTCACAATATCCTCTCATTTACAGTGCTACAAAGATATATCCAACTCAATAGGGCCTTCATTGTCGTTCGACGTTATGAATGGCAACTCTACACATAGCGCATCGATCTATTTCACAAGGATAACAGGAATGACCAGACAGGCAAAAATTATCATTACCATCGCACTGATGCTCGGTATGGCGCTGGCAGCGCTCGATACTACGATTGTTGGTACCGCCATGCCGAGCATCGTTGGGAAACTGGGGGGCATCACACTCTATTCTTGGGTGTTTTCGATCTACCTGCTGACCTCTACGACGACGGTCCCGATTTATGGTAAGCTCGCGGACCTCTACGGACGCAAACCGCTCTTTCTCTTTGGCGCCTCGCTGTTTCTCATCGGCTCAGCGGCATCGGGTGCAGCGCAGTCGATGGAGCAACTGATTATCTTCCGCGCCATTCAAGGGCTGGGCGCGGGTGCTGTCCTGCCAATCGTCCTCACCATCATCGGTGATATCTTCACATTGGAAGAAAGAGCGAAGGTGCAGGGCCTGTTCAGCGGCGTGTGGGGCCTGTCAAGCGTTGTCGGACCGTTCGTTGGCGGTTTGATCGTCGACCACTTCTCATGGCGCTGGGTCTTCTTTGTCAACATACCTTTTGGTCTGGTATCGATGCTGTTGCTCATCTTCACGCTTAAAGAGACTGTTGAGCGCGTGAAGCACCACCTGGACTATCTCGGCACCGTTACATTAACGGGATGTATTGTCGCGCTCCTCTTCGCGCTGCTGCAAGGCGGCACGACATGGGCATGGACATCGTACCAGAGTATCAGCCTCTTCGTCGCAGCTATCGTGCTCTTTGTGCTTTTCATTCGTAGCGAGCAACGGGCAGCCGAGCCAATTCTTCCTCTGGTTCTTTTCGGGAATCGTATCATCACCATTTCGAGCATTGGCGGTGTTGCGCTGGGCGTGCTTATGTTTGGCGTGACTACGTATGTTCCGCTCTTTGTGCAGGGCGTCAAAGGTGGGAGCGCGACGAGTGCAGGTATCACGCTTGGCCCTTTGCTGCTAGCATGGCCTATCGCTGCGGCCATGAGCGGAAAGATCGTCATTCGCTATGGCTACCGGATCACGGCGGTGTTTGGCATGTTCGCAGCGACGCTCGGGGTAGCTATGACAATGCTCTTCAATGCACAGACGAGCCTCTCTTTTATCATCGTTGCGATGGCATTTATTGGCGCTGGACTTGGTTTCGCAAGCTCCGTCTTCATTCTCTCGGTGCAGAATGCTGTCCCGTGGAACCTGCGCGGCGTTGCAACGGCAAGCACACAGTTCTTTCGCACGATGGGCGGGACAGTTGGCGTTGCTATTATGGGGACGATTCTGAATGCTCAGATGGCTCTGCGCTTCGCCCCCATCTACGCACATTTTGCGGATATCGCCAGCCGCTTGCCTAAAACCATTGCGCCCGCGAATGTCTTGCTCACGCCTGATCTACGGGCCTCGTTGCCGCTTGCATTCCTGACACAACTACAGAACGCGCTCTCGCAGAGCCTGTTCTGGGTGTATGGCTTGATGCTTGCACTCGCCCTGATCGGACTCGCGACGATGTTCCTTCTGCCCGGTGGGCGCGCCGACAAGTATGCCTACAAGCCAACCGAGGAAGAGATGATGCCTACACCTGAGCCGGTTTCGGAGTCGCTCGCCAATATTGGTTAATCATTGCTTAAGATCACTAATGAAGGTGGCACACCTACCAGTCCTTCCTGGGTACAAGCTTACCGTGATCTTGTCGAGTGGGCCATTTTATTCTCTCTCGTTCGTCATTATGATTTGGCTCCGATACGCTCATTGCTCGGGACGGCCTGCTGCGCAGTAAGATCTTCGCGGGTGAGGTATGGTGGTAGGGGTCGTCAAGACAGAAAACTTCGGACCTGTGCTAGGATCAATCACTTTGAAGAACCGTGAACGGGCAGTCTTGGCAATCATGATGTGACTGGCAGCGAAGACGCCGACCAGTCGTGGAACACGCACCTCGCCAGTATCGATGTTCCCCCTCACGTTTGCACCTCGATAGCTTGAGCATTGATGAGTTTGACCGGCGTTCCCAACCGCAGTGAATTGGGGATCTCCGCAACGCGATCGGTATGTGCAATCAAATCGAGAATCTCCGCTTCACTCGCCTCAGCCTCGATACGGGGAGTAAGTGTCACATTTTGCGCGCGAGCCGGCTCACCACCCCAATCTGCCTCCACGTCCACATGCACGCTTTTGATGACCATGCCACGTTTCGCAGCTTCGCGGAAGATATCGTTGCTATAGCATCCACCGATAGCAAGCAAAAGCAGTTCACCTCCGCTGAAACCCAGTCCCATGCCTCCTGCCTGCTCTGGGCGATCAATGGTGAGCGTGCGTAGCCCGGTCCAGCCCACAGCCACGCAGGCATCCTGGACCGTTCGGACGCGAACAATGGTTTGTGCCACAGTTATCCTCCTCATGTGGTCTACGATTACAAAAACCAGCTCAATCGCTCTCACGACTATAAACAAGATCAAGCTTTGGTCCCTAGAGCGGTCATATAGTGCCACATACCACAGAAATCGTCCGCGAGCAGCTCGATGAGCATCTGCTCATAAAGACGTGTAAATTCCTCTTCAGTTGTAGCATACGTGTTAATAAAGAACATCTTCGCCAACTGGTAAATAACTTCGGAATTGCGATAGAAGTCAGAATACGCTTCGGTACCCGTCGAGACTTCCAATGCATGCATGAGATGTCGAACATCCTGGTAGCCTGCATTGCGTAGGAAGCGAGGAAGCATGATCGTGACGCCGATACTCCGTCCATTGACGGAAAAGCCGTATCCGGTACGCCAGAGAGCCTCACAAAAGCAGGCATGCAATGCCTCTTTCGCCGGACTGTTCGTTGCTCCTCCATCTATCAGTTCGGTCAAGCGCAGAGTTCCGCCAGGACGTAGAAGTCGCGTACATTCAGCAATAAAGGCGGGCCATTGCTCTCGACTCAGCACACTAAAGAGGAAACGCGCATTGACGAGATCGAAGGAGCCATCAGAAAATTCGAGCGGCTTTGTAATGTCCATAACTTCAAAGGAAGCATTGGTGATCTGCTGCGAACGCGCCCGCGCGCTAGCGTAATCGGTCATGATTCTGCTAATATCGACACCCGCTACCTCAAGTTCAGGATGTTCAAACGCGACATCGAGGACCCAACCGCCAGGCCCACAGGCCATATCCAGCACATTATGTATAGATGAGAGATCATTCACGCCCACAAGAGGACCGCCCATGCCTTTCGTCATAAAACGATCGAGTTGGATCAAACGCGCCATTTCAGCAGGGCTTTCTGGATCGAGTACATAGCCGCCCTTCTCAGGTTTATCTACCATTTTTGTAGCCTTTCTTCATGGGGATCAATAGAGCTGCTTATATCAGTATATAGAAACACATAACTAAATGCAAATCGCTTGCAGGCATGGGGTGCATTTTATTTGGGCGAATAGAGAAGCATTATTTCCTAATACAAAATCACTTGATCTATTCGGTTTCATTCTGTAGAATGGGATACGTTGAAGGGCATGAGGCGCGTTGGCAAGCGACTAGACATTTCTCCATTCCATTGATCCGTTTGAGGATACTGCAAGTCAAGATGATCACCCCCCATCGTCGCGCATTGCCATCCGAGGCAATGCACGACGACGGAACGCACAAGCAATAACAAGAGGACGCAGAATAACTTACAAGACGCGCCTGCTAGCCTGTCACCTTTGCTTCCTCTACAACGGCGACCCGGGGAACGGTCACGCCCAGCCACTTCGCCACGAGGGGGACGGAAGCACCTTGCAGAAGCACGGAGGCCAGCACGACGAAGAAGACCAGGTCGAAGAGAAACGACGCCCTGTTCAAGCCGGCCAGGAGCGGGAAGGTTGCGAGCACAATTGGGACGGCTCCCCGTAGTCCCACCCACCCGACAAAGAGTTTCTCGCGAAAGCTCATCTTTACCGGAAGCAAAGCCAGGAGCACGCTGATCGGGCGCGCGATAAAAACGGCAACGACGGTAATGAGCAGTCCGCTTACGAAGACAGCGGGGAGGCGCGCGGGGAAGACAAGCAGCCCCAGTATCAGAAACATCGCGATCTGCATCAGCCACGCCAGGCTATCGTGAAAGCGCGAGAGCCGGTCTTCTACACGCTGAACCGCGCTATTGCCCAGGAGCACGCCCACCACGTAGACCGCCAGGAAGCCACTGCCACCGAGCATAGCGGTAAGGCCATAGGCGAACAGGACGAGCGCGATGGTGAACACACGATACAATCCCTCAACGTCGAGGTTCAGGCGCTTGAGCAGCCAGACCGAGGCCACGCCAAGCAACAGGCCCATAGCGGTTCCTATGCCCATCTGCTGTACGAACAGGAGGAGGATACTGAATATCGACTCGTGAGGATCGGTTAGCAGGCTCGTCAGTCCAATCGTGAGAAAGACGGCCATGGGATCGTTGGTGCCCGATTCCAATTCGAGCAGCGGGAGTAGCCTGCCAGTGAGTTGTATATTTTTGGCGCCCAGAACGCTAAAGACGGCGGCGGCATCCGTGGCGGAGATTATCGCCCCCAGCAACAATCCCTCTACGAATGAGAAATGGAGCAGCCAGATTGCAAAGACTGCGATGATTGCCGCCGTTAGCAGTACTCCCAGGGTAGAAAGAGAAAGCGCTCCCCCCAGAGCCGGTCGCACAGCCTTCCAATCAGTCTCCAGTCCTCCAGCAAAAAGGATGAAGGCCAGGGCGACAACTCCCACCGATTGGGCCGCCAGCGCATCGTCAAAATAGATGCCCCCCGGACCATCAGAGCCCGCCAGCATGCCAATCACCAGGAAAAGAAGCAGCGCTGGTATACCGAGCCGACTTGAGACCTTCCAGGCAAGGATGCTCAGGAGCAGTAGTATTGAGGCGATAAAAAGCCATTCTTCGAAATGCATATTGTAGTATCCTGAGACAGATCTATGAATGAGAAAAAGCGAGAGGACCCGCACTACTCGTCACGCCGTCCAGTGCGTCTCATTCTACCAGAACGAATCCGAGCAGGTCAAGCGTTATGCAATAGGATAATTGTTTTTCTATTATTTATGCCAATAAACGGTCGGGTCGGAAGGGTGCGAGCATCTTCTCTGTCGCACCATTGATCTCCCGGGTCGCCATCTCCGCCAGGGCTGGTCCGAGCGTCACACCGCTATGGGTCACAATCACATATAATCCTTCAACTCCAGGCGTCCAGCCCACTACGGGAAGACCATCGGCGGGGATGGGCCGGATGCCGAGCGTCGCGGACTCGACGTGCGCACGCTCCATATTCCTCACAACCTTGCTCGCCCTTCCCAGTAGCGCCTCGGCGGCCTGTGGAGGCGGAGAGAGTTGCGTCAAGAGTGTGACGCGGCGATCGAGCTCATCGCTGTGCAAGAGCAGGCGGGAGGAACCGTCAGGGCGGATATTGACGCCGGGAGCATGCACGACGCGCCGGATGTCAACGCATATGCCCGAGGAGAGAACCAGCAGGCCCACCGCCGGAGAGTCCTGCGCAAGCGGCGAGACCAGCGGGAGATCCACGCCCACGTAGCGCAGGACCGCACCCGTCCAATGACCACAGCAGCACACAATGACATCGGCATCGATACGGCTCCCGGACGCCAGGACGATCCCGCTCACTTGATTGCCGCGCGTCTGAAAATCGCTCACCTTCGCATCGCTACACAGCTCGACGCCGAACGAGCGAGCCGCGCGCAGCAGATAGGTCAGCAGCAGCCCGGGATAGACATGGCCCTCGTCGGGATAGAATGCCACAGCCTCAACTGTCCTCTCGATGAGCAGGTCTGGTTCAAGGTCTCTGACGACCTGGTGAGGTGAGAGGAGCTCAACCGCATAGCCCCACTCGCGCAGCTCTTCAGTCTGTTTAACGAGCCGCTCGTGTCCATCGGGCGCATCTTTCCACGTCAGATTACCAGTCGGAACAAACCAGGGAGCATGCTGCCATTCGGCGACCAGGCGTCGATGCGCTCGCATGCCCGCGACATTGAGCTCGAAGTACGCGCGGGGACGCTTGCCGCTGGCATTCACCCAGGCAAAGGACGTACCTGACGTCCCACCTCCTGGCTGATTCGCCTCTACTAGAGTGACTTGAGCGCCCTGCTGGGCGAGGCGCAGCGCCGTACACGCGCCGATAATGCCAGCTCCTATTACGATACAGCGCATGCCGACTCACCTCCTCCGTCACTGCTTTTTTGCGACCTTCTTACTCTTTCAATCTGCGCTCAGCACAGGATCAGGGACGCGTTCCGGCTCGACCGATCGGCCCCGGCGGCGCATCGTCGATGCAGCGTCGCTATCGCGCACAGCATATCCGAAGCCAGCCGCGATAAGCGCAAGCACAGCCGCAGCAATGAATGCGGCGTGATAGGCCGCGAAATTTGGTACCGCTGCACCGCTCGCATTGAGTTGCGTCAACCCCACGGCGCTGATAACGGTACTGATCAGGGCAACGCCGAGTGAAGCACCAATCTGCCTCTGCGCGTTGAAGAGCGCCGACGCCTGCCCGGTCTGAGCCGACGAGATGGTCGCGAAAGAGGCCGCCTGCACCGACGTAAAGGAGAAGGCCATCCCAGCACCGGTAAGGAACAGCAGGACGCGCATCAGCCAGAAAGATGTATCGTGCCCCATCAGCGTCATCAGCGCCATAACGATGGCGACGCCCGTAAGCCCGCCTATAATGAGGCGGCGCGGCCCGATAGTGGGATAGAGGCGCGTGGCGATCTGAGTAGAGACCAGCACGCCGACCGCTTCAGGAAACGTGGTCAGGCCGGAAGTAAGCGCTGAGGCGCCGCGTGCCTGCTGCAGGAACAATGGCGCCGCGTAGAGCACCCCAAGAAAGGCGGCGCTGGAGAACAACGTAACAAGGTTGCTGGTGCGAAACGCCCGATTGCGGAACAGGCGCAAGTCCAGTATCGGGTGCGTCGAACGCAACTCGACGAAGACGAAGACAATGAGCGTAACAATGCCTATAATGCCACTGGCGAGAATGCCGACAGAGGTCCAGCCATCGTTCGGCCCTTCACTCAAGGCATACATGGTCAGGGCGAGGCCGAAGCCAGCCAGCAAAAAACCCGCAAGGTCGAAAGATTTGACGGTGTCTTCGCGATGCTCATGCAGGAAGAGCAGGCCGAAGAGAAAAGCGGCGATGCCGATAGGAACATTGACATAGAATATCCAGTGCCACGACAACTTATCGATGAGCAGGCCGCCAAGGATTGGACCAGTAGCCGGGGCAAACACGGTCGGGATATTGAGGATGCGCGACACCTGGACGCGCTCCACAGGCGGGAACGTGCGATACAAAATAGCCGTTCCCACCGGCGTTAGCGCGCCGCCACCAGCGCCCTGTAGCACACGGAACCCGATGAGCATGGGATAGCTTGTTGCCAGTCCGCACAACGCTGACGAGATAGTGAATAGAGCTAGCGCAGACAGAAAAACGCGCTTGGTGCCTATGCGATCCCCCAGCCAGCCCGACGCGGGGATGATAATGGCGAGGCTGACCAGATAGCCGACGACGACCGCGTCGATCGAGGTGCCCGTTAAATTGAACTGGCGGCTCAACGAGGGCAGCGCGACATTTACAATCGTCGCGTCCATGATGCTCATGAACATCGCGACGACAAAGACGATACTGACACTGATTTTCGGATTGATGTAAAGACGATGCATGTAATACGCTCCGGTCACATGACAAAATAGCTATCCGCAAAGCATAACTACTAAAGTATCTCTTCAGTAGGGATGGGGCTTGCCCCCATCCGGTTCCCGAGAATGCTGCATCTCTGCCAGATCTCGCCCCCAGAGCCGGATGGGGGCAAGCTCCATCCCTACTATTGCTGACGTAGATGTATCCTAAAGTACCCGAAGATGGGTGATTTTGATCTGAGTACAGTTCTGATAGGATTGGAATTTTACGTACTAAGAAGGTGAACATCTGGCGCGGCGTATTTTATTCCGCTATTAGCTCTTCGTGGGGAGAGCGGGATGCATCAGGCGACGATGATCATGAAGGTCTTCTCCCAAAAAGTGATGTATGCAACGTATTTACTGTAATTGACAAACTGAGCACCTAAAACTTATACTATACTCAACTTACAGTTCAGTTCGCGATGGCCCGTGCCGGGCTTTATCAAAATAGAAAGCAGAGAGAGGCTACAATGGACCCGGTGACACTTGCAGGTTTAGCTATAGCGGCGTTGTCCCCCTATATCGCCAAAATGGGCGAAGAAATTGCTACCAAGGTGGGAGATGCAGCATTCGATCAGGCACAGCGCCTCTACCAGGCGATACACGCCCGCTTCGCGAAAGAGCCGGATGGGGGCAAAGCCAGCAGACAACTGGAGGAGTTCAAGCAAGATTCCGATGTCGCAAATACCGTCCAGACAAAGCTGGTACGTATGTTGCAGGATGATCCTGCCTTTGCACAGACCCTTGCACAGATCGTGCAATCTGGTCCTAAACAGAATCTGACGGTGCGCGGCTTCTCCAGTGCGAAGGACACCGATATGAGCAACGCTACCAGCAGCGGCACTCAGGAAGCGCTGGTAGAAGATCACTCGACGATCGAGGGAACCAGGCAGCGTATCGGCCCAAAAGAAAACTAAGGGAGGCGCTTCCGCTCGTATGTTGTTCGCCTACTCACGTATTCGTATACACAACCTGTAGAGTAGGAGCACAGATCCATGCCATTACCTTTTATCGGGCGCGAACAAGAGTTATTACTATACGACCAATTTCTCAAAAACGACGCTCCCTGGGTGCTTCTTCTCACCGCAGTCGGGGGAACGGGGAAGACCACATTGCTCAATGCAATGAGGGCGCGTACTCCTGCAAATACCCTTGTCGTAAAGCTCGATTTCACCGTCACCGACGCTGTTGACCGGAAGCCCGGCGACGACGATTCCGTCCGCCTCCCGCTCGATCCGCTCAAGCATCTCAGATCGTTTGTCAATGAGTTGAAGAAGCGCGATGCCGTCGATGAAGCTGCGTGCAGCGCATTCGATCAAGAGGCAAAGCTGGCCACCGAGAAATACGCCGCGCAGACGGTCAACAACATGCAGTATATCCTTGCCAGAGGCGGCTCAATCGTGAAGGACGTAAACGCAGATATCACGATGGTCGTTGACCTGCAAACCCCTTACCTGAACCAGAGAAAGGCGGTCACGCCTGCCTTCCTGAAGCTCTTCGAGAAGTTTGCTCCGGATCACCTGGTCGTCATGCTGGACACCTGCGAATGGCTGAACGAACCGGCAAACAGCGGCGTCGGCGACTGGCTGCGCGGCGAGATCCTCTTTCAGATTCATGACAAACTGAGCGAGCAGGGGAAGCGCTGCCATATTGTCATGGCCGGAACCGTGCCGCCACGTATGCTCGATGTCGAACAGGGAGAGCAGGAGGGCTGGCTAACAAGGCTCAAATTAAGGGAACTCAACAAGGATGTGGTCAAACAGCATCTAGAGACGATCGGGATGCAGGACCCCAACCTGCGCGAACAATGCTACCGCGTCACACTGGGCAATGGGAAATGCTTCTGGATCGTGTGCGACCTGTGGCAAAAACTAAGAGAGAAAGCCGCACAGAGAGAGGCGGAGAGAAGCGACGATGAAGAGGAGGAAGGCGAAGAAAGCGAAGACGTCGAGCTGTGGAATCAGTTGCAAAAGAATCCTGTTGAAGAAGAGTATATCCTTAAATTCCAACAGAGATTCTGTCAGGACGCCAAGGACAGATTTGTAGACAGGCACATACTGGACGCGCCAGTTAAAACATCGCTCAAACAGATCAGCCTCTACAGTGCCCTTTTGCGACGCTTTACGTTGCCCCTGCTGACAAAGGTCTTCTCCGACCAGCCGGAACTACAGGGTGACGAGGCGCAACAATATTATGAGGAGCTCACACATAGCCCCTATATCGATCCCATCGAGAACGACCGCTATGCCTATAGAACGCTGCGCCTCCTGCGCGAGATCGTGGCGCAGTTCCTGCGTCACCAGGAGCCCGACGCCTGGAAACGCTATCACGCGCGCGCGCGCGACGAATTTACCCCCTCGTCGGAAGCGTTCGACGCACCGCCTTCGCCGTACCTCGTCGATTGGTACTACCATTCGCTGGCCTGTAGCGCCGCGCACAACGACTACAAACATACGCGCGCCGAGTTTCAGGAGCAGGAAAAGATCTGCTGGGACACCATTTTCCAGCAGGCGCAACCACATGGGAAAAACGCCCTCAATGCACTGGTGATAGCAGGGAGCGATGTAACGCTTATGTTTACCGCTATAGCACACGAGGCACAGGCATACAAAAAGCAACATTCCGTATAAATGAGAAAAGCATTATGTATTACAGGAGGCCGGTATGTCACAAGTCATCGATGTCTTGAGGGAAGATAACCCATTCGTTGGTAGGGAGAAAGAGCAACAGGAATACACAGCCTTTATCAATGCAGAAGACGAAGATCCACCCTGGCTGCTCGTTTTCTCCGGCCTGGGAGGCATCGGCAAAAGCACCCTCCTGAAGCACTTTTGCCAGCTCACGCCAGCGGACCAGACAACCCTGCTGGACTTCAACACCGAGATCAAAGCGGCACAAGCCGCCGAAGGGGAGAATATATCCAGAAGGAAGAGCTCGCTCCTCTACGACCCGTCCATTCGTACCGACCCGCTGCAATTTCTCGCCTTGTTTGCGATGGAGCTGCAACCTCACTGCGATGCGGCACGATACGCGGCCTTCACAGACGTGTTTGAGCGCAGCCGGGCGCAGCTTGAGCGACTGCCCGAGCCTGTGCTACAGAATTCCCAGAGCAGTTCAGACGCCGCAGCGCAACCGCCAGATCTCTCCGACAACGACCTGCAAGCCATACACCTGAGCAATCTAGAGGTCAGGCGCCAGACGCGCGAGCTTGTTACAGAGGCGTTTTACGCGCAGGTAGAGACATTTGCGCCTGAACGCCTGATCATCATGTTGGACACCTGCGAACTGCTCAACGAGCCCGATAGTTGGGGTTTCTGCCAATGGTTGATGAACGCGTTCCTGCCGACCTTGCACGAACGTATGTGGCGCCGTCCTTGCTACATCATTATGGCCAGTCGCACTCCGCTTGAGTCCAGCACCATCCTGGAGCAGGAGCAGAAGCTGATCACCCTCTCGCTGCTGGAGAAGAGCGCCGTCAACACATACCTGGAGCAGATAGGCGTCGATCCCTCCTGGTACGACAGGGTTTACAGTATAACGCGAGGACACGCCCTCTACGTAGCCATCATCGGCAAACTCTACCAGGAGAACGGGCCGACCCTCTTCCAGGATATGTACTCATCATCCCAGGATGGAAGCCAGGCCGTTCAGAAAGAACTCGATAGAGACGTATCGGATCTCCTGATCCAGAAGCGCATCCTGAAAAACCTCAAACCTCCCTTCGACGACCTCACGCAATACGGCGTCATCCTGCGCGTCTTCACCCTGCCCCTGTTGCGCGTCATCTTCCCCGAACTACTGCCCGAAACGAATGCTAGCATCATCTTCGATCAGTTCATTCGCTATCCCTACATCGAGTCCAAGGGTAACTACCGCTATGCCTTCCACGAATTGATCCGCGAGGTCCTGGCAAAAGAGATCCAGAAGCGCCATCCCACGGAATGGAGAAGCTACAACGAGCGCGCATTTAGCTACTTTACAGCAGAGACATCCCATGTGATGGATTGGTATTATCACAACCTCGCACGCAGCGAGATTGCAGGTATCGCCTACGACAGGGAGGGGATCACGGCGTGGCACGCGGCGATCCACGAGGCGCGCGAATGCAAAGATACGCAGCGCGTGAGCTCGCTCTTGCAGATCACCAACGATGTGGCCCTCAATCTTAGCAGCCTCTCGCGTGCGGCATGCGCCTACGAATGGGGACTCTACTATTACGCCGATCGCATCCTGCCCGCTAAAGCATTTGAGAAATATCAGCTCGCCTGGACGCTCTACGAGCAGGCAACGGTCCTTCCAGAAGAGAGCAAATGGGTCGGGCAGCCGGAGGAGATCGAACTGGAGATTCGACGCGGCAAGATAGATCTGCTACAGGCTATGGGGGATGTGAAGCAGTCAGGCGTAGACCTGGACGACGCAACCTCGTATTACCAGCAGGCACTCGAGCTACTGCGCCAGGATGAGTCGCACGCGCCAGAGAGCGAGGCCCACCTGCTCATCAAAATTGGCGACGTAGCGCAGCTCTACAAAGAGCCCAACCTGCAGCTTGCCCTGGATAGCTACACAAAAGCGCTCGATCTCTTTCGCCAGATCGGCAACACCACGCAGGTGGCACGGACGCTTAAGTGCCTGGGCGATGTCCAGCGTTCGCAGCAGCACCCGAGGGAGGCAACAGACTACTACAATCAGGCACTCAAAATCTTCCAGGCATCGAAAGATCGTTCCAAAAGCGATGAGGCCGCGGTATTGCAGGCAATGGGTGATACAGAACAATTATATAGAGACGCGAGCGCCCTCGAAACCGCACTGGACTTTTATCAGAAGGCATTTGGTCTCTGCGAAGATAGCAATCTGCGCAAGCAGATCAAACAGGCCATTGATCGGGTGCAACTGTTTCTGCGTGATGAAGTGACACAGCCGTTGCCACCCGAGCCATCTCTTGCCGCGTCTCCACCTGCAGCAAGCGCACCACAAAGCGTTTCTGCCCATACAACACTGACTACAAGAAAACGCCCGCGCATGCTATTCGCAGTGCTCGCAATTATCCCCCTCATTCTCGTTGTCTCTGTCGGGATTTTCTCTTTTTTCACACCCAAATCAAATTTGACGGCCACTCCTGCATCCATACAGGCAGGGCAAGCAATCTACAACCAGACCATTCGGACATCGCCTGTCCTCAATGACCCCTTGCTGATCAATAGCAGTAATACCTGGGAAGAGATACAGCATCCAGATGTAGGCGGCATCAGCGGATGCTCTTCTAGAAGTGACGCAGCCTACCATGCGACGGCAGCACGCACCAGTTATTCTCAATTCTGCTTTGCCCAGAATACGAACTTTTATAACTTTGCCTACCAGGTCGGCATGACGACGACAGGCGACGTAGGCGGCATCATCTTCCGCGCCAACGAGCAGAACGCTTCGTATTACCTCTTTGGCATAGGTACCGATGGCTCGTACTTCCTCTCGCTCTCTAGCGGCGGAGATACCTCCCGTAGCCAGGATCTGGTCAGCGGCTCCAGCAAGACTATTCATAGAGGAAGCCAGCCCAACACGCTCGCCGTCATTACAAGCAAAGACACCATCTACCTCTACATAAACGGCCAATACGTTAACCAGGCCAGCGACAACACCTTCGACAACAGTCTTTTACCACATGGGCAGATAGGCGTCTTCGCAGAGAACCACACGAGCCAGCAAACGGATGTAGCATTCAGTCAGGCAAAGGTATGGATGAACGCGCAGGACACTGCGCAATCGGCGGCCACAACCACGCGTCTGCAGGCGCTGGATGCGCAAACGAAAGAACTTTATGCACAGGTCACCAGCAAGCCGCCAACCCTGCAAGATCCCCTGACGAGCGCAGGAACGAACAAATGGGAGGTCGATCAGACGCGAAAGGGAGACGGCTGCCTCTTCATCAACGGCGCCTATCATGCGATCATGCCAATGGCAAACCAGCTCGAGTACTGCGAGGAGTCGGCGCAGCAATTCCACAATTTCGCATACCAGGCGACCATGACGGTCCTCAAAGGCAACGTGGGCGGCATCATGTTCAATGGCGCAGGCGTGGGGAAGCCGCAATTCTACTACTTCGAGATCAATATCGCGGACAGTTCCTACTTTTTCGCCCGCCACATGGGAGCGACCTACAACCAGATCAAGACGCTCCGTGCCAGCTCCAGCGCGGCAATTCACGCCAACCTGAACGTCCCCAACACGCTCACCATCATCGCCCAGAACGGAACATTCTACCTGTACATCAATGGTCAGTTCGTCGATAAGGTGGAGGATACTACGTTTAAAAGCGGCAACATCGGCGTCGTTGCCGATAACTTCGGCAACCCCACGGATATCATTTTTAGCAACGTGAAGGTTTGGAAGTTGGCGTAATGCTACACCTTCCACTCTTCTAATATATGAGCTTATTTCTCGTCACCGCTGAGGCGCCAACGGATCTGATCAGCGTTGCGCAAAAGGCGCTCCATGACGTTGCGCTTGAGACGGTAGATCTCAGCCTCGCTGCTGAACTCACCAGGACAGTAGCGGATGATCTCGCGGGGCTTGAGGTTGCAGTGGAAATGCAGGTACGCGACACGCTTCTCCTTCTCTCCTGGCAGCAGTCTCTCGATGACCTCCCATAACTCGTTTTCCTGATAGCTCTCCTGGACCAGTGGCTCGTCTATATCGCTTTGCCCATAGTCAGGGATTGGCTCTTCCTTTGGTCGCGAGCACGCACGCAATGCGTCTGTAATCGCACAATTAAGGCAGAGATGCAAGTAGCTCAGTGCGCTGGCAAGTGTGTGGAATGTGAGCTTCTGCTCGCTGCCCGCTTGCCAGAATCGTCTGAAAGCGTCGTCGATGTAGCTTTGTTCTTCATCATGGCGCAGGGCTGCATCCCGGTTGGGATGACGGCGCAGCCAGATACGCGCCCTCTCGCCGAACTGTCGCTGTAAAACAGCCCACGCGTCACTCTGCGGCAGCACGACAGCACGCCGGAAAATCTCCAGACAGTATTGATCATTACTCGGTTCTTTGCGGCAGTACTTGTTCATCTCGCACGTACAGTACGTGGCGAGGTCCGTCAAACTCATTTCACTAGCAGACTCATAAGTCATTGCAGATCCTCCTTGGGTTTCCCTTCAGTACAACTACGAAACATTACAACCTGCTCGTTTTCTCCAGCAGAAAATGTCTTGATAACAGTTTGCCTGAAAGAGGGGTTTTATCGAACGACGCGTGCTATACAGGTCTCTGAGAAACTCGTCAATCACTCGTCATCTGCCTGCAAAAGGCAAAAATGTCTTGTAGAGAGGCACGATCATTGGTAAACTTCGAAGCAATTGAGTGATTGTCGCAGAAGTTGAAGGAGAACATCCCATGAGGAACGTTGAGAAACCCGTGTTCAGCATAATGGTGAAAAAGACGCGGAAACAGTGTGGGTGGACACAGGCGAAACTCGCAGAGTTGCTAGGAGTGGATGTGAATACGGTCAGCCGATGGGAGCGCGGCGAGCACCTTCCGAAAGAAGCTGAGATTATTGAAAAGCTCTGTGGTATCTTCCAGATGACACCTGAGGCATTGGGATTACTGGAGGAAAAACCATGCTTCTTCCTCTCTTTTGTGCAGGCAGATGCGGTCTTTGCAGAGAGGCTGAGAGCCGATCTTCAGTGTCGAGATATCACGATCTACGATGATGAGAAGCTGAACACAACGCAACGACAGGAGACACTGCGGACACTTTTCCGCAAGACGCGAGCCATGATTCTCGTTGCGTCGGCAGATGTTCACCGTTCCGCTTCTATCACAGAAGAGCTTGAGCTTGCTCAGAGGTGCGAGTGCCCAGTCTATATCCTCTGGAGAATAGGGAGACGCAGGGATGCTCTGACCGCACGCCAGATAGCCGTTTGCTCCATTGATGCTCGTGACGCTCACTACGCAACGGCACTAGACGAACTGGTCACGGCTCTGAAGATGCTTGCACCACGGAAATCGACCTTCGAGCCGCGGAATCCCTATAAGGGCCTGTTTCCTTTCCACAGTGAAGATGTTCAAGACTTTTTTGGGCGAGAACGACTGATCGATAATCTTGCTGACAGATTGGAAGCCCTTCTTGCGGAAGGAAGGACCGAGGGTGAAGCAGCAAGGCTGTTATCGGTCGTCGGGCCAAGTGGCTCAGGCAAATCGAGTGTCGTGATGGCCGGATTATTGCCACGCCTTCGGGCGGATGAAATCCCGGGAAGTGAACATTGGGTGTATCTGCCACCGATGACACCAGGAGGCCATCCTCTGGAAGCATTGGCAGTAGTAATTGCCGATCACTTGAAGGATCGAAGCCACATCACGATTCTCCAGGATCTCTGGGATAAGGAGATGCATGGTTTTCATCTGTTGATGGAGCAACTCACCAGGCAGCAGAAGACGAAAGTGGTGTTGGTCGTAGACCAGTTTGAAGAACTCTTCGCTCGGGTGACCGACGAACAAGAGCGGAGGCAATTTATCGATCTGCTCGTGAGAGCGAGTAAGGAACCGAATGGATCGGTCATCGTCATCCTCACGCTGCGGGCCGACTTCTATGACCGGGTGATGCTCTACCCATTCTTCTATCAATTATTTCAAGCGCACCTGGTACCGGTTCTCCCAATGGAGAAGCAAGAGTTGCGACAAGTGATCGAGAAGCCGACCTGCCTTCCCGATGTGTCCATGAAATTCGAGGGCGATCTTATCAGTGACATTCTCTCTTCCTTAGAAGGACAATCAGGAGCATTGCCGCTCTTAGAGTTCACCCTCGATCAGCTCTTCCAACGACGCGAAGGGCACTGGCTGACTCATCAAGCCTATCAGGCAATTGGTGAGGTGAAAGGGGCTGTGGCCAAACATGCCGAATCCACCTATGCATCCTTGCCTTCGGAAGAGCATCGCAGGTTGGCGCGGGCCTTATTCCTACGATTGATCGACCCAGGAACCACTGAGCTAGAGGCCAGGCGTCGGCGTGCAGCCATCACTGAACTCTCCCTCCTCGACCCTAAACAAGCAACCATTATCCAGGAAGCTGTCAACGCTTTCATTGCCGCCCGCCTGCTCGCGACAAACGAGATGGCTGGCATCATCACGGTAGAAGTCAGTCACGAGGCCCTGATCCGAGAGTGGGAACGCCTCTCTACCTGGCTGCATGCTGCACGCGATGACATTCGCCTGCAGCAGACGATCAGTGAAGATACCCGAGAGTGGGCGCGGCGCGGCAAGCCCAAGGATCGACTGTATCGCGGATCGCAGTTCAAAGAAGCGAGTGCATGGGCTGTGCGCAATCTGCCAAGTAGGAATGAGGCAGCGTTTCTCCAGGCGAGTGCTGTCTATCGTTTACGATCTCGTGTCGTCGTGACGGCGATAGTTCTGCTGGTTCTTCTGTTGTTGGTACCAGCAGTGGCTCTCGTTCGATCTCTCATTCTAACAAACGTAGTCACTATAGCCGATGACGATGGGCCAGGATCACTGCGTCGGGTCATTGCCAGTGCAAGCCCAGGAAGTACGATTACGTTTGCTGTGAATGTGAGGGGGATGATCATGTTGACAAGCGGCGACCTATCAATAGATAGAAGTCTCACCATTCGTGGCCCCGGAGCACAGGCCCTTGCTATTAGCGGGGGCAATAGCGGTCATATTGTCCATGTGCTCCCCGGGATTACCGTTTCCATGCGTGATCTCAGCTTCGTAAACAGTAACACTGGCTCAACTGAATCTGGCTTCATCAAGAACGAAGGGACATTAACGCTCGCTAATAGCATCATCTCGGGAAACACATCATCAACAGCGGGCGGCGGCATTGTGAACATGAATAAAGGCAAACTTACCCTTATCGGCAGCACTGTTTCGAAAAACAGATCCACATACGGTGGTGGTATCTACAATAGTTCCTCGGGCGGACTCACCCTTTTTAAGGACATAATCTTGGGGAACGTAGCAACAGAAGATGGCGGCGGTATTTACGATTGGGGGGCTCGCGGAGACATACGGACCACCATTACTTCGTGTATCATTCGTGGGAACATTGCACACGATGGCGGAGGCATCTTTGTTGATAACCACCGCCTCATAGAGATGCGAGAGAGCCAAATTACCGGGAATCATGCTCCTCTCCGTCCAGACATTGCTGTAAAATATGGGTAGAAGATAGCTCTGGTGCACTTTTGAAACGTCACGCGCCACACAGGAACTTGATTCAGAAATCCGTATCCTAAAAGTTCTTAATCGTATCGTTTTACTAGTGACTAATTTGGTATCAGCTTCCTTGATACCAAATTAGGCTTAAACGTCAATAGTAGGCTTGTAGTGGTTTATTGGCTCATATACACATATCAGGTTTTTCTGAAGAAGGAGCACGCTATGTCAGACTCGGTTCGCTTTCTTGTTGAACTATGGAATAATCGGAATTTGGATATCATAGATCAGCTCACGACTGAAAATTATGTCTTGCATGTTCCTCAGGGAGATTTGCAAGGTCGACAGGCGCTCAAAGACGTTGCCTCAGCCTACCTTCTCGCCTTCTCTTCCATACGGGTTGAGCCCGATGTCCAGAGTCAGATAAGTCAAGATTTCCAGGTAGTGACTCGTGTAAGGTGGATTACTGAGCTCAATCTATTGGATCAATCTTCCGGTCAAGAGATTCTACGGCAGATACCAGCGATGGGAGTGACTATAGACCGCATTGAAAATGGGCAGATTGCTGAGAGTTGGGATACGCTTGACACTCTCTATTGGCTCAATAACTTACGGAATCTGAGCAAGGATCCTCAGAGGCCGAGTGGTGACCCTAGTTTCGTGGAGATTCTTCCTGTAATAAAAAGATGTTCCTCTAATGGGGAATGTCCCGCGGGCTTCCACTGTAAAGGACACTGGTGTGCGATTTGAGGCACTTTATGGCAATGCTTAAGCAAACAGGTGAATGAGAATAGTGGTTCGGTAAATTTCAATCTAGTACATTGAGGCTGAAATAGACCTGTGGTAAAATAGGAGGAAAAAGCGACGAGGTAAGAGATGCAAAAGGGGCCCAAGCCAGCAGAGTTAGCGTTAAGTAAAGAGGAACAACAAGGGTTGGAAACCCTGGTACGCCGGCATGGTACACCTCAACAGTTGGCAAAACGGGGCAAGGTCGTGTTAGCAGCAGGGGAAGGAAAAAGGAATGCGGAGATCGCCAGAGAGTTGAAGGTGAGTGTTGATACGGTTCGCACCTAGCGTGGGCGCGGGATCAGTTTGCAAGCCATTCCCCTGGAAGAGCTTTCGATCAGTGAACGACTGGAAGATATGCCACGGCCAGGAAAACCAGCAGTGATTACCGCAGAGCAACGTTGCCAAATCGTTGCGTTGGCTCATATAATAATTTGGTAGGAGCAGCGCAGAGGTATGACCCCGTATGGGGTCTGGTAATGGAAGCAGCGGGAGAGCCTGAGTATTGGCTTGTGGCCTGTTCAGCGTAAGATGAAGAGTGACCACCTTCTCAAGACGGCTCCCCGTCCATCAGGGTCTCAAGGGTCTATGAGGCTTGTTGCAACAGCCAGCAGT
>WNFX01000242.1_pt1 | contig 51713 bp, 51 predicted proteins | sample 5400111 | NCBI WGS metagenome assembly WNFX01 (sample SAMN13153363, study PRJNA577476) | soil metagenome | isolation source: 40 cm soil or saprolite under grassland replicate 1 | place: USA:California | collected 2016-06-15
GCAGGCGCCAGGCCAGCGTGGCCAGCAGGGTGACGACGCCGGCGACCAGCACAGCGGCGGCGATCCCCCAGCCGAGCAGGATGGCGAACCCGAACGGCTGCGCCAGCGCCCCAGGCTCCAGGTCGGTGGGGGAGGGCCGCGCTCCACGGGCGTGCGCGGCCAGGCTCGGCACCAGCGCCGCCACCAGCGTCAGCGCGCCGAGCACGGCGATCGGCCGGGGAGCGGCCAGCAGCGCCCGAACCCCCGATGGGACCATGGCCAGCAGCAGCCCGCCGCCTGCCAGTGAGACCGCGAGCGGGTAGGCGAGACGCCAGCGGCCGGACGGCGAGACCGCCGTCCGAACCGGCTCCAGGCGCCGGTCCGCCCCTCCCCGCCCGAGGCGCCGGTCCGTCCCCACCCGCCCCACCTCCTGAGGTCCTGCCGCCCCCCACGCCGGTCGCTGGCCCGCCCCGCCGCCTCCGGAGACCGCAGGCGGGACGGGTACGGCACGATCGCTGCTCCAGATCCTGGCTACCGGGACCTAGATATCAGGCACCTCGAACATGACAGACAGTCTAATGATAGTGAACTAAGCCCATTTCGGTAGAGGGTTGAGTGAGTCGGTAAGCTGTACGGGTTTGTGTGGCTGAACGGCTTCGATGTTTCTCGTCGCGATCGTCCTGATGAGCGCGCTAGCCGTCCCGCTGTTCGGCGGCCGCCTCTCGGCGCTGGCCGACGTCCGCGCGAGGCTCGCGTGGATCCTCATGCTCGCGCTCGGGCTCCAGGTGGTCGCGCTGACCGTCCCCGGGGTGCCGGAGTCGCTGCGGCCGTTGATCCAGCTCGCCTCCTACCCGATCGCGGGCGTGTTCGTGATCGCCAACCGCCACCTGCCGGGGATGCTGCTGATCGGCTTGGGCGCGCTCCTCAACCTGATCGCCATGAGCGCCAACGGCGGGGTCATGCCGGCCTCGGCCGCGGCGCTCGACAAGGCCGGCTTGCCCCTACAACGGGACACCTACGCCAATTCGGCCCTGGTGCGGGACCCGCGGCTGGGCTTCCTCGGCGACGTCTTCGCGATCCCCGAGCCGGTCCCGCTCCACAACGTCTTCAGCGTGGGTGACGTCACCATCGGGGTGGGCGTGATCATCGCCGTGCACGGCCTGTCCGGGTCGCGCCTGCGGGTCTTCCGCCAGCCCGGCCGGCACCTGCGCCGGCGCCGCTACCGGGGTCGTCACGAGCGCGCCCCGCGTGGCCGCGACCCCGCCCACTGACGGCGCTACGGCGTGACGCCCCGCAGGCGCAGGCGACGTTCGGTCCTCGCCAGGGACAGCGAGAGGTAGGGCATCGACCAGGCAAGCGAGCGGGTGGCGGCGTGGTCGTCGCCGTAGCGCTGCGCGATGTCGACGGTCCGCTCGTGCAGGGTCATCAGCTCGCCGGCCGAGCCGACGGTCATGTCGCAGTAGGTGAGCGCGTCGGCGACCGCCGACGGCTCCCGCGGAAAGCCTTCCAGCTCACGGTCCAGGCCGCGCAGCCGCACCTCGAAGCGGGCCTCGGCGTGGTGGGCGACCAGTCGCGCCAGCCGTTCGTGCCCGAGCGAGCGCAGGTAGCGTGCGCCGTCCAGGGCATGGCAGCCGGTCTGCTGGAGGGCGGGCGCGTAGCCGACGTCGTGGAGGTAGGCGGCGGCGACGAGCTGGACCCGGTCCTGCTGGGAGAACGCGCCGGCCATCCAGAGGGCCCGCTCCCCGACGGCCCTGGAATGCGTCCAGTGATCTCCGAGCGGGGCCAGCAGCTCGGCCGCGTGCTCGGCCGCCCATTCGACCAGTGCGTCACCGGTAGCCGTGGCCGAACCCTCCCCGAGATCGCTCCCAGCTCAGCATAGCGGCTGGGGACGACGTCGCCGCGGGCCGGCGCGGACTGTCGGGTGACTTCGCTACCCTTTGTCGAACGCATCGCCATTCATCAAGTCAAGGAGCGGTCGGATCGTGCCCCGTACTCTGCTCGCCGTGCACGCGCACCCTGATGACGAATCCTCCAAGGGCGCCGGAACGTTCGCCCGCTACGCCGACGAGGGCGTCCGAACGGTCATCGTGACCTGCACGGGCGGCGAAGCCGGGGACATCCTCAACCCGGCCATGGACAATCCCGGCAACCTCGAGCGCATGCCCGAGCTGCGCCGCCAGGAACTGGCCAAGGCGTTGGAGATCCTCGACGTCAGCCAGCACTACTTCCTCGGCTACCGGGACTCGGGCATGCCCGATACCGAGACCAACAAGCATCCCGACGCCTTCGCCAACGCCGATCTGGACGAGGCGGTTGGCCGCCTGGTCAGGATCATCCGCGAGGAGCGGCCACAGGTCGTGCTCACCTACGACGAGAACGGCGGCTACCCGCATCCCGACCACGTCCGCACCCACGAGGTCTCGGTGGCCGCCTTCGACGCGGCCGGCGACCCGGCCCGCTACCCGCGGGCGGGCGAGCCCTTCCAGCCGTCGAAGCTCTACTACTTCGCCTCGCCCTCACGCCGGCGCCTGCGGCTGCTGCACGAGGGCGTGGTCGAGCGCGGATTGGACAGCCCCTACGCCGACTGGCTGAAGCGCTGGGACGAGGAGTCCGAGGAGACCGGCGAGGGGGTCCACGAGCCGGAGATCACCACCCAGGTGGACGTCGGCAAGTGGCTGCCCCAGGCGCGCGACGCGCTGATCGCGCACGCCACCCAGATCGACCCCAACGGCTCCTGGTTCGCGGTCCCCGAGGAGGTGGTGGCTGACATCTACCCCTGGGAGGACTACACCCTGGCGCGATCGCTGGTGCCGACGCCCCGGCCGGAGCGCGACCTGTTCGCCGCGATCGACGAGGACGGCCGCCCGCTCCGCTGAGCGGGAGGGCGCACCTGGGCCCCCGCCGCGCGGTGACGTCACGCCCCCCGGAGCTCGGCGGCCTACAATTCCGAACCGAGTGCGGTGCAGGCCAATGGGGGTCACGAGATGCGGGTGTACGACTCGATCCTGGACGCCGTCGGCAACACGCCGATGGTGCGGTTGTCACGGCTGGGGCGAGGTCTGGAACCCACGATCCTCGCCAAGGTGGAGTACCTGAACCCGGGTGGATCGGTGAAGGACCGGATCGGCCTGGCGATGGTCGAGCGCGCCGAGGCCGGCGGCCAGCTCCGGGCCGGCGGCACCATCATCGAGCCGACCAGCGGCAACACCGGCGTCGGCCTTGCCATCGTCGCGGCGCTCAAAGGCTACCGCTGCGTCTTCGTGATGCCGGACAAGGTCAGCCACGAGAAGATCGCGCTGCTGCGCGGCTACGGCGCCGAGGTGGTGGTGACGCCGACCTCGGTGCCGCCGGAAAGCCCCGAGTCCTACTACTCGGTGGCCGACCGCCTGACGCACGAGATCGCCGGGGCGTTCCAGCCCAACCAGTACGCCAACCAGGCCAACCCGGAGGCGCACTACGCGAGCACCGGCCCGGAGATCTGGGAGCAGACCGACGGCACGGTCGACGTGCTGGTCGTCGGCGTCGGCACCGGCGGGACCGTCACCGGTGCCGGCCGCTACCTCAAGGAGCGCAAGCCGGCCCTGCGGGTGGTGGGCGCCGATCCGGAGGGCTCGATCTACTCGCGGCCGGACGACGTGCACCCCTATCTCGTCGAGGGCGTCGGCGAGGACTTCTACCCTGCGACGCTGGACCCCTCGGTGGTCGACCGCTACGTGACCGTCTCGGACCGCGACGCGTTCGTGATGACCCGCCGCCTGGCGCGCGAAGAGGGGCTGCTGGCCGGCGGCTCCGGGGGGCTGGCCGTGGCCGCCGCCGTCGAGGTCGCCAGGGAGCACGGGCCCGACAGCACCATCGTCGTGCTGATCCCCGACTCCGGGCGGGGCTACCTGTCCAAGGTGTTCAACGACGACTGGATGCGCGAGCACGGCTTCCTGCCGCGCAGCCGGCAGGGCATGGTGGGCGACGTGCTGGCCGGCAAGGCCCACCACGACACCCCGCCGCTGGTCACGGTCGCCTCGCACCAGCGCGTCAGGGAGGCGATCGACCTGCTGCACACCTGGTCGGTGAGCCAGGTCGCGGTGGTCTCCGGCGACGACCCCACGGACGTGTCCAGGGTGGTCGGCTCGGTCCAGGAGGGCTCGCTGCTCGAGCGCCTGTTCCGCAAGCCCGAGATCCTCGAGGCCCAGGTGGTCGACGTGATGGACCCGCCGTTCCCGACCGTGGAGCAGGGCGAGCTGCTGGAGGAGGCCTTCGAGCTGCTGTCCAAGGGGCGCTCCACCGCCGTCCTGGTCACCGAGCACGGCCGCCCGGTCGGCGTCATGACCCGCTCCGACATCCTCGACTTCCTCGCCACCGCCCGCCGGAACGGCTAGTGTCCTGCCCCTATTGGGGCATAGCGGCAGCTAGTTACCCCGGCGACATGCTGTCGATATACGTGGGTTCGTGTAGCGTGGCAGTATTGGTCCTGGAGTGGACATCTGCCGAATGGGGGGCACAGCCGTGCCGAACGGGTACCTACCGATCGGTGAGCGTATCCGGCACCGCCGCCGCGCACGGGGACTCTCGCAGCTCCGGCTCGCCGGTCTCGTCGATCGGACCGAGGATTGGGTCAGCAAGGTCGAGCGCGGGGAGATCCCCGTCGACCGCATCTCCGTGCTGGTGCGCGTCGCCGACGCGCTCAAGGTGCCGCTGAGCGATCTGCTCGGCGAGCAGAACTGGTCCGAGGAGCAGACCGCCTCCCCGCAGGAGACCGCCGGCCTGCGCAGGGTCCTGTCGACCCTGCCGGGCACCGCCAGGGCGGCGCCGCGGGCCGTCTCCGAACTGGAGGCCGACCTGCTGTCGGCGACACGGCTGCGGGCCCAGGCCCGCTACGCGGCCGCCGCGGCCGCGCTGCCGGGGCTGATCACCGACCTGGAGGTGGCCGCCGAGGCCAACGAGGGCGACGACCGCAACAAGGCACTCGGCCTGCTCGCGCGCGCCTACGGCCTGGCCGTGGCGACGCTGGTCCGCTACAACGAGCACGACCTGGCCTGGGTCGCCGCCGACAGGGGCATCTACGCGGCCGAGCCGACCGGCGACCCGATCGAGCGGGCGCTCAGCGCCTACCGGCTGGCCCACGCCTTCGTCGGGGCCGGGCGCCTGATCGAGGCCGTCTACCTGGTCGAGTCCGCGCTGGAGCGCGCCGCCGTGTCGCGGCGGGACTCGGCCGACCTGCGCGCGCTGTGCGGCGCGCTGCACCTGCCGCTGGCGGTGGCCCAGGCGCGCAAGGGCGACCAGGCGCGAGCGCAGGAGGCCCTGCGCGAGGCCGAGGGGCTCAGCCGCGGTCCCGACGGCCGCTTCCAGATGGCGCCCGACCTCCAGCTCGCCACCCAGTTCGGTCCCGCCAACGTGGCCGCGCACCAGGTGTCGGTCGCCGTCGACCTCGGCGACGCCGGCCAGGCGCTGGTGGTGGCGCCACGGGTCGACCAGGCCGAGCTGTCGATCAGCCGCTACTCGCGACACCTGATCGACGTGGCGCTCGCCCACAACTACCGTCGCGACACCCCAGGCATGGTGACCACGCTGCTGGACGTCGAGCAGTTGGCGCCAGAGCAGCTCAGCCACTTCCCCCTGGTCCGCGAGATGCTCCACGCCGCGCTGCGCCGCGAGCGGGGCCCCATGAACCGACACCTCCACAGGCTCGCGGAACGCATCGGCGCATTTTGACCCGGAATAATCTTCCGGGGCCGGAAGAATTCTCCGCAACTGCTCCGTACCGCGCGAATAGGTTACCGACCGACCGGCCGGACGCGTGGGTACCGGGGGGGTCACGGGGGGGCCTGGACCAAGACCCACGCGCCCGGCCGGGATTCAAGTCGATTCCCGGAGGTGCGCATGCGACAGACGCAGGCCGACGATCGGCGCGACGACCCAAAGGCGGCGCGACCGCTGAATCCGGCGGACCCGTTCATCGTGCGGCACGGGGCCGGGCAGCGGTCGATCACCGTCACCACCGAGCAGCGGCAGGCGCTGCGGCTGGTCCGCAACGCCTACGGTCGGCTGCCACGCCGCGAGTTGCGCACCGACGTGCTCGCCAGCCTGCTGCGCGCCAGAATGGTCACGGTCTACGCCGACTTCGTCGAGCTGACCGTGCTCGGCGCGTTGGCGGTTTCCACATCGATCTGACCTGAGCGGACCCGACCGGCGAGCCCGCAGGGGACCGGGCTCGCGCGGGGGGTGCCAATCCTCGCTCCGGCTTGGTGGTGTTGAATGGCGGCGACGTCGAGTCCCACGCGAGCTTGGAGCAGCGCATGTCGTTCGAGGAATCGCACTTCGAGACCAGGGCGGTGCACGTCGGCTCGGCCCCGGACCCCGAGACCGGCGCGGTCATCCCGCCGATCTACCAGACTTCGACCTTCGCCCAGGAGGGCGTGGGCCGCCACCACGGCTACGAGTACGCCCGCACCGGCAACCCGACCCGCGCCAACCTCGAGGAGTGCCTGGGGGCGCTGGAGGGGCTGCGGCCGGACGACCACGGCGGCGCGCTGTGCTTCGGGTCCGGCATGGCGGCCACCGCCACGGTCCTGCAGACGCTCGGCCCCGGCGATCACCTGATCCTCTCCGCGGACGTCTACGGCGGCACCTACCGGGTGGTCGCCAGGGTGTTCGCGCAGTGGGGGCTCGACTTCACCGTGGTCGACATGACCAACCTCGACCAGGTGAAGCAGGCGACGGGCGCCCGCACCCGGATGGTGTGGGTCGAGACGCCGACCAACCCGCTGCTCGGCGTGGTCGACATCGCCACGGTCGCCGAGATCGCGCACGCCGCCGGGGCCATCTGCGTGGTCGACAACACCTTCGCCACGCCCTTCCTCCAGCGCCCGCTGGAGCTGGGCGCCGACACGGTGGTCCACTCCACCACCAAGTACCTGGGCGGCCACTCCGACGTGATCGGCGGCGCCCTGGTCACCCGACTGCCGGAGCTGCACGAGCGGGCCAAGTTCCTGCAGAACGCCGTCGGCGCCGTGCCCGGCCCGTTCGACTGCTGGCTCACGCTCCGCGGGCTCAAGACGCTGGCGTTGCGGATGCACGCCCACTGCCACAACGCCCTGCGGGTCGCCACCTTCCTGGCGGGCCACCAGGACGTGGCCGAGGTCCGCTACCCGGGCCTGCCGAGCCATCCAGGGCACGAGCTGGCGGCCCGGCAGATGCTCGGCTTCGGCGGGATGGTCTCGTTCCGCCCGGCGGGCGGGGTCGCCGCCGCCCAGCGGGTGGTCGAGGGCACGCGCGTGTTCACCCTGGCCGAGAGCCTCGGCGGCGTCGAGAGCCTGATCGAGCTCCCCGGGGTCATGACCCACGCCAGCGTGGCCGGCACCCAGGCCGAGGTCCCCGCGGACCTGATCCGCCTGTCGGTGGGCATCGAGCACGCCGACGACCTGGTCGCCGACCTCGACCAGGCGCTCGGCGCCTGAGCGTCACTCCCCAGGGTCGGGGGGTGGCCGCCGGCGCAGCCGCTTGGTGGTGGAGCGGCGGCGCTTGGACTCCACCCGGCGGGCGGTGGAGGCCACGCTCGGCCGCGTGGGCCTGCGGGTGCGGGGGACCGCCATGGCGGCGGCGAGCATCGCTGCGAAGCGCTCGGTCGCGTCGCGCCGGTTGGCGAGCTGGCTGCGCTGGTTCTGGGCCACCAGCCGCAGGCGCCCGGCCGCGTCCACCCGCGAGGCCAGCCGGCGCAGCGCCCGCTGCTTGGCCTCCGGCGGGATCGACGGCGAGCCGGCCAGGTCGAAGCGCAGCTCCACCCGGGAATCGGTGGTGTTGACGCCCTGCCCGCCAGGTCCCGACGAGCGGCTGGCCCGGAATTCCAGCTCCTCGATCGGGATCGCCACCTCCGGCGTGATCCGCACGACCTCTGCCATGGTCCCGCGCTCTCAGACCATCGCCCGCCGGCCGGGACCGCCCTCGTCGGACAGATGCAGGGCGGTGTTGACCAGCGGCACGTGCGAGAAGGCCTGTGGGAAGTTGCCGAGCTGGCGGCCGAGGGCAGCGTCGTACTCCTCGGCGAGCAGCCCGAGGTCGTTGCGCAGCGACAGCAACCGCTCGAACAGCTCCCGGGCCTGGTCGTGGTGGCCCATCAGCGCCAGGTTGTCCGCCAGCCAGAAGCTGCACGCCAGGAACGCGCCCTCGCCCGGCGGCAGGCCGTCGACGTTGGAGGAGCCGTCGGCGTCGTAGCGCAGCACCAACCCGTCGGGGCACAGGTCTCTCTGGATGGCCCTGACCGTGCCGCGCATCCGCTGGTCGGTCGCGGGCAGGAAGCCGACCAGCGGGATCATCAGCAGGCTGGCGTCCAGCAGCTTGCTGCCGTAGGACTGCACGAAGGTGTTGCGGTCGGCGTCGTAGCCGCGCTCGCAGACCTCGTCGTGGAGCTTGCGCCGCAGCGCCCGCCAGCGGTCGACGGGACCGTGCAGGTGGTAGAGGTCGACCGCCTTGACCGCCCGGTCGACGCCCACCCAGGCCATCACCTTGGAGTGGGTGAAGTGGCGCCGCGGCCCTCGGATCTCCCACAGGCCCTCGTCCGGCTCCTGCCAGTTGGACTCCAGGAAATCCATCAGCGCGAGCTGGAAGTCCCAGGCCATCTCGTCGCTGGAGATGCCGGCCCGCCGCGCCAGGTGCAGCGCGTCCATGACCTCGCCGTAGACGTCGAGCTGGAACTGGTTCACCGCCGCGTTGCCGGTGCGCACCGGGCTGGAGGCTTCGTAGCCCGGGAGCCAGGGCAGCTCCTGCTCGGTGATGCGCCGCTCGCCCGCCACGCCGTAGAGGATCTGCATCTGCCTGGGCTGGCCGGCCACCGCCCGCAGGAGCCACTCGCGCCAGGCCCTGGCCTCGTCCACGGCGCCCGCCAGCAGCAGCGCGTCCAGGGTGAAGGTGGCGTCGCGCAGCCAGCAGTAGCGGTAGTCCCAATTGCGGATCCCGCCGATCGCCTCGGGAAGCGAGGTGGTGGGCGCCGCCACGATGCCCCCGGTCGGCCGGTAGGTGAGCGCCTTCAAGACGATCAGGGACCGGATCACCGCGTCCTTCCAGCCGCCCTGGTAGGTGAGGTGGCTGGCCCACTCGCCCCACCAGGCCTCGGTCTCGTCGATCGCGCGGATCGGGTCGATGGTGCGCGGCGAGGGCATGTGCGAGGCGTGCCAGGTCAGCATGAAGGGCACCCGGTCGCCCTCGGACACGGTGAACTCGGCTACGCTGCTGAAGTTCTCGCCGCGGACCTCGACGGGCGTGCGCAGCCACACCGAGTCCGGTCCGGCGATCGCATGCAGCGCGCCGCCGACCTGCCGCACCCACGGCACGATCGAGCCGTAGTCGAAGCGGATCACCAGCTCCATGCGCATCGGCACCCGGCCCCTGATGCCCTCCACCACCCTGGCCACGTCCGGGTCGCGCTGGCGCGGCGGCATGCAGTCGACCAGCCGGACCACGCCGTCGGGGGTCTGGAATTCCGTCTCGAGGATCAGCGAGTCGCCCTGGTAGCTGCGCCGGACCGCGGTGACCGGGCCGGCCGGGGTGATCTGCCAGTGGCCGAGGCGCTCGTCGCCGAGCAGCGCGGCGAAGCACGCCGGCGAGTCGAAGCGTGGCAGGCACAGCCAGTCGATCGAGCCCTGCTTGCTGACCAGCGCGGCAGTGTGGGTGTCCCCGATAATCCCGTAGTCCTCGATCAGCGGCATCGCGCGACCCGTCTCAGCTCGCCGGAGGATCCAGCGGTTCGCCGTCGACCAGGCGCCTGGAGACGTCGATGACGCGCTCCCGATGCGAGCGGGCGCGGCGGCGGATGCGCTCGAACGCGGCGCCCGGCGCGAGCCCCTCTCGCTCCATCAGGATGCCCTTGGCCTGCTCGATGACGACCCGGCGGTCGAGCGCGTAGCGGAGCTGCTCGGTGACCTTGCCCTGCAGGTGCGCCTCGATCGAGCTGCGCAGCACCGAGGCGATGATCCGCGCGTACGCTTGGATCGCCTCGACCTCGTCGTCGTCCCAGTCGTGGCGCTTTGAGGCGTAGACGTTGAGGGTCCCGACCGCGCCTTCGAGCTGCACCGGCACCCCCAGGAGCGCGTGGACGTCGTGCTGGCCGGCGAGCGGGCCGAACGACGGCCACCGCGGGTCGTTGGCGACGTCGGCCGCCGCCACCGGCTCGCCCTGCTCGAACGCGTCCACGCAGGGACCCTCGTCCACCTGCTCCTGGAGGGTCTCGACGATCCGGCCGCGCTCGCTCGAGGCGGCGACGTAGCGGAGCACGTCGCCCTCGGCGAGCAGCAGCAGGCCGGCGCCGTCGACCGCGAAAATCCTGCTGGTCTCGTCGACGACGTGCTCCAGGGCGGACTCGAGCCCGCCGCCGTCGTCGGCCGTGAGCTGAGCCAGGCCACTGATGCTTGACGCGAGAGCGTCGGGATTGATCGGCACCGCTTCCTCATCCGACGTGTTGGCACCATCAGTGTGACAGACGACGAGCCCCCTGCCGGCAGGAGGCCGCAAACGCCGCGGTTCAGGCTTCGACCAGCTCCATCCGCATGCGCTCCAGCGCGCGACGGAGAAGGCGCGAGACGTGCATCTGCGAGATTCCCAGGCGCTCGGCGATCTGGTCCTGGGTGAGCTCGTCGACGTAGCGCAGCACCACGATGTGCCGCTCCCGCTCGGGGAGGCGGCCCACCAGCTCGGGGAGGATCAAGAGGTTCTCGGTCTCCTCGCGCGCGCTGGTGTCCATCACGAAGTCGCCGAGCACCGCGTCGCCCTCCTCGCCGGCCGGCTGGTCCAGCGAAGGTGCCGAGCGGGTCTGGGCCACCTCGATGGCCTCCAGCACCTCGTCCTCGCTCGCGCCCAGGTGCTCGGCGAGCTCGGCAACCGTCGGCGAGTGACCGAGCTGCTGGGGCAGCTCGTCGATAGCACGGCACAGACGCAGCGCCAGATCCTTGGTGCCCCGGGGTACGCGCAGTCGCCAGCTGGTGTCGCGCAGGTAGCGCTTGATCTCGCCGATCACGGTTGCGACCGCGTAGGGGATGAACGGGTTCGCCCGCTCCGGCTCGTAGCGGTCGACGGCCTTGACGAGCCCGAGCCGCGCCACCTGGCGGAGATCCTCCAGCGAGGAGGCCCGGTTGCCCCGGTAGCGCTCGGCGAGCCGGTCGGACAGTCCCATGTAGGCGAGGATGATCCGTTCCCGGATGGCCGGGTCGCGACGCTCGGCGTATTCGCGGAACCAGCCCTCGACGCGCTGTACCGCCACCTCGTCGTCCGGACGGACCTCGTCGACCATGCCGGAGAGGTCCGGCGGGAGCGGGGGATGTGGACGATCCGTCGCATTCGACCTCACTGCGGTCGTCATCGAAACCTCCGAGAGGTATTGATCGATCGACCCGCAGGGTCAGGGCAGGTCTCGGCCCTTTCAGTCGAGAATCGTTCCCTGGCCCTCACGGCACTAAACGCTTCCCGGTGGCGTGCCGGGTCAGCTCGCCGACCACCAGGTCCAGCGGTCCGGCTGGATGGCGATCACCGGTCCGGGCGGCCGGGCCTGCCGATAGGCGGGGTAGCGGGCGGCCAGCGCGTCCAGGGCCGCCTCGGCGGCCCGGCCCTCCAGGGTCGAGGCGGTGCCGCGCAACTCCACCCACCACAGCGCCGACCAGTCGTCCTGGTAGTGGTCGACCAGCAGCGCCACGCGCGGATCGGCGCGCAGGTCGCGGATCCGCCGCAGCTCGGGCCCACGCTTGGGCTTCACGTCGTCCACCGCCCAGACCGCCGTGCCCGCGTGCCAGGCGAAGGTCACCGGAACGATCCGCGGGCCATCGGATGACAGTCGCGCCAGGCGCGCCACCGGCGCGGCGGCGAACCGGTCCAGGATCTCCGCCGGCGGGCCCTCTCGCCCGGCGCTCCCACCAGGCATCAGGGCCGCTCCTCGGGTTCTCGGGTCGCGCTGCGCCGGCTCACCCGCGGAACCGTAGCGCCCGTGGGTGCCGCTCGCCATCCCAGTCGGCTGCAACCGCCGTATCCCAGCTACGCAGTGCGGGTGAACGTCACAGACATCCCAGGAGCCGAGAATCAGCCTGTAGCATCCCGACCCGGGCATCGCACCGAAGGAGCACACGATGACCAATCAGACTCCGCAGGGCTGGGGACCGCCACAGCCGCCATCTCGCAAGCCGAGGCGCCGTCCCGGCGTGCGCGGCTGGATCGGCATCATCGTCGGTGGCCTGGTCCTGGTCCTCGTCGTCATCGGGGCGATTGCCGGGGGCAGCCAGACCAGCACCTCGGCGCGGCGGACCGATCTGCCCGCCACGACCGCGGCGACCACCGTCACCACCTCACCCCCGACCACCGAGCTGGCGACCACCACGACCGAGGCCCCGACCACCAGCCCGCCGACCACGCGGCGCCCGACCCCGACCACCCGGAAGCCGACGCCCACCACGCACCGGTCCGCGAGCACCCAGAAGCCGCCACAGACCACCAGCGCCCCCGCTCGCAACTGCGACCCCGCCTACCCCGACGCGTGCCTCCACGACGGCATCGGCGACTACGACTGCGCCGGAGGCTCGGGCAACGGCCCCAACTACGTCGAGGGCCCCATCACGGTGCGCGCTCCCGACCCCTTCGGGCTGGACAGCGACCACGACGGCGTCGGCTGCGAAAGCTGACCGCTCCGAGAAACCGCAGCTCAACAAGGTGCCGGAGGAGGGGCTCGAACCCTCACGCCCTTGCGGGCCCAACGCTTTTAAGGCGCGGCTGTCTGCCGATTCCAGCACTCCGGCGCACTGCACATCCGGGTTCACCGTTTCGCGGGCGGTAACCCGAGCTCTCATGAGGCTACGACATGAATGGGAAGTTGGGCGAGCTTGCGGGGGCCGTCAGGCGGCCGTCCACCCGGCCTCCTAGGGGCGGCGAGCCGCGGTCCGGCCCTCCGGATCGGTGTCGGCGCCGGCGTCCTTCGCCTTGGTGGCCGCCCGCTCGTGCCGCCCGGGGGAGCGCGCGGAGTCCGACCAGCGGCGGTAGAACCACCAGGCGATCGCGACCAGGCACACGGCCGCGACCGTGTAGCTGACCGGTCGCATGTAGCGCTCGACCACGTCCCACTGGCTGCCCAGCGCGTAGCCGACGGCGGTCAGCGCGAAGGTCCACGGCAGGCAGCCGAGGAAGGTATAGAGCGAGAATCGTGTGAAGCGCATCTGGGCCACGCCGGCCGGCAGGCTGATGAAGGTCCGCACCACCGGCAGCAGCCGCGACACCAGCACGGCGACCTGACCGCGGCGCTGGAACCACACCTCGGCCCGGTCCAGCTCGTGCTCGCGCAGGAACACGTAGCGTCCCCAGCGCTCGATCAGCGGGCGGCCGCCGCGGTAGCCGACCCCCCAGGCGATCCAGGAGCCGACCAGGTTCCCGAACGCGCCGACCAGGGCGACGACCACGAAGTTGAGGTGCTCGCCCTGCTGGCCGAGGCTGGCCAGGAAGGCCCCGTTGGCCAGCGCCCCGCCGAACAGCATGGTGACCTCGCTCGGCACCGGGATGCAGGCCGATTCGAGCACCATCAGTACGAAGACGGCGAGGTACCCGTACTGCAGGACGTAGTCGGTGATCAGGTGCTCCATCGGTTCTCCTGGTGGGGCAGACCGTCAGCCGTCAGGTTCCAAGAGCCAGGATGCTACCTGAGATTCCTCGGGAAACGGGCGACCTGGTCGCGTGGCAGGACGCTCAGCGGCTCCAGTGGCTCTCGCCGAGCAGGTAGGCGGTGGCCAGGCTCTCCTGGTCGACCTCGATGGGGTCGCCCTCGCCGCTGCTGTCGACCACCACCGAGATGGTCCTGGCGGCATACAACGGCAGCGCCGTCTCGAGCCCGGCGTCGCTGGTGAGCCGGATCTTCTCCTCCGGTACCGGGGCCACGGGGGCGTCGGCGCTGACCACGTAGTGCTCGCGCGGCTCGATCCCGGCGGCCCGGAAGGTGTGCAGCAGGTCGTGGTCCTCGTTCTCGAACCGCAGGATCCGCACCCTGCTGCCGTTGGCGACGCTGGTGAGCGGCACGCCCTGCTCGCGAGGGAAGTCGCCGATCGGGTGACCGTGGGGGCAGGTCTGCACCTCGCCGATCATCTCCAGCATGCGGGCCTCGAGCCTGGGCGTGACGCTCATCTCGAAGGCCTCGGCCTCCTCGTGGACCTCGTCCCACGGCACGCCCATCACCTTGACCAGGAAGGCCTCGACCATGCGGTGGCGCTTGACCACGTGCTTGGCGACCTCCTCGCCGTGGTCGGTGAGGGCGATGCGCTTGCCCGGGCCGCGACTGATCAGCCCCTCCTTGCCGAGGCGGTTGACCATCTCGGTCACGCTCGGCGGCGAGACCTTCATCGCGCGCGAGAGGTTGATCGGCGTTCGTTCGATGCCGGCCTCGTTGAGCCAGTACAGCGACTCGAGGTATTCCTGCATCCCGGGACTCAAGCTCATAGCCACATGGTAGGTCACTGGACGATCACCCGCCCGGTCATGTTGGCGTGGAGGGTGCAGCGGTAGGTGAAGGTGCCGGGCTGGTCGAAGCGGTGGGTGAAGGTCCCGCTCTTCTCGACGGTGGAGCTGAAGCCGTCGCCCTTGACGTCGTGGGCGACGGCGCCGTCCTCGAAATGCCAGGTGACCGTGGCGCCCGGCCGCACCTGGACCGCTGGCGGCTCGAACTGGAGGTCCCTGGCGGTGACGTCGTGCGCCCCGACCACCGGAGGCTCGCTGGTCGAGGGGTCCGGCTGGCCCTGGCAGGCGGCGAGCGCCATCGTGAACGCGAGCACAAGGATCGGGGGCAGGGATCGGATGAAGGGTCGCATGCGGTAAGTCTGCCACCCCAGCCGATTGCACGCGGTTTGCGGTCGCGGGTTACTCTGTGCGGTCGCTCGCCTCCAGGGCGGCCGCCCAGCCAGCGTCGGGGTCGGCAACCGCCAGGCGCAGGCTCCAGCCGATCGACGCGCTGGCGTCGTCCCAGCACCACCAGGTGAGCCGCTGGAGCGCGCGGCCGAGCTCCTCGGGGTCTGCCGGCCACTCGACGCCGCCGAGCGCCGCAGCCGCCCACCAGGCGTCGAAGCGGCCGAGGGCGGCGCCGCGCCGGACGCCGTAGGCGCCGCCACTGGCGGCCGCCCAGGCCATGCGCGCGAGCGCCCCCGCGGCGTCGAGCCGACCGAGCCGGTGCTCACCGTGGCCGAGCGTGGCCACGGCCTCGGCCGGCCCGCCGCGAACCACCACCGCCCGTGCGGCGCCGTTGGACTCGCTGGTCCACACCTCCACCAGGTCGGTGAGCGCGCGCACGGTGTCCGGCTGCGCAAGTTCAGGCCCTGGCTCGGCGGTCGAGGCGACCATCTCCACGGGCTCGACGCCCGGGTCGGGCACCTCCAGCTCCCACGCCCGGTAGGTCGCCAGCGGGTAGACCGGCTCCCAGGGGGCCAGCGCCAGCGGCAGCTCCAGCACCTCGGGGTGGGTGCCCTCCCGGTTGCGCAGGTCCTCGCCGCGGAGCACGCGCTCCTGCGCCACCGTGCCGGCGATGCCCGGCTCCGCCAGGTGCGGGCCAAGCTCGTCCCAGGCGTGGGTGGCGGCGGCGACCTCGGTGAGCGGCCCCAGCGCGAAGCGGCCCACCCCTGAGCGCAGCACCCGCGCCACCTCCGGCCCGGGCGCCTCCAGCGCGATCCGGTACTCGACGTAGGTGGTCACGGGCCACAGCGGCTTGCCGCGCTCGACGGCGTCCGCCAGCAGCTGACGGAGGCGGAGCAGGCCCGGCCAGTCGCGATCGGCGCACAGCCCGTCCACGGCGCGCAGCAACGCGGCCGGGTCGGCCTGCTCGACCAGCCCGCCCAGAGAGTCGCTCGGCAACGGCGCTCCTTATGTGTCCGGCCCGTCCCGACAGGGCCGCGAGAGCTTCATGTTGCCACCGCCTCCGCTGCCTGGTCCCCGGCCGCCTCCAGCCCGGGCGCGCTAGCATCTCCAGCCGATGGCTACGCAGAGCGACCGGCCCGCGGGTGCCCTCAGCCAGCGGCTCTTCGAGATCGGGCGACCCTACGTCGAGCGGCAGCTCGAGCATCCGACAGTCCGCGGGATCGCCGACGGGACGCTCGACGAGGGTCGGTTCCGCGCCTGGCTGGCGCAGGACTACCTGTTCCTGCTGGACTACGTGCGGCTGTTCGCGCTGGCGGCCGCACGCGCGCCGGACGCCGCCACGCTCGGGCGGCTGGTCGACCTGGCGCATTCGACGTTGCACGAGGAGCTGTCGCTGCACCGCTCCTACGCGGCGAGGTTCGGGCTCACCGAGACGGCGCTGGAGCGCACCGCCAAGTCGCGCGCCTGCGCCGCCTACACCGATTTCCTGCTGCGGACGGCCGCCCTCGCCTCCTTCGCCGAGATGGTCGCCGCGCTGCTGCCGTGCATGTGGGGCTACTCGGAGCTGGGACGCGCCATGGCAGCGCGCGGCCTGCCCGCCGAGCCGCGCTACCGGCAGTGGATCGAGACCTACGCCGACCCTGGCTTCGCCGAGCTGGCCGGCTGGTGCGCGGACCTGCTCGACCAGGCCGCCGAGGGCCTCGGGAGGGTCCACCTGGAGGCCTGCGAGCGCGCCTTCGTCACCGCCCTGGAGCACGAGCTGGCCTTCTGGGACGTGTGATCCCCGGTCAGCACCCCGCTGCGGGTGGCGAAGCGGATCTCGGTGCCGGCGGGCACCTCCTGCAGGAGCCTCACTCGGACCCCCTGATGGCGCGGAACATCGCCGTGTCATCCGGCTCGCTGGGCGGCTCGACCAGGCGGAACCAGTAGAACCCGTGCGGCCCCATGGCCAGCCGGTAGGAGCGGTTGTCGATGATCGGGAAGGGCGTGCGGCCGAACATCTCCTCGGGCACCAGCCCTGTCCAGCGGGACAGGTCCAGCTCGACCGGCTGCGCGAAGCGCGAGAGGTTGGCGACCACCAGCACCACGTCCGCGCCGAGCTGCCGGATGAACGCGAACACCCTGCGGTTCTCCGGGTAGAGCGGCTCGTAGTCGCCCTGGCCGAAGACGGGATGCTGCTTGCGCACCTGGAGCAGGCGCCGCAGCCAGTGCAGGAACGAGGTGGCCACGCGCTCCTGCGCCTCCACGTTGACCGCCTGGTAGCCGTACACCGGGTCCATCAGCAGCGGCAGGTACAGCGCGGCCGGGTCGGCTCTGGAGAAGCCGGCGTTGCGGTCGCTGGTCCAGTGCATGGGCGTGCGGACCCCGTCGCGGTCGCCGAGGTAGATGTTGTCGCCCATGCCCACCTCGTCGCCGTAGTAGACGACCGGGCTTCCAGGCAGGCTGAACAGCAGGCTGTAGAGCATCTCCATCTGCCGGCGGCCGTTGTCCAGCAGGGGCGCCAGGCGCCGCGCGATGCCGATGTTTCGGCGCATGCGCGGGTCCTTGGCGTACTCGTTGTACATGTAGTCGCGTTCCTCGTCGGTGACCATCTCGAGCGTCAGCTCGTCGTGGTTGCGCAGGAACAGCCCCCACTGCGCCGTGTCCGGGATCTTGGGGGTGCGGTTCATGATCTCGATGATCGGCGTGCGGTCCTCGCGGCGCAGCGCCATGAACATGCGCGGCATCACCGGGAAGTTGAAGGCCATGTGGCACTCGTCGCCGTCCCCGAAATACGGCACCACGTCCGGCGGCCACTGGTTGGCCTCAGCCAGCAGCAGCTTGCCCTCGTATTTCGAGTCGACCTCCTTGCGGACGCGCTTCAGGAATTCGTGCGTCTCGGGCAGGTTCTCGCAATCGGTGCCCTCGCGCTCGAACAGGTAGGGGACCGCGTCCAGCCGGAACCCGTCCAGCCCCATGTCGAGCCAGAAGCGGATGACCTCGAGCATCGCCTCCTGGACCTCGGGATTGGCGTAGTTGAGGTCGGGCTGGTGCGAGAAGAAGCGGTGCCAGTAGAACGCCTGCGCCTCCGGGTCCCAGGTCCAGTTGGAGGCCTCGGTGTCCACGAAGATCACGCGTGCGTCCAGGTAGCGCTGGTCGGTGTCCGACCAGACGTACCAGTCGCGCTTGGCCGAGCCAGGCCGGCGGGCCTCCTGGAACCACGGGTGCTGGTCCGAGGTGTGGTTCATGACCAGGTCGGCAATCACCCGGATGCCGCGGTCGTGCGCGGCCTCCAGGAACTCGTAGAAATCACCCAGCGTGCCGTAGCTCGGCAGGATCGAGAAGTAGTCGGCGACGTCGTAGCCACCGTCCCGCAGCGGCGACGGAAAGATGGGCAGGAGCCAGACGCAGTCGATCCCGAGCCACTGCAGGTAATCGAGTCGCTCGGTGAGTCCGCGGAAGTCCCCGCTGCCGTCGCCGCTCCCGTCCTGGAAGCCGCGCACGTACAACTCGTAGAACACCGCTGTCTTGTACCAGAGGGGATCGTCCCACATCCCGTTGCTCGCTCCTCGGCTCGGCAGCGCCCGCCAGCGCCAATGCTCTCCCGTTGGACAGCGGTTGGTCCGCTTGGGTAACGGTCCTCGGCCGGCGGGCACCGGCGCAACCTCGACCGCGGCCCCACAATGCGCGGGCAAACCTCCGCCCTACCACACAAGGTACGCAGAGTACGGCCTCTTGTGGACCGTTGGCGGCGAACTGGCGGTGGTCCGTCCGGTGGATGGGGGGCTGTCCCCAGGCTACCGCCATGCGCCGAGCGCGTCCCGCTGGTGCGCGAGCTCCTCGCGGGATCCGGGTGCATTGGTCTGCCGTCCGGTGATCGGCGAGGCGACCCCGGCGCGGACGGCCTCGAGCTGGGCGGCGAAGGCGAGCCCGAAGAAGATCGCCATCGACGTCAGCAGCGCCCACACCAGCACGCCGATCAGGCCGGCCAGTGGCCCATAGGTCTGGCCGAAGGTCCTGCTGGCTCCCAGGTACAGCGACAGCAGCCCGGTGAACACGAACCCCAGCAGCACCGCCATCGCCGACCCCGAGGCGAGCCAGGAGGCCGCCGGCTGGTGGCGCCGGGGCGATTCCCGGAACAGCATGGCGATGGCTGCCACCAGCAGCACGATCGCCAGCCCGGCGGAGCAGGCGAGCAGGATCCCGACCGCGTACTTGCGCAAGGTCGGGCGGTCCCGCTCGACCCCGTAGATGCGGTTGGCGCCGCGCTCCACCTGGCCCATGGCCGTGCCGGAACGCCGCCACCACCACGTCACCGGCGGGGCCGGGAGCCAGCCGCGTAGCCGCCTGGCCGAGGATTTTCCGGAAGTGGTCGGCGTGCAGCAGTGTGGCCAGGCCCACCACCGCGATGATGGCCGGCAGCAGGCTCAGGGTCACCTGGAAGGCGAGCGCGCGGGAGTGGCTGAAGCCGTCGGCGTAGCGGAAGCGGCGGAACGAGTCCTTCAGCAATCTCCACCAGCCGGTGCGGCGCAGCGTCTCCAGCGCATCGTCTCCCTCCAGCTCGTAGGTCTCCGGGACCAGCGTGGCCGTGCTCATGATGCGACTCCTTCCATGGTCACAGTGATCGGGGGACAGAGCCTGATCGCCAATGGCATCAAGCTGTTCGTGCACCGCGAGCGGCCGCCCACCCGGCCGGCCACCCGACCGGCCCGGTTGGCGTCGGCGGTGGCCGGCGGTCTAGCCTTTGCGAATGTCGATCGAAGCCCTGACCTCCGCCGAGATCTCGCTGCCCGCACGGCCCGACGCCGGCCTGGTGCGGTCGCGTATCGCCATTCTCGCCAAGCACGTCGACCTGGTCGGCCTGACCGACAACCACGCCGGCCAGCCGCGCATGTCACCCCTCGCCGCCGTGGCGCTGGCCCGCGAGCAGGGCGTCGCCACCGTGGTGCACGTCTCCTGCCGGGACCGCAACCGGCTGGCGCTCCGCTCCCAGGTGGTCGGCGCCGCCGCACTGGGCTGCGACGGCGTCCTCTGCCTGTACGGCGACCCTGTGCCGGACGTGCCCAGGGTCAGGGACTACACCACCACCAGGCTGCTGGCCGAGGCCAAGAGCTGGGTGGAGCCGTACGAGCTGGCGCTCGGCTGCGTGGTGGACCCGTTCGCGGTCGACGCCGAGTCCGAGCTCGCCCTGCTCGGCCGCAAGATCGCCGCGGGCGCGGATTTCGCGCAGACCCAGATGGTGCTCGAGCCCGGCCGCCTCGCCAGCTTCCTGGAGCGCGCCGCCGAGGCCGGCAAACTGGGCGACTGCCGCATCCATGCCAGCGTGCCGGTGATCCGCACGCGCAAACTTGCCGACATCCTGGACCGGGTGCTCCCCTTCGAGCTGCCCCGTCGCGCCTACAGCCGGATCGCCTCCGGCGGGGGCATCGACATGGCGATCGAGACCGCCATCGCCCTGGCCGAGCTGCCGCAGGTCGATGCGCTGCACGTGATGGCGTGGGGGTCGGAGGACGCGGCCGGCAAGGTCGCCGCGGCCTTCCGCGCGGCCCGCGGCGCCCCGGTGGAGCGCTCGGCGGCCGGCACCGGCTGAGCGGGCCGGCCGTGCAGTCGCCGCCGCGCCCGCCCCTGCTCCGCTCCCGCGGGAACCGCGCCCTCATGGGAGCCAGCGCGGCGACGGCCGTCCTGGTGGTGGCGATCGGCACGCTGGGGACCTTCGGCATGCGCGGCTGGGGTCGCGTGCCGTTCAGCGTCCCGAGCGTGCCCTGGTACCACGCCTGGCCCTACTACCTCTTCTGGGCTCCGCGTCTGGACAGGACCTGGGCCGAGCTGGTGCTGCCGGTCGCCGTCCTGGTCGCCGCCGGGCTGGTCGCGGCCGCCGGCCTGGTGCGTGCGCGGCGCGCCTGGCTCGCCGGCTCGCTCGTCGGGGCGTTCGCGCTGGACCTCGCCGTGGCGGCGCTGGCGGGCGGGCCGCGGGCCTGGCAGGCGCCGCTGGCGGCCTCCGGGGAGTACCCCCGAGCGGTCCCCCAGGTAGGCGCGATCCCGACATTCCTGCACGACTTCGCCACGCGCGTGCCCGGGCTGCCGGACTACGCCGCCCAGCACCCGCCCGGCGCGACCCTGTTCTACGTGTTGGTGGCGAGGGTCTGGCCAGGCCTCGGCGGCGCGGCCGTCGCCACCGTCGCCGCCGCCTGCCTCGGTCTGCTGGTGGTCGCCGCCCTGGCACGCGACGAGCTGCGCGAGGTGGGGGAGCGCTGGGCGGTGGTCTGCTGGGCGCTGGCGCCGGCGGTGGTGCTCTATGCGGCGACCTCGGCGGATGCCATGTGGGCCCCGGTGCTGGCCGGCGCCGCCCTTGCCGCCCATCGCGGCCTGATGCGCCGCAGCCTGGCATGGACCGTGGCCGGCGGCGCGCTGCTGTGGCTGGCCTCGATGATGACCTTCGCCGCCATGCTGCTGTTGCCGTTCCTGGCGGTCCGTGCAATCGGCCTGGCGGCCGGCCAGGGCTCCAAGGGCGGGAGCTGGGTGGTGCGCTGGGCGGCGATCACGACCGCGACGGTGCTCGCCCTGGCCGCGCTGCTGTGGCTGGCGACCGGCTACGACCTGGTCGCGACCGTGCAGGCGGTCAACCGCTTCTGGAGCACCGCCCCGGGCACGCGGACCCGCTCCTGGCTGTGGTGGTCGTTCGGGGACCTGGTGGCGTTCGCGGCCATCCTCGGCGTGCCGCTGACCGCCGCGCTGGTGGTCGGCGTCTGGGCGGCGCTGCGCCGGCGCGCCTGGTGGTCGTTCGAGGTCGCGACCCTCGCCAGCCTGCTCGCCGGCGCCCTGTGGGGCCACACCAAGGGCGAGGTCGAGCGGATGTGGCAGTTCCTGGTGCCCTTCGCCGTGGTCGTCGCCGTCCGCCAGCTGCTGCGCTGGCGCGCCAGCATGCCGGTGGTCGCGGCCATGCTGCTGACCCAGAGCGTGCTCGTCCAGCTGCTGTTCTTCACCCGCTGGTAGCGGCGGGGTGCAGGGCGGTGAGCGCCTCCACGTGGGCGGTCTGGGGGAACAGGTCGACCGGCTGGACCCAGGCGGCCCGGTAGCCGAGGTCGGTCAGCGTGCGCACGTCCCTGGCGAGCGCCGCCGGGTCGCATGACACCAGCGCGATCGCCCGCGGAGCCAACGCCGCGACGCGCTGGAGCACGGTGGTGCCGGCGCCGGCTCGCGGCGGGTCGAGGACCACCAGGTCAGCGGCGCCGATGTGCGCCAGCGCGTGGGCGATGTCGTCCTGCCGCACGCTGGCGTCCGGGTGCGACCGCAGGTTGTGCCTGGCGTCCCTGGCCCCCGGCCTCCAGGACTCCACCGCTATCACCTTGCCGGCCGCCCGGCCGACGGTGGCCGCGAACAGCCCGACGCCCGCGTACAGGTCCAGCAGCGTCTCGCCGGCCGCCGGCTCGCATGCGCGGCCGGCCAGCTCGACCAGCGCCTCGGCGCCCTGGCGGTGGACCTGGAAGAAGCTGGCCGCGCTGACCTGGAGGTCCACGCCGGCGATCCGTTCGGTGACCGACGGCTGGCCCTGGCCGTCCACGACCTTGCCGTTGCCGCGCACGGTCGCCCAGGAGATGCCCTCCGGCGGTAGGAACCGCGTCCGGGCGGCCGCGGCGGCCTCGAGGACGGCCAGCCGGTCGCCCTCCGCGCCGCGGCGCAGGCGGACCTTGGCCCCGGCCGGGTGCCGGCCGAGCTGGCTGGGAAGCTCCTGGAGCCCGCCGGCCAGCAGGGGACAACGGTCCACCGGGTGGACCTCGTGGCTGCCGGCGCGCAGGAAGCCGAGCCGCCCGTCGGCGGCGGCGGTCAAGGTGGCGCGCTCCCGATAGCCGAAGCCCTCCGGCTCGCCGGGCGGCGAGGCCGGCTGGAGCGTCGGGCGCACCGGCACCTCCGTCAGGCCGCCGACGTGGGCGAGCTGCTCGCGCACGAGCCGGGCCTTGAGCTCCGCCTGCGCGGCGGGCCGGATGTGCTGCCAGGCGCAGCCACCGCAGCGCCCCACCGCCTCCCCGCCGTGCGCCACACCCTCGCAGACGACCTCCTGGACCAGCCCGACCGCCTCCGCGGCGGGTGATCTCGGCACGGGCCGGTTACCTGGGGATCCGGGTGGCCTTGAGCTCGTTCAGCTCGGGCCAGGTGGTGAGGAGGTCGAGCAGCCGGTCGAGGGTGGCGCGCGCCTCGGCCGGGTCGGTCTTGCGCTGCATCAGGCGGATGAACACCGCCCGGTCCTCCAGGAAGAAGGTCGGGACGCCGAAGGCGCGGTGCTCGTCCACCGACCAGGTGTGGTCGGCGGCCAGCGCCTTGGCCGGCTGCCCGCCGGCGACGACCTTGGCCACCTCGTCGGGGTCCAGCCCGGCCGAGGCGACCGCTTCGCGGATGACGTCGAGGTCGTTGATGTCGCGGCCCTGGTCGTGCCTGGCGGAGAAGAGCGCCAGGTGGGCGGCCTTGAACGCCTCCGGGAACTCGTCGCGCACCGCCAGGCCCCACTCCAGCGCGGTCACGCCGGAGGGCCGGGGCTCGGTGCGCCAGACCTCGGTCTCGCCCTCCTCGGTGTGGACCTGGGAGAGGGAGAAGGCCCGGAAGGTGACGTCGTGGTCGGCGCCGCCCTGGAGCGCGTGGACGACGATCTCGTTGGCGATCCGGGCGAACGGGCAGAGGTAGTCGAAGTTGATGGTGAACCTGCTCATGGCGACTCCATCACGGCGGGGGCGGGTAGACGAACGAGCGGCCCGCCTGGGCGGGCCGCTCTTGATCAGGCTGCGACGAGGTCCTCGAGCCGCGCGCGGATCTCCGGACTGCGCAGCGAGGCCAGCGCGTCCCGCTCGACCTGGCGGGCGCGCTCGCGCGAGAAGCCCATGATCGCGCCGACCTCCTCCAGCGTCCGCGGTGTGCCGGAGTCCAGGCCGAACCGCAGGATCAGCACCTGCCGCTCGCGGTCGGGCAGCGCCCCGAGCACCTGCTCCAGCGCCTCGCGCCCGACGGCCTCGACGGCCATCTCGTCCGGCCCGATCGCGGAGGAGTCCTCCAGGAAGTCCTGGAGGGCGGCACCGTCGTCGCCGATCGGGGTGTCCAGCGAGGTGATCGCCTGGGCGGTGTCGAGCAGCCGGTGGACCTTGTCCAGCGGCATGTCCAGCTCGACCGCCAGCTCCTCGACGGTCGGCTCGCGACCGAGCACCTCGTGCAGGCGCGTCTGGGTCCGGCGCAGCCGCCCGACCTGCTCGTCCACATGGACCGGCAGGCGGATGGCCCTGGCACCGCGGTCGGCGGCGCCACGGGCGATCGCCTGGCGGATCCACCAGGTCGCGTAGGTCGAGAACTTGAAGCCCTTGCGCCAGTCGAACTTCTCGACCGCGCGCAACAGCCCCAGATTGCCCTCCTGAACCAGGTCGCCAAGGGGAAGCCCAGTGGCCGAGAAGCGCCGAGCGATCGACACGACCAACCGCAGGTTCGACTCGATCATCTTGCGGCGTGCGCGCTCGCCCAGATCGGCGGTAACCTGCAGGCCGGCTCGATCCTTGTCATCCGGCCCCAGGTCCTTGAGCTTGGCCCGGGCGGCGAGACCGGCCTCGTACGCCTGGGAGAGCTCGATCTCGTCTTCCTTGGTCAGCAGGGGGTGCCGGCCGACCTCGTCGAGATAGAGACGGAACGAGTCCGTCGTCTGTAGGTCGAGCAGGTCCTGGTCCTTCTCCGTCGTCATCTCACTCCTCGTTCGGCACAGCGTTGGCGCAGCGGAGGCATCGTCGTCGGATACTTCCTAGATTTGCCAACAACGATGTTCGCAAACTGCATTCCCGCAACTCGGAAATCCTTGAGGATCTCCGGTCTGCGGGCAGGCTGGAGGCGTGCTCCTGCGGGCGGCGGAAGCCAGGGCCTCTACACCGCAGAGGAACACTATCACGCTTGCGCCGGTTCGACGACCGATATCCGCGGACTCAGGGGACAGACTCTCGATCTGAACTGGAGAGTCATGCCCGCCGTTGCCGCTTTTGCGCCAATCGCTGTTCCGGGGACCACGGTCCTCCGCAGCTCGCCCAGTCGACGCGCCGCTCCGCGGTGATCGCCACCCCCTCGTCCGCCAGCCTGGCGAGCTGCTCGTCGGACCCCGGTCCTCCCTTCATGCTGCCATCGGCGTGGACCACCCGCCACCATGGGAGCCCCTCGGGACAGCGGGCCATGGCCTGGCCCACCTGGCGGGCACCCCTGGCCACGCCGTACCAGGCCTCGGCGAGCTGCCCGTAGGTGGTCGCCCGGCCGGGCGGGATCCGGCGCACCATCTCCCAGATGGCGTCGGCGAACCCCTGGTCCACGCCTGCCTAGCCTTGCCCGTCGGCGGCCTCGGCGGCCATGACCTCGGCCTGCTCCTCGGCCGGGACCAGGTCGCTGCCCATCGCGTGGAAGCCGCCGTCGACGTGGATCAGCTCGCCCGAGACCCCGCGGGACCAGTCCGACAGCAGCCACAGCACGGTCCGCGCCACCGCGGTCGGATCGGTGACGTTCCAGCCGAGCGGAGCGCGCCTTGCCCAGATGTCGGCGAACAGCTCGAAGCCTGGGATCCCGCGCGCGGCCATGGTGCGCAGCGGCCCGGCGCTGACGGCGTTCACCCGGATGCGCTCGGGTCCGAGGTCGCGGGCGAGGTAGCGGGTGACGGATTCCAGCGCCGCCTTGCACACGCCCATCCAGTCGTAGACCGGCCAGGCCACGCGGGCGTCGAAGTCGAGGGTCACCACCGAGGCGTCGTGGCCGGACAGGACCGGCACCAGACCCGCGGTGAGGGTCTTGAGGGAGAAGGCGGAAACGTGGAACGCCGTGGCCGCCGACTCGTACGGGGTGTTGAGGAAGTTCCCGCCGAGGGCGTCGCCCGGGGCGAAGCCGATCGCGTGCAGGACGCCGTCGACCGCCCCCCAGCGCTGCGCCAGCTCGTCGCGGACCTTCTCGACGTCGTCCGGTTTGGTGGCGTCCAGCTCCAGCACGTCCACCTCGCTGGGGAGCCTTCGCGCGGTCTTCTCGGTCAGCGAGCGCGAGCGGCCGAAGCCGGTCAGCGCCACCTCCGCGCCATTGTCGAGCGCCTCCTTGGCGACCGCGTAGGCGATCGAGCCGGGGGTGAGCACTCCGGTGATCAGCAGCCGCTTGCCGTCGACGAGCACGGCTTCCTCCTGGGTCTCGATGGCCTCTTTTCAGCAGCGCATTCTATGCGGGACGACAAAGGGACGGCCTTTCGGCCGTCCCTGATAGCTCTTCGATAGTCTGGAAGGACTAGTGCTACAGCCGCTCAGTCATGAACGAGATGACGTTGCCCTCATCGTCGAAGTCCCGGATCACCGCGAACCGCGCTGCTTCCCGAGGAACCAGCCTTCCGCCCGCATCGAGATAGGAGAGACGTTCGTTGATCGCCGGCGCTGGTTCCTGGGCCGCTTCGGAGTCCGCTGGTGTCGCCACAGGCTGACCTCCCTCATCCGGGGCCGACGCCGGAGCGCCGCGCCGGGCTTTGCGCTGGCCCCTCCGGTGTACCACCAACGAGCCTCCGGAGGAACCCCTCGACCACTGGGGGTTGCATCTTCGTAGTCAATTCGGGTGGTAGTCAAGCCCGTATGGTGATGACGAGACTACAGAAGCCATCCCCCGCCATCTCCGCAGATTCCCGGATGTCGTGCTGAAAACGATTGCAGTAGCGTGCACCCGTCATCGCCGCAGGCAACTGAGGATGTCGACGCCGAAGGCGATTGGATAGCGCCGCCTCCCCCCGGGCGGCACCCGCAAGGGCCGGAACCGACCGAGGTTCCGGCCCTTGTGTACGGGAGACCCGTTCCACCCGCCAAAATTGCCCGAATCGCAGGCAGTTGCACCTTTCGTGCGGCATGGTTCAACCGGACTGGTCCCTCCCCCCGGGCGAGGCCGGTCCCCGTTGGGTAGGATCGTGCTGGGCAGCGCCGCCCGTCACCGTCCGCAGCGTCGGCGGTCGGTCGCGGTGGCCTTGTCCGGACCTTGCCGCGGCGCCCTGACCAGCCCGGCGCCGGTAACCGGCAGCCAACCTCGCCGGCCACAACCGGGCCGCCAGAGGTCAGGCGCAGGTACTCCGCCAGAAGCGGACTCGACGCGGGAGTGACGGGACATGGACCAGAGTGACGCGCAGGTTCGGCTCGTTGCCGACGACGGCACGCTCCTCAAGCACGACACCTACAAGGTCGACCTCTCCGACGACGAGTTGCGCGATCTGTACGTGAAGCTCGTGGTGGTTCGCCGAATCGACACCGAGGGCACCAACCTGCAACGCCAGGGCCAGCTCGGGATCTGGGCCCCCTGCCTCGGCCAGGAGGCCGCCCAGGTCGGCAGCGGCTGCGCGCTGGCACCAGGGGACTTCGTCTTCCCCTCGTACCGCGAGCACGGCGTCGCCTACGTGCGGGGCGTCGACATCATGAAGATCCTCCAGCTCTATCGTGGCGTCAGCCTCTCGGGCTGGGACCCGCACGAGAAGAACTTCGCGCTGTACACCATCCCCATCGGCACGCAGGCGCTGCACGCGGTCGGCTACGCCATCGGCGCCAAGTGGGACGGGGCCGAGCAGTGCACGGCCGTCTACTTCGGCGACGGCGGCACCAGCGAGGGCGACACCAACGAGGCCTTCAATTTCGCCGCCGTGAACTCCGCTCCGGTGGTGTTCTTCTGCCAGAACAACCAGTGGGCCATCTCGGTGCCGCTGTCCAAGCAGATGGCGGCGCCGATCTGGCGGCGCTCCTACGGCTTCGGGTTCCCGGGGGTGCAGGTGGACGGCAACGACGTGCTGGCGGTGCTGGCGGTGACCAGAGCGGCGGCGGACCGGGCCCGCGACGGCGGCGGCCCGACCCTGATCGAGGCGGTGACCTACCGGCTCGGCGCCCACACCACCACCGACGACCCCACCCGCTACCGGACCGCCGACGACCTGGACATGTGGATGGCGCGCGAGCCGATCGGCCGCTACCGCGCCTTCCTCGAGAAGGCCGGCCTGTGGTCGGAGGAGCTGGACCGCACCGCCAAGGGCGAGGCGGACGCCACCGCCGCCAGGATCCGCGCCGCGGTCGAGGAGATGCCGTCGCCGCCGCTCGAGGACCTGGTCGACCACGTCTACACCGATCCGCCCGCCACGTTGCGGCGGCAGTTCGAGCGGCTACAGCGGTTCGAGAGCGAGTTCGTCGCGGAGGAGGGCTGAGGAATGGCGCAGATCACCATGGCCAAGGCGCTCAACGCGGCGCTGCGCGACGCCATGGAGGCCGACGGCAAGGTCGTCCTCCTCGGCGAGGACGTCGGCACCCTCGGCGGTGTCTTCCGCATCACCGACGGCCTGCTCAAGGACTTCGGCGAGCAGCGGGTCATGGACACCCCGCTGGCCGAGTCCGGCATCATCGGCATCTCCATCGGGCTGGCCATCCGCGGCTACCGCCCCGTGCCCGAGATGCAGTTCGACGGCTTCAGCTACCCCGCGCTCGACCAGATCTTCAGCCACCTGGCCAAGTACCGGAACCGGTCCAGGGGCTTCCAGTCCATGCCGGTGGTCGTACGCATCCCCTTCGGCGGCGGCATCGGCTCGGTCGAGCACCACTCCGAGAGCCCGGAGACGCTCTACGCTCACACCGCCGGGCTCAAGGTCGTGGCCCCGTCGACGCCGGCTGACGCCTACTCGCTGTTGCGCGAGTCGATCGAGATCGACGACCCGGTGATCTTCCTCGAGCCCAAGCGGCGCTACTGGGCCAAGCAGGAGATCGACCTGCCGATCAGGACCGAGCCGATCGGCCGCGCGAACGTGCTGGTCCAGGGCGACGACTGCACGCTGGTCGCCTACGGGCCGATGGTCAAGCTGGCGCTGGACGCCGCGCAGGCTGCCGCTGAGGAGGGGCTGGGCTCGCTGGAGGTCATCGATCTGCGCTCGCTGGTGCCCTTCGACGAGGACACGGTGGTCGCCTCCGCCCGCAAGACCGGCCGGATGGTGGTGGTCCACGAGGCGCCCGAGTTCCTGGGGTTCGGCGCCGAGGTGGCCGCGCGCGTCACCGAGGCGGCCTTCCTCCACCTGGAGGCGCCGGTGCTGCGCTGCGCCGGGCTGGACATCCCCTACCCTCCGGCCAAGCTGGAGGAGGCGCACCTGCCCAGCGTCGACCGGATCCTGTGGACCGTGCAGCGGTCCCTGGACTACTAGAGGGGGTCCGTTCCGTGCCCGAGCGTGACTTCAGGCTTCCCGATCTCGGCGAGGGGCTGACCGACGCCGAAGTGGTGCGCTGGCTGGTGACCGAGGGCGATTCGATCTCGCTGAACCAGCCGATCGTCGAGGTCGAGACCGCCAAGGCGATGGTGGAGATCCCCGCCCCCTACGCCGGCACGATCACCCGGCTGCACGCCAAGGAGGGCGACTCCGTCGAGGTGGGCTCCCCGCTGATCAGCGTCGACACTGGTGAGCCCGCCGCCGGCGGCAACGGCTCCGGCCCGGCCGCGGAGGCCGCGCCGGCGGCGGAGGCCGCGCCGGCCGGGGAGTCGGGGCAGGCGCATCTGGTCGGCCCGGGCGAGCGCCCGCAGGTCCGCCGCCGCCGCATCGGCGCACGGGGCGGCCCCGACGGCGCCACCGGTCCCGGCGGCAGCACCGGCCCGGGCCGCGACGGCGGCGCGACCACCGCGCCGCCGGCGGCCGCGCGGGCGGCAGCCGCTCCCGCGACCCGTCCGATGGCCACACCGCCGGTGCGCAAGTACGCCAAGGACCGGGGCATCGACCTGGCCGAGCTCGAGGGCACGGGCAAGGAAGGCCGCATCACCCGCGAGGACGTCGACCGGGCGCTGGAGACCGAGCCGGAGCCGCTGGAGGCGCCGGCGGCCGTGGCGGTGGCGCGCGTGTCGCGCGAGCGCGTGGAGCGGACCATCCCCGTCACCGGCACCCGCAAGCAGATCGCCGCGGCGATGGTGGCCTCGAAGTTCTCGATCCCGCACGTCACCGAGTTCCTGACGGTGGACGCCACCAACCTGATGGCGCTGCGCGCCCGTCTGAAGGCGCTGCCGGCCGCCGCGGACGTGCGGGTGACGCCCCTGGCGATCATCGCCAGGGCGGTCTGCGCGGCAGTGCGCCAGTACCCGCTGATGAACTCCTCGTGGGACGAGCAATCCAGCCAGATCGTGGTGAAGGAGTACGTGAACCTCGGGATCGCCACCGACACCCCGACCGGGCTGCTGGTGCCCAACGTCAAGGACGCCGACATGCTCGGCATCCTGGACCTCGCGCGCGAGATCGCACGCGTCAGCGGCCTGGCGCGCGAGCGCAGGGCCGGCGTCGCGGACCTGACCGGCGGGACCATCACCATCACCAACGTCGGCGGCTTCGGGGTCGAGACGGGCACCCCGATCATCAACAAGCCGGAGTGCGCCATCATCGCGACCGGCATCATCGCCGCGCGACCCTGGGTGGTGGACGGCGAGCTGGCCGTCCGCCAGGTGATGACCACCTCGGTCTCCTTCGACCACCGGATCGTCGACGGCGCCTACGCCGCCCGGTTCCTGGCGACGCTTCGAGACCTGGTCGAGGACCCGGTCCTGCTGGTGGCCTGAGCCCCGGCGGCCGGTGGCGCCAACGGCTTCGAAGGCGTAACCACGGCGATCGCCCTCTGTTGGGTTCGTGCTTGCCCGGCTACCCTCAGTAAAGACGCCAAGGGGGTCGGGTATGGCGACTCGGCAACGTGCGATCCTCGTGTTGCTCAGCCTCATGGCCGCGATGGCGCTCTCGGCGTACTACCTCGTCTCCAGCAGCGGCTCGGTCGTCCCGGAACCCCGGCGGGCGATCGAGGTCGCCGGGTCGAGCAAGGACGTCTCCCTCTTCAAGGGCGAGGTGCTGGTCTGGGCCGAGGGCGGCTTCTCCGACGCCGAGGTCCTCCGGATCCGCGACTCCGTCAGGGTGGCGCAGATCTCAGCGGTGCGAACCGGCTTCCTGCCGGTGGCCGGCCCGAATGCCGCGAACCCGGTGATCCCGGTCGAGACCATGGCGGTGGACCCGCGCGCCTACGCCGCCGCGGTCGGACGGTCGGGCACCCGGCTCGACACCATGCTGGAGAACGGCGTGGTGCTGTCGCGCACCGGCGCCAGCCTCCGCAAGCTGGGCGTCGGCGACCCGCTGGAGCTGGCCGGCGGGCAGACGGTGCGGGTCAGGGGCGTGGTGGACGACCACGTCCTCGGCGGCTACGAGGCCGCCATCAGCGCCGAGCGGGGCAAGCCGCTCGGCATCACCCGCGCCGGCTACGCGCTGGTGCGCCCGCGCGGGGCGCTGGACACCTTACGGCTCTCGGTCGGGCGCCTGCTGGGCGGCAGGCGGCTCGCCTTCCAGCTCCCCAGTGCACGCCCCTGGTTCCGGGCGGGCAACGGCACCCTCCCGATGGCGCAGCTCAAGCTCCGGTTCGGGGAGTTCGCCGTCAAGCGCCTCACCGACCCGGTCCCGGGCCCGAGCTGGGCGAACGCCAATCTCGGCAGCCAGGCCATCCCGGTGCTCGGCGAGGTCCGCTGCCACCGGCTGATCCTCGGCGACCTGTCCGCGGCCATGGCCGACCTCCAGCGCCAGCACCTGGCCGGCCTCGTCGACACGGCGGCGTTCCGTCGGGCGGGCGGGTGCCTGGCCGGCGCCGGCGCCACCGGCGGGCTGTCCAGCCTCACCTGGGGGATCGGCCTGGACCTCACCGCGGGCGGCAACGCCGGTGGGCGGGCCGACCAGCGGCTGGTCGCCGTGATGGCGCGCCACGGCTTCACCTGGGCCGGGCGCTGGCTGCGGCCGCGGACTGGGCACTTCGAATGGGTGGGCGAGGGCGCGTAGCGGCCGCACGGGAGGGTAGCCTCGCCTGGAAGCGTCAATCACGCCCTGGGAGCCAGCATGTTCGGGTTCGGCGCCGCAGCCTCCACCGCACCAGATCACCAGCAGGCCCTCGACGAGGTCGTGCCGGCGGTGCTCGGGCAGGTCGGCGAGCGGCCAGACCTGGTGGTCTGCTTCTTCTCCATGGAGCACGCCGAGGCCGCCGCGGGGATCTCGCTCGGCCTCTCCGAGCGCACCGGCACCGCCGCGATCATCGGCTGCACCGCCGGGGGAGTGATCGGCGGCCGTCACGAGCTGGAGGACAGCCCAGCGTTGTCGCTCTGGGCGGCGCGCCTTCCCGGGGTGCGGGTCACGCCCTTCGCGCTCGACCTGATCGAGCTCGTCGACGGCTACGGCGTCACCGGCTGGCCGGACCTCGACCCGGCGCAGCGGTCCGACGTGCTGCTGCTGCCCGACCCGTTCAGTTTCCCGGCCGACAGCTTCGTCCGCAGGCTCAACGAGGATCAGCCCGGCATCCGGCTGATCGGCGGGATGGCCTCTGGCGCCAACGGCCCCGGCGCGCACCGGCTGCTGCTCGGCCCCGGCGCGCTGGCGGCCGGGGCGGTTGGGATGGCCATCAGCGGCCCGGTGGACATCCGCACCGTGGTGAGCCAGGGCTGCCGCCCGATCGGCTCGCCCTTCACCGTCACCCGTGGCGAGGGCAACCTCGTCCAGGAGCTGGGCGGCCGGCCACCGCTGGAGCGGCTGCGGGAGCTGATCGTCGCCGCCAGCCCGACCGACCAGGCCCTGCTGGTCGGCGGCGTCCAGATGGGCCGGGTGATCGACGAGCACAAGCTGAGCTTCGGGCGGGGCGATTTCCTGATCCGCTCGCTGATCGGCGTGGAGGAGGAGAGCGGCGCGCTGGCCATCGGCGACCAGGTGGAAGTGGGCCAGACCCTCCAGTTCCACGTCAGGGACGCGTCCGCCGCCACCGAGGAGCTTGACCTGCTGCTGGCCCCGGTGCCCGGCTGGGATGCCCAGGGAGCGCTGCTGTTCTCCTGCAACGGCCGCGGCCGCCGCTTCTTCAAGGAGCCCGACCACGACGCCGGCAGGGTGGCCAACGCCACCGGCGGCGCGCCCATGGCGGGGTTCTTCGCCCAGGGCGAGCTGGGGCCGGTCGGCGGCCAGAACTTCCTCCACGGCTTCACCGCCAGCGTGGCACTGTTCCGCGAGCCGACCAGGTCTGCCCCCTCCGCGGACCAGGCCGCCGAGCCCGCCGAGGAATCGCGGCCCCCGGCCCCGGCCTGAGCCCCGGTCAGGCCGTCCCGGCTCGGGCCTCGGCCTCGACGTGCTCCTCGCTGAGCTCGGGCTCCAGCACCGAGTAGGGCGTCCGGAAGCCGTCGCGGAGCCGCAGCGCCAGTTTGCGGTGATGGCGGACGATCAGGACCAGCCCGAAGGTGAGGTACATCCCCGACAGGGCGAGCAGCTCGATGCCATGCGCCGATTCCGGCAGCAGTGCCCGCAGGGGGAACTGCGCGGCGAACAGCAGGAAGAGCCCGGCCGCCTCGCGCACCGAGATCCCGAGGTCCGAGAGGATCGCCAGCGCGAACACCGTCTGCGCCGCGGTCAGCAGCACCTCCTCGCGCTGCGCCGGCGCGATCGGCAGGCCGTGGAGGCTGCCCGAGCTGATCGCGAACACCAGCGGCAGCGTGCCGACCAGCAGGGTCCACTGGTTGACCTTGGAGGAGACCAGCGTGGTCAGCGCGTCGTTGGTCTTGAGCTGCCAGGCGTACAAGCTCGCCACCAGCAGCTCCGGCGCCTCCGATGCGATCGGCGCCACCCACTGGACCAGGAAGAACTCGCTCACCCCGAGCTCGCCGCCCGTGGCCACCAGCGACTCGGCGAAATGCTCGGCCACCAGCAGGATCACCGCCGCGGCAAAGACGAAGAGCGCGACGACGCTGAGGCGGCGGGCCCTGCGCGACAGCGCGCCGATGGCCGCTGACGGGCCGATCAGATCCGGCTCCGAGGCCGGCGCCCTGGAGATCCGCAGGGTGTAGGCGACGAAGATGGCCACCAGGATGACCGCGTCGACCAGCGTGATGGTGCGCTTCAGCGGCAGCGTCAGGCAGTAGACCGCCGCCAGCGCCAGGTAGGAGAACTCGACCGCCTTGGAGCGGGCCAGCCGGATGCCGTAGCGGCGGGTCTCGCCGCCGCTGGTGGCCACCAGCGTCCCGCGGTGGTGGCGCTCCGAGCGCTTCATGCGCCGCCAGGCGATGAACACCACCAGCGCCCACCCGACGCCGATCAGCAACCGGTTCGCACCGGTCATGTTGGCCAGCACCAGCGAGCAGTTGGATTCGCCACCACCCGGCCCGACGCAGGAGGCGCCGTAGCGCTGCACGTCGTTGCCGCCCTTCCAGGCGAACACGAAGCCCACCGCGTACTCGGGAAGCACGGCGATCAGGGCCAGCAGGCCGATCGCCAGGCTTGCCGAGACGTCCAGCTGCGCCGCCTCGGCCGCCCAGGCCAGCGCGAACGCCGCGCCGATCACCGAGAGACCGTAGAGGACCGCCTGGAACCAGGGCACCAGCTCGGGAACTCCCAGATGCAGCAGCTCACCCATCCCCAGCAGCGCCCCCGGGATGCTGATCGCGATCGCGACGACGAGCGGGGACCAGCGGCCACGGAGGGCGGTGCGAGCGGGGGTGGGTGGCTCCTCTGGCAAACGGTCCTCCTTCGGCTCGGCGTGTCCACGCGCGGACACTGCTCGGTCCGAAGGTCTCGTCCGCCCGGCAGACTACCCGGGTGAGGCGCCGGGTGGGTGATGGCACCCACCGTCCTGACGGCGTTCTCGCGAAGCGTGTCGGCTTCGAGGGCTACTCCCCTTCGTGGCTGCATACTACCCTGAAGCGGGGCCGCCGCCTATCCGAAGTCGCCGGAAAGCGCCTCGCTCGGCTGTGACCGCATGGCGCGCAGGCGCTCCCAGCGCGTCGACCAGGCCTCTGTTACGCGGGGATGGCCTCGTCCGTCTGCAACGACGGTGGGACCGGACGGATCGGATGGATGGGTCGTTGGCTGGCGTCCACCGGACGCGCCCCGCAGATATCGCATACGCCTCTCCGGACGCTGCCCGCGCTCAGGCAGGACGGGCAGTCCGCCACCTCCACGGCGACGAGGCGACGTCCGAGAGCAGCGGCGCTCTGGTCCATCGTGACCTCCTGCGATGACAGCCAGGGGCTCCTGGGAACGGCGACGAGGACCCCCGGGACCTGTCTTGCCGGAGGTGTCGCCCCTTCTCCCCTTGGTCAGGCGACGACAACCTCCGGGGGCCCGCTCACGGCGGGCGTCTACTGTAATCGACGTACGGTGAAAGGGCGAATAACGATGCTGCAACGCCGAGTTAGGGTCAGGTAAGGACTTGGCGAACCGTGGTGCATCCTGCGTAGTGCTCTCGGGGCCGGCTGGTCTCGCTCTGATAGCCTGCCCAGGTCATCGGCAGCCGACCGCTGTCCCCACGTCCGCAGGGAGCATTCCGTGGCTGACATCGACGCCTTCGTGAAGGGCGCGTCCGAGGCCCTCGTCGCCGAGCTCTCGGAGTGGTGCGCGATTCCCTCCATCTCCACCGATCCGGCCTATGCCCTCGAAGTGCGCCGTTCCGCTGAGCACCTGGCGGGGCTGATGGAGACCGCCGGGCTGCACGCCGAGGTGCTCCCGGTCGACGGCGGCCAGCCGGCGGTCTACGCGGAATGGCTTGGCGCCGGCGCCCAGGCGCCGACGATCACCGTGTACGGCCACCACGACGTGCAGCCGGTCGACCCGCTGGAGCTGTGGACCAGCCCGCCATTCGAGCCGACCGTGCGCGACGGCTGCCTGTACGCGCGCGGCGCCTCCGACGACAAGGGGCAGATCCACTTCCAGCTCGCTGCCATTCGCCACCTGCTGGCCGCCGACGGCGGCCTGCCGGTCAACCTCAAGTTCTTCGTCGAGGGCGAGGAGGAGGCCGGCTCGCCCGGCATCGACGCCTTCCTCGCCGAGCACGCCGACCGCCTGGCCTGCGACCTGATCTTCGTCTCCGACACCGGCATGTACGCGGCCGACGTGCCCTCGCTGGTGACCGCCATGCGCGGGCTCATGTACTTCCAGGTCGACCTGCGCACGGCCACCAGCGACCTGCACTCCGGCGAGTTCGGCGGGACCGTTCCGAACGCCGTGGCCGCGCTGGTGGAGCTGCTCTCCAAGCTCAAGGACGCCGACGGTCGCATCGCGGTGCCCGGCTGGTACGACGACGTGCTGGACCTGACCGAGGCAGAGCGGGCGCAGTTCGCGGCGCTGCCGTTCGACGCCGGCGCCTTCCAGCGCACCGCCGGGGTGCTGGCGCTTCCCGGCGAGCGCGGCTGGTCGCCGCTGGAGCGCATCGGTGGCCGGCCGAGCGCCGACGTCTGCGGCGTCTGGGGCGGCTACACCGGGATCGGGTCCAAGACGGTGATCCCCGCCGAGGCCCACGCCAAGCTGTCGTTCCGGCTGGTCTCGGACCAGGACCCGTCCACGCTGCGGCCGCTGTTCGAGCGCTGGGTCACCGAGAACGCTCCCGAGGGCGCCGAGGTCGGCGTGCAGTGGCTCCACGGGGTCAAGCCCTGCCGCACCCCGCTGGACCATCCGGGCAACCAGGCCGCCCGCCGCGCGGTCGCGCGCGCGTGGGGGATCGAGCCGCTGTTCACCCGCGAGGGCGGGTCCGGTCCCGAGCGGGCGCTGAGCGACGCCCTGGACGCCTCCTGCGTCTACCTCGGCGTGATGCTCCCCGAGGACCACGTCCACGCCCCCAACGAGCGTCTCAGCCTCGCCAACTACTTCAACGGCGTCCGCGCGGCCGCCTACGCCTACGAGGAGTTCGCCCGCCCCGAGGTCGCCGAGGCCCTGCTCGCCCGTCGCGGGTAGCTGTCACCTGGCTGTCAGCTCTGCTGGGGATAATCCCCTAGAGTCACCCTATCCAGCACTGAGATGCTGCATACTGCGCTCATGGTGACTTGTCCGGGTTGCGGGAGAGAGGCCGAGGAAGCGGCCAACTTCTGCCAGCAGTGCGGGAGGAGCCTCCGGGCGCCAGCTCCGGCGGCGCCTCGTCAGTTCAAGGTCGTCACGGCGGGGTTCTGCGACATCGTCGGGTCGACCGAGCTGGGAGAAGCGCTCGATCCCGAGAAGTGGCAGGGGAGCAAGGACACGTTCCGCGATACTGTCCGTCGTGTGGTGACCGCCTATGGCGGGCAGTCGGGGGCCCTCATCGGCGACGGCATCCTGTTCGTTTTCGGGATCCCGATCGCCAACGACGACGACGCTCTGCGCGCCGTGCGAGCGGCACTGGAAGTCCAGAGCGCGCTCGATCCCCTCGCCGAGGCGCTGCAACGGGATCATGGGGTGCAGTTCAGCGTGCGCCTTGGGATCACCACCGGCAGGGTGCTGGTCAGTGACGCCGACGCGCTCGAGGAACGCGTCACTGGAACGGCCGTGAACCTCGCCAATCGATTGCAGGACAAGGCCCAGCCCGGAACGATCCTGATCAGCGAGAGCACGTACGAGCTGGTTCGGGACGCGATCAGGTACGACAAGCTCGAGCCGTTCGCTGTGAAGGGCATCGACGACCCCGTCCAAGCCTATCGAGTGCTGGCGTGGCTCCCTGGGAAGCCGGGCAGGATCCCGCGGCTGCACGGTCCAATGATCGGCCGTGACCATGACCGCAATACGCTGCGGGCGCTGTTCGAGCGTGTCGCCGCCAGGCGGACCTGCCATCTGGTGACGGTCCTCGGCCAGGCGGGCGTCGGAAAGACAAGGCTGGCCGAGGAATTCGTGCGGGACCTGGGGGACCGGGCCAGAGTGCTCCACGGGCAGTGCCTGCAGTATGGCGACAGCGTGACATTCTGGCCGATGGTGCAGGTCGTGCGAGAAGCCGCCGGCATCGCAGCGGCTGATTCGCCCACCAGGGCGCGCGATCGGCTCGCGCGGCTGATGGCGGGGGAGGATCGCGACCGCCAGGCGCTGTCGCAGATCGGCGAGCTGCTCGGAATCGGTCGGCAGTCTCCCGAGGACCTGCCCGGCGACACCGCCTGGGCGTTGCGACGCATGCTCGAAGTTCTGGCCCGCCGGAAGCCGGTCATCGTCCTCATCGAGGATCTCCAATGGGCGGAGCCCACGCTGCTGGATACCCTCGAGTCCATCGCGGAGTCGTCGCGAGAGTCGCCCATCATGCTCGTTTGCATGGCACGACCAGACGAGCTGTACGAGCGGCGGAAGCATTGGCCGGAAGGGCGGCTCAACGCGACCTCGATATTCCTGGAGCCGCTCAGCAAGGCCGAGGGTGAGCAACTCGTCGATCACCTGCTCGAATCCAGAGGCCTGGATCCGGATGCGTTGGCGCGCATCACCTACCTCGCGCAGGGCTACCCACTGATCATCGAGGAGGTGATCGCGACCCTCATCGAGCGAAACGTGCTGAGGTTGCAGGATGGCCGCTGGATCGGTACCAGAGACCTGACGGACGAATCGGCTCCGCCGACGATCCACGCGCTGCTCGAAGCCAGGCTCGACCGGTTGGAGGAGCGCGATCGCACGGTGATCGAGCTGGCGGCGATCGTCGGTGAGCAGTTCCACGACAGCGACATCGCGGCACTCTCGCCGGAAATACCTCGCGCAGAGTTGACGGCGCGTCTGTATGCCCTCGTGCGAAAAGAACTGATCCAGCCCGCACACGCCGTTGCGGCGCCGCTGGCGACCGAGAGCGGGGAGGGATTCCGGTTCAGGCACATCACCATGCGGACGGTTGCCTACGAGCGAATGACCGAGTCGGTCCGCGGGGAGCACCACGAGAAATTCGCCGATTGGCTGGAGCAGACCGCCGGGGAACGCATCAGCCAGTTCGATGAGCTGATGTGCCTGCACCTCTACCAGGCGTACCGCTACCGCCAGAAAATGGGGCCGTTGGACGAGCGGGGGCTGGCGCTGGCCGTTCGCGCCGGGGAACGCTTCGCGGCAGCCGGCGAGCGGGCAGCGCTGCGCGGAGACATCAAGCTGACGTCGACGTGGCTGGGACGCGCGGCCGCGCTGCTGCCCGCCGACGATCCGCGAAGGCTGCGGCTGCTGCCCGGCCTCGCGGACGCCGTCCAGTCCAAGGGCGACCTGAAGCGCGCGATGAAGGTCTACGAGGACATCATCGAGAGCGCGACCGCCGCGGGGGACCAGAGCTCCGCGCTCAACGCGGAGCTGGGCCGGCTGCACGTGACCGCGTTCCAGGACATCGAGGAATTCTTCCGGCGGGGACCCGAGCGGATCAGGCAGCTCCTCCCCCTGCTCGAGAAACTGGGGGATCGCCTGGGCCTCGCGAAGGCGTGGTACCTGCTGTCGTACGCGGACTGGGCGCAGTCCAGGAACGGGGAGGCCCTGGAGAAGGTCGACCGTGCGCTCGAGCTCGTGAGCGAGGTCGGCGACGAACGGTGGGAGGCCTACGCGATCCGCCTGCGGTGCCTGAGCATGTACTGGGGACCGGCGCCGGTCGACACCGTTGAACGCTACAACCACGAAGTCGCCGAGATGGGGCGCAGTCGCAACATGCAGAGCCTGCGCGCCGGCGCGCTGACGATCCTCGCCCGCTGCGCCGCCATGCGCGGGGACTTCGAGGGAGCCCGCGAGTACAACCGCGAGGCGGTCGACATCAACACCGACCTCGGGGAGTTGCTGACGCAGGCGACCGACTCGATCACCGAGGGTCTCGTCGAGCTCCTCGACGGCGAGCTGCCCGCCGCTGAGCAGGCCCTGGTCCGTGGGTACCAGGCGCTCGAGGAGATGCGGGGAACCGGCCCGCTCGGGGTGGTGGCGGCGATGCTCGCCCGTGTCCTCCTCCAGCAGGAGCGTGACGAGGAGGCCAACGAGATCACCCGGGTCTGCGAGCGGATCGCGGGCGAGCACCAGGTCGACGTTCAGGTCAAGTGGCGTTCGATCCGCGGGGTGGTGCTGGCCCGGCGCGGCCAGATCGAGGAGGCCCACACGCTGGCGCGAGAGGCGCTGGAGCAGGCGGAAAAAACCGATCAACCGGATACGATCGCCGAGGCCCACGCCGACTTGGCCGAAGTGTTGCGAATGTCAGGTCGCTCTGCCGAGGCGTCGAGCGAGTTCGCTCGTGCTCTGGCGCTGTATGAGCGGAAGGGCAATCTGGTTGCCGCTGGCCAGATGCGCGAGCTGATGGTTCCGCTGCGCGGCGCAATGGCCGGTTAGGCGATCGCCTGGGCCGCTCGGGTGGTCGTCGCCTTGGGGACCGTCCTGATCCGCTTCCGGGCGGACCGCCGCGGCATGCCCCTGGTGCCCCAGCCGTTGCTGCGCAGGGTCGCCAGCGCCCAGAATCTGACCGGGATCAGCAGCAGGGCGTAGATCAATCCGTACCACAGGACGAAGGCGTGATTTGGTCGAGGCTGCGCGGTCTTCCGGGTCAGCAGCCCCCCACCGGCGATGCCCATGAGCCCCAAGCTCAGGAGACCGCCCATCGCGCGGCCGTCCGCGGCCTGCCTGCAGACGAGCACGATGGCGACGGTGAGCAGCATCGGGAGCACGAGCCGCGCGGTCACGTCGAGCAGCAGGTAGGACGCGCGGCCCTCGATGGCCCGGAGGGTGGGGACGAGCTCGCGGTAGAAGCTGCGGTTCCAGCGGGCCTGCTGGCGAGCGTAGCGGCGCAGGGTCGTCGGCACGATGGTCTGCGCCTTGGCCGATGGCTCGTAGACGGAGCGGTAGCGCTTCTGCGCCAGCACGAGGTTGGTCAGGTGGATGTCGTCCCCGGTGATGCAAGGCAGGCCCAGGAAGGTCTGCTCCCGGTAGCTCTTCAGGACCGCCTTGACCGCCTCGCGGCGATAGGCGGAGAACGGGCCGGAGCAGCACAGCACCGCGCCGACGTGACTCTGGGCCGCGCGCTCCTGCTCGAAGAGCAGCCGGTACCGCTCGTCGAGGAGCCGGGTCAGCCAGTTGTGGTCCCAATTGAGCGCACGCACGTCGCCGGTGACCGCGCCGACGTCGTCCTCCGCGAAGGCGGGGACGAGCTTGCGCAGCGCGTCGGGCGCAAGCACCGTGTCGGAGTCGATGGTGACCACCAGCTCGCCAATTCCCCTGCGGATGGCGGCGGCCTGCGCCTCACGCTTGCCCAGGCGGGGTCGCTTCATCACCGTCCAGTGCCGTCGCCGCTGATAGCGGCGGTACACGGGGTCGAGCGCCTCGCGGTTGCTGGAGCCGTCGTCCACCAGGAAGAAGCGCAACCTGCCCGGATATTCCAGGCGATCGACCGAATCGCAGCATTTTGCGAGGACGTCCGAGTCCTCGTTGTAGCAGGGCAGGACGAGGTCCACGCTCGGCCAGGCAACGTTGGCCGGCCTGGGAGGCTTCGCCAGGTACTGCCGCGCGTAACGGCCCTGAGCTATCCCGTAGGAGACGACGACGCCCACGTAGACCAGGGTCACGAACAGCAGAGAGGGCTCAATCACGCGGGTCCCCTCAAAGGTGTGTTGAATCGGTGATCACGGCTGGAAAAATTCCACTGCAGCGATTCCACCACAGGGACAGATGAGACCTCGCGCATCGCGGCAGCGCAGTCCCGTGCATGACACTCGCACTGTCATGTAGGCGACTCGGCACGGCGGAGGGGGGCACGGTCCGGAGGACCCGGCCGCGGTGACATCGGCGCCAGCGATGGCGGCACCGAGTCACGAAATGTGTACACTCTTTCGTTGCGCCATTCAAGAGCGAAATGGTTCGCGATGTCCCCCGGCGCCGCTCTCAGGTCTCGACGCGGCGTTTGAGCTGGTCGAAATCGAGAATCTCGATCTTCCCCTCGGACATGCGGATCAGCCCACGTTTCTCGAGCGAGCGCAGGGCGAGGTTCACCGTCTGCCTGGCGCCACCGACCATGTTCGCCAGCTCCGTCTGGGTGAACCGACTCTGGTCCAGGATCGTGGTGCTCGGCCCTCCTGGCGCCTCGGCCAGCTCCAGCAGCTTGCGAGCCAGCCGTCCCTGCAGGTCGAGGAAGACCAGGTCGGTCGTCTGGCGGTTGGCCCGGCGGACCAGCTCACCCAGGGACCGCAGCAGCGCGTCGACCACGCCCTCGTCGGAGCGGAGCACCCCGATGACCTTGTCGCGGGAGATGCCGAGCACGCGGCTCGGCTCGATCGTCTCCGCCGTGGCCGAGCGGGGGCCGCCGTCCAGCAGCGCGACCTCCCCGAACACCGCCGCCGGCGTCCAGTGGCGGGCCAGCTCCACGACCTCGCCGTGACGTGAGCGGACAACCAGCTTCACGGCGCCGCTGGCCAGCACGAACATGCGATCGCCCCACTCGTCCTGGACGAAGATGGTCTGGCCCTTGTCGAAGGTGATCTGCGTGGTCGCCCTGGCCAGCTCCCGCCGGACCTGCTCGTCGAGCGTGTGGAACAGCTCGGTCCGACCGAGCAGCTCGGTGACGTGATCGATGTCCATTTCCTCCGTTCCCAGCCGTCCGTTCGGATCGAAGGGGGAAACGCTGCAGCCGCATGTTACGACTGGCCGCGCCCTCATTTCGTTACGGCCGGCAGGCTGTGGAAACCACGCGGTCAGTCGTTGGGTCGCTGGCTCCAGCTGAACAGCGACAACCCGCCGTCGACCGGGACGTTGGCGCCTGTGACGTAGCCCGACCAGGCGTCGCTCAGCAGCACCAGCGCCACCTTGGCGACGTCCTCCGGGTCGCCGGGTCGCCGCAGCGGGATGCGCGGCTGGGTCAACTCGTACTTGGCCCGCTGCTCCGGCGTGTTGAGATCGGGTGCCGTCCTGATCCAGCCGGGGGAGATGGCGTTCACCCGGATGCCGTGCGACCCCAGCTCATGCGCCAGCTCGCGGCACAGCATCGCAACGCCCGCCTTGCTCGCGCTGTAGTGTGGGCGCTGTGCGACGAAGGTGTCGTGCAGGGACGAGATGAACAGGATCGCCCCCCGGCGGTTGCGCTGGATCAGCTCGCGAGCCAGCCGTCTGGTGAAGAACAGCGGCCCACGCAAGTTGGTCCGAAGGACCAGGTCGAACTCGGGCTCCTGGAGGTCGAGGAAGCCATGCTCGGTGCTGATGCCGAGATTGTTGACGATCAGTTCCACCGGGCCGTCCTCCAGGATCTCCTCCGCCAGGTCGGTGACGTCGGGCCTGGCGATGTCGTCGGCCACCCAGTGGCACCCGGGCGCGCCGTTGAAGGCGCGTTCCAGGGACTCCTTGTCGTTGTCGACCGCGACCACGCGGGCCTCGGCCGTGATCAACCGGTGCGCGATGGCGAGGCCGATGCCACGCCCAGCTCCGGTGACGACCGCGCGCCGTCCCTTGATGTCCGCTGGGAGCGGTCCGGGATCGCCTGCTCCAGCCGTCATCTCGTACCCGGTCACCAGCCTGCTCGGCGGCGCAGCTCAGCGGGATCGAGCAGCTCGATCGACGAGCCGACGACGCGCACGAAGCCCCGCTTCTCCAGCGAACGCAGCGCGATGTTCACGCTCTGGCGGGAGCCGCCGACCATGTTGGCCAGCTCGGTCTGGGTGACGCGGCGAGTTCGCAGCCGCCCGTCGTGCTCTGTCGAGGAGTCCGCCGCCTCGGCCAGCTCGAGCAGTCGCCGCGCCAAGCGGCCGGGGAGGTCGAGGAAGACCAGCTCGATCGCCTGCTGATCGGCGCGCCGGATCAGGCCACCGAGCGCCTTGAGCACCTGGTCCACGATCTGGGAGGTCGACCTGAGCAGTCGGATCAGGTCATCCCTGGTCACCACCGCCAGGGTGGTCCGCTCGACCGCTTCAGCGGTGGCGGAGCGTCGGCCGCCGTCCAGCAGGGCGACCTCGCCGAACACGGCCGGGCGCCAGTGGCGGGCCAGCTCCACCACGTCGCCCTGGGCCGATCGGACCACCAGCTTGACCGCGCCCTCGGCGATCACGAACAGCCGGTCGCCAGGCTCGTCCTGCACGAAGATCGTCTGCCCCTTCTCGGCCACCTTGGTGAGCGTGTGCTCGGCGACCTCCGCGAGGGTCGCGGCGTCCAGCACGCCGAACAGATCCGTCTCTGCCAAGAGCTCGGCGACCTGACGTGGTGTCACCTGCCTTCCTGCCTCATGCCCGATCCCCCTGGAGACCCGTCTCCCCCGTCGTCCCCGCGCCGACCGCCGGCCCATCGCCGCGGCGATGCGATCGAAAGGGATAAACGCAGCTTAATCCATCGCCTCTGCCCACCCAAGCATGACGCGGAGAACCCGCCGAGGAGAGGCCTGTTCAGGCGGGCTCTGGCCGATCACGGCGGAGGGTCTCGCCGCTCCCGCGGTCCCGGCTCGCGCCCCTGCGGCGGCCTGGGCCCCCAGGGCCGGGCCGGGACGCCGGGACCAGGGGCATCCCGGCTGTCGAGCAGCCGCTGGTTGCCGCGCTCGGCCCGGCGGACCAGGCGGATCTGCCGCTGTCCCAGGAGCAGGACCACCGCGAACAGCAGCACCCCGACGCCCAGGCCGGCGAGCAGCGCGCCGGGGTGGACGCCGCTGCCGAGCGTCGCCGGGAGCGCCACCACCAGCAGCCACACCAGGGTGGTGCCGACGCTGACCAGGAGGGCGTTCGGGATGGTCCGGGCACGCAGGCGCCGCTCGGCGGAGCGCGCCAGCATGACCGCCGCCTCGGCCTCGGCGGGGTCGCTGAGCGTCTCGCCACCCGCGACCGCCCTGGCGATGCGGCGCTTGGCGTCCTGGTCCAGTCTGGCGTGGCTCACCCAAGCATCATGCCGATGGTGGCCGCGCGTGGCCAGCGCTTTGTCAGCCGGCGGAGCGGCCGGCGGCGACGAAGGTGGTGAAGTTGAACTTGAGATCCTGGATGCGGCGCTCCAGCAGGCGCAGCCCGAACAGCTCCGCGCAGCGCTCCGCCGCGATCACCGCGGTGGTCGGCGGCAGCTCGCCGGCGCCGAGCATGCGCGCCGCCTCGGCCGTGTCCGCCTCCTCGGTCACCAGCGTGGTGGGGAAGTTGTGCCGCAGCCACATGCGGCACTGGCGGATCGCCTGCTGGTGCGAGGCGATGCGGTCGATCTGCTGGCGACCCTCCAGGTCGGGGTGGACCAGCAGGGTGTGGTTCACGTCGATCTCGAACAGGTCGACCACGCGGAAGCGGTGCGCCGCCATGGCGTACACGCTCTCGTACACGACCCCGCCGTTGGAGTTCTCCAGCGCGAAGATGCCGTAGTCGATCCTGCCGTCCTCGACCGCCGACAGCACGCCCTCGGTGCTGAGCAGCTCGATGATCTCGACCTCGCCGAAGGCGTTGTCGCGGGCGTACTCCAGCGCAGCCTCCTCCGAGAACGACCCGCGGATGCCCATCACCCCGATCCTGCGGAGGTCACCCACGGCCGCCCACCTCCGTGGCGGAGCTGGCGAGCGCGGCGCGGCGCCGATACGTGAGCGGCACTCGGTCATCCCTTCAGGTCGCGGCGATCGATCAGGGTGGCGCGCTGCGGGCGGCCGTCGCGGAGGTCGAGACGGAACAGGGAGCCGGTGCGGAACTGGGGATAGCCGTCCAGCAGCCCGGCCGCCCCGAGGTAGAGCGGGATGAGGTCGCCGTGGCTGACCGCGACCACCGAGCGTCCTGGATGGGCGGCCGCGGCGGCGCTGACGAAGCCGGCCAGGTCGGCGCGGTCATAGCCGAGGCGGTCATCCGGCTGGACCTCCAGGCCGAGCGCCTCGGCCAGCGGCTCGGCGGTCTCCATGCACCGCTGCCACGGGCTGGCGGCCACCACCGCCGGCCGCTCCGCGGCGAGCGCGGTCGCGAGCCGGTCGGCCTGGAGGCGCCCGCGCTCGATCAGCGGGCGGTCCCGGTCCGCGCCGTCCCAGGTCTCCCGGTCCGCCGCCTTGGCATGGCGGACCAGAAAGACAGTGGTGCTGTTGGCTGCCATGGGCGTCACTGTGCCATAGGATCGCGCGCGATGACCCTGTTGCGGGTGGCCACCTGGAACGTCCGGACGTGCAGGACGCGCGATCCGGACCCGGACCGCGTCGACCTCGACCGCACCGCGGCGATCCTGCGCTCGATCGATGCGCACCTGGTCGCCTTGCAGGAGATCGACCGCGAGCAGGAGCGCAGCGGCGGCGCCGACCAGGCGCGCGCGCTCGGCGAGCTGCTCGGCATGCGCTGGTGGTTCCGCCCCGCGCTGCTGGGGAGCGCGTCCGGTCCGAAGCGGTGGAGCCGCGCGGAGCCGGACGCGGACCCGGGCGGTCCCGCCTACGGCATCGCGCTGCTGTCGCGCCTGGAGCCCGAGTCGGTGACGCCGGTCGCGCTGCCGCACCCGGAGGGCCGCGGCGAGCCGAGGGTGGCGCTGATCGCGCGGATCGGTCTCCGAGCCGGGTCGCTGACCGTCGCGGCCACCCACCTGAGCTTCCTGCAAGGCTCCGGCACCCGGCAGCTCCGCTGGCTGCAGCGCCGGCTGGAGGCCGAGCCGGCGCCGCGGCTGCTGCTCGGTGACCTCAACCTGTGCATGCCGATGGTCCGGGTGTGGTCACGCCGCGGTTGGCGGCCGCTGGCGCGTGGCCGCACCTTCCCGAACTGGCCGCCTGGCAGCGCCGGTCGCTCGGTGCAGATCGACCACGTCCTGGCAAGCGACGGCGGCGACCGGCTGCGGGTCCACCGCAGCCGCGTCGCCGCCGGGCCCATCTCCGATCACCGCGCGCTGGTCGTCGACCTCGAGGCCGGCTGACCGGCGCGCGGGAGGGCGTGCTAGGAGGGGCGGTCGAACCAGCCCTGGAAGGTCTGGGCGAAGAACAGGTCGCCGGAGACCTTGAGCTTGCCGGTCATGAACAACTGGACGCCGTTGGCCTTGCCGGTGATCAGGCGGAGGAAGTCCGGCAGGGCGGCGCGGATGGTCACCCGGGGGCTCTCGGCGGCGCCGCGCTCGACCTCGCAGCGGCCGTCGGCGATGCGCATCGTGTAGGGGTGGGTGCCGTCCGGCGCGGTGATCTCGTACTGGACGGTGGCCTGCTGGCCGCCGGCCTTGGAGGCGTTGAAGGCGGTGGACATGCCCTCGAAGACGCCGTCGAGGAATTTGGCGGAGCCGCCCTCCTGCGCTTGGACGGCGGCGGTGATCTCGTCGTTGGAGTGCTGGTCCAGCGCAGCGCTGAGCGAGTTGTAGTCGGTGGCGTCGATCTGGCTCATCCATCTCCTCCCGGCTTGGGGGCGGGACGCGGCATGCAATGCTACCAAGAGTAACGCCCGATTCGAGCACGTGAAGTGCTGATTATCGCTCGTGCGGAGGACGAGGGGGATGTCCTCGTCCTGGTGGAGGCGGCATGGAGTCGAGTTTGGGCACCTGGTCGGGCCATACCAGCAGCACCTGGCAGGGAGCGTGGTCCACCACGAAGCGGGTTGCGGGGCCGAGGCTGCGAGGTCCCAGCCGGGAGCGGTCGCCGTCGCGGGCGGCCACCAGCAGGTCGGCGCCGGCGGCCTGCTTCACCACCTCGCGCTCGACCCGCCCGGCGCGGAGCACCCGCCGCGCCGGGCGGCCGAGCCGGCCGGCGGCGGCCTCCAGCAACTGGGCGGCGGCGGTCTGGGAGAGGGCGGCGATCCGCCGGCCCGGGTCGCGGCCCGGGCGGCCGCGACCGAGCAGTCCGGCCATGGCGCCGTCGGCCGCCTCCGGGACCTCGGCGTCGGCCACGTACACCAGCGTGACCTCGGCGTCGGCGGGCAGCAGCGCCCGGGCGGCCGCCACGCAGCCTTCCCAGGTCCCCTCGACCAGCCAGATCAGCACCTTCATGCCGAGCCTCCTTGGAGAAGGCGATGGTCCCACGACCCGGGCCGCGCCCGGTCGCGCACCACGGCCGGATCAGGGCCCCAGCCAGCGTAGGGCGACCCAGAGGGCGAGCGTGGCGCACAGCAGGGCGGCCGGCACGGTCAGCGCGCCGAGCCGCAGGAACTCGCCGACCGGCGGCTCGGCGTCGCGGGCGCGCAGCGCCCGCCGCCACAGCAGCGTCGCCAGCGAGCCGACGTAGGTCAGGTTCGGGCCGACGTTGACGCCCACCAGCGCCGCCAGCACCGGTCCCGGGCCGGCCGCGCTGACCGCCGGCAGCAGCAGCAGGATCGCCGGCAGGTTGTTCACCAGGTTGGCGAGCAGCGCGGCGGTGGCCGCCACGGCCAGCAGCGCCGGCAGCGAGGCGCCGGCCGGCACCGCCAGCGCCAGCGCGCCCAGCGCGGCCACCAGCGCCTCCTCCACGCCGAGCAGCGAGGCGACGCCGAAGCCGGCCAGTGTCACGGCGAGCACCGCCACGGCGTAGCGCGGCGCGCCGCCCGCCCGCGGCTCCGGCGACACGGTGCCGCGGCCGACCAGGTCGCTGGCGAAGAAGCTCCGCAGGGCCAGCCATTCCACCGTGATCGCCGCCAGCCAGGGAAGCCACATCAGCGCCCCGAAGCGGACGAAGCTCAGCCCGCTGGCGCGGAAGGCGAGCAGGTTGGTCAGGTTCGACACCGGCAGCAGCAGCGACGCCGAGTTGGCCAGGTGGGTGCAGGCGTAGACCTGCGGCTTGGGCCGCAGCCGCAGGCGCGCGGCGGTCTGGAACACCACCGGCGTGAGCAGCACCACGGTGGCGTCCAGGCTCAGCACCACGGTCACCGCCGCGCCGACCGCGAACACCAGGGACAGCAGGCGCACCGGCCGGCCCATCGAGGCGCCGGCCATCCAGTGCCCGGCCGCCTCGAACAGGCCCTCGCGCTCGCACAGCTCGGCCAGCACCAGCACGGCTGCCAGGAACCCGATGGTGGGGCCGAGGTCGCGCAGCTCGCGGAGCGCCCTGCCGGCCGGCAGGATGCCGAGCGCGACCGCCAGCGCGGCGGCGGGGACCGCCGCGACCGCCTCCGGCAGGCCGCGGGGCCGCACCACCGCGAAGGCCAGGGTGCCGGCCAGCAGCAGGAGCGCGACGGCCTCCGCGAGCGCCGGCGCCGAGCCGAGGCTGGCGAGCACGCGGGGGGCGTCAGCCGAAGTCGATGCTGGAGTAGCGGCTGAGCTTGGAGAGCTGGTGCCTGGCGTCGATGACCCTGGTGGTCCCCGACTTGGAGCGCATCGACAGCGACTGGGTGAGCGCCCCGCGGCGGTCGAAGCGGACGCCGCGTACCAGCTCGCCATCGGTGACCCCGGTGGCGGCGAAGAAGACGTTGTCGCCCTTGACCAGGTCGTCGGTGGTCAACACCTTGTCGAGGTCATAGCCCTGCTCGATGGCGGCGCGGCGCTCGTCGTCGTCGCGCGGCCACAGGCGTCCGAACATCACCCCGTCGAGGCACTTCAGCGCGCAGGCCGCGATCACGCCCTCTGGCGTCCCGCCGATGCCCACCAGCAGGTCGACGCCGGTGCCCTCGCGCGCGGCCATGATCGCGCCGGCAACGTCGCCGTCGGTGATGAACTTGATGCGGGCGCCTGCCTCGCGGATCTGGCGCACCAGGTCCTCGTGCCGCGGGCGGTCCAGGATGCAGACGGTGAGGTCGCCGACGGCGACGCCCTTGGCCTTGGCAACCGCGTAGAGGTTGTCGCGCAACGGCGCCTGGAAGTCCACGGCGCCGGCGGCCTCCGGGCCGACGACCAGCTTCTCCATGTAGACGCACGGGCCGGGATCGAACATCGTGCCGCGTTCCGACAGGGCGACCACCGAGATGGCGTTCGGCATGCCCTTGGCGCTCAGGGTGGTGCCGTCGACCGGGTCCACGGCGATGTCGACCTGCGGGTCGCTGCCGTTGCCGATCTCCTCGCCGTTGTAGAGCATCGGCGCGTTGTCCTTCTCGCCCTCGCCGATGACGACCACTCTAAACCAGGACGAGCGGCCATCGCACACCTCCAGCAGCAGCGTGAATGCGCGTACCACGACCGTAGCAGGTGGCCTGCTGGCACGCCCCTCGAGGAAGCCGAGGAGGGATGATCGGGGTGTTTTGGGGCTGGCGTACGCGGCCGCCCGCGCTTACTCTAATCGGTGGAGGCCAGTGCTCCATCTGCGCGTGGGCACGGGCCTCCGTGACAGCAGGGCCCCGGCGCTCCCGATCCCACCCGGACAGCGCCGTGGGCCCGCTGTGTTCACGGGAGCCCATGGCGGGACCGGAACGCTGCGGCGTCGAGGCGGTTTGCGTTCCTGGCCGCGCCAGTCATGGCAGCTCGTGAAGGGACCGGAACGCGGCGGCGTCGAGGCGGTCGGCGTCGGCGCGCAGCTCCTCGAACCGGTCTCTGGCGGCGGGCTCGGAGGAGAACTGCTCGCTCAGGGCCACCGTGGCGCTGGCCCGGGCGATCACCCGCACCAGCCAGTTCGCGCGCCCCGCCCGCGACACCAGCACGGTGTAGGCGTCACTGGCGGTCGCCGCGCCCTCGCCCTGGTCGGGGTCCACCAGCACCTGCTCGGCCATGTCGCGCGGCAGCGAGTACTCGCGGGACTCGATGCGGACGTGCAGCCACTCGGCGGTCGCCTCCAGCACCTGCACGTCGACGCCCGGATGGAGCGGCGAGGCAGGGGTGAGGCGGGCGCTGTCCTCCAGTCGCAGCTCGCTGATCCGTCCCCGACCGCCCGGCGGGAGGCTGGCCAGCGGGCGGTTCGCGCCAGCGCCGGCTCGCCAGGTCACAACGAGCGGACCCGGCAGGACAGCGGTCTGGTCAGCAGGCCGAGCACCGGGGACTCCGCAAGCTGCACCAGCAGCGGGTCCAGTGCCGCCTCGGCGTCCAGCAGGTCGGCCCAGCAGCTCACCACCAGCACGTCGGTACCCTCCCTGAGCAGGATCCCGCCCTCGTAGCCGGGAGCTGAGCGTTCAGACGGCCCGATGTCGCGGCCCCACATCGCGGCCACGGCTAGCGCCGCCTCCTCCGATCGCGTGGTCGCATGCAACACCCGAGCGATCACCCTGTCACCCTCCTCGGCCATGGCAGCCACCAACCACAGCCGGCGGCCGCCTACCTTCCATGTGATCGGCCGGGTGGGGGACAGCGGCCATGCGCCGTCCGGATGGCCCTGACGTGGCAAAATCTTGCTACGCCGCCGACGGGTTCACGTACAGGTCGCCCCTGGCGACGGTCGCGGGCACGGCGCGCAGGCGCGGCGGCGGGGTGCGCAGCCCATGGCTGCCGAGCGGCTCGCCGGACTGGTCCCAGGCCTGCTGCACACAGGGGCGCGCGAACCCGGTCGGCGTGCCCACTACCGGGCAGGAGCCGGTCGGCGCCAGGAAGGTCCGGAACGTCCCGCGGCGGTCGACCACCACGACCTCACCGGCCCGCAGGGGCGCCTGGCTGACCGCGCCGTCGGCGAAACGGGTCACCGGCGCCACCCGCTGCCAGGGCGCGCCGGGGCGCCCGCCCTTGACCAGGAACAGCGTCCCCGCAACCAGGATCACCAGCCCGAACAGGATCGCCGCCAGCATCCACGGCAGCCCGAGCTGGCTGCGCAGGATCAGCTTGCGCGCTTTGCCCGCCCTCGGCGGCAGGTAGGCGACGCGCTGGGGGGTCGGGTCCTGGGGCACGTGACTGCGGCTCCTCGGTGCTGGTGCTGGACCTCCCGGCGCCTGGCGGCGCGGCGCCGGCTGGGGCGATGCCGCCCACCGGTAGTATCTTCCCAAGTAGGGGCGGGTCGCGCGCCCGTTCCCGACGCCAGGACGAGCAGGGGGTCCGGGGGCTCAAGAGCGAGGCCCTGGCCAAGGCGGCAGGGCGCGAAGCGGAGCCGAGCGTTAGCCCCCGGTGGATCGGGGGTCCGGGGGCTCAAGAGCGAGGCCCTGGCCAAGGCGCCAGGCTGCCGAGCAGAGCCGAGCGTTAGACCCCCGGTGGAAAGGGGCGGACGTCGCGGTGGCGCAGGGACGGATTCGGGTCGTGATCGCCAAGCCGGGACTGGATGGGCACGACCGTGGGGCCAAGGTCGTGGCTCGCGCCCTGCGGGACGCCGGCATGGAGGTCATCTACACCGGCCTGCACCAGACGCCCGAGCAGATCGTGGCGGCGGTCCTCCAGGAGGACGCCGACGCCGTGGGGCTCTCGATCCACTCGGGCGCCCACATGACGCTGTTCCCCAGGGTGGTCGAGCTGCTGCGCGAGCGGGACGCCTCGGACATCCTGGTCTTCGGGGGCGGCATCA
>WNFX01001255.1_pt1 | contig 51679 bp, 41 predicted proteins | sample 5400111 | NCBI WGS metagenome assembly WNFX01 (sample SAMN13153363, study PRJNA577476) | soil metagenome | isolation source: 40 cm soil or saprolite under grassland replicate 1 | place: USA:California | collected 2016-06-15
GCCGGAGACGGCGAAGGGAACGGCTACGGGCGGTTCCCACGTTCACTGGTGTCCGGTCGACGAGTGAGGCACCCGGCTCTACCCCCGCGGCATCGTCACGGCTACGCCGTAGACCTTCACCGTGACCTCCCATCCCAGACCGACAAGACCCGACCAGGAGTTCCCCACCCGCACTTTCACGGCCGGGTACGCACCGCAAACCAGCCCAGATCCACCGGGTTTCGAGCTGGCGGAACCTCAGGAGGCGTAACAACACCGGTTTCTCGCGTATACCTTCTCGTCTCGCTCACCGCGCCCGGCCCATCCGGCAGTCCTGGACCGTCACGACTTCGTCGAGGCTGCTCCCACCCTCCCCAGCGACCCCTGGGTCAGGCTGCCTCCAGCTCCCTTCCGCCGCTACGACGGCGAAAAAATGGACGGTCTCTCACCCCCATCCGGATCACACCAGCGCCTCGTGGCGCACTGCCAACGGTTCCAGATCAACATCCAATCCAGACACCCAGACCGCACGGTGCGCACCCACCTCTCGGCATACGCGTTGGCTCTCGGCGCCCGCGACGGGATCTTGACCGTCTCGATGCCCGCCGCGCCGGGCCGGCGCCTCGACGCGGGCCGAGTTGGACGGCGTTTCTGCGGGCTCAGGCCGGTGGAATGCTTGCATGTGATTTTCTGACCGTGGAGACGGTGGGCTTGACCCGGCTGTATGTGCTGTTTGTCGTCGAACTTGAGCGCCGGCGGGTGCACCTGCTCGGCGTGACCGCCCACCCCACCGGGGCGTGGGTGACGCAGGCGGCCCGCAACATGGTGATGGACCTCGACGACCACGCCCACAAGTTCCGCTTCCTGATCAGGGACCGCGACGCGAAGTTCACGGCTGCGTTCGACGCCGTGTTCGCGCCCGGCTCGGGCTACCTGGAGGGGGTCACCGTCGGCGAGTTCACCCAGCCCACCGGCGGCACTGTCGTCATCCGCGCGTGCGGCAGGCAACGCTGAAAGACGCGGACATCGCGCGCCTGGTGGTCGAGTAGGCGGCCCGGGCGCCGGTGGCGGCGGCCGGCGACCGCACCAGTTCTTTGAAACGAGTTCATCACCAGCCGGCGATGGGCGTGTATCGAGATGCCGCCGAGATACGCCGAGATCCGCGACGACCTCCGCCGGCCGATCGTCACCGGCAAATTCCCACCCGGCGAGTCGCTGCCGGACAGACATACGCTCATGGACCAGTACGACGCGACGGTCAACGCCGTGCGACGGGCCCTGCACGATCTCGCCGCCGAAGGTCTCGTCGTCATCGGCCTCCATGCCGTTGTGGCCGAACCACAGTTCAGCGATAACCGGTCTTGTGGGGACCGAGTTACGCGGCCCCATCGCAAGCAGCTGGTGTCGAGGTGCGCACCGCTTGCGCTCGCGGCAAATCCTTCAAGGCTTGTGGGACCGACTGTTTTCGATCATCGCGAGAGCGACCGCCGCCCCATGGAACGCCAGAGGTCGTTGCTCGGCCGCATCTGCTCGATCAGTTCCCGCTCCCACTCGCTCTCCACGGCGACGCCGGCCTTGACACAGGCCGACCGGGCCACATCGGTGCTGGGGGCGAACTGGTCAGCCCAGGTGCCATCCTCGCCGACGAGCACGATGCGAGCACCGCGCCGCCCCACGTACTCGATGACTGCCTTTGCTCCACCGTGGTCGCCCGCGAAGGATGTGAGCCCATCAACAAGATCGCCGGGCACGGGCGAATCAAGGGGCATGGCCGCGTCGAAACCATCTGCCATGAGCGCCCCCGTAGCTGGCACGAGCGGTCTCGGCACGGCATCCAACGGCTGCGCCGGGGCTGGTCTCGTCGTCGGCGCGATCGTGAGCGGCGCCCTGGACTGGGGATACGATCGGCTACCACGGGAGCGTGCAGGACAGCGTTGAGGGCGGCGTCAGGGCGATCGGCAACGCCGCCTCTGACCTGGGTGGAGCGATCAGTGACGGTACCAAAAAGCTGAGACTCCATTCTTCTGGCGGAGCGGCGGGATGTGCGCAGACCGAAAGCAGGTAGATGGTCTCGGCGGCCGTCCTGCACTGCCGACACCCGCGGGCTGGACCGAGCAGCGTTTCTCCCGGCGGTATAGCCCCAATCCTGGAGTCGCCCGCGTTGGCGTACCCGTTCGCGGCTGTTGCGGAGTCGGCGAACGCGTCGACGCCGGCGGCTTTCGCGCGCTCGTAGTGGGCATCCGGTTCTCCGAACGGATGCACTCCGGGCAGTGACGTCGAGGTCACGGGACGTATCACCCAAGCGGGCCGCGGGGCCTCCACCGAGGTGGAGACGCCGAACTGCGTCTCACTGGTTTTGATCTGGGCCAGCAAGGCATCCAATGGCTCCGGCGGGACGACTCCCACAACGTCGGCTGGACGTGCGGGCCCCGGGCCGCGCGGGCATGACCTACGCCCGCACCGTCACCGCCGACATCCACCTGCGCCGCCGCGCCGAGCTGTGCAAACAGGCCGTGCGCGCGTCGACCGGCGCGGCGGCCGGATCGACAACACCGCCGGACGCTGCTGCCTGTGCAATGCCCTGCTGGCCACTGCCGGGCTGCCGCAACGGCGACCGGACGGGTACACCGAACCCGCACTCGTTACCGCGGGCACCGACTTCACCGGCGTGCGGCACCTGCTGGCGGGGGTCGCCGACGGCGACACCTACACCGCCGCGGATGCCGTCGCCTATCTGCTCGGACGCTTACCCGCCGAGACGTCGGCGCGGGCCAGCCAGGTGTGGATCTGGCGGTACACGGCAGGGTGGTTGAGCAGGTCGAAGTGGTGCAGGCCGCCCACATGGCGGCCGTGGCCCAGCTCGAACGGGATCCGGCGGCGACGACCCTGCCCCGACGCGCTGGGCAACCGCACGAACAGGTCCCCAACGACCCTGCCGAACGGATGGTCACGTTCGGTGGTCACCGTCGTGGCGATGAAGTGGTAGACGGCATGGGGAAGGAAGGCGACGTCGGTGCAGCGGTCCCGGAGAAACTCGTCCGGATCGACATCGCGCCAGTCCTCCTCCACCACCGAGCCGAACCGGAGGTCCTTGATTCCGGCGCTACGCAGATTGGCCAGCCGCGACAGCGGCCGGGTCTCGGCGGGCCGCGCCAGCAGCCAGGCGCCGACGTTGGCGCCCTTCTCCAACAAAGCACCCAGATGCGGCGTGCCCAGGCAGAAGACGTGGCGGACCAGTCGCGTCCACCCGCGTCCTGCCGCGGCGCCGTGGTGGCAGGCGCTGCGCACCACCAGGCCACCCATGGAGTGCCCGATGAGCACCACCTCCGCGACCGGAACGGGCCAGCCGGCGACCACGTCGTCGAGCAGCCGCGCCAGCTGCTCCCCGTTCTCCGAGATGTGCAGGCCCGTGTTGTACCGCAGGTACACCGGCGTGTAGCCCAGATCGTGGTGCAGGCGCGACCCGTGCGTGCTGTGCTCCGATCCGTGATGCCGTTGCGAGGACAGCGACCAGTACTGTTCGGTCTCACACAGCCCGTGCACGAACACCGCGATCCGCGCGGTCGCCGCCGGGTACGCCCGCGCGAACCCGCGGGCCGTGAGCGGCACGTCGGCGCCGTCCGCCCGCACCGTCATCGCCAACGCCAGCTCCGGATACCGTCGCCGCAGTGCGTCTCCCCACACGCCGTTGAGCACGGCGAGCGCGAGACCAGCTGGCGGGTTGGCGCACAGCGGCCGCTCGTCGCCGACGGCGGCACGGGCCACGACCGCCCCGGCAGCGGTCGGGATCGCGGCATGGCCGGCCCGAACCACCCGGTACACCCCGCTGGTAATCCCGTCGTGCAGCACCCGGACCGGCAGCGCCGCCGGGCCCAAGACGCCGAACCAACGATCGGCCACCGCCCGGTGCACGTCCCGCACCGTGTCGACAACCTCAACGAATCCCGCACCGACCAGCCGCCCCGCCGCTCGGATCTCCTGGCTCCGGCTCACCCCGGCCCCCTCGCGCTCGACGTCGGTCCACCGCCGAGCGTGCGCTCCGCTGCCCGCTGGGGCAAGCCAATCGCCGCGCAGCCGGATCTGGTCGGCGATGACCTTCGCGTCGCGCGGGTCGGACTTGTGTTCCCCACCGCGGGTGGTGCTCGTCGGTCTGGCGACGTGTTGCAAGCGACCTACGGCAAGATCGTCTCCCAGTTTTCTCCCAACTTGGTAGTCGAGCTGTGGGCTGCCGGTGAGGGCTTCCCGTCGCGCAGGCTCGTCCCGGCCGGGCCGCGTTCGCCCGGTCCAGGTGGAGCGCCATACCGGACGAACGACCTGGACCGGGCGGGCGCGGTCTGGCTGCCTTCGGTGCGCGGCGGGGAGCCCAAGGTCGGCGGCCGGCATCCCGGAGCGCCCGGGTCCAGGGCGGGACGCCCTGGCCGCCGGAGGCATCGTGCGCGCCGCGCTTAGCGGTCGCGCTGGGAGGTGCGTCGCTGGCTCGGCTGACAGGAAGCATTGGAAGGCTCGCGGACCGTTCGAGCCGTCCATCATCCACCCGAGTCCCCGCAGCCGGCGTATCGTGGATCGCGGGGCGGTTGGTCATCGGTCGACGGCGCCGGGAGTTCCGATGGGTTTACGGACGAGCCTCATGGGGTTCAGGGCCGGGCTGCTGCTGCGCCGGGCGAACCGCAAACGCCATCGACAGCTTGCCGCCGAACTCGCGAATTACTCCAGCCACGCCGACCTGAACGAGCTGTACGCCGTTCTCAAGACCTATCCGGACGGGCAGACAACCGAAATCCGGCAGATCCTATGCCAGCAGCATGCATACCGGACTTGGACGGCGAGCCGTTCCCGTTGAGGCGCTGTTCGCCCAGCGAAAACACCGACAGCCGTTGCGATCGTGGCGAAGACCGGGCCCACGGGGCACCAGGTCACGACCAACCGGCACGCCGCCTGAGCGTTGCGCGGTCGAGTCGTCCGCCGTAGCCGCGGCCGTCCCCGGGTAGTTGGCTTCGCCCGGCGTTATCGCGTGTCGGTGACGTCGGGCGTCGTGGTGCCCGCTGTGGGACGAGCACCCGCCGGGGTCGGCGCGCCGGGAGCGAAGCGGCAAGGCGCGCCGTGCCCCCGGGCGGGTGCGAGCGGCCCGCTTGCGGGCCGCCGTTGAAGACGTACAGAAAATTCTCACAACGTGCCGGCGGCCGGCTGTCGGACTCCGCTTGATGCGTTACAGGTTGGCTTCACTTGATGTGTGACACTCCGCCGAGTGCTGGTGGAGTTGACCATGACGGAGCAGCGGTACCGGGCCGTGCTGGAAGTCCAGGCCGGAGTGCCCGTGGCCGAGGTCGCCGAGCGGTTCGGGGTATCGCGACAGGCGGTGCACCGCTGGGTCGGCCGGTACCGGAAGGACGGACTGGACGGGCTGGCCGACCGGTCGCACCGGCCGCGTGCCCACCCCGCCCAGACCCCTCCCGAGGTGGAGGCGGCGATCTGCGAACTGCGCCGAACCCATCCGCGGTGGGGGCAGCGGCGCATAGCGTTCGAGCTGGGCCGCAACGGCTGTCCCGGCCCTATACCGTCGGTGTCCACGATCCATCGGGTGCTGGTGCGCCACGGCATGGTCGATGCGGTCCCTCGCCGCCGGCGTCGGGTCAGCTGCCGTGGCGCCCTTGTGGTGGCCGGGCAACGCAATTACGTCGGCATGGTCCATGCCGGCCGCACCACCGTCGAGGGCACCGACCACACCTTCCGCATTCACGACGGCGACGAGCTGCTCACCGAGGTCCCGCGTACGACAACGAAGACGATCGCCCGATTCAAGGTCCGCAAACCCGAACCCCCACGCCGACCCGAACGGACACTATGACCGTTTGCTCCTCGACTCACAGCCCAGTCATGCTCTGCATGGCCTCGTTGTAGCGGGCGCCCGCTACGCCGAGGCGAGTGGCCGCCTCATCCAGCGAGGCGATGTCGGCGCTGGACAGGTCGAGCCGGGTGGCTCCGATGTTCTCCTCAAGGCGCTCCAGCCGCCGGGTACCGGGGATGGGCACGAGCGAAGGGCGGCGTGCGAGCAGCCACGCGAGGGCGATCTGCGCCGGTGTTGCGTCGTGCGCTCGGGCCACCTGCCCGACCAGGTCGACGAGCGCCTGGTTAGCGGCCCGGTTCTCCTCGGTGAATCGGGGAATCGTGGTACGGATATCGCCGGGCGTGAACTCGGTCGTGGCGCTGACGGTGCCGGTGAGGAAACCCTTGCCAAGGGGGCTGAAGGGCACCAGGCCGATGCCGAGCTCGTCGAGCGTTGGCAGGATCTCGGCCTCGATGTCGCGGGTCCATAGCGAGTACTCGCTCTGCAGTGCGGTGACCGGGTGGACGGCGTGCGCGCGGCGGATGGTGCCGGCACCAGCCTCGGACAGCCCGAAATGCGCGACCTTGCCCGCCGCCACCAGCTCCGCGATGGCGCCGGCGACGTCTTCGATGGGCACGGCGGGGTCGACACGGTGCTGGTAGAACAGGTCAATCCGATCGGTTCGCAGTCGCCGCAGCGAGGCGTCGGCTACCCGCCGGATCTGCTCGGGTCGGCTATCCAGACCGACGGAGCGGCCGTCGCGGATGTCCCAACCGAACTTGGTGGCGATGACAACCTGGTCGCGCAGCGGCTCGAGCGCCTCGCCGACAAGCTCCTCGTTGACATAGGGGCCGTAGACCTCGGCGGTGTCGAAGAAGGTGATGCCGCGCTCGACGGCCCCGCGCAGGACACCGATCATCGCGTCGCGGTCGCCGGGGTTGGGGCCGTAGCTCTGGCTCATGCCCATGCAGCCCAGACCGAGCGCGGAAACTTGCAGTCCTTGGCCGAGCGTTCGGGTCTCCATGACGTCCTCCTTCGTTGCTGCTGACGTCTTCCGCGGCGTCACGTGCAGGGCCGTCGTGGTGACGACGCCATCGGCGGCTGAATCGCGCCGGGAGGCTGTGCCAGTACCCCCTTGGCAGCTGGTCACACATCCGTCGACCCCGTCCACCGACGCGCAGCTCGCGACGCTCAGCAGCATGAGTTGTCATCCTGCAGTCGCGGTCGCGCCAGAGGGAGAGACAGCACGTCGGTCGACGCCTAGCAGCACTACCTGGGGGCACGCGGAAGAGCCGAATCCGGCTACTGTCCCTCCGAATGATGTCTAGCCGGAGCTGTTACAGATCATCCGACGCTGATCCGTAACACATCAAGTGGAGCCTGACATGCCGGCGCTCTTGGTATGTAGCCTGGAGATCCGATGTGCCTAGGGAGTCAGCGCGCGTCGCCTCGCTTCCATCCTGCTCCCGCTCCGAGCCCTCGGCGGGATCCTCATCGCGGTCGCGCCAAACCAGTCGGATGTCACCGAGTCGGGTAAACGGCCGGCGAAGGCTACGGCGACCGGGTCCCAGTGGATGCGTCGTGGCAGACATCGTCGCGTCGTACCGCGCAGCCCGATGACCTCGACTGCGAGGCCGCCTGGTGGTGCCGTCATCGCGATGCGCCTCCGTGCGGGTGGGATCCGGTGCTCTGCGGTGGCCGGGTCCGCTGGGCCGGGTGACCGGCCCGGTCGTGGAGCGCCACGCCGTCGGGGTGGTGGCCGTGGTGGGTGTGCCCGGCGAAGGTCCGGTGGTTGAGCCGGTGGATCGCCTCGAACTTGGCCTCGGTGTCGGCGATCTTGACGGGCAGGGCATCGGTCGAGCTGTCGACGGGCCGGATGCGGTCCCCGGCCGGCGCGATCGGTTCCACAGGCATCCTCCGTCACCAGCCGGGTACAGATCTGTCACCTTTCCACATCCGCCGCGCACCGGCCGAGCGCGGCGCACACGCTGCGGAGACCCGGCGTTACCTCACGTGTTGCCCGACATGCCGGTCGGGCCGACCCGGGTCAGAGCGCGCGCCGGTAGCGCACCTCGCGCAGCGGCACCGCGCCGAAGGTCTCGACCTGCTCCCCGCCGTCGGGCGCGAAGCCGGCAACCTCGTAGAACCGGCGCGCGCGGGCGTTGGTTTCGAGCACCCAGAGCACGACCGCGGTGAAGCCGTTGTCCACGAGGTTGCGGACGGCGTGGGTGTGCAGCGCGCGCCCGACGCCGGTGCCGATCCGCGCCGGATCGTGGCTGGGCGTGTCGTGTCCGAGTTGGACGATCAGTTCGGCCAGGTCGGTCTCGATCGCGGTGATGCCGGCGCCGGCGAGGGCCTCGTTGAGGCCGGGCGGCGACCGGGAACGGGTCGGCGCCGCGCAGGTGCCCGACGCCGCGCGGTGCGGTCGCCGGCCCGCCGGGCATGCCGAGGAAGGTCTGCGTCACGTGTTCACGCCCTCGGGGGTGGCCAGTCGGGTACGTCGCCGTTGGTCTCGGTCGTTGCGGTGCTGGCGAGGATCTCTGCCAGGTGGATTGTGCGGACGCCCGTGCGCAGCCGGACAGCCCGCCGCCGATGTGCAGCAGGCAGGACGCGTCCCCCGCGGTGCAGACCTCGGCATCGGTGGACAGGACGTGGCGCATCTTGTCGGCCAGCATCGCCGTGGAGGTGTCGGCGTTTCTTGACCGCGAAGGTGCCGCCGAAGCCGCAGTACCGGTCGGCCTCCGGCAGCTCCACGAGTTCCATCCCGCGGACGTGGCGCAGCAGCCGTAGCGGCTTGTCGGCGACCCGGATCATGCGCAGCGAGGGGCAGGTGGGGTGGTAGGTGACCCGGTGCGGGAAGTACGCGCCGACATCCTCGACGCCGAGCACGTCGACCAGCAGTTCGGACAGCTCGAAGGTGCGGACGCCGACCTGCTCCGCGCGGGTGGCGAGCCGCTCGTCGCCGGCCCGCCCGGCCACCATGGCGTGCTGGTGGCGTACCGACCCGACGCAGGACCCGGACGGCGCGACGATGACGTCGTACGGGGCGAAGGTCTTCACGTATGGGCGTACCAGCGGCAGCGCCTCGCGCTGGTCGCCGGTGTTGACATGCATCTGGCCGCAGCAGGTCTGCCCGCGTGGGAAGACCACGTCGTGGCCGAGGCACTCCAGTACCCGTACGGTGGCCTTCGCCGCCTCCGGAAACATGGTGTCGGCCAGGCAGGTGGCGAACAGGGCGATTCTCATGTCAATCCGCGATTCGGGTGAGGACGATCCGGTGCTGTCCGGATTCCAGTTCCAGGCCGGGCCGGCCGTGCGCGTCGCTGATCGGCAGGCTGTCTATGTTGATCGGTCGGGTGTCGTGGTCGGCCTGCCAGGTGTCGGGTGGCGCGACGAACCGTCCGCGGGCGCCGGGCGGGATCTCCAGGTCGACGGCCAGCACGCCGCCGTCCAGGGTCCAGGCCGTCGAGGCCGGGCCGTACGGGGTGCGGATCCGGGCGCGGGCGTGGCTGAGGCCGCCACCTGGGACAGGGGCCATGACCACGGTCGCGTAGCCGGGATCGTCGGGGTCGGGGGCGAGGCCGGCGACCGACCGGTAGAGCCACTCGGCGACGGCGCCGTAGGCGTAGTGGTTGAACGAGAGCATCCCGCCTTCGCCGCTGGCCATCTCGCCGGCGTGGATGCTGCCGTCGGGTTGGATGGCGTCCCAGCGTTCCCACGTCGTGGTAGCGCCGTGCAGCACCTGGTAGAGCCAGCCCGGGCAGTCGGTGTTCAGCAGCAGCCGGTATGCCTCCTCGACGTGGCCGCCGCTGGTGAGGGCCGGCAGGATCAGCGGGGTACCGAGGAACCCGGTGGCGATCCGCCCGTCGCTGGCCCGAACGAGGGCGGCGAGCGCGTCGGCGACGTGTTGGCGCTGGGCCGGTGGGGCGATGCCGAGTTGGAGCGCGATGGCGCAGCCGGCCTGGGTAGTGATGGCGTGGTCGCTCCAGCGACTCCAGGCCGCCGCCGCGGCGTGGTCGCGCAGCTCCGCGTAGGCGGCGGCCTCGTCGTCGTCGAGCAGGGCTGCCGTGCGGGCCACGAGTCCGGCGCTGTAGGACAGGTAGGCGGTGGCGATGAAGTCGCTGTTGGTGGTCGCTTTCTCCGGCTCGTCGGGCGGTGCGCCGGGGTCGAGCCAGTCGCCGAGCTGGAAGTCGCCGATCCAGGTGCCGTCCTCGCCGCAGCGGGACGCGCCCCAGTCGACCCAGGCCGTCATGCTCGGGTACTGCCGCCGCAACACGTCCACGTCTCCGTAGGCCTCGTAGAGTCGCCACGGCACGACGGTGGCCGTGTCCCCCCAGCCCACCCCCCCGTATTCGAACTGGTGGCCTTGGATGACGTTGGGCACCACGCTGGGTACGTTGCCGTCGGCGCGTTGCTCGTGCGCGAGGTCGACCAGCCAGTTGGCCAGGAAGGCGCGGGCGTCCGCGTTCGCGGCCGCGGTCGGTGTGAAGACCATGATGTCGCCGGTCCAGCCCAGCCGCTCGTCGCGCTGCGGACAGTCGGTGGGCAGGGCCAGGAAGTTGCCGCGCTGCGACCAGGTGACGTTACGGAAGAGCTGGTTGACCCGTTCGTCGGAGCACTCGAACTCGCCTGTCGGGGTCAGATCGGAGGCGACGACCGCGACCTCGACCATATCGACGCTGACGCCTGGTGAGGTGGCGATCTCGGCGTAGCGGAATCCGTGGAACGTGAAGGCGGGCTCCAGCACCACCGGTTCGTCGTCGGCCAACACGTACGTGTCGGTGGCCCGCGCCTTGCGTAACGCCGCGGTGTGCAGTCGGCCATCGCCGTCGAGAACTTCGGCGTGCCGGACCGTGACTGTCGAGCCGGCGGCTCCCCGTACCCGTATCCGCACGTATCCGGCGAGATTCTGCCCGGCGTCGACGAGGAGGTTGCCGTCCGCGTTCGGCTCGGTAGTCGGGAGGCGGGTTGCCACCACGCGAACCGGCGGCATCGTCCGCTGTTCGAGGCGCGCCGGCAGGTCCAGCTCGGTGACCGGTTGCCAGGAGGCGTCGTCGAAGCCGGGAAGCCTCCACCCGGGCTGCTCCAGCCGCAGGTCCACGTCGGCGCCGTCGTACAGGTCCGCGGCGCGCAGCGCGCCGGTGCCGGCGCGCCATCTGCTGTCTGTCGCGACGGTGACGGCGCGGCCGTCGACGAGGCGCATTTCCAGTTGGGCCAGCAGTGCGTTGGCGTCGCCGTACACGTTGCGGCGTTCGAGCCAGGTGAGGGTGCCGCGATACCAGCCGTCGCCGACGGCGGCGGAGATGGCGTTGCGCCCGTCGGTGAGCAGGTCGGTGACGTCGTAGCTGGCGTAGAGCAGCCGGTGATGGTAGCTCTGCCAACCGGGTTCAAGTAGCTCGTTGCTGACTGGATGGCCGTTGATGGCGACGTCGTGTACGCCGAGGGCGGTGACGTACAGCCGGGCGCTGGCGACGGTCGCGTCGAGGTCGAACTCGCGGCGCAGCAGCGGAACCGGCCCGGCGGTGGCGCGTCCGATGTCGCTGGCGAGGGTGACCGGGCGGGCCACCCAGTCTGCGGCGTCAAGCAGCGCCGCCTCGACGCGTGCCGGGGCGCTCCATGCGGTCATCCCCTGGTCGGTGCGCACCCGTACCCGCCACCAGCGGACCTGCCGGCTGTGCAAGGGAGCCGCCGGCCAAGTGGCGTACAGCGGGCTTGGCGACGCGACGACGCCGGAGGTTTCCACCACGTCGATGTCGAGCGTCGGCTCGGCGGTTACCTGGATTTCGTAGCCGGTGTGCCGCACGCCGGCCCGGTCACTGGCGAGGCGCCACGATAGGCGCGGTGTCGCCGTGCCGACCGATGGCAGCCCGGAGTCGTCCGTCGTACGCAGGTCGGTCAGGACCACAGTCGTGTCTTCGGTCTCCGGTCCCGCTGACGACGTATCTAACACATTCATGGCCATCTCGGCCCCTTCTTGGACGGAACCCGGCGGTTTGGTGGGCGTGCCGGCCCTCGACGGCGGTCGTCCAGAGCCGGCACGCGGCGGTCAGTAGGCAACGGAGGTTCCTGGCTCCCTGGTCGGCGTCACGCGCGGCTGGGGAATGTGGTGCCGCTCGAACTGGATCTCCTCCAGAGACTTGCCCTCGTTGCGCGGCGCACCGATCCAGCCGATGACGCCCGCGATGACCAGGAAGCTGGTGAGAATCCACGCCAGCGGTTTGAACCCGACCGCGATGACGAGTGGTACGAAGAAGCTCCAGATGCCGAGCGCGATTCGCACGATCGCGAACATGAAGCCCTGAGCGGTGCTGCGCAGCAGGGTGGGGAACAGTTCCCCGCTCCACAGTTGGAAGAACGACTGGGCGCCGAACCCGCCGAACCCGCCGGACAGGCCGGTCAGGAGAAGGTAGGCGATCGCGACCGGCACGGTCTGCGGGAAGATCGCCAGAAGCGACATGCCGATGATCTGTCCCACGAACGAAATGGCCAGCACCTTCCGCTGGTCGAACCGGTCGGAGTAGCGCATGAAGATGAAGAAGATGGAAATCACGCCGAGCAGGAAGCCAGCCGCGCTCAGGGCAACACTGACCGCTTGGCTCTGCGACCCAACGGTGCGCAGGATGTAGGGGAAGAGGTCGAGCTGGCCCGGGCCGACCCGGCCGATCATGGTGCACCCACTGGAGGCTCCCACGTCAACCGCGGCGACGACGACGGATGTCACGACACACCTCCCCTGTTCCACGCGCGTTCCTGGTTGGGTGCCCGGTGCCGCGCCGTGTCTGCCACGGCACCGGGCGCTCCCTTGTGGAGTGCTGTCTTGCTCATCGGCTGGAACGACTCCGGCGCTAGCGCAGGAATCCGGCCGCGACACCGGAGTCGACCGGGATGTGCAGGCCGGTGGTGCGCGACAGTTCCCCGCCGGTGAGCACGAACACCGCGTTGGCGACGTGTTCGGGCAGTACCTCGCGCTTGAGCAGGGTCCGTTGGGCGTAGTACTCGCCGAGCTTGTCCTCTTCGACCCCGTAGACGGCGGCGCGCTGCGCGCCCCAGCCGCCGGCGAAGATCCCGGAGCCGCGGACCACGCCGTCGGGGTTGATGCCGTTGACCCGGATCTGGTCTTCGCCGAGTTCGGCGGCCAGCAGCCGGACCTGGTGGGCCTGGTCGGCCTTGACCGCGCTGTAGCCGACGTTGTTGGGGCCGGCGAACACCGCGTTTTTGCTGACGATGTAGGCGATGTCGCCGCCCATGCCCTGGGCCTTCATGATCCTTGCTGCTTCCCGGGAGACCAGGAACGAGCCCTTGGCCATCACGTCGTGCTGGAGGTCCCAGTCGCGGGCGGTGGTGTCCAGCAGCGGTTTGGAGATCGACAGGCCGGCGTTGTTGACCACCAGGTCCACTCCGCCGAAGGCCAGGACGGCGGCCTGGAACGCCGCCTCGATACCGGCCTCGTCGGTGACGTCCACGGCGACGGCGGTCGCGACGTCGCTGGTGCCGATGCCCGAGGCCACGGTGGCGGCGGAATCGGCGTTGAGATCGGTGACCACCACGCAGGCGCCCTCGGCCGCGAGGCGCTCCGCGATCGCCTTGCCGATGCCCGACCCGGCCCCGGTAACCAGGGCGACCCGAGTGGCCAGCGGCTTGGGTTTGGGCATTCGCTGGAGTTTGGCCTCTTCGAGGAGCCAGTACTCGATCGCGAACTTCTCGGATTCGTCGATCGGCGCGTAGGTGGAGATAGCCTCGGCGCCGCGCATCACGTTGATGGCGTTGACGTAGAACTCGCCGGCGACGCGAGCGGTCTGCTTGTTGGCGCCGAAGGAGAACATCCCCACGCCGGGGACGAGCACGATGGCCGGGTCAGCGCCGCGCATCGCGGGCGAGTCCGCGGTGGCGTGCCGTTCGTAGTAGGCGCGGTACTCGTCGCGGTAGGCGGCGTGCAGTTCCGTCAACCGCGCGACGGTTTCGTCGAGGGGGGCCGTTGGCGGCAGGTCGAGGACGAGCGGCCGGACCTTGGTGCGCAGGAAGTGGTCCGGGCACGAGGTGCCCAGCGCGGCGAGCGGCGCGAGCCGTTCGCGGGAGGTGAAGTCGAGCACGACGTCGCTGTCGGTGTAGTGGCCGACCTGCGGCTTGTCGGTAGAGACAAGGCCCCGGATGACCGGGGCCAGGGCGGCGGCCCGGACATGCCGTTCGGTCTCGGGCAGGGGCTCGAACCCGGCGACGACCGCACCGAAGGGATCGGGTCGGCCGCGGGAGTCGATGAACGCTTGCGCGGCGGCAATGATGGACAGCGAGTTGGCTTCGCACTCGTCGCTGGTCGACCCCCACGCGGTGATGCCATGACCACCGAGGATCACGCCGATCGCCTGCGGGTTGGCTCGCTTGACCGCGGCGATGTCCAGGCCAAGCTGGAAGCCGGGGCGCCGCCACGGCACCCATACCACCCGGTCGCCGAAGACCTCCTTGGTCAGCGCCTCACCGTCAGCGGCGGTGGCGATCGCGATTCCGGCGTCGGGGTGCGGGTGGTCGACGTGGTCGGCGTCGACGAGCCCGTGCGTGGCGGTGTCGATCGACGGGGCGGCCCCGCCCTTGCCGAACAGGCAGTGGTCGAACGCGGCGACCATCTCGTCCTCGCGCTCTACTCCGGGGTACACGTCGACAAGCGACCGCAGCCGGTCCAGCCGCAGCACCGCCAGGCCGGTCTCGACCAGCGTGCCCAGGTCGCCGCCCGATCCCTTGACCCACAACAGTTCCACGTCGCCGCCGGTGACCGGGTCGGTCGCCGTGGCTTTCGCCGACGCGTTGCCGCCGGCGTAGTTGGTGTTGGCCGGGTCGGACCCGAGCCGGTTGCTGCGGGCCAGCAGGTCGGCGACCGCAGGATGCGTCTTCGCGCTCAACGTTCTTCTCCTCGTGATGTGGTACTTCGGCGGTCGTGTCAGGCGCCCCAGCCGGCGGCCTGGCCACCGACGCGCTCGGTGCGGATCTTCTCGGCGTACCCGGACCGCCGATACGCGGCGACCGGGTCCGGGTCGAGTCCCATGTCCGCACGCAGCTCGCGTAGCAGCGGCCGGACGTCGGTGTTGTAGGCGTCCATCAGCACCCCGTTCGCGGTCAGGACGTCGCCGTCGCGTTGCGCGGCGGTCAGCGCGTCGGCGTCGACGAGCAGGGCCTTGGCGGTGGCCTCCTGCACGTTCATCACCGACCGGATCACCGCCGGGATCTTGGCCTCGATGTTGTGGCACTGGTCGAGCATGAAAGCAATGCCCGCGTCCGGGGACAGCGCGCCGGCCTGCACGATCTCGTGCATGATCCGGAACAGCTGGAACGGGTCGGCCGAGCCGACCATCAGGTCGTCGTCGGCGTAGAAACGCGAGTTGAAGTCGAACGCGCCGAGCTTGCCCACGCGCAGCAGGAACGCGACGATGAACTCGATGTTGGTGCCGGGCGCGTGGTGCCCGGTGTCGATCACGACCTGGGCCTTCGGGCCGAGTTCCAGGCAGTGCGCGTACGAGGTGCCCCAGTCCGGCACGTCGGTGTGATAGAACGCCGGCTCGAAGAACTTGTACTCCAATAGCAGCCGTTGGTTGTCGCCCAACCGGTCGTAGGTTTCCCGCAGTGCCTCAGCGAGCCGGTCCTGCCGGGCCCGGATCGAGTCCTGGCCGGGATAGTTGGTGCCGTCGGCGAACCACAGCTTCAAGTCACGGGAACCGGTGGCGTCCACGATGTCGACGCATTCGAGCAGGTGATCGATCGCCTTGCGCCGCACACCGGCGTCCGGGTTGGTGACGCTACCGAGGCGGTAGTCGTTGTCCTGGAACGTGTTTGCGTTGATCACGCCGAGGGCGACGCCCTGGTCGGCGGCGTACTTCGCCAACGCCCCGTAGTCGTCGACCTTGTCCCACGGGATGTGTAGCGCGACGGTCGGCGCGATTCCGGTGAAGCGGTGGACGGCCGCGGCGTCGTCGATCTTCTCCCGCGGCGTTCGGGGCACGCCCTCCTGAGGGAAGACCTTGAAGCGGGTGCCCGAGTTGCCGTAGCCCCACGACGGGGTTTCGATCCGTTGCCCCCGCAGCGCCGCCTTCGCGCTGTTGATAATGTCGGTGTCAGTCATCGGCTTTCCCTTCGTCCACCCGTTGGTTGCTGCTGCTAGCCGGCGGCTCGCGGACGGTCGTGGCGGATTCGACGCCAGCCGGTCTCCCCGGTCGTCTGACTCTGTCGCCGGATCCGGCATCTCGTTCGGCCTCCGCGGGTGCCACGGTGCGGGGTAACCGATCGACGTCTGACGTGTCCATTTCAGTGAACTGAGCGGCGCGATCCACAACAAGGCAGCTGGCCGCATGCGGCCACCGCTGGCCGCGTCTGGCCGATGCACTGACCGGTGGCATCGCCACCCCCTGTTACCGCTAACATGATGCGGAACCAATGATCGAGTCGCCCGGCCGATGGGAGCGCATGGTGTCCGAGAACGCCGACGCAACCGAAGATCCGGTTGCTGGTCGCCGAAGCGCCCGCGGCCTGACGATGGCCACTGTCGCGCGTACGCTCGGCCTGTCCCATCAGACCGTGTCGCGGGTTCTCAACGACCACCCGTCGGTACGTCCGGAAACCCGGGCGCGGGTACTCCGGGCGATCGAGGATCTCGGCTACCGCCGCAATCCCGCGGCGCGCAGCCTGGTGACGAGGCGATCACAGACGCTTGGCGTGGTGAGCTTCGACACGACACTCTACGGGCCAGCCAGCACGGTCTTCGCCATCGAGCGGGCGGCGCGTGAAGCGGGGTACTTTGTCAGCGTGGTGAGCCTGAAAGAGATCGACGAGGGCGCCATCCGGGAAGCGATCGACAGGCTCGCGATCCAGAGCGTCGATGGCATCGTGGTGCTCGCGCCGCTGCGGAGCACCGCCGCCGCGCTGTCGGCGGTCGATCCCCAACTGCCGGCCGTGATTCTCGAGGGAGGCAGCGTGCCGGAGCTGGCGTCGGTCTCAGTCGATCAGATGGAGGGCGCCCGGCTGGCGACGCGCCACCTGCTCGAGCGCGGTGCGACGACCGTCCGGCATGTGGCCGGCCCGCCGGACTGGATCGAGGCGGAGCACCGCGTCGACGGGTGGCGGGACGAGTTGCAGCGGTCCGGGGCGGCGGTTCACAAGCCGGTGCGCGGTGATTGGAGCCCCTCCTCGGGGTACCAGGCCGGCCGGCGGCTAGCGCGCCAAAGGGGACTGGAGGCGGTCTTCGTAGCGAACGACCAGATGGCCCTCGGGCTGCTGTGGGCGTTCTCCGAAGCGGGCATCCGCGTCCCCCAGGACGTGCTGGTGGCCGGCTTCGACGACATACCGGAGGCGGCGTACTTCACGCCACCGCTGACCACCGTACGGCAGGACTTCGCGGCTGTCGGGCGGCGCAGCATCGAACTGCTGCTCGAGCAGGTGGAGTCCGGCCGCTCCGCGCGGCGCCAGAGCGTCGTCGCGCCGCAACTCATCGTCCGGCAGAGCACGTCGCGTTAGGCGCCCGAGCGGCACGCGCTCCGGCGGATGGGTGGCTGCCACGCAGGCTCCGAGCGGACCGCCGCGCGGCGGCGAGCGGCTCGGGTCACGAACGGAACAACGCCAAACCGTCTCTTGACACTAGCCATGTTAGCGGTAACATCTTTACCACTCCATGTTAGCGATAACACGACGTTGTCGCTCCGGCGACCAGCGGGTCCGGGCCAAGTCAGCGAGGACACCGCTCCGGCACCGCCGATCTCTTCCCTCATCCCCACCTCCGCTGAGAATCCTCAGCGTGCTGGAGGAACGTATGCGCAGAAGCATCCGGGGCCTGGCGCTGGTCGCGATGCCCCTCACCCTGGCCACGACGGCCGGCGGGCGTACCTACGACGAGGCCGGTTCCGGCGGCGAGCGGTCCGGCACCATCGGCCTGCCCATGCCGACCAAGTCCGCCGAGCGATGGATCGGCGACGGCGACAAGATGGCGACGCAGTTCCAGGCGCCGGGCTACTCCACCGACAACAAGAGGAAGGTGGGGCCATGACAACCGGACGACCGGTGGTCATCGGCGTCGACTTCGGCACCCTGTCGGGTCGGGCGGCGGTGGTCGCCGTCGACAACGGTGAGGAGCTGGGCAGCGCCGTCCACGAGTACGCGAATGGAGTGGTCACCGACACCCTGCCTGGCACGCACGAGCGGCTGCCGCACGACTGGGCGCTGCAGGTCCCCTCGGACTACCGTGACGTGCTGCGCACCGCGGTCCCGAAGGCACTGGCCCTCAGCGGGGCTTCCGCGGACGACGTGATCGGCATCGGCACCGACTTCACCGCCTGCACGGTGCTGCCGACGCTGGAGGACGGCACCCCGCTGTGCGAACTGCCGGAGTTCAAGGACCGGCCACACGCGTACGCGAAGCTGTGGCGCCACCACGCGGCGCAGGGCCAGGCGGACCGGATCAACGCGGTGGCGCACGAACGGGACGAGCCGTGGATCGGCCGGTACGGCGGGAAGCTGTCCTCGGAGTGGGAGCTGGCCAAGGGGCTGCAACTGCTGGAGGAGGACCCGGAGCTCTACGACCGGATGGCGCATTGGGTGGAGGCGGCCGACTGGATCGTCTGGCAGCTCTGCGGCACGTACGTGCGCAACACCTGCACCGCCGGATACAAAGCGGTGTACCAGGACGGCACGTACCCGTCGCGGGAGTTCCTCGCGGCGCTCGACGAGCGGTTCGTCGACTTCTTCTCGGCAAAGGTGGACCAGCCGCTGGCCGAGCTGGGCCAGGCCGCGGGCGGCCTCACCGAACAGGCCGCCCGCTGGACCGGGCTGCGTGCGGGCACCCCGGTCGCGGTCGGCAACGTCGACGCGCACGTGACGGCGCCTGCGGCCCAGGCCATCGAGCCCGGCCAGATGCTCATGGTGATGGGTACCTCCACCTGCCACGTGATGAACAGCGACGCGCTGGGCGAGATCCCCGGCATGTGCGGGGTGGTCCGCGACGGGATCACCCCCGGGCTGTGGGGGTACGAGGCCGGCCAGAGCGGCGTCGGCGACATCTTCGCCTGGTTCGTCCGCAACGCGGTACCCGCACCCTACGAGCAGGCGGCCACCGAGCGGGGTCTGGACTTGCACCAGTACCTCACCGAACTGGCCTCGGCGCAGCAGGTCGGCGAGCACGGCCTGGTGGCGCTGGACTGGCACAGCGGCAACCGCTCGATCCTGGTCGACCACGAGCTGTCCGGCGTGATCGTCGGGCTGACCCTGGGCACCCGGCCGGAGGAGATCTACCGGGCGCTGCTCGAGGCGACCGCGTTCGGCACCCGGAAGATCATCGAGTCGTTCGAGGCGGCGGGGGTGCCGGTGACCGAGCTGGTGGTCGCCGGTGGGCTGCTAAAGAACCGCTTTCTGATGCAGCTCTACGCGGACGTGACGCGACGGCCGCTGTCCCTGCTCGCCTCGGCGCAGGGCCCGGCGCTGGGCTCGGCGATCCACGCGGCCGTCGCGGCGGGCGCGTACCCGGACGTCCACGCCGCCTCCGCCGCGATGGGCCACAAGCAGACCAACGCCTACACCCCTGATGAAACCCGCGCGGAGGCCTACGACGCCCTCTACGCCGAGTACACCACCCTGCACGACTACTTCGGCCGGGGCGTCAACCAGGTCATGCACCGGCTCCGGGACATCAAGCGAAAGGCGTCTGCACAATGACGACGGCTGCCTCGACGAGATCGGCCGCAACCTCCGCCGCGATCGAGAAGGTCCGGCAGGAGGTCAGCGAGCTCCACGCCGAACTCGTCCGCTACAACCTGGTCGCCTGGACCGCCGGGAACGTCTCCGGCCGGATCCCCGGCACCGACCTGTTCATCATCAAGCCGAGCGGCGTGGACTACGACCAGATCGCACCGGAGAACATGATCCTCTGCGACCTGACCGGGTCCGTCGTCGAAGGCGACCTGTCCCCCTCCAGCGACACGGCCGCGCACGCCTACGTGTACCGCGAGATGCCCGAGGTCAGTGGCGTGGTGCACACGCACTCGTCGTACGCCTCGGCGTGGGCGGCGCGCGGCGAGCCGGTGCCCTGTGTGCTGACCGCGATGGCGGACGAGTTCGGTGGCGAGATCCCGGTTGGCCCGTTCGCCCTGATCGGCAACGACGACATCGGGCGGGGCATCGTGGCGACGCTGCGCGGGTCCCGCTCCCCCGCCGTACTCATGCAGAACCACGGGGTCTTCACCATCGGCAGGACGGCCCGAGCCGCGGTGAAGGCGGCCGTGATGTGCGAGGACGTGGCGCGCACCGTACACCTCAGCCGAGAACTCGGTGAGCCGCTGCCGATCGCGCAAGCCGACATCGACCGGCTCTACGACCGGTACCAGAACGTGTACGGCCAGCGGTAGGGAGACGATCATGAGTATCGCATCAACGCCGGGCAGGTTCTGGTTCCTCACCGGAAGTCAGGGCCTCTACGGCGAGGACGTGCTCCGGCAGGTCGCCGGGCAGTCCCAGCAGATCGCCAAGCAGCTCGACGACGCCGGTGACATCTCCTGGGAGGTCGCCTGGAAGCCCATCCTCACCGACGCCGCCGCCATCCGCCGGCTGCTCCTGGAGGCGAACACCGACGACGAGTGCCTCGGCATCATCGCCTGGATGCACACCTTCTCCCCCGCGAAGATGTGGATCTCGGGCTTGGACGTGCTGCACAAGCCGCTGCTGCACCTCCACACGCAGGCCAACGTCGAACTGCCCTGGGCAGACATCGACATGGACTTCATGAACCTGAACCAGGCGGCTCACGGCGACCGCGAGTTCGGCTACATCCAGACCCGGCTCGGCGTACCCCGCAAGACCGTCACCGGCCACGTCAGCAACCCGGGCGTCACCTCCCGGATCGGGACCTGGGCCCGGGCCGCAGCCGCCGCGAACGCGCTGCGAAGCACCCGGCTGGCACGCTTCGGCGACAACATGCGCGACGTCGCCGTGACCGAGGGCGACAAGGTCGAGGCCGAGCTGCGGTTCGGCGTCTCGGTCAACACTTACGGGGTCAACGACCTGGTGGAAGCGGTCGACGCCACCACCGACGCAGACGTCGACGCGCTCGTCGCGGAGTACGAGGACCGCTACGAGGTCGCGCCCGAGCTGCGGCGCGATGGGGAGCGCCACGACTCGCTGCGGTACGGGGCGCGCATCGAGCTCGGCCTGCGCTCCTTCCTGGGTGCTGGCGGGTTCACCGCGTTCACTACCAACTTCCAGGACCTCGGCGGGCTGCGCCAGCTCCCCGGCCTCGCGGTGCAGCGGCTGATGGCCGACGGCTACGGCTTCGGCGGCGAGGGCGACTGGAAGACCTCGGCGATGCTGCGGACGCTCAAGGTGATGGCCGACGGGTTGCCTGGGGGTACCTCGTTCATGGAGGACTACACGTACCACCTGGTCCCCGGCCACGAGAAGATCCTCGGCGCGCACATGCTCGAGGTCTGCCCCACCATCGCCGCCCGGACACCGTGGCTGGAGATCCACCCGCTCGGCATCGGCAACCGGGAGGACCCGGTGCGGCTGGTCTTCGACGCGGCACCCGGCCCGGGCGTTGTCCTCGGCATCGCGGACGTCGGCGACCGGTTCCGGCTGGTGGGCAACGAGATCGACGTGGTGGAGCCGGACGCGCCGCTGCCGAAGCTGCCGGTCGCCCGCGCCGTCTGGCGCCCGGCCCCCGACCTGCAGACCTCCACGGAGGCGTGGCTCACCGCCGGGGGGCCACACCACACCGTGCTGTCCACCGCACTCACCAGCGAACACCTGTGGGACTTCGCCGAGATCACCCGCACCGAACTGGCGCTGATCGACGGCGAGACCCGGCTGCGTCGCTTCGTCCAGGAGCTGCGCTGGAACCAGGCGTACCACCGGCTCGCCGGCGGGCTCTAGACCTCCACCAAGCGTGTCGGGCGGGTAGGTCCGGCCCGGGATAGGAGAAAGGCCTTATCTTGCAAGGAATAGCGCTCGCAACGCATCCAGCAAGAGAAGGCCTTTATGGTGAAGAGGATACCCCCGAATCAGAGCCGGCGGAACGCGGCACGCCGCCGGCGTCGGGTGGCGGCGCGGCATCGGCTGGCAGGCCGGTGGGCCGAGCGGCCGGTGCCGATGTTCACCTCGCGAAAGATCACCTACGAGGTCGGTGGCTATGTGGAAGCGACCCCGTATGGCGGGCTGGCGGCGATGCACCGGCTGGTGACGAAGCTGGGCCTGGTCGGGGCGATCAACGAGCGGCTGCACCTGTTGAAGGCTCATCTGCCGTACCACGAGTCCGACCATGTGCTGAACCTGGCCTACAACGTGCTGTCTGGTGGCACCCGCCTGGAGGACATCGAACGGCTGCGCCACGATGTGGCGTACATGAACGCGGTGGGCGCGGACCTGATCCCGGACCCGACCACGGCGGGTGACTTCTGCCGCCGCTTCGGCGAGGCCGACGTGACCGCGTTGATGGACGCGGTCAACTCGGTGCGGCCGGCGCTGTGGCGTGGCCGCGGCCGGGACCTGCTCACTCCCGTGGCCTACGTAGACGTCGACGGCTCGATCGTGCCCACCACCGGGTCGTACAAGCAGGGCATGGACATCTCCTACAAGGGAGTCTGGGGCTACGCGCCGCTGCTGGTAACGCTGGCCAACACCCGGGAAGTGCTCTACGTGGTAAACCGGCCCGGCAACGCACCCAGCCACCAGGACGCCGCGGGGTGGATCGACAACGCGATCGACCTGGTTGAGCCGCACGCGCCGCGGGTGTGCGTGCGCGGGGACACCGACTTCTCCCTGACCGAGCATCTGGACCGGTGGGCGGCTCGGGTCGACTTCGTGTTCGGCATGGACAACAACGCGGCACTTCGCCGCGCCGCCGAGGCGCTGGGCCCTCAGGCGTGGACCCGGCTGCACCGCCCACCGCCGTACCAGTCGCGCACCGGAAAGGAGCGTGCCCGCCGCGACAACACCAAGCGGCAGATCGTCAAGCAACGCGGGTACCTCAACCTGGAGCTCAACCACGAGGACGTGGCCGTGTTCACCTACCGGCCCGGCAAGTGCCGCCGCGACTACCAGGTCGTCGCGCTGCGCAAGAACATCAGCCGCAGCCGTGGTGAGAACGTCCTGATCGACGAGATCCGCTACTTCTTCTACATCACCACCTACACCGACAAGACCCCGGCCCAGATCGTGGCTCTGGCCAACCAGCGCTGCGACCAAGAGAACGTCATCGGCCAGCTCAAGTCCGGCATCAACGCACTGCGTGTGCCGCTCTACGACCTGGCCTCCAACTGGGCCTACATGGCCTGCGCCGCGCTGGCCTGGAACATCAAGGCCTGGTTCGCGATGATGATGCACCGCAAGACCGACCGGCACGACTACATTCGCATGGAGTTCCGCCGCTTCTTCCACAACGTCGTGCTCATCCCCGCCACGATCCTGCGCCGGGCGCGCGGCATCACCGTCCGGCTGGTCGGCTACACCCCAGCCCTGGATCGGCTCTTCAGCGCCTGGACCACCATCGAACGCCTCCGATTCGGCTGACCCAGCCCACGACGCGCCACAAAGCCACCGCCGCGCACCGCGGCGGCGAACCACCACACCCAACACCGGAAACCAACCCAAACAGTGTCCGACTCGTCACGAACAGCGACTACGAAAGGCCCGGTCAACCGCCACACACCAGTCCGCAAGACCACTTCGGCCCCACCGGGAACGATCGTCCCCCGACCGCGGGCAACGATCGACCCGACTCGCTTATTTGAGGTCTAGATGACCTCCAGCGCGACATCGTCGCATTGGCGGTGGGCGGCCCGGGACGATCCTGGCCGCCGGCTGTTGAGTCCTCGCCTCGCCGGGATCATCGCCCCAGGCCCGCCAGCCAGCAGTCACCACACCGGTGGAAGCCGTTACGCCAGCGGAAACCAGACCGGAGTCACGCCGGCCCGCGGTCGGCGCGGCATGGGGGTCGAAATGAGCTGCATCAATCCTGAGCCGATGACGCTCGACGTGGCCGTCCTTGCGGTGCCGCAGCTGTCCTCGGGCGAGCACCTGTCAATGTCGGACGAGGACCCGGACGCGGCCAAGCGGCCGGAAGCGCGGGAGCGGGTCAACCCGCGCCGGCGTGACGATCTCAAGGTGGTCGACGGGCACGTCCATCCGGTACTTCCGACGCTGTCCTGCAACACGGTCCGGCTGCTGCCAGCCGGGCACAACGGCGCATGAGGGTCGCGCGACTGCACGGCGTCGGGGACATCCGCCTCGGCCCGGAGCCGCGGCCGCGGGCGGATCCCGGCCTGAGCCTGGTTCGGGTGACCGCGGTCGGGCTGTGCGGTTCGGACCTGCACTGGTACGGCGAGGGTGGCATCGGCGACGCGCGGCTGGACCAGCCGCTCGTCGTCGGCCACGAGTTCGCCGGCGTCATCGAGGGCGGCCCGCGGCACGGGCAGCGGGTCGCGGTCGATCCGGCGATCCCCTGCGAGACGTGCGCCACGTGCCGCTCGGGACACCGCAACCTGTGTCCGCACATCCGCTTCGCCGGGCACGGGACCCAAGACGGCGCGCTCCGCGAGTTCCTCACCTGGCCGACCCCACTGCTCCACCGGTTGCCGGACGAGCTGAGCGATGCGGACGGCGCGATGCTGGAGCCACTCGGCGTCGCGCTGCACGCGTTCGACCTCGGCCACGTCCGGCTGGGGGCGAGCGTCGGCGTGGTCGGTTGCGGCCCGATCGGGCTGCTGCTGCTCCAGGTGGCGCGCTCGGCCGGGGCCAGCACGCTGGTCGCGGTCGACCCGCGGCCGCACCGGCTGGCCGCCGCGCGCCGGCTCGGCGCCGACCTCGCGTGCCGGCCCGACGAGGTGCAGGACCCCGCCACGCTGGCCGCGCTCGCCGGCGACGACGAGCGCGGCCTTGATGTGGCGTTCGAGGTGGCCGGCGCCGACGACGCGGTTCAGCTGGCGATGGCGGCCGTCCGCCCGGGCGCTCGCGTGGTGCTGGCCGGTATTCCGGGCGATGACCGGACCACGTTCCGCGCGTCACTGGCCCGCCGGAAGGGACTGACTCTGGTGCTGGTACGGCGAATGGGCGACGTGTACCCGCGGGCGATCCGGCTGGTGTGGCAGGGGCGGGTCGACGTCGCGTCGCTGGTGACCGCGAGCTATCCCCTCGAACACGTCGATGCGGCGTTCCGGGCTGCCGTATCCCGCGCCGGGCTCAAGGTGATCATCGAGCCGGCCGCCACAGCCAACGCACCGTCGCCTGGCTGACGCTCTGTGGACGGCGATCGGCGCGACGAGAGACCGGCGACGGCGACGCCCGGGACAAGGTTGGCCCGGCCTGTTGTCGGGCCTGCTGCCGCTGACGTTCCGGGCACACACAAGCGGGCGTCGATCTCGCGGACGTCTGCGTGCCGGTGGGCGTGACGCCCAGGGTTTCCCGGCGCGACGATCTTGCTCGGCGGCACCACGGTGCTCGAACTGGACGGCACGGCGCGCCCGCCGACGCCATGGGGGCGCCGCGCCTACCGCAGCGGAACCTTCGACAGAAGCCGGCCGGCCCATGACGCTCGCGGCGGTCCCCTATCACACCTGGGCCAATCGACAGGTGGCTGCGATGCGGGTGTGGGTTGCGGCACGATAGAGCCCTGCGACACTTCGACGAAAGGCCACCCTGTGCCCGTACTTCCTTCCGAACCATGCGTCATTTTCGACATGGACGGCGTCATCGTCGATTCGGAGCCGCTCTGGGTGCGCGCGCGTAAGGATCTGGTCCGTGAGGCGAACGGCCGGTGGATCCCCGAGGCGGAGACCGCGATGATGGGAATCAGCTCAGACCGGTGGTCGGCGTACATGCGCGACCACCTTGCGCTGGACATGAGTGCGGAGCGGATCCGCGAGGAGGTTATCGGCCGGATGATCGGGCTGTACCGGCAATCCGTGCCACTCATTCCCGGAGCACGGGAGGCCATTGAGACAATCGGGGCGCAGTGGCGCCTTGGCGTCGCGTCCGGGTCGGATCGGGTACTCCTCGACACCGTCCTGAAACGTGGCGGGCTCGAGCACCGTTTCGCGGCCACCGTGTCGGCCGAGGACGTCGCGGAGGGCAAGCCCTCCCCGCTGATCTACCGGGAAGCGTGCCGGCGCATCGGAGCCAGGCCCAGCGCCTGCGTCGCAATCGAGGACTCGGGCAGCGGTATCGCGTCGGCGCTTGCGGCCGGGATGAAAGTCATCGCCGTCCCCCGCTCCGGCTTCGAGCCCGACGCGGAGACCCTCAGCAGGGCGTCGCTGGTGCTCGGCGCGTTGACCGAGCTTCATCCCGATCTCATCGCGGACGTGGTGTCCCGTCCGTAGCTTTGATGTATCGGCCTCGTGTCCCTGTACCGTGATGGCCCTATAGGGGCCTCGCTTGGTCCGTTCGGCGAGGTCTTCTCGGATGGCGCGGTAGACCGTGCGGGCGATGTAGCGCTTGAAGCAGCGCATGATCTCCTGTGGACATTCCTTCGGTGGTTGGTCGTTGGACGCAGCCTCGGGTCGCTGAGCACGAGCGCATTCGGACGACGGCGATCATGTGCAGGGCGCGGTTGCCGGCCGGGCCGCCGCCCCAGTTGAGGCGGTAACGGTTGGTCTTGCCGCTGCTGGCCCGGATCGGGCTGGCCCCGCACAGGGCGGCGACGGTGGCCTGCGACCGTAGCCGGGCGGGGTTCTCGGCGGCGGTGACCACCGCCCGGCAGGCAGGGGTACCGGCGAGCCGGTACATGGCGGCGGTCCTGGTTCTCTTGAACGGGTTTCGGCTCTACACGTGCTGGGCGGAACGAGCTGTTGGCGGAGATCGTTCAGCCGACGTCGGCCTCGTCGGCCGCAGCCTTGGCCGCGCTGGTCAGGGGCGGTCAGCACGCCGGCGACCTTGAGGACCCGCAGCACCTGGCCTCGGGGGCGGGTGATCCGGAACGTGGCGCCGTGGTCCAGGGCTGTGCGGCGTGCGCCCGTCAAGATCCCGATGCCCGTGGAGTCGATGAAGATCAGCCCACGGAGGTCGACGGTGATCTGGGTGGCCCACGCAGCTTGCCCGCAACTTGGTCATGGATCCACAGGACGCCGGCGCCACCGTCAACTGCCTGATCCGCGACCGTGACAGCCGGTACACGGCCGCCTTCGACGCCGTCTTCCACCACGAAGGCATGGCCATCGTAAAGACCGGGATCCGCGTGCCACGCATCGCGGCCCGCAGGCCCCCGCGGCTGTTGGTTGCCCCACCGTGAGCCTGCCAGCCGACCAACGGTGCGTGACGCCTTCGGACGGGCCTACGGCGTAGCGGGTTGACGTCCAGCGGAGGCCGCGAAAGCTGGGCGGCGAGGCACCTCTCCGATGGCGCGAGAACGGCCGCTTCCTGCGACAATCGCGGAACGGGAGGACATCGCCATGCGACCCACGCCGACGGGCGGCCACGTGATCGTTGAGACAGCATCCGGAGCGGTGCGGGGATTCTGGCGGACCCAGTCCGCGGCGTTTCTCGGCATCCCGTTCGCCAAGTCGCCGTTCGGCGAGCGCCGCTTTCGGGCACCCGCGCCGGTCGCGCGGTGGACCGGCGTTCGGGACGCGCTCGACTATGCCCCGACTCCGCAGCGGAAGGCGCTCGCGGAGATCACCACGATTCCGGAACCGAGCATCCCGGGCCAGGACATACTGAACCTCAATGTCTTTACCCCGCGGCCCCGGGCGTCGACCGGGGCCGAGACGGCCCTCCCGGTCCTGGTGTACATCCACGGCGGAGGATACGTCGCGGGGTCACCCGCCAGCCCCTGGTACGACGGGGCCGCGTTCAACCGCGACGGCGTCGTCACGGTCACGGTGTCCTATCGGCTCGGCTTCGAAGGCTTCGGGTGGCTGCCCGACGCGCCGGCCAACCGCGGAATCCTGGACTGGCTGCTCGCGCTGGAGTGGGTGCGCGACAACATCGCCCACTTCGGTGGCGATCCAGCGCGGGTTACGATCGCCGGGCAGTCCGCCGGTGGCGGGGCCGTCATGACACTGCTCACCCTGCCCCGGGCACGCGGCCTCTTCTCCGCCGCCGCGTCGATCTCCGGAGTTCCCAGTGACATGCCGCTCGCGCTGGCCAAGCGGACAACGGCGCAGCTGGCCGAGCGGCTCGGCGTAACCCCCGACCGAGCGGGCTTCCTGGGCGTGGCCGAAACCGACCTGATCGCCGCGCAGGGCGGCGAGCTGCCGGTCGCGCAGGAGCCGACCGCCGACGGCGTGATAGCGCTGCTGGGCGCGATGGACGGCTCTATGGCCGCCGGCCCGCTCGTCGACGGCGACCTGCACCCATGGACAGTCGAAGCGGGACTGCGTGCCGGCGCCGGCAGGGAGGTCCCGCTCCTCGTCGGCTCCACCCGACAGGAGTTCGGGGCGCTGGCCCGCGCGAACCGGCACCTGTTCGCGGCTCGGGACGCCGCCTCGCTGCTCGAGCAGATGGGGCTCGACACGGTGCGGGCCGGGCGCTTCGCCGCCACCCTGCCGGAACACCACCCGGCCGACGTCATGGGGCAGTACGTCAGCGACGTGATGTTCCGCCGTCGAATCGTCGATTGGCTGCACCTGCGCCGCGGCGCCGCGCCGACCTGGGTCTACGACTTCGCCTGGGCGTCGGCCGTCAGCGGTCTGGCGGAACACTGCCTAGACGTGCCGTTCATCTTCGACCTGCTCGAAGACCCGGACGTGACCCGCGTCGCCGGTCCCGGCGCGCCGCAGGATGTGGCCGACCGGATCCATGCGGCATTCGTCGGGTTCGCCCGCGACCGGCACCCCGGCTGGCCACCGTACCAGGACGCGGAAGCAGTCATGGTGTTCGATACCGAACCGGGCGTCGTCGCCGGCGGCTACACCTCCGCACGCGTCCTCGCCGGGGAGTCAATCTGAGGACAACGGGCGGCCAGCGCTCGCGAAGCGGTCCGCGACGCCTGCCGCGACCTTGGTGCCGCCGATGTCGACGCCGATGGTGAGTCCCATGCGACCTCCCAGACCCGGCCGGCCCGGCGCCACCCCGACGGACCACGCCCTCCCGATCAGCGCAGCGCATAGCCTGCCAACCTACGCCCAGCCGCCTCCCCGCCCGACCGTCGAGCCCGCGCGCCGGAATCGGCAACTGGCTCGTCCGTGCAGTGGGTGCACAATCCGGACCAGGTTGACGTGGCCCGGGTGGTCGCCGAATACATTGCAGCTAGCGGGGTCAACCCGCCGCCCGGCTTCCGGTTGAAGGTTGACCGTAACCGAGATGGTGCTTCCGGCCAGTGGTCATCACGATCACGGACCGGAGCGCCTACTCGTAATGTCTATCTCAGCACGCAGGGCCCTCCGCCAAGGCCCCAGCGGGTCCGCACCGACCGCGGCCGGTGATGTCACGTGAACGAGGGAGACGTCGATGACCACGTCCGGCACGGTCGTCGTCCCCGTGGCGCAGATCGGGGTCGGCGGCGGAACCCTCACCGCGCGCGGCGGCATGGCGAGCATTCGGCAGCCGGGAACCTGTCCGGCGCCGTCCGACGCGGTGACCCTGCGCGTCCGCGGTTCCGGCGCCGGCGCCGAAAAGCGGGAGCCGGCCCGGCTCGACGGCCGCTGCCTGTCGCCGGGAACTCTCGCCTCTTTCTCGGCCTTCCGGTACGACGGCGTCGAGAGCTGACCCATGGCGGCGATTCCGCGGGGAGTGCGGTTCGGCACCGCGTTCTACACCGAGTACCAGCCGTACGAGCGGCTCACCACCGATCTCGACCTCATGGTCGACGCCGGAATCAACGTGATCCGGGTCGGCGAGTCCGTCTGGTCCACCTGGGAGCCGCGGGAAGGGCAGTTCAATTTGGACTGGCTGGCCCCGGTGCTCGACGCCGCGCACGAGCGGGGCATCTCGGCCATCGTCGGGACGCCCACGTACGCCGTGCCGCCCTGGCTGCGCCGCACCTACCCAGAGACCGCCGCGCACAAAGCCACCGGGGAAGCGATCCCGTACGGGATGCGCCAGGACGTCGACTACTCGCATCCCGCCTTCCGTCACCTCGCCGAACGGCTGATCCGGAGGATCGTCGAGCGCTATCGGGACCATCCGGCGGTGATCGGCTGGCAGGTGGACAACGAGCCGGGGCATAAGCTGTTCTACAACCACTCCGTGTTCCAGGGGTTCCTGGAGTATCTGCGCAACCGCTACGGCGACGTGGAGACACTCAACACCCGATGGGGCCTCACCTACTGGTCACACCGCCTCAGCGAGTGGGCCGACCTGTGGCCGCCGGGCGGCAACAGCACGCCATCGTACGACCTCGCCTGGCGCCGGTACCAGGCCGAGCTCACCCACGAGTTCATCGCCTGGCAGACCGAACTGGTCCGCCGCCTGGTCCCCGCCCGGCAGTACGTAACGACCTGTGTCGCCCTGGGCCAGGTCGGTCTGGACATCACCGAGGTCGGCCGGCCGCTGGACGTGGTCGGTACCAATGTCTACTACGCCACCCAGGACGGGCTGGAGTTGCCCGGCCCGGACGAGCTCACCGGCGGGCTCTACCCGTTCTTCGTCGCGTGGGGCGGCCCGGCGTGGCTGCACCTCCAGGCCGACCTCTCGCGCGGCACTCGGCAGCAGCCGTTCCTGGTCACCGAGACGAACGCCACCTCGATCGGCGGGTCGGCCGACAACTTCCCGCCCTATGCGGGCCAGCTGCGGCAGGTGGTCTGGGCGCTGATCGCCCGCGGCGCACGACTCGTGGAGTACTGGCACTGGCATTCGCTGCACTACGGCTACGAGACGTACTGGGGTGGGATCCTCCCGCACAGCCTCGAGCCCGGCCGGATCTACCACGAGCTGGCCGCGGTCGGCGCGGAGCTGCGGGAGCGCGCCGACCTCATCGGCGACCTGCGGGTGCGCAGCGACGTTGGCGTTCTGGTCTCCGCCGAGAGCCGGTGGGCGACGGAGTTCATGGCGCCGTTGCGGGGCGCGGGCAGCGGGTGGTTGGGCGACCCGCAGTCGTACGACCGCATCCTGGCGGCTTTCTACCGCGGGCTGTTCGACGTCGGGCTGTCCACCGACATTCTTGCGCCGACACAGCTTCCCGCCGACGCATCCGTTGCGGCACAGCGCTGGCCGGTGCTGGTGGTTCCCTGCCTCTACATCGCCGCCGACGCGACCCTGGCCGCGCTCAAGGCGTACGCGGCGGCCGGCGGACACCTGGTGCTGACGCCCCGTACCGGATACGCCGACGACGAGTCCGTCGCGCGGCACAACGTGATGCCGGGCGTGCTGCGCGAGGCGGCCGGGGTGAGCTACAGCGAGTTCAGCAATCTCACCGTGCCGGTGCCGATATTCGTGGGGGGCTCCGCCCCCCGCGAATATCCCAAGCGCGACGCGGAGCTCTCCGGCGCGGCGACCGCATGGGCCGATGGGCTGATCCCGGAGGGCGCGACGGTTCTGGCCACGTACAACCATCCGCACCTGCGCCAGTTCGCGGCGGTCACCACGAACGTCTTCGGCGCGGGCCGGGTGACGTGTGTCGGCACAGTCCCCGACCGCGAACTCTCCCGGTCGGTCGCGCAGTGGATAGCCAAGACTTCGCTGTCCGAAGACGCATGGCGCATCGCGTGGCCGGCGCCGGTCCGGTGCATGTCCTGCTCGACGGAAGATGGTCGGATGGTTCGGTTCATCCACAACTGGGGCTGGGAACCCGCCGAGTTCATCGCGCCCGGCGATCAAGCGGTGTCGCTCGGCCCGTGGGACGTCCAGATTCTGGTGGAGCCCGGACAGCCGTAGCTGAGCGATCCTCACGGTTCGCGTCTCACGCAGATGTAGAGCCGCGGCTCGCCGCCCGGGTCGACGATCGTGTCCCCCGGGCCGCGGCGGACGCCTTCGGCGACAACCTTCCCGGTTCGGGGATCAAGCATGCGGTACTCGAGCGGCACGTTGTCGCCGAAGAACGTCACGTCGCCACCGGTCTCGCGGTAGCACAGAAAGAACCGTCCGGGAACGACCAGCGCGCGCATCGCGATCGCCTCCCGCCAGTTGGGTTCCATGTCCAGGAACGGAAGGCCGGACAGGATCTTTGCGACCAGGCCGACATACGTCGAACCTTCGAAGTCGAGCGCCTCACGCCAGCCCGCGTCCTCGGCCAGGAAGTACGACTCGTGGCCGGATTCCGCAGGGTGCAGCCGCCACTGCCAGAGGCTCCCGGCGCCGTACACCACGCCGAGGGTTCCGCCGGCGCAGAGGTTGCTCCAGGCTTCGTGTCCCTGCCACCATCCGGCGCCCTTGCCCCGGCGTCCGCTGTGTTCGTAGGTCGGCTCGCCGTTGATCACCCCCTTGACCGGCCGGTTCCGCCACATGTCGGCGACCCGCTCCGCGACGTGCTCACCCTCGTGACCGGTCTGGCAGGACTGGAAGTCCAGCCACTCCGCCGCCTGGAAGCGGTCGGCGACGGCGTGCGGCCGGCAGTGGATGCCGGTGGGCTGGCCGTAACAGTCCCAGGCGTGGATCTCCGCGCCGCCCGCCGGCACCTGCGGCTCGTCACCTGCGCCATCGGCCCCGACGAGATACATCGCCGGGCGCGCCCCGTACCGGGCGACCAGGTAACGGCAGTAGCGGGCGTACTCCTCGGGTGGCACGACCGTGCCGGCGGTGTTCAAGCCCTTCCAGCCGAATCCCTGGAAGACCGGAGACAACACCGGAACGATCTCATGCGCGACCAGGATGCCGAGCAGGTGGTCGAGGTAGCCGAAGTACGCCACGTTTGGGCGATTGAGGCGTCCCTCGGACAGATCCTCGAAACCGACGTCGAAGCCGTGGTCGGCCTGGCGGTCGCGCGGTCCGGTTGCGTTCATGTCCGGTTGGACGCTCATCAGCAGGACGGCGTTGAATCCCTTCGCCTGGCGGTCGGACGCGTACACCTCGACCTGCTCCGCGGTGGCGCGCCAGGGCAGCGCCCAAGCGGTGTCGCCCACGAGGATCGCCGAGGTGCCGTCGGCGTGGACGAGGTTCCGGCCGTTGCGGGACATCCGCCAGAACCCGTGGTCGTGGAATGCGTGACCGGATGGACGCGCCTCGCCGACGGTCACCTGGCCGGTGGCGCCTGTCAGGCCGGGGGCGCCGGTGGAGCTGAAGCTCCGCCAGGTCCACACACCGGGTCGCGGCGGTGCGAACCGCACGCGCCAGGTCTGGCCGCCGTCCCAGAAGGCCGGCCGGCGGAGCACGGCCCCGGACTCGTCGGTGAACTCGGCCCAGACATCGACGTCGGTGTAGGGATTCGGGTACGCCGTGGCGGCCGTGAACTCGAACTCCCGCTCCCGCCACGGGCCGTCGAGGTGTTCGTCCTGACCGGGGGCCCCTGGAGTCATCCCGTCTCCCATCCTGGCGGTGTGTATCAGCGTACGGGGCTGGCCACGCCGGGCGCGGCGGAGTTAACTTTGGATGTGCGGGCCATGCGCATCCTGTTGGCGCTCGGCGTTCTGCTCGCGGCCACGGGCGGCAGTTGCTCACCACCGAGCCGGGAGCCGGTCCCTGGCTCCACCGACCGCTCGGGCACGGTCGCCGAGGTCAACGACGAGGACTCCCGGCGCAACGCGATCGACGTCGATCCCGGACTGCGCCCGCAGAGCATGGACTTCGTTGACGCCGACACCGGCTACCTGATGCTCGCCAACTGCGACAACGGATGCCGGGGCGCGCTGTACGTCACGTTCGACGGTGGACGGAGCTGGCGGGCCCGTGCGCTGCCGGTGTCGGGGACCACTCAGCTGCGGTTGGACGTCGTCGAGGCCCGGACCGTCGTCCTGGTCACCGGCGAGACGACGGACTGGTATGTGTCGACGGACAGCGGCCGGACGTTCGCGTCCGGCGGCAAGGGTTTGCCACCGCCGACACAGGTCCAGCGCGGCGTGATGACGGGCTGTGCCAATGCCGCCGGATGCACGATACAGGTGCTGGTTGAGGGGCGTCCGGCGCCGACGCAGCCGCAGGTGCGCGGCAACCTCCGCGCGGCGGCGCGGGGCGGGTCGGGCCCGATATGGGCCGTGGGCGCGTCCGGGAGGACGATCACCACCGCGCGCAGCGGCGACGGCGGGCGGACCTGGCAGCTCTTCGGCTCGCCGCTCGACGTCGCCGACGCCAGCACGCTGCGCCTCGACGTGTCGCCCGACGGCGCCGACGTGTGGTTGAGCGCCGGCCCCGCCGACAACTCCCCCGCCGTGTACGTCGCGGAGGCCGCGGGATGGCGGCTGGTGACGCCGGGCCTGTCGCCAGGGCTGGCGGGGATCGCCAGCGCCGCCGGCGACGGCGTCCTGGCGATCGCCCAGGCCTGGTTGAGCTACCTCTACCGCGACGGCCGTATGGTCGGGCGGGGTTTCCCGCAGGTCGTCCGGTCGGTGCGGACACTCCGGGACGGCACGCTGACCGTGGTTTGCGGTGTTAACGACATGTGGCTGGGCACTGGCAACGGCGCCGACCGCCAATGGGCCCACGTCCGCGTGGACACCGTGTGAGCTGTGCGGTCGGTCAGTTGACCTCCATCTGGTCGCGGTCCAGGGTGGGGCCCTCCGTGCCCCCGGGGTCGGCGGCGTACCACCACGCCGTCGACGCGATGTCGTCGTGGAGCGGGAGATACCGACCGCCCGACCGCCATCCGAGCGCCTGGACCGTCACACGGATGTCCGTTTCGAAGCGGATCGGATCCGGCAGGTGCCAGCGGTACATGCCGAACAGTTGCTGGCTCCGGTGCAGGCCATCCGAGCGCAGCACCTGAGGCAGGCCGAGGAACGCCGTCGTGTACGAGACGTAACCCAGCTGCGGGACCTCGAACCCCCAGGCGCCGCCGAAATAGTCCTCCGCGCCGGTGCCGCAGATGGTGGGGAACTCGTCGTCACCGTCGAGGTAGAACTTCATCTCCCCTTCCCCCCACCAGCCCGAGCTGTTCGAGCCCCAGGCCAGGTAGGTGCCGACATAGTGGCCCGGCCCCTTGGCGCCGTCGAGCAGCGTATGCACCTGCCGGTCCGGCAGTGGATTGCTCCGCCGCCAGGTGGCGTGCAGATACCCGGCGTTCTCGGGCACGTCAATCACCTCGAAGTCGACCTGGTAGTACAGCACCGCACTTGCGGTCCCGATGTTCTCGATAACGATCCGCGCCCGCGTGCGGAAGGGCATCTCCCAGTAGCAGTTGCAGCCGCCGAACGGATTCACCGCCACCAGAAGCGAGTTGACGTGGGTGTACTCTGCCCAGCCCTGACAGAAGAAATCACCCAACGGCACCGCCACCGCTGGGGACGAGGCGTTGTCCCAGTGGAACCGCAGCACCATCGACCGCCAATGGTCCGGGTGCACAGTCAACCACAGATGCCGGATGATGCCGGGCCCTTCCAGATCCGCGAGTGTCGCCGTGGCGCCTGCGGCGATGTCGATGCTCGGCGACACCTTCCACCCCCGACCGAGCTCGCGGGCCGCCTCCGCGCCGGTGCCTTCCGTCGCGGCGCCGCCGGCACCCTTCCCGCCGGAGAAGTTCTCGGCGCTGACCGAGCGGGACCTGCCTGAGCTCAGCTGGGACATGCCGGTCTGCCCATACGCTCCGAACATCTGACCCTCCCCGTCTAGCCGGAGAACCGGCTGAGCGCCTGACCGCCGTGCTGCATGTCGAAGTACGCGAAGTGGGCGACGGCGTCACGCCGGTACCCGTCCTGACAGGCGATGCCGACCATCGTGCCGGTGAAGCCCCGGGTCGTTTCGTCCGACATCATCGTGGCGTCGAGGGTCGGTCCGATCGGCGCAAGCGGCTCGTCGGGCTGCCCACAGAAGAACTGGAGCATGCCGGTGTCGATGCGGGCGTGAAGGACAACGTCGCCGTCCGGCAGGGCGGCGCGGTCGAGGAGCAGTTCGCGCTTCTCGCCGTTCTCCACCAGGACGATACCGACCGCCATGGAACCGAGACTTTCACTGCGGTAGACCCGGAGGAACGCGAAGGATCTGTTGTCGTAGAACATGACCAGCCCGGCGGATTGGGCGTAATGGGTGGGGGCGAAGTCGACCCGCGTCTCCACGGTCGCCTGGAAGTCCTGGAGCTGTGTGGCGACGAGGGAGACGTCGAAGAGCGAGGTCAACGCTTCGCGGCCGCGCAGCGTCAGGGATCCCGGTCGGGTGTCGAACCGCGCCCAGTCGGTCGCCAGCGGGGTCCGCAGGGTGGAGAAGCGCTTGTCGATGGTGGGTCCGTCGAAGTCGTCGTGGACTCTCTCGGGCGATGCCTGTGCGGTGGTGTCGTCGGCTCCCAACGGGCCAGGCGTCGACAGTCGTGCCAGCGGATCGCCGGTGGTGAGGCGCAGCCAGCCGTCCGGTGTCCATTCGACCTTTTGAAGCGCGGTCTCGCGGCCGAGCACCGAACGCCGGTCTGGCGGCAGGGGGCGGGCGCACAGATGCGCCACGTACCACTCGCCATCCGGTGTGTCCACCAGCGACGCGTGACCGGCCTTCTGCAGTTCGGCGTACGGGTTGAACAGGTGCGGCCGCAGGTAGTCCCGCTCGTTGCGGCCGAAGTACGGCGCGGGGTTGCTGGTCAGGAAGGGGTTGTTGGGCGCCGGCTGGTACGGGCCGGCGATGTCGGCCGAGCGGGCGAGCGTCGCACTGTGGCCGAACCCGGTACCCCCTTCGGCGGTCATCAGATAGTAGAAGCCGTTGTGTTTGTACAGATGTGGCCCCTCAAGGCAGCCCCGGTTTGTCGCGCCCCGGTAGATGCGGGTCGACGGGCCGATCAGCGACCTGGAGTCGGCATCGTACTCGTCGAGCAGGATCGCGCCCGGGTGCTCGTAGCCGTCCCGGGGATCCCATTCCAGCGCGAGAAACCAGTGCCGGCCGTCGTCATCATGGAAGAAGCACGGGTCGAAGCCGACACTGTTGAGGTAGGTCGGCCGAGTCCACGGACCCGTGACGGCCGGGGCGGTGACGACGTAGTTGTCGACGTCGAAGAGTTCGGCGTTGGTGCTGTGTACCACCCCGTACGCCAGATAGAACAGTTGCGCGCGCGGGTCGAACGTCAGGCACGGCGCCCAGACGCCCTCGTTCGGTGCGACGCCGCGCAGCTCGTGCGCGTGTTCGGTCAACGCGTGCCCGACCAGGGTCCACGTCGCCAAATTGGTCGAATGGAACAGGCGGATGCCCGGTTGCCAGACCAAGGTCGAGGTTGCGATGTAGTAGTCCGCACCGACACGCATGATCGCGGGGTCGGGGTTGAAGCCGGGCAGGATGGGATTGCGGATCATGGGCGCGCTACTCCTCGTGCCGTGAGCGTGGACGGCGCGGACCCCGGAGGCGTCAGCGGTAGGACGGCGGGTCGCCTCCAGGCGACCCGCCGCCGATGCGCGACGTCCCTTTACCGCGCCAGCGATGTAGCTCCAGAGCGCCTCCGCGACAGTGCGTCGACGGTGGCGGCGAGGACCAGGACTCCGCCCTGGACGAGCAGGGTGACGCCCGCGGAAAGGCCGAGGAGGCCGAGCCCGTTCGTGATCATCGAGATGAGCAGCGCCCCGATCGCGGCCTGCGACAGCCGGCCGCGGCCGCCGAAGAGGCTGACGCCGCCAACGACTGCGGCAGCGACTCCAGGCAGCACGATGTCGCGTCCGGCCGACGACTCGACGGTGCCCGTCTGGCTCGCCGCGAACAGACCGGCGACGATGGCGAGGCTGGAGCAGAGGATGAAGGCGGTGATTCGCAACCGAGCGACGTTGATGCCGGCGCGCCGGGTGCCCTCCGGGTTACCGCCGACCGCGTAGAGGTGCAAACCGAACTTGGTGCGGTCGAGCATGACCGTGCCGAGCCAGAGGATGACGAGCGCAATGGGCACGACGATCGGGACACCCTTGATCGGGAGCAGTGGGTTCGTCGACCGGTTCAGGCTGAGCAGGAAGAGGACCAACCCGCCGCCGACGGCCCATGCGGCGACGCGGGCCCACAGCAGGCTCATCGGCCGGACCGGCATGCCGTTGGCGAGTCGCCGCGAGCGGTCGTAGAGCCCGGTGAGCAGCGAGACACCGACGATGACGGCGAGCATGACCCAGCCGGCCCAGACCGGCATTGACTTGTTCATGATGTCCCTGATCGCGGGCGTTTCGATGCGGTAGGCGCCGGCGTTGCCGAGCAGGACGAGAATCAGCCCCTGTAGACCCAGGAACAGGCCCAGGGTGACGACGAACGACGGGATGCCGACCTTCGCGACGAAGAAGCCGATGAACGTGCCGATCGCCATGCCCACGGCAAACGCGGCGATCAGCGCCGGGACCCAGGGCCAGTGGGTGACGTTCGTGAGCAGGATGAAGACCGCCATGCCGAGGCCACCGGTGACGCCGGCCGAGAGATCGATCTCGGCGAGGATGATCACGAAGGTCAGCGCCATTGCGAGCATCATCAGCGCCGCGGTCTGGGTCATCAGGTTCGCGATGTTGGTCTTCGTCAGGAAGAACGGCGTCGCGATGTAGAACACGATGGTGATGAGGATCAACCCGGCGATCGCGGGCAGCATGCCCATCTCGCCGCCGCGGATCCGCTGGCGGTAGCCGTCGAACTGTTCGCGGACCGTTCCCTCGTACCCCGTCGCGATCGTGGGGGGAGCCGCGCCTATCGTCTGGGCGGCCGTGTTCGTCGACGGGTTCGTCGACTTTTCATATGACGTGCTCACAAGACCGCCTCCTCGGGGACCTTGTGGTCGGCCTTGATGCCGGTGATGTACGCGATGACGTCGTTGTAGCTGGCCTCCTTCGCCTTCAACTGCGCGACCATGTTGCCGAGGTACAGCACGTTGATGTAGTCACACACCTTGAACACGTCGGCGAGGTTGTGGCTGATGATGACGACGGCGACCCCGGAGTCGGCCAGGCGCCGCACGAGTTGCAGTACCTGTTCGGTCTGCGCGACGCCGAGCGCCGCCGTGGGCTCGTCGAGGATGACGACCTTCGCCTTCTGCAGCACCGCCCGCGCGATCGCCACGGTCTGGCGCTGACCGCCGGACAGGGAGGCGACCTTCTGACGCACCGACTTCATCGTGCGAACCGAGAGGCCCTGCAGCGTCGCGGTGGCGTGCTTCTCCATCTCGGACTGGTCGAGCATGCCCTGGTGGGTTTCCTCGCGCCCCAGGAACATGTTCTGGACGATGTCGAGGTTCTCGCAGAGCGCGAGGTCCTGGTAGACGACCTCGATGCCGTGCCGGGACGCGTCCTTGGGATTCGCGAGGGTGATGGGGTCCCCCTGGAAGAAGATCTCGCCGGAGTCGTAGGGCTGCGCACCGGACAGTCCCTTGATGAGCGTCGACTTCCCGGCTCCGTTGTCGCCGACGAGCGCGGACGCCATCCCGGGGTAGACCCGCATGTCGACGTCCTTGAGCACGTCGACCGCGCCGAAGCTCTTGCGGATGTTCTTCAGCTCGATGATCGGTTCCACGTCTACTCCTTGCCTGCTGTCACCTGGTCGGCACCCCGTGGGCGAGACGCGTCGGTCGGGCGCGACTGGACGAGGGCGGTGGCCGTGCGCCGGCTCGCGCGCAAGGCCACCGCGATCGACTCCGGCGAAGCCACCCACTACCTACTTGATGTTGTACTTTTGGCAGGCCGCAGCGACTTCTCCCATGCACACCTCCGACACCTTGGCGTTGCCGTCGTCGAAGACCTTCTGCATGTTCTGGGGCGTGACAACGATCGGGGTCTGCGGGATGAATGGCGTGCCGTCGGCCGCCTTCTGGTCGACGGTCGGCTTCTGGCCCTTGATCAGCTTCATGGCCAGGTCCACAGTGGCTTGCGCCTCAAGCTGGAACGGCTTGTAGACCGTTGCGACCTGCTTGCCGAGGAGGATGTTCTGCAGACCAGGCGGACTCGCATCCTGGCCGCTGACCGGAACCTTCTTGCCGTTCTTGTCCAGCACCGAGATCACACTCGCCGCGCTGAAGTCGTTCGCCACCCAGACCGCGTCGATGTTGCCCTGCTGTGCGGTGTACGCCTGCTCGAAGAAGGTGCCCGCCTTGGCCGTGTCCCACGTGCCCGGCGTCTCGAACGCCGGCTTGATACCCGCCGCCGCCATGACCTTGTCAGCCCCGTCGTGGAACTGCTTTGCGTTGCCGTCGGTCGGATCGCCACCGACGTAGACGACCTTCGCCGTAGCCGGGTTCTTGCCCGCGGCCTTGAGGCCGTCGACGATCATCTGACCCTCAAGCTCGCCGACGCGGAAGTTGTCGAAGGAGACGTAGTAGTCGGCGCCCGCGATCGGGCGGTCGTAGGCGATCACCGGGATGCCCGTCGACTTCGCCTTCTCTGCCACCTGGACGCCCGCCTTGTTCAGGTCGACGAGCAGCAGTACCGCGCAGCCCTTGGTGAGCTGCTGCTGGGCGAGGGTTGCGTACTTGCCGGTGTCGTTCTGCGCGTTCTGGATGTCGGTCTGCACGTTTTGGGCGGAGAACGCCTTCTGGAGAGCCGGACGGTCTCCGTTCTCCCACCGGCTCGAGGACGCCGCGTCGGGCAGCATCACACACGCCCGCTTGGCCGCCTGCCCGCCCTTCTGCCCGCCGGAGGTGCTTGAGCCGCCGCGATTGCATCCGGCTAGCGATGCCGTGACAAGGCCCGCCGCCATGATGGCGGCAACGGTGGCCCTCTTCGTCACAAATGTCATGTCCACATCCTTGTGTAGAGGGCGAATGATGGACCTTACTGGCTCGAAAACCTTTCGGAAACAGTTTTTGGTGCCGTGGATTTTCCCATGTGGGCAAGGTCACTGTCAACGAATGAATCTGGTCCATTGGTTGCAAACCAGTATCGGTATCGCGCGGACCATTTCCGAAACATTTGCGACGCGTGCTACGGTTACGGCTCGGGAATACGAGCCGAACTGGCGTCTTGACCGTACCGTCAGGCCACTGGCAAGTCGAGCGGACGGTGCGGCTCGGCGGGAGGGTGGGCAGGTGAGCCCGCGGGCAAAGCGGATGACGCTTCAGCAGGTGGCTGAGCGTGCGGGCGTGTCCACCCCGACCATCTCCAAGGTCCTCAACGGTCGCCCTGACGTTGCCCCAGCCACCCGGGAGCGCGTTCTCCGCGTTCTCCGTGAGCATGAGTACGTACCCCGCGGGGCCAGCACGCTTCCCATGGCTCACAAGCACATCGAGCTGGTGTTCGACGCGCTGAACAATCCCAACAATCTGGAGATGATGAAGGGCGTCATCCAGGCGGCAACCGAGCAGGGTTGCCATGTTGCGGTCAGCACGGTCGGGGAGAAGGTCAGCGCCCATCAATGGGTCAACGAACTGAAGCGCGTCGGCCGGGCGGGGATCATCATGGTGACTTCCCGGCTGTCCGCCGAGCAGCACAAGCGGCTCGACGAGGCGGCGCTGCCGTTGGTCCTGATCGACCCGATCAATCCGGTCGACCAACCCCTGCCCAGTGTCGGTGCGAGCAACTGGCAAGGCGGCCTAACGGCGGTGCAGCATCTGTTGGAGCTCGGTCACCGACGCATTGCCATGCTTCGCGGTCACGAGTGCCTTGTAGATGACGCCCGCTACCACGGCTACCTGGCGGCTCTCTCAGGTTATGGCGTAGACGTGGACCGTGACCTGGTCGCGCGCGCGCACTTCCGTTTCGAGCCCGCCGTTCGGGCTGCGGACAAGATCTTGCGGCTGCCGGATCCGCCCACGGCGGTGTTCACAGCCAACGATCTCGAAGCGTTGGGCGTGATCGAGGCCGCTCGGCAAAACGGACTCAGCGTCCCCCACGACATTAGCGTCGTGGGCTTCGACGACAGCCTGTACGCCCGCGCCTCGTCACCGCGGTTAACCACGTTGCGCCAGCCGTTTGTGCAGATGGGTGAGGTCGCCTATCGCATGCTCAGCGACCTGATACAGGGTCGAGAGATGGCGTCGGCTCGCGTCGAGCTCGCCGCCACGTTGGTTGTTCGCGAGTCCACCGCGCCCGCCGACCGGACTCGTGCCTAACGGCGGATTCACCGGGTCGGCACGGTCCCGGGCCCCAGTTCCGCGTAGCTCCAGCCGCTGCCCGATCCGTCAAGTCGGCCGTCCTCAGTGACGGTGAAGGTCGCCGCGGTCGTACCGTTGAGATCGGGCACGTGTACCACCCTCCCGGGGACCGGCTGGTTCGTCAGCAGGGTGAGCCCGTCGAAGTAGTCATAGTCGGGGCGGTCGTCGCGGGCGCCCACGGGCAGCACAGCCCCCGGCCGGACCAGCAGCGGCAGCGTGTCGAACCCGTGCATCTCGCGGCGCCAGGCCGGGCCCTCCACCGGCTCGCCGGTCAGGAGGGAGACCCAGCGGCCGGACGGCACGTAGTAGTCGACCACGTCGTCCGCGGACAGCACCGGGGCGACCAGCAGGTCCGGGCCGAACATGTACTGCCGGTCGAGGTAGGCGCATGCGGGGTCTTCGGGGAACTCCAGCAGCATCGCCCGCATCACCGGAGTGCCCATCAGGTGCGCCGTAACGGCCGCTTGGTACAAGTAGGGCATCAGCCGGTGCTTCAGCCGGACGAAGCGGCGCGCCACGTCGACGGACTCGTCGTCAACCAGCCACGGGACCCGGTACGACGTGCTGCCGTGCAGGCGGCTGTGGCTGGACAGCAGCCCGAACGCCAGCCACCTCTTGAACACGGCAGGGTCGGGCGTGCCCTCGAAACCGCCGATGTCATGGCTCCAGAAGCCGAAGCCGGACAGCCCGAGGGAGAGCCCGCCGCGGAGGCTCTCCGCCATCGACTCGAAGGTCGAAGTGTTGTCGCCGCCCCAGTGCACCGGGAACTGTTGGCCGCCAACCGTCGCCGAACGCGCGAACACGATCGCGCCGGGTTCGCCGTTGCGCTTCCGAAGCACGTCGAAGACGGTCTTGTTGTAAAGGTAGGTGTAGTAGTTGTGCATCCCCCGCGGATCGGACCCGTCGTGCCAGACGACGTCGGTCGGAATGCGCTCGCCGAAGTCCGTCTTGAAGCACTCGACGCCCATGTCGAGTAGGCCGTCGAGCTTGCCGGCAAACCATTGCCGCGCGTCGGGATTGGTGAAGTCCACCAGTCCCATCCCCGCCTGCCACAGGTCCCACTGCCACACGCTGCCGTCGGCGCGCCTGACGAGGTAGCCCTTCTCGCGCCCCTCCTCGAAGAGCACCGAACGCTGGGCGACGTATGGGTTGATCCACACGCTGATCTTGAGTCCACGGTCCCGGAGACGGCGCAGCATCCGCTCCGGATCCGGAAAGACGCGGGCGTCCCAGACCAGGTCGGTCCAGTTGAACTCGCGCATCCAGTAGCAGTCGAAATGGAAAACGCTGAGCGGGATGTCCCGCTCAGCCATCCCGCCGATGAACCCGTTGACCGTGTCCTCGTCGTAGTCGGTGGTGAACGAGGTGCTCAGCCACAGCCCGAACGACCAAGCCGGCGGCAGCGCGGGACGTCCGGTCAGCGCGGTGTAGCGCTCGAGGACAGCGGCCGGCGTGGGCCCGTCGACGACGTAGAAACGCAGCGTCTGCCCCTCGACACTGAACTGGGTGGCGCTGGTGTTCTCGCTGGCAACCTCGAACGAGATCTTGCCGGGGTCGGCGACCAGCACGCCGTAGCCGCGGCTGGACAGGTAGAACGGGATGCTCTTGTATGCCTGCTCGCTGGCCGTGCCGGGGTCGGCGTTCCACGTGTCGACCACCTGGCCGTTCTTCACGAACGCGGTGAACCGCTCGCCCAAGCCGTACACCGTCTCTCCCACGCCCAGGGAAAGCTGGCCGAACATGTGATGCTGCCCCGCGGCGGTGTCCACGAAGCCCAGTGCCTTGACGCCGTTGGTCGTCAGCACCCTGCCGTCGTGCAGGAACTCCAGGTGCCACGGCGCACCACGGCGGACCCGCGCCGTCAGCAGCCCGCTGCGAATCTCCGCGGCGTCGTCCCCGATCTCCGTCTCCGGCCGGTGCGCGCTGTCGGCGGTCAGTACGAAATGGGGCCCACGGTCGACGCCGCCGGCGTGGTGGGTGACCTCGACGCCGATGACGCCGGGCAGCGGCGCGGTCAGCCGAACCGTCAGCAGCGCGATGTTGAGGATCGAGTCGCGGTGCTCGATCCGGCGCACCGGGGCGTACACGGTCAAGCCCTCGGGAGTGGCGTCCATGTCGTACGCCTCTGCGGCGTATTGCGGATACATGCCCGGCCGGACCAACCACATGCCGTCCGTAATCTTCATTTACGCGCCTCTCTAGGGACCGCGGCACTCTCGCCGCTTCACCGTACCGGCGCCCCAACGAAGCCGATCGGATCCCCCACCTGTTGACCCGTCGCCGAATCACAGGTATGTTGCCGTTCACAACAATTGCGCCCCCGGTCCCGTCGCCACCGCATGAAAGGATCGCAACCATTCGCACAGCGTCGATCCGGTCCCTCGGTCGCATGGTGATCGCCGCCATCATCGACATTTGCCTGTGGCAAGCCGGGTTCAGTAGGCGCGTCTAGCGCCGGGCGTGTCTGCGACCATGCCCGCCTCGAACGCCGCCACGATGGACGAGGTACGCCGGCACAACCTGGGACGGCTGCTGCGGCTGCTGCATGTACACGGTGCAATGTCGCGGGCCACGCTGACCTTGCTGACCGGGCTCAACCGCAGCACGGTGGGGGCGTTGACGACCGACCTGGTCAACGCCGGGCTGCTCCGCGAGTCCGAGCCGGTCGGCGGCCGAGGCGGCGCCGGCCGGCCGTCGATCGTGGTCGAGCCTGACCCGCGCCAGGCGTTCGCCGTGGCGATCGACCTCGGAGTCAAACACCTGACTGTGGCCAGGGTCGGGCTCGGCGGCACGGTCCTGGATCGGCGACAGATCCGCCAGCCCGCCACCCACCACGACCTCCACCGGACCCTCCCGATCATTGAAGAGTTGTCGACACAGATGCTCTCCGCCGCGCCGCCGGGCGCCGTCTGCGTCGGCGTGGGCGTTGGCGTCTGCGGGATGGTCGGGCGGGAGGACGGATCGGTCCGGTGCGGCGTGAACGTCGGCTGGCACGACGTGCCGCTCGGCCGGCTGCTGGCCGATCGGCTGGGCGGCCTGCAGGTGACCGTCGGCAACGACGGGGACCTCGGCGCCCTGGGCGAGCACATGCGCGGGGCCGCCGCCGGGCTGTCCGACATCATTTACGTGTCCGGTGAGATCGGGGTCGGCGGGGGCATCATCGCGGGCGGCCACCCGCTGCACGGCGTCGGCGGCTACGGCGGCGAGATCGGCCACATGTGCGTCAACCCGCGCGGGCGGCTGTGCCGGTGCGGGCGTCGCGGCTGCTGGGAGACCGAGATCGGCGCCGAGGCGGTGCTCGAGTCGGTGGGCGCGGCGCCCGATACCGACCTCGAGACCGTGATCGCCGCGCACGCCGCGGGCGACCGCCGCACGGCGGCCGGTCTGCGCCGGGTAGGGCACTGGATTGGCGTCGGCGTGGTCAACCTCGTCCACATCTTCAATCCAGAGATCATCGTCTTCGGAGGTGAGACCCGCGTGGTATTCAGCGCAACCAAGCCGATCGTCCATCAAGCGTTGGCGACGGCGCTCGCCGGCCCACGCGAGCAGATCCGCCTCGCGGCGGCCGCACTCGGGGCCGACTCCGCGCTCATCGGCGCCGCGGAGACCGCCTTCGCCCCTTTGCTGGACAACCCGTTGGCCGTCGTGACCACGTAGAGAGGTGGTTCAAATGCCCGACCCACCCGACCCCGCAGGACAAGTTCAAATTCGGTCTATGGACCGTGGGTTGGCAGGGGGTCGATGTTCGGCACCGCCGTCCGCCCGCCGCTGGAACCGGCCGCCGCCGTGCACAAGCTCGCCGAGCGAGGTGCCTACGGGATCACCTTCCACGACAACGACGTCTTCCCGTTCGGCAGCACCGCCGCGGAATGCGACAGCCACCTCAAGCCGTTCCGCCAGGCGCTGGACGAGACCGGCCTCGCAGTCCCGATGGTGACCACGGACCTGTTCTCCCATCCAGTCTTTCGCGACGGCGGGTTCACCAACAACGACCGCGAGGCGCGGCGCTTGGCGATCCGCAAGGCCGCCGACGCCATGGACATCGCCACGTCGCTCGGCCGAGACGTTCGTCGCGTGGGGGCGTCCGGGAGGGGGCCGAGTCGGGTGCCGCGAAGGACATGCGGGATGCGCTGGACCGTACAAGGAGGCGTTCAACGTCCTCGGGCAGTACATCCTCGACCGCGGCTACGGTTCCGCGTCGCGATAGAGCCAAAGCCGAACGAGCCGCGCAGGGACATCCTGCTGCCGACGATCGGCCACGCGCTGGCGTTCATCAACGAGCTGGCGCACCCGGAGCTGGTCGGATTCAGCTCCTGCCGGCGCCCACCCCGCGGACCCGGCACCCGCACGCACGCCTTCAAGTCAGCCTTGCCAATGTCCAACCCGGCGCACCGCTCGAACACCTGTCCATCTCAGCCCCTTCCACGACCGCGCCGAAGCGGCCATCCGGGTAAGCGCTGAAGGCAAGAATCTGAGTCACGTGCTCGCGGCAACGGTCCAGGATTCCTGTGACAGCGCTCCCAGCGCCCTACTCATCAACGGGCTCCACCGCACCAGTCCGCCACGACGTCAACCGGACAGCGAGCGCCACATTTTCACCCGCCCAGGACGGCCCAACAGGGCCATGACCTGCTCATCACCGAGTACGAACGCGCCGCATAGACGCCCAGCTCACCGGCTGCAGCAGAGTCTTGGAACCCCCCGGCCTCGGACTCCGACCTCAACGTAGCGGCAGAGCAGTACAGCCGAACGCGCTGGTCCGCGGTCCTCCAGCACCTGGTAGCGGGCCGGTCGGCGGGCTCGGTCACCGCGTCGACGTGGTCGACGCGATGTCAGCCGGCGCGCGGCGAGGTCGCGACCGCGCACGGCCCGTTCGGTCGCTGAATTGCACCCTTTACGCCTTGAATCGTCCCGGAGCGTCCTGATGTCGGCGGGCGGCGTCGCCGTTCCATGCCACGCACAGGTCGGCCGCGCGGGCCGCGGCGGCTGCCGCCGCGAAGCCGGACCGGTCGTCCGCCTGTACCTGGCAGCCCTGCTCGTGGATGACCTCGACGCCCGGCAGTTCGGCGCGCAGGGCGTCGACGGCGGTCTGTACCTCGACGTAGCAGCCCAGGAACGTACGGGGGTCGGCGGCACACGGCCCGACGACGGCCACCCGGCGCAGCGCCGGGCGCCCCTGCCCGAGCAGGGGCAGCGCCGAGCCGGCGTCGAGGAGGATCACGGACCGCTCGGCCAGCTCCCGGGCCAGGGCGCGGTTCGCCGGCGAGTCGAGGTCGGCGGCGGCGGCCACCGAGCTCTCCGGCGTCCAGTCCGGGTCGAGCAGCCCGAGCCGGGCCTTCTGGAGGAGGAGCCGGCGGGCGGCTCGGTCGACCAGGCTCTCGGGTACCGCCCCGCGCTGTACCCGCTCCGCGAGCCCGTCGAAGCCGAGCGTGTCCGGGAGCTCGACGTCGACGCCGGCGGCGAGCGCCTGGGCGCCGGCGTCCGCCACGCGATGCGTCATCACGAGGAACGCCACGGCCCAGTAGTCCGACACCACGGTGCCCGCGAACCCCCACTCCCCGCGCAGCAGGTCGGTGAGCAGCCAGGGGTCCGCCGCCGCGGGGACGCCGTCGAGGTCGGAGTAGGAGTTCATCACCGAGCCGGCCCCGGCGACCGCTACGGCCGTCTCGAACGGCGGAAGCATGACGTCCATCAGTTCGCGCCGGCCCATCGACACCGGCGCGTGGTCGCGCGCCGCGCGCGAGGCGGAGTAACCGGCGAAGTGCTTGAGGGTGGCGATGACGCCGACGCTCTGCAGGCCCCGGACGTAGGCGGCGCCGAGCATCGCGACGAGGTACGGGTCTTCGCCCATGGTCGCCTCGACCCGGCCCCAGCGGGTAGTCGCGCACGACGGCCAGTACGGGCGAGAGACCCTGGTGCACGCCGACCGCGGCCATGTCCCGCCCGATCGCGGCGGCCATCCGCTCGACGAGGTCGGCGTCGAACGTCGCCGCCCATGCGATCGGCGCCGGGTACACCGTCGCGCCGAACATCGCGAGTCCGGTGAGGCACACCTCGTGGACGAGAGTCGGGATGCCCAGGCGTGAGGCGCCGAGGACGACGCGCTGTTGACGGACCAGTTCCGCCGCGCCCTCCGCGGCGGTCAGCGGCGCGCTGCCGTAGACCCGGGTGAGGTGACCGAGCCCGTGCCGGCTCGCCTCCTCCAGTGGCGGCGCGCCCGAGGCCGCGAAGACGTCCTGCATCGGCGCGACGTTGACGGGGGCGTCGTCGGCGCCGGCCTCCTGCATGTCGTTGCCGACCCAGCGACTGCCGAGCTGGGCCACCTTCTCCTCGAGCGTCATCTGCGCGAGGAGAAGGTCGACCCGGGTGACGTCGGGAAACGTGTCCTGCCACGGCGGCGTTACCCGATCGGTGGTGGGGGTCGGGTTGGGTGTCGTCACAGCGCCTCCCGTCCTAGCAGATAACTGAGAGTTTCCGAAACTTTCGGGACCTTCTCAATCCAGTAGCCGGTCTTCTGTCGGGCCGTTGCCATTTTTCGAGTCTTCGACCAATGTACGTTAATCGCTGTTTACTTAGTCGGAAACGATTCGAGGCCCTTGACACGCCTAGTCGGCAATCATACGTTGGATCGAAAATGATTCGAAAAATTTGCGGGTCGATCTGACACGGGAAGGTGCGGGCGAACACCCCGCGCGCTGGCCCGGCGACGACCACCACCGGCTCAGACAACCGGCGCGCCGCGGGAGCATGCGGCTCCGGGTACGGAGGTCAACGTGGAAACGCAGGTCGATATCGCGCTGGAACTTCCTCAACCTCGCCGTGGGCGCCACAGCCGCTGCCGCGCTGGCCGCGTGCGGGCAGCTCCGGTCCGAAGGACCGTTCCTGCTCAGCTCGGCAGCCATCGCCATCACCTACAAGGCGCTGCCAGCTCCTTAGTGGACTGACTGCGGGCTTCAGCAAGTGAACGGGAGACTTCCATGGACCTGACCCCGACCCGAGACGACAAGTTCTCCTTCGGCCTGTGGACGGTCGGTTGGCCGGCCCGGGACCCGTTCGGTGATCCCACCCGCCCGCCGCTGGATCCCGTGGAGACGGTGCACCGGCTGGCCGAACTCGGCGCCTACGGTGTGACATTCCACGACGACGACCTGGTGCCGTTCGGCAGCGATGACAGCACGCGCGAGAAGACGATCACGCGGTTCAAGCAGGCCCTCGAAGAGACCGGCCTGATCGTGCCGATGGCCACGACCAACACGTTCACGCACCCGGTGTTCAAGGACGGCGCGTTCACCAGCAACGACCGGTCCGTGCGCCGCTATGCCATCCGCAAAATCATCCGCAACATCGACCTCGCCGCCGAACTGGGTGCGAAGACGTACGTCTTCTGGGGCGGCCGGGAGGGCTCCGAAACCGACGCCGCCAAGGACATCCGCGCCGCCCTCGAACGCTACCGTGAGGGTCTAGACCTGGTCGCGCAGTACGTCGTCGACCGAGGTTACGGGATGCGTTTCGCGATCGAGCCGAAACCCAACGAGCCGCGCGGTGACATCCTGCTGCCGACGTTGGGTCACGCGCTCGCGTTCATCTCCACGCTCGAGCATGCCGAGATGGTGGGTGTCAACCCGGAGACCGGCCACGAGCAGATGTCGAACCTGAACTACACGCACGCCATCGCGCAGGCGCTGTGGCAGGACAAGCTGTTCCACATCGACCTCAACGGGCAGAACGGACCGAAGTTCGACCAGGACCTCATCTTCGGGCACGGCAACCTGCTCAACGCCTTCTCCACAGTGGACCTGCTCGAACACGGCGCCCCCGGCGGGGGCCCGACCTACGACGGGCCACGCCACTTCGACTACAAGCCCCTGCGCACCGAGAACATCGACGGGGTGTGGGCGTCTGCGGCCGCCAACATGCGCACCTACCTGATCCTCAAGCAGCGGTCGGCGGAGTTCCGGACCGACCCGGAGGTCCAGGCGGCGCTCGAGGCGGCGCGGGTCGCCGAACTGTGGCAGCCGACCCTAGCCGAGGGCGAGACGTACCAGGACCTGCTCGCCGACCGGTCCGCGTTCGAGGACTACGACGTCAACGCGGCCGGCGCCCAGGGGTACGGGTTCGCCCGGCTCAACCAATTGGCCGTCGAGCACCTCCTCGGCGCGCGATGACGGAGGTCATTTCTTTCGACCAGGCGGTGCGTGCTGTCCGGTCGGGGACGGACCCCGACGAGGCCGCACGTTCGCTGCTGGCGCAGCTGGACGACGCGGAGAAGCTCGGCCTGCTCGACGGCGACGAGCCCTTCTGGCCGGGGATGCCCGACATGATGGGCAAGGGCTACAACGTCGAACCCATCGTGGCCGGAGCCGTCCCGCGGCTCGGGATACCCGGCATCCGCTTCAGCGACGGCCCGCGCGGCGCGGTCATCGGCCGGTCGACCGCGTTCCCCGTACCCATGGCGCGAGGCGCGATCTGGGACCCGGACCTGGCGGAAAACGTCGGGGAGGCCATCGGAGCTGGTCATCGAGCAGCAGATGCGGCTGCGAGCCCGCTACCCGCATACCCCCGTGGGCGCGCTGAAGCTGCTGCCCTCTCCGCAGTACAACCCCGACGGGTGGCGCGGCATCAGCGTGGGCAACCTGGACGCTCAGCACCGCCGATGGGTCAACAGCCTGCCCACGCTGCGCCGGGCCGACAACGCCGCGTTCGACACGGCAGCCCTGGTCCCCCACTGCTACCGGCACACCTACGCCCAGCGCCACGCCGACGCCGGCGTTCCGGTGGACGCGCTGCAGAATTTGATGGACCACACGTCCCTTGACGCGACGAAGCCGTACTACCGGGTCGGGGAGAAACGGCGCCGCGAGGCCGTCGACCGGCTGGCCGCGCTGCAGTTCGACCGGCACGGCAACCGGGTCTGGTGGCAGGCCAAGACGCTGCTGGACTCCGAACACGCCCGCCGGGCCGTCGGGGAGGTCGTCGTCCCGTTCGGAGTACTGCACCGAGCCGTCCAACGTCAAGGCCGGCGGGCACGCCTGCCCCTACCGGTTCCGCTGTGTCGGGTGCGACCACTTCCGCACCAACGCGTCCTACCTGCCCGACCTGCAGGCCCACCTCGATGACCTGCTGCGCAAACCGGGAACGGCTGCGCGCCGCCACCGACGTCGACGAGGTCCCCGGACTGGGCCCGAAACGCACCGCGAAGATCACCGCGGCGTGGCAGGAGCAGAAGAAGGCCATCAAGGAGGTGATGGTCTTCCTGCAGGGCGTCGGGGTGTCGACCTCCCTTGCAGTGAAGATCTTCAAGAAATACGGCGACGCCTCGATCTCGGTGGTGCGCAACGAGCCGTACCGGCTCGCAGCCGACGTGTGGGGGATCGGGTTCAAGACCGCCGACACCATTGCCCAGGCCGTCGGGATCCTGCACGACAGCCCCGAGCGGGTCAAGGCCGGCCTGCAGTACACCTCGTCCGAGGCCACCGACGACGGGCACTGCTACCTCCCGCAACCGCAACTGATCGCCGACGCCGTCAAGATCCTCGGTGTGCCCACCGACCTGGTCAGCACCTGCCTGGCCGACCTCGTCGTCGAGGAAGGCGTGGTCCGCGAAACGCTGCCCGGCCCGGACGGGCCGGTCGAGGCCGTGTACCTGGTGCCGTTGCACCGCGCCGAAAACGCGCTGGCCGGCAGCCTGCTGCGGCGGCTCAACGAGCGGCCGACCGGATGCCGCACTTCGCCGACGTCGACTGGGACAAGGCCCTCGCCTGGCTAGACACCCACACCGGCACCGACCTCGCACACGAGCAGGAACAAGCCGTCCGGCTGCCGCTGACCTCCAAGGTCGCGGTGCTCACCGGCGGCCCGGGCTGCGGCAAGAGCTTCACCGTACGCTCCATCGTCACCCG
>WNFX01001606.1_pt1 | contig 51482 bp, 50 predicted proteins | sample 5400111 | NCBI WGS metagenome assembly WNFX01 (sample SAMN13153363, study PRJNA577476) | soil metagenome | isolation source: 40 cm soil or saprolite under grassland replicate 1 | place: USA:California | collected 2016-06-15
ATCAGCAATTTCCTCCTCCAAAAAGAAAAAGCAGTCCGACTGCTGGTGTTCCTCAGTAGATCACGCACGAGTCAGACATTCAAAGCAAGCGGGCGGATTCACCAAAAGTGACGGTGAACCGATTTTACCATGAGGCAATGCGCCCCCCAAGTACTATTTAATTGACGTTTAACACGAGGGAATGGGCGATATCGGGAAGAATTGCGCAAGGGGCTTGTGGCCATTCGCCGGTATCTTACGGCGTATCAACTCGAAGCTTCACGCACACTGCTGCGTCTCGATGGGCAATATGGCAATGGGGCGGTGCTCTCCGATGTGGCTGGGTTCGCGTTTGTGACGCGCGGCAAAGACTATGACCTGCTCAATCATCCGCAGATTCAGGCGCGGTTGCACATGCCCCCCGATCAGTCCCAGCAGCGTCCCGAAAGTCAGATGGCGCGCAGCCTCTATGATTGTCCACAGATCCCGGTGGGACCCGAGGGCAACCCCTGTCGCGTGATCGTGGCCACGCATCCCGCCGGGAAGAAGAAGAGTCCGGTAGGCGTCACCCGTGCGGGCATCGTCTACGAACTGTTCTTCACGAACCTGCCGCAACACGCCTTCACGGCCTGTGATGTGGTTGAGTTGTACCTGCATCGCGGCGCCTTCGAGCCTACACTCTCAGACGAAGACAGAGAGCAGGACCCCGACAGGTGGTGCAGCCACTCGGCCTGGGGACAGGAATGCTGGCAAACGGTGTCTCAATGGCTCTGGAACCTCAGATTGGAATTGGGGCATCAGCTCTCCCCAACGCCCCTGCGCATCACCGAGTTTGCTCCTGCCATCCCGGAGCAGAACGCACAGGCTGCCACGCGTCCGACCTCATCTGCTCCTGCCTCTGGATATGGCCCACCCGCTACGGCCACGTCCTGGAAAACGGGTCGCTTCACGGGACACAATTTCCCTCTCCAGCCCGATGGCACACTACGCTGTCCCGCAGGCAGCATGCTCACGCTCCAGGAGCGGCGGCAAGAGGCTGATGGAAGCCTGCGGCTGGTGTATGCCGGAAGCCTCCGCAGATGTCGTCCCTGTGAGCTACGTGAGCAGTGCCAATGGAATGGGAGCGCCACCAAAAAGCCGCGCCAGGTCAGCGTGCTCCTGCATCCGCTCAGCGTCGTGAGTGAGCCGTTTCTCTGGTATGACTGGAGTCGGAGAGTACATCGACACGCCTGTATCCACCTCCTCCGTTCTCAACGCATCGAGATGCACATGCACCCTCCTGGCTCAGATGTGGCCACTTCTCCCGTCACTCCTGCGCTCCTTTCCCGCGCGGAACGTGCCCATACGCGTCTGTCCTGGGACCAACGACTCGTTCGCAATGCCCGCGCCCCGAGCGAGGTCAAGCCGACCATCACCTTGTTCGGTGTGCCAGACGCGTTCGCGGCCCTCCTCGGCCTGCGGGCGTCCTAGAACTGCTGCCAGAGGCAAACGAAGCTGACCGGCCAGCCCAAATGCCTCGCGGCACGCGGGCGCCTGGCAATCCATTCCTCATCAATGAGGCGTTCGTACAGTTCGCGCAACTGCCACCCACAGCGGCTCGCGGCCTGGACATGCTCGCTGAACAGATGCACGTAGCCCTCAATCGCGACCAGCACGCCTGGGCGCTGCTCAAAGGTCGCTGGGAAGCCACTGAGCGGGAAAAAGGGATGATAGCCCAGCAGTACCAGGTAGCCCTGGGAGCGCACCAACCTGGCCACTTCCTGGTAGAGTGGCAACAGCTCCGGGAGGTGGTCATCGGCCAGTCCGACACTCACGAGATCGTAGCTGTGGGCCGAGAAAGGCGTCTGACGGAGATCGGCGAGCGAGAGGCTGCGGTAGACGCCTTTGGCGCGCGCCTGCTCGAGCATCGCCTCGGTCAGATCGACTCCATCGAGCAAGTGAACCCCGTGCTCTTTGAGCCACCCCCCGATGCGGCCTGTCCCACAGGCTAAGTCCGCGACGGCTTCGAGTTGCTCCCAGACCACTGTCTGGATGCGCTCGAGCAGCGAGTAGTCTATCAACCCCTGCGCCTTCACCTCATCGTAGGTGGCGGCATAGGCGGTGTAGCCTTCCTGAACAGAAAGGGTGGGGAGGTGCTGCTGATCAAACCCCGATGCTTTCATGGCTGGCTTGTCCTTTCGTGCTGGGCGTGCCTGCGCCTTGGCAGAGCACCATACTTCTCTTTACATCTATCACAGCAGCCGTGCTCTCAGCAAGCCATCATCATAGGCAAAGGGTACCTCGCTCGCTTGCTTTCGATGGGATGACCCCATGATGCGCTCTCTGGAGCCAGTTCGTAGAAAGGTGCTGCTCGTTGCGCAAGTCGTGGGTATTCGTGCTTGCTTTCGTCGATAGTGGTGACGGCAAAGGCCACGCGCTGCCTATCGGGAGAGATGCGTGGCTTCCCAAGGAACTTGAATTGGTATAAGTCCTCTATGGTCATACTGCGTTGATTCGATGACATCATTCCTTTCCTTTCTCTCAAGCAATCGTTTGATGTATGACACTGGTTCGTGGTAAGCGAATGGTTAGTCAACTTTTGATCCCTCCCGCGCGATGCGCAACGAGATGGTCGCATCAAGCAGAGAAGTGGCAAGGTTGGCGAGGTCCTGCCTGGATCTCCTTCTGCTTTGGGATGCTTTCGCTTATTTCTCCTTCTGGTTTTTAGCACGTCTGCCAGCCTCGAAGAAACCTGGATCGGATGGGAGAATTCGTTCGCCGCGCATGAACCCGATCAGGAAGGAGGGGGTAGGATGATGTGACTGCTCGATGGCTTTGATAACTGCCTCTCGGTCGTAATCCACGCGCCGCAACTGTATGTTGTAGCCATTCTCGTCGGCATCAAGAAGAACATAGGTAGCCTGAAAGCCCGACGTGACTGGATTGCTGATGCTGCCCAGATTGATAGCACGTATCCTCCCAATCTGTCGATCGAGCGGAACATGTGTATGCCCTACGATGACCAGATCTGCCTCGCAGCCAGCCAACCGTTTCTCCAGTTTGCCATCGCTATGCTTGTACTGGATACCAGGTCCGTCGTCTTTACCTGGAGAAGCATGGACGCCGAGCAAGCGTGTGCCATCAGGTAAGGTTAACCGAACTTCGAGAGGCAAGTTCGTGAGCCAGTCCAGCCAGCCCGCAGCGCTGAGGTAGCCCTTGGTCCAGGAGAAGCTTCTTGCCGCCTCGATGACCTGCGGTAGCAGAGCGGGATCTTCTCGTGCTTTCTCTGGTTGCACAGGGAGATCCCCCGTCACCACATAGCGATCAGTATTGCCACGGGTGAAACGGGCATGAGAGAGGGCTGTCACTTTCTCAAGCGGGGTAACCGGATCATAGCCAAGAGCGGCAAAATCACCTAGCACCCAGTACGCATCCACCGCACCCTGGCTCTGGATATCAGCCAGCACAGCATCGAGGGCGATTGGATTCCCGTGAATATCTGAGAGGATGGCCAGACGCATAAACAACTCCTTTGTTCTCTTCCGGGATGATAGTGGCTGATCATGCATTGTATCACGGCAGAAAGGTGCCTACAATCTCAACCTCGTTGCGCATCGCGTGGGTCCCTGGGGACCTTTGAGCATCTTTAAGCAAGCATACATCGAAAGAGAGGGATACTGGCTACAATCCTGCTGATTATGGAAAGAGGAGAAACCTCCTACTGTCCGGCGAGGAATCCCTCTGCTTCCATTTCGACTGGCACGCCCCAGGGAAGTCCTGCCACCCCGATGGCCAGACGCGTATGGCTGCCGCTTGCCCCTCCGAAGATCTCCGTGATCAAGTGCGAAGCCGCCAGGATCGCTAAGAGTGTGCGACCTTGCCCGTCATTGTTTTGCTTTCTCCATTCTGTTCTCTTTCTCGTCACGCTCCATCGGGCATCTGCATATGCAGTCACCTCCTTGCCTTTCTCAGTATAAGCCCCAAATAGTTCGGTGATAGCCGAAGCATGTGCGGGGTATACTGAGAGAGTAGACCTTGGTTCTGGAAAAAGGAGGACAGACGATGCCTGGAGACGCTGATATTGCTTCGATTGCTGCCCTACTGGCCGATCCAACGCGCGCGACGATGCTCCTTGCCCTCAGTGATGGGCGCGCTTTTACGACCAGCGAACTGGCCAAAAGCGCTCGAGTCGCCCTCTCGACGGCCAGTGAGCACCTGGGCCGCCTCGTCGAGGCCTCACTATTGACGGTAGAAAAGCAGGGGCGCCATCGCTTCTACCGTCTGGCTGATCCCACCATTGTCGAAATTATGGAAGATCTGGCCCGCCTCGCTCCACAAGTACAGGTTCGCACGCTGAGTGCGTCAGAGCGCGCAAAAGCGTTGCATCGAGCCAGGATGTGTTACCACCATCTGGCCGGAACACTGGGTGTCCTGCTGACCGACGCGCTGGTCGAGAGAGAGATCCTGCATGATGTGGGCGCGGGCTACGTCGTGGAAGAGGAGGGGATCGCCTGGCTGCACACCTTCGGGATCGCCAGTGGACCATGCACCAAACAGGAACTGCTTTTCGTCCCCTGGCACATCGACTGGAGCGAGCGCAAGCACCATGTCGCTGGAGCCTTCGGGGCCGCGCTGGCCGATCGTCTGTTCGAGTTGCAGTGGCTCGAACGCCTTCCCTCCAGCCGTGCCGTGCGCTTGACCAGGGATGGAAAAACGGGGATGGAGCAGGTGTTCGGGCTGCGTTTCTGAAGGGCATCCTGGAAACCGCCAAAGAAAGGAAGAGTGGAATGCATCTCGCGATCATTTCAGACATCCACGCCAACTGTTTTGCCTTCGACTGGGTCCTCAAAGATATCCGCCAGCAGGGGATTGAGCGTATCGTGTGCCTGGGTGATGCACTGCAAGGAGGAGCGCAGCCAGCCGAGACACTGGCACGGCTGCGAGAACTGAACTGCCCGGTCGTCCTGGGCAACGCCGATGCCTGGCTGATTACGGGCCAGGAAACGTCTCCTGGTGAGCGCCCGAGCGAGCAGGAGCATGCGATCAGAGCCTGGTCGCTTGCGCAGCTCTCGGAAAACGACGTGGCCTTTGTGCGACAGTTCCAACCAACCATCGAGATCCCATTGGAAGCAGGCAAGAAGCTGCTCTGTTTTCATGGATCGCCTCAATCGTTCGACGACATCATTCTCCCCGATACGCCAGATGACGTTGTGCGCCAGCTGCTGGGTGGCTTTGATGCGACGCTCCTGACAGGAGGACATACCCACACCCAACAACTGCGGCGCCTGGGCAATGGCTGGTATGTCAATCCTGGCAGCGTCAGCCTGGCTTATAACTGGGAGCTTTCAGACCTGGCCACCGGGCAGATGCGGGTCGATCCCTGGGCTGATTATGCCATTGTCTCTTCTGAGGGCGCATGCCTGGGCATCACCTTTCGCCACGTTCCGTTCGATGTGGATGAGCTTGTTCGCATTATCCGCTCCAGTGACAGACCGTATGCAGACGCGGCCATCGCTCTCTATCGACGCGAGATCTAAGGATTTGTAAAAAAATAACTTTCCACATGATCATCTTGCCGTAATCATGACAGAAGATGTCATATAGAAGGACCTATACTTTCAAAGAGAAACGCTGATGAAATGAGGAGATATCTATGCGATTTGCGATCAACACGCCGAACTTTGGCAGCTTCAGCGACGTGCGCCTGATGGCAGAATTAGCCCATGAGGCGGAAGATGCAGGTTGGGACGGCTTCTTCATGTGGGACCACATTGGAGGCAGCCCCGAGCAGGCCATCCCAATGGCCGATCCGTGGGTAGCACTGACCGCGATGGCGATGACCACTAGCCGTATCAAACTCGGTCCCATCGTCACTCCTTTGCCTCGACGCCGACCCTGGAAGCTGGCCAGAGAGAGCGTGACGTTGGACCATCTCTCCCAGGGCCGGCTCATCCTGGGTGTGGGTCTGGGGAGCGACAGCTTCTACAAAGAGTACAGCACCTATGGCGAATCTCCAAACGATACACTGCATGGCGCGATGCTGGACGAGGGACTGGACGTGCTGGTACAGCTCTGGTCGGGCAAGGCGGTGAGCTACACCGGGCAGCATTACCAGCTCCACGATGCGCTTTTCCTTCCAGCGCCGCTCCAACGACCGCGCATTCCCATTTGGATAGCGGGTGTATGGCCATTGAAGAAACCCTTTCGGCGTGCAGCACGCTGGGATGGCGTCTGTCCACTCAAACATGCCGATCAACTGATGCAACCAGGTGATATCCAGGAGATGCTGACCTTTATCCAGCAATTTCGCACGAGTGATGAACCGTTTGATATATTGGCCTCGGGGAATACCAGCGGCACAGAGCGCCAGAAGGATCTCGATACAATCATGCCATACGTCGTGGCAGGCGCCACCTGGTGGCAAGAAAGCTTTGCTGGCAGCGATTCGGAGGAACTGGAAGCCGTACGCACGCGCATCCGGCAAGGACCGCCCAGGCTCGATTTGAAGGGGTAGAAGCGTTCCTTGTCAATGGAAGAATGAAGCTATTCATGCGACGGTTCTTCCTCGACACTCAGCCAACGAAGAATCACTCTTGTAGTAAAATGAGACTCCAAAAGTAAAGAAGCGGAAGCAATCAATGCGTGGTTCTCAACACAGAGGACTTCAATGGAGTCGTCACGAGCATGCTGTTGTGGAGCGACATGACCTACAGTAGCACGCGCTTGAAATCAGAGTGAGAAGCAACATGCAACCCGTTCAACCGATCATGGTGATCGATCTCTTCCCACTAGAGCGAAGGCAATTACTGAAGCTTTTTTCTGAGCTCGAAGCCGAAGAGTGGGAGAAACCAACCATTTGTCCTGGATGGAGCGTCAAGGATATCGGGCTGCATCTCTTAGGAGATGACATCGGGTATCTTTCTCGCGCTAGAGATCAGTTCAGCAATCCTTTCTTTCGCAACAAAGACCTGCATGAATGGAAGAGTTTAGTAAAAAACATTAACGAAGCCAATGAATTGTGGGTGAAGGCAACCGCACGCCTCAGCTCAAAGTTGCTTGCTGATCTCTTAAAGTTGACTGGGAACCAATTTCACGAGTATGTGCAATCCCTTGATCAAATGGCGACAGGGAGCGTAGTGAGTTGGGCCGGGCCAGACCGTGCTCCGGTGCGGCTGGATACGGCCAGGGAATATACCGAAAGATGGGTCCATCAACAGCAGATCCGAGATGCGGTCAAGAAACCTGGCTTGAAAGAGCAACGTTATTTCCATCCCGTCCTTGATACCTTTGTGAGAGCGCTGCCTTACACCTATCAAGATATTGCTGTAACCGATGCGACCGTGCTCAAGTTCGTTGTGACTGGAGAGGCAGGCGAAGTCTGGTATCTGGTAGGAGAAGCGAACAGATGGTCCCTCTTTCTAGATGTCGAACGCCAACCAGTCACGGCGGTAACGATGGATCAAGAAACGTGCTGGAGACTCTTTACCAAAGGCATGAACAAAGAGCAGGCGAGAGCGAGGATAGCCATTGAAGGTGATCAACTACTCGGAGAGAAACTCTTGGAAACCGTCGCTATTATTGCGTGAAGGAAGGGTATCGTGTCCTCAAAAATCTATCGAACGACGAGTTGGTATGATGCGCGGGTGGAAATTCGTCCATCCTTGATTCAAGGCGGCGGCATGTTTGCACGCCAACCCATTCAAGCAGGTGAAATCGTAGCCATTGTTGGAGGGACCGTGATGACCGAAGATGAGTTCCATGCCTATCTCGCGACCACCTCGCGTTTTAATGCCACCCAGATTGGAGAACGCCTCCACCTGGTCGATCTCATTCAAGCACCAGAGAGCGTAGCCGGCTCCATTAATCACTCCTGTGATTCCAATTTGTGGTTGCAAGATGAAGTCACGATTGTCGCGCGCCGGGCGATTGCAGCCGGGGAAGAATTCACGTTGGACTATGCGCTGACCACCGTCGAACCTGATTGGCAGCTCGATCAACCTTGTCAGTGCGGAACACCTGCCTGTCGTCGTATTATTCGGGGCACTGATTGGCAGTTGCCAGAGGTCCAACAGCGCTATCAAGGACATTTTGCTCCGTTCATCAACGAACGTATCCGCAAAGGTAACCAGAGATAAGGAAAAGGCGGAGGTATTCTTCCTTCCTTCCTTTCGTAGAAAGGATATGGTCCTTCCAAGTGCAAACCCATCACTGCTTCAACTACCTCAACTTGTCACAGGTAGCCTCGCTACGAGTGGCTCGCCCTTCACCTCTTTTGATCAAACTCGCTCATTCCGTTCACTTGACTTTTGCTCACTGGTTGGAATATACTACAATATATGACGAAGCATCAACACCCTGGGCTGCGATCGGTCCATCGAGCGCTGGCGGACCCCGTGCGGATTCGCTTGCTCGAATGCCTGTGGGGGCGACCCCAATCCGCCAAAGAACTGGCAGAGTGGGCCGGTATGGTACCTGACCGGCTCTACTACCATCTGGCCCAACTCGAACAGGCCAGGCTGATTGAGATTGCGGAGTACCGCCGCCTTCCGGGGGGCAAGGTCGAACGGGTGTACCGACCAACGCCCGTTGAGCCACCCGGCGACGATGCTTCCCCGCTTGAGTTCGCTGAGTTTCTCGGGGTCATGCTTGAGGCCACCCGGGCCGATATTACCGCGGCAAGTCTGGCCAAAGAAGCAGGGGAACGACGAGAGATCACGCTCCTACGGACCACGCTCCGCTTGTCGGAGGCGCAGCTTGTTCCCTTGCGAGAACACCTGCTCTCCCTCGTGCGCCAGGCGCAAGACACGCCAGACGACGAAGGGGTCTGGACACGCGTCGTCGTGACCCTGGTCGATCTGCAGGATCGCGGTCAACCGACCAGCAAAGGAGATCCCGTATGATCTGGGTCAGGCGAGCGGTGTGGCGCTGCGCACCCATGTGAAAACTATACGCTTGAACATTGCCAATGGAGGTCAATTTCTATGTCATTGCAAACGGAACAGCGCGGATTTACCATCGGACGGCAGGTAGGCGGGTGCGGACGCTGGACGCGTTTCGTGTTTGGCCTGCTGGGACTCATCTATATTGGAACGGAGGTTTCGCATCTTGGACCATCCGCGCTACTTCTCGAAAGACTCGCAGGCGGTTTCATCTCGACCACGGCCCTGTACCTTGCCCTCTTCTGGCTCCTTGGCGAGAGGGTGTCGCATCCCTGGCTCCGTACGGTGATGTTCTGGCTCCCCGCCGTGTTCATTCTCCTCCCTGGGGGCTGGGGGCTGGGAGTTCTCCTGTACTGGTCTACAGCCTGTCTCCTCACGGCGCTCTTGTCCTATGGTGGCTGCGAGGTGGTGGCGTTGCCCAGCCTCCTCTTTCGGCGCTATTACACGGTCTACTGCCCGCTCAATGCCATCGACCTGATCGAGCGCCGCTACACGCGCACGGGAAACGAAGCGGAGGATCGGGGCTGAGACCGTCCCAGGTCAGCAGCGCGTCGTCTTTCGCGCTGCTTTTCTCTCGAAAGAAGGAGTTCACCGGTGAAAACCTCTCACTACCGCTATCCAGTGAGATTAAAGGAGGACAGACGATGCCTGGAGACGCTGATATTGCTTCGATCGCTGCCCTACTGGCCGATCCAACGCGCGCGACGATGCTCCTTGCCCTTAGTGATGGGCGTGCTTTTACGGTGAGCGAACTGGCGAAAAGCGCTCGAGTAACCCTCTCGACGGCCAGTGAGCACCTGGGCCGCCTCGTCAAGGCTTCACTATTGACGGTAGAAAAGCAGGGGCGCCATCGCTTCTACCGTCTGGCTGATCCCACCATTGTCGAAATTATGGAAGACCTGGCCCGTCTCGCTCCGCAAGTACAGGTTGGGGTCCCAAGCAGCCTGGTTGTTTTTTCCTGCTAATGGAAAAAATGGTGCATCAGAGTGCAGGTTCAAGCCAGTTCCCAGGCTGGTAGCAACAGCCTTGCGTTGTAAACTTTGTTACTATCATTTTTGCCAATTTACCAGGATGGTTGTAAACTTTTCGACTCGCTTTTTGAAGCGGTGTTGTCGCGAATGAGACTGTCAAAAACAGTCTCAAGATGGAGGGATCGAAATGTCTCAAACGGTTCTCTACCGGATAGCGGCCGTGGCGCTCGTCGTCGGGGCGGTGCTGGTCACGGCCGGCAACCTGCTGGCCCCTCAGGGCGATGCCAGAGCAGCGGTCGCCAGCGGGCTGTATTATCCGCTGGCGCTCGTCGTGCTGCTCGGCGGGCTGCTCGTCATGGCCGGCTGGACGGCCGTCTACCTCCGGCAGCGCGCGGAGAGCGGCGTCCTCGGCTTTGTGGGCTTTGTGGCGGTGTTAGCGGCGGGGATGCTCCTGACCGTCGGCTTCCCGTTGATCCAGGTCCTGATCTTCCCCTGGATTGCGACCATGCACGTCTCCACCGCGACCCTCAGCGACGGGCCGGCGGCGTTCACCATCTTCTTCGCGGTCGCCAGCGCCATCGTCTCGCTGGGAGGCGTCCTCTTCGGAGTCGCCACCATCCGGGCCAGGATCTTCTCGCGCCCACTCGGCATCGGCATTATCGTCCTCGCGGCGGCCAGCTTCGTGCTCGGCTTCCTGAGCCTTCCAGGGGGTGGGGGTATCCATATGTCGTGGTGGTGGGCGACCACCGGGACCTTTGGCGTGGTCGCCTACATGGTAGTTATGGCCTGGTCCGGAATCGAGCTCTTCCAGAGCGTCGGGGTAGGCCTATCGGTGCGAAATTGACGAAAAGATCAGTCGTACCATATAACTATCGTTTAAGGAAGCCGCTTACGCTCAGCAGGCCTGAAAATCGCTTCTCAGGTCCGCTTTAGAGATGGTTCAAAACGGTTTCTTATCACTCCTTCATCCCCATCCTATAAGTACAAAATCAGTAGTTATATGGTACGACTGATCTTTTCGTCAAAATGGCACTGACAAGCCATCTCTACCTTTCCGGTGGATACTCAAGTCATCCTTGAAAAAATGAGGCAGGCAATACAAAAAGCAGCGCCTGATGCCGTAGAGACAATCAGCTACAACATACCTACCTTCGACCTGAACGGCAAACATTTAGTGTTCGACGGAAAGCTCAGAAAAAGAGAGTTAAAGGAGATTCTATGAAGAAAGTACAGTCAGCCGATGGCACAACCATCGCATTCGATCAGTTGGGGAAGGGACCGGCGATCATCCTGGTAGGGGGTGCGCTCGAACAACGAGCGATGGACTCAGAAACCGCGCAACTGGCGCCACTGTTGGCGCAGCACTTCACTGTGTTTCACTACGATCGTCGGGGGCGAGGCGACAGCACAGATACGCCGCCGTATGCCGTGGAGCGTGAAATTGAAGACATTGAAGCCCTCATCACCGAAGCGGGTGGATCGGCGTGTGTGTTCGGTATCTCCTCCGGCGCAGCGCTTGCCATGGAGGCGGCTATCAGGCTCAGTGACAAGGTGAAGAAACTGGCTATGTACGAGGCCCCATACAACTCGGATGAGGCTACCCGGCAAGCGTGGAAGGAATATCGGAAGCAGCTTGCAGAAGTGCTTGCACAAGGTCGCCGAGGCGACGCTCTGGCGCTCTTTATGATGTTGACGGGGATGCCCGCCGACCACCTTGATAGGGTGCGCCAGCATCCTATGTGGCCGATGTGGGAAGCGGTCGCCCCCACCCTGGCCTACGATGCCGCTGTCATGGGGGAAGATGCCTCGGTGCCCACCGAGAAAGCAGCTAGCGTCGCTGTTCCTGCACTCGTCATGGATGGCTCCTCGAGTTATCCATTTATGCACGTCACGGCGCTGGCGCTGGTCAAGGCGATGCCCCATGCACAGCATCACACCCTGGAAGGTCAGACCCACGAGGTAGCTCCGCAAGTTCTGGCTCCCGTGTTGGTGGAGTTCTTCAATTCCAACGCAGCCTGAAGGAACAGCCACCACCACGGGGAGCACAGTGCGCATGGCTGGAAACGTGTGCGTCATGCTGTGTCGGCCTGGCTGCACACGTTCCGCATAATTGGTGCCAACGCTCTACCAGTGACAAGGCTGCACGCGCAGTTATATGGTACATCGTATCTTTTCGTCAGGATCGCACTGAAAGGCCAAATGAAGTATAAATATCGATCAGAATTCGTTATGGTGCCAGGAAATAGAATCATTCAGAACATATGTTCTATCTATCAATATTAATTGACTGCACCAAATTAAGCTCCTCAATAAAGTATCGCTCAAAATGAGCGGTATTTGAACGCTATTTAATAATAGATAGAAAATACAAGGAATAGTCACAAGAAAAAGACGTATCCTCTCGCTACGAGAGCACGAATCAACATTCAGGCACTTGCGCATCAAAGATACAGACCCTACTCCAATTTCCCGGTTTCTTCCACCTTGAAATAACCACCTGCTTTGTTGCATACTTAGCGCAAGCAAACAACATTTCGTTCAACCAACAAAGGGGTTGCATATATGCAAGTCGGAGTTGGACTTCCAAGTACTGTCCCAGGCGCGCCTGGACAGCTCATTATCGAATGGGCTTTCAGGGCAGACGAAGGCCCTTTCTCCAGCCTGGGAGTACTTGATCGACTGGTCTACGATAGCTACGACCCACTCATTACCCTGGCCATGGTAGCAGGCGTCACTTATCGCGTCAAACTGGCAACAACCATCGTCATAGGCCCTCTACACAATAATGCTCTGCTGGCTAAAACCGCTGCCTCGCTTGATACTCTCTCTGGTGGCAGGCTTGTATTAGGTCTGGCGGTCGGCGCTCGCAAAGAGGATTATGACGCTGCTGGCGTCGACTATCGAGATCGAGGAAAGCGACTCTCGGAACAACTTTCCTCATTGCGCTCTTTCTGGGAAGAGAGTCTCATAGGGCCAAAAACAGAGCACTCCAGCGGCCCGGACTTGCTGGTAGGAGGTTTGAGCGACCACGGATATGCACGCATGGTGCGTTACGCGGATGGCTATGTACATGGCGGAGGTCCACCCCGAGCCTTTGCACGCGCCGCTGACAAAGCTTACGCTGCCTGGAGCGATGCAGGCCGCCCTGGTAAGCCCCAACTTTGGGCACAGGGCTACTTCGCGCTCGGTAACGACACTGTAAGGGAAGCAGGCTATCGCTATCTGAAAGATTACTACGCTTTCACCGGTCCTTTTGCAGAGAGAATCGCGGCAGGCCTTCTCACCAGTCCCCAAGCCGTGGCTCAGTTCATTCGTGGTTACCAGGATGCAGGTTGTGATGAGCTGGTGCTTTTCCCCACTGTACCCGACCTTGCCCAACTCGACCGGCTCACTGAAGTACTTCATGGACTGCCTATGAGGAGGGCCGGATGAAGATAGTTATTCTAGGTGGAGGTCCGGCGGGACTCTATAGCGGTTTGCTGATTAAAAAGACTAATCCCGCGCATGATATCACCATCATCGAACGCAATGCAGCAGATGTCACCTATGGCTGGGGCGTTGTTTTTTCCGATCGCACACTGGCTTCATTCCAGAGAGCAGACAATAAAACCTACGAACAGATCACCGATCAATTCGTCATTTGGGATGCCATCGATGTATATTATCGAGATCAGAAGATAAGTTGCGGTGGGCATGTAATTTCCAGCATCTCGCGCAAAAGCCTGTTGAACATCCTGCAAAGACGCTGCCTCGAGCTTGGTATCAGCATTCAATTTAGTCACGAGATAAACAATCTTGCCGAGATTGGTGACTACGATTTGCTGATTGCTGCCGATGGCCTCAACAGTATAGTGCGCAAAACGTATGAATCGAGCTTCAAGCCCAGCCTGGAATATGGCAAGGCCAGGTATATCTGGCTTGGCGCTGATAAAGTCCTCGATGCTTTCACGTTTATTTTCCGCGAGAATGAGCATGGCCTCTTTCAAGTCCATTCCTATCCTTTCAATGGCACCATGAGTACCTTTATCGTCGAATGCGATGAGGCAACTTGGCTGAAAGCAGGCCTGGACAGGGCAAATGAGGTACAAAGTCTTGCTTACTGCCAGCAACTTCTCGCAGATAACCTTGATGGAGCCACACTGCTGTCAAATAATTCGAAATGGATCAACTTCCCTACGCTTAAAACACGGTACTGGCACCACAAGAACATCGTGTTGCTCGGTGACGCGATACACACCGCCCATTTCTCCATTGGTTCGGGAACAAAGCTAGCCATGGAGGATGCTATAGCCCTTGCCAGCACGCTAGAACAGCACACTGACCTGGAAACCGCCTTGAATGAATATGAATTGGAGCGAAAACTTGTCGTCGAGATCTTTCAAAGAGCTGCCAGGGAAAGCCAGGCCTATTTTGAAACACTTAAGCGCTATCTGAACCTTGACCCGGTGCAGTTCACCTTCAATTTGCTTACGCGCAGCGGCAGAATCACCTACGATGATCTTCGATTACGCGATCCGCGCTTCGGGGACATGGTTGATCGCTGGTCTCTGCAGAAAGCCAGCTCAATGCTTAGCACCACGCCTGGTTGTCACCCTGAGCGTGTGAGCCGAAGCCCTGAGCGAAGCGAAGGGGAAGGGTCTGTAGTTGCCCCACCACCCTTGTTCACACCCTTGAGATTGCGTAACATTACCCTGCCCAATCGGGTCGTCTTATCACCACTTTCCACTTGTGCAGCGCAAAATGGTATGCCGGGTGAAGAATATATACAACAGATGCGAAGCGCAGCATCTGGTGGCGCTGGATTAGTAGTAACCGAGCACATAGCAATTTCCGCTGAGGGACGTATCACGCCAGAAAGCGCCGGCATATACAATGCAAACCATATTCAAGCATGGAAACAAATCGTCGATTTCATTCATAGCCAAACACCAGCAAAGGTCGCAATCCATTTGAACCACGCCGGGCGTCGAGGCTCGACCCGCCCAAGAGCGAAAGGGCTGGATAGACCACTACGTGAAGGCAACTGGCCGTTGCTCTCAGCATCACCCATACCCTATACGCCCAATAGCCAGGTACCCGAAGATATGCATCGAGCTGATATGGACCATATGCGCGACGATTTCGTGCTCGCCGCAAGAAGGGCGCACGAAGCAGGTTTCGACCTGGTGCAACTGAACATTGCTCATGGATATTTACTGGCAAGCTTTATCTCACCGCTCACCAACCAGCGGCATGACGAATATGGCGGAGACCTGGAGCATCGAATGCGTTTTCCACTGGAAGTGTTCGATGCTGTGCGAGCTGCCTGGCCCCAGGATAAGCCACTATCGGTTACTATCTCGGCCAGCGACTGTGCCAAGGGTGGATTTGAAGTTGAAGACGCGGTAATAGTCGCTAGAATGTTCAAAGACCATGGGTGTGATATAATCGCGGTAGTAACAGGCCAGACGACCATCGACAGCGAACCGGCCTATGGTCGGGGGTTTCTGACTCCATTAAGCGACCGCGTACGCAACGAGGCAGGTATTCTTACAATAGTCGGTGGGTATTTAACAACGAGCGACGAAGTCAACACCATACTGGCTGCTGGCCGTGCCGACCTGTGCATTATGAACGCGCCACAACTGAATGATCTTTACTGGGCCACAATCGCTCAGACATAATGTATGAAGAGGGCATCGGAGGATCATATTACATGTCAAGTGAGAACAGCCCCCTGCTTGCAGGAAAACGCGCGGTAGTCACTGGCGCGGGAAGAGGGATTGGCCGTAGTATCGCCTTAGCCCTTGCTCAGGCAGGAGCAAATGTTGCTGTGACCGCCCGCACCTCTTCAGAAATCGAACAGCTCGTTGCCGAAATTCAAGAGCTGGACCGTAAGAGCATGGCGGTCCCTTGCGACGTGACCGATCCCGGGCAGGTAACACACATGGCCACAACCTTGATCGAGGGTCTAGGCGGCGTAGATATTTTAGTCAACAACGCAGGCAATGCTGGAAGTCACAAGTTTTTGAACCATCCCGATGAACTCTGGCATCATATGCTCTCCATCAATCTAACCAGCGTGTACTATGTAACCAAAGCATTCATCCCGACATTGATGGATCAGCGCCATGGTCGCATCATCAACATTGCCTCCATTGCCTCAAGAGTTGGAGGAAGCTATATTGCAGCATACACCGCCGCTAAACATGGCGTGCTCGGCCTCACACGGGCGCTTGCTGTCGAATTGATGCCATACAATATCACGGTCAATGCCATCTGCCCTGGATATGTGAATACACCCATGACTAACGAAAGTGTCAGTAATATCGCTGCTCGCACCGGAATGGCTGAATCAAAGGCGCGCGAAGTGCTGGAAAATTCGAGTCCACAGAAACGTCTGATTGAGCCAGAAGAGATTGCCACTATCGCTGTCTTCCTGGCGCAGGATAGTAACAGGGGCATCACAGGTCAGGCCATCAATATCGATGGCGGTGGCGTAATGTCATAATTTCGTTGCAGGAGGTCTGTTTTGAGCTACGACTTTCTCTTTGAAGTGAGTGAGGGCGTTGCAACGTTGACATTCAATCGCCCCGAAGTGATGAACGCTTTGACGTTCGAGGTCTACGCCCAGCTTCGTGACTTGTTTGAAACCTTGCGCTATGACGATGCAGTACGTGCTATCGTGCTTACGGGTGCAGGTGATAGTTTCTGCTCGGGTGGTGACGTTTACGAGATCATCGGTGAGTTGCTAAAGCGCGTTATGAAAGGCCATCTCGAGTTCACGCGCATGACCGGGGCAGTTGTCCAGAACATGCGCCTGCTGGATAAACCAATTATCGCTGCACTCAATGGCATGACCGCTGGAGCTGGAGCCGTGATAGCGCTGGCTGCTGATCTGCGTATCGCCTCTGAGAAAGCTCGCTTTGCTTTTCTCTTCACGAAAGTCGGCCTAACTGGGGCCGATATGGGAGCCGGCTATTTGTTACCCCGAGTCGTGGGATTGGGCCGCGCTTCCGAGTTACTCATGCTCGGCGATACCATCGACGCTGCTACCGCTGAACGCTATGGACTGGTGAATCGTGTTGTGGCCCACGATGATCTCTTGCCCTCAGCAAACACGTGGGCCAAACGTCTCGCACAGGGACCTACCTTCGCTATCTCAATGACCAAACACATGATGAACCATGAACTGAGCATGGATCTCGTCTCTGCAATCGAAGCCGAAGCGCAGGCGCAAGCTCTTATGCTCATGGGAGAGGATCACCGCCGCTTCTTCGAAGCTTTTAAGGCAAGAAAACGCGGAGCTTCTCAGCCTTAGGCGCGATCAAGAGAGCATCCTGCCAGAGGGCAGTGCTCTTCCCTCTGGCAGGATGCTCTTCCTGTGTTATTACCCTCCTCTCGTTGAATAGTTGCGCAACTCCACAGTTTTATGGACTCCCCGCTACCAACGCATGTATTGACCCGACCGTCAAGATGAACTGCTGATCTTGTACCTTTGCCTGCGATGTGAGAGGGAAACCACCTGCGATGGCTTCTCCACTTTCCTGCAGGTAGAGTTGCCGAAACACTTTTCTGGCCCGCACCAGCCGCTGGCGCACAGCGGCCTCCTTGAGATTGAGCCGCTTCGCGATCTCGCGCGAAGAAAGCCCCCCAACGACCGACAACAGCAGACACAGGCGCAGTGTCTCAGGAAGTTGCGCCATCGTACGCCGCAGCGCATCCCGCTCAGCGACAAGTTCAGCCGGGTCGTTCTCTATGCTTCTCAGGCCATATCCTGCTGGTTGCACGGAGGCAAGGCGCTCACCCACTGGATCGGTATCGTTCTCTTCCTGCCGCTCCTCGTGCAGGAAAGAGAACGGGACAAAGCGTATGATACTGCGCCGCCTGTGTTGCATTCGCACCGTGTTGAGAGCAATTTGTAAAAGCCAGGCTTTGGCTTGGAAGTGTGCGCCGCTCGCCTGCCGCGCAACATCAATGGCTCTAAATGCATGCAGAAAGGTATCCTGGGTGAGGTCCTGGCTTTCCTGCCAGTCGCCAGTGAAGCCATAGATCACCTGAAACACCAATCTGCCATAGTCGGAAATGAGCGCCTCGGTCGCCTGGGCCGCAGACAGAGTATCGATACACATCTTGCTGTTTTGCCTCCGCCGGGTATCCTACATGGAAACCCGGCCTACTAATAGAGATGCATGAGGGGGGAAATTGTGACAACAATACGACTGCATCAACGTGCTTGCTGATGAATGGTTTCAATGATTTTGTGTTCCACTTCTTTACTGAACATACCTGAAAGAAGAGAAAAGAGCAAGTCAACAATGGAACGCATTGCTTTCGGTGGGAGCATATTCCAATGTATAATTTCGGTAGTTGCAGGAGATCCTTCGTTGCACTTAGGATGACAGCCATTAGCACTATGCTGGATACGGTATAATGGATGCGTTAACAGCAGGTCTAATGATCATTTGAGGCACAGATTTGAATACACTTGTATTCGAGAAAGGAGTTGACGCTTCGACTGCTGGTTAATTCAGGCAGTCGCGTTTAGCTAGCATGGAAAAAACTATCATCAATCCGCCAGATTTGGCATATCCGACTGGGTTTAGTCATGGTATCCTGGTAACAGGTGGTCGTCTTCTTTTCTTAGCCGGGCAGACCGGCAGCAATTCCGAGGGGCAGATTATCGCGCCAGGGGATCTGGTGGCTCAATACGAACAGACTCTTCGCAATCTACAAACCGTGGTTGAAGCCGCCGGGGGAAAAATGCAAGATATTACGAAATTGAACATTTTTGTTCGCGACAAGGATAACTATCTTACACACCTTAAGCCCTTAGGTATAGTGCATCGATCGTTCTTCGGCGCCTACTACCCGGCAATGGCCCTGTTCGAGGTTTCACGTTTTTTTCAAAACGAGACGCTTGTCGAAATAGAAGGCTTCGCCGTAATTGACACAACATTGTAGGGGGTGGGGACGCTTCTCCTTTCGTCTTGCCTGACCCGGAGGGGAGCTGCCTTTCGTTCTGCCTGACTGCGCAGCAGTAGCACTCCTTTCGTCTTGCCTGACCCGGAGGGGAGCTGCCTTTCGTTCTGCCTGACTGCGAAGCAGTAGCCGCGCAGCGGCGTTGGCAGAACGGGTAAGAACAGCGCAGCAGCGTTGACAAGATGGATAGGTGCCAGCGTCGCCCAGGTGGAATTATCTATTGGGTGTATCAACAACTTAGAACGCCCTATTTTTAATCACGAAAAGAGCACCAATGGACTTCGAACTTACACCCGAACAAAAACGTATCCAACGACAGGCGCGCCAGTTCGCTGAACAAGAGGTAGCGCCAGTTGCGCGCGAAGCAGATGAGAAAGGCGAGTTCCCCCTACACCTGGTCAGGCGCATGGGCGAGTTGGGATTTCTGGCTGGACCGATTGAGCCAGAGTATGGCGGCTCCGGCATGGATTATGTCAGCTACGCCCTGCTCTGCGAAGAACTGGGACGGGTTGATTCCTCTGTACGTGGTTTCTTGACCGTCCATACAAGCCTTGTCTCCCTATGTATTCGGGATTGGGGTACCGAGGTACAGAAGCGCCATTACCTGCCTCTATTGGCAACGGGTGAGTGGATCGGTTGCTATGCTCTAACCGAACCAGAAGCTGGATCCGATGTGGCCAATATGGAAAGCACTGCCCGTGAAGAAGGTGATCACTACGTTCTGAATGGCGAGAAAATCTGGATCACTAATGGCGCCAGCGCTCACCTTGCTATTGTCTTTGCAAGCCAGGATCGTTCCGCACGTCATAGAGGAATCTGCGCATTTCTCGTCGAGACCGATACTCCTGGTTTTCACCGGGAGCCTATGCCCGGCAAGGAATTAGGCCACCGTGCATCAGAACACGTACACATTACACTTAAAAATTGCCGCATACACAAAAGTGCGTTACTTGGTGTACCCGGAGAGGGTTTCAAAGTTGCAATGTCCGCCCTGGATCGTGGCCGTTTGGGAGTAGCCGCAGGCGCCCTTGGCGTCGCGCAGGCCTGCCTCGATGCCTGTATCGCTTATACCACCCAGCGTCGTCAGTTCGATCAGCGCATTGCAGACTTTCAGATGATCCAGGCAACACTGGCAAATATGGCAGCAGATGCCGAAGCAGCGCGTCTACTCGTCTATCGTGCCGCGTGGGTGAAAGATCAAGGACTACCTGCAACAAAAGCTACCTCGATTGCCAAGCTTTTCGCTACCGAGGCGGCCATGAAAGCAGCATCAGAAGCGGTATTGATGCACGGCAATCGCGGCTATTCAAACGAGTATCCTGTGGAACGCTACTATCGCGATATCAAGGGCCTGCAAATCTATGAGGGGACCAGCCACATTCAGCGTATCATAATCGCTCGTGAGTTAGTTGGACGTGGTTGATGAACCACAGTAATGTATAATTACACATACATACCTTGTAACTTTGTAACTGGGCGCACTAGCCACCTACGTGGAGGGGTTATGAGACCGGCTCCGAAATCGCATCCTCGTTTCCAAAGGAGGGAACACCATGAGTATGTATTCAGCTCACATTGATACTTTTGCGCGTGACAATTTGCCACCGCACGACCAATGGCCCGACCTGATATTTACGATCCCCGAAGTACAGTATCCGGATCGCCTGAATTGCATTGTTGAACTGTTGGATACGAAGATTCGCGACGGATATGGTGATCATCCAGCGATTTTCAGTGCCGATGGCGTCCTGACTTATGCACAGATGCAGGAGCAAGTAGACAAGGTAGCCCATATGCTGACACATGACATGGGGCTGGTGCCAGGCAACCGTGTGCTGCTGCGCAGCCCTAACAACGCCATGTTGGCCATCTGCTGGTGCGCGGTCGCCAAAGCCGGGCTTATCGTGGTGGCAACCATGGCTCTGCTGCGTGAAAAAGAACTGGTAGACATTATCGAGAAAGCGCAGATCAGTGCCGCCATCTGCGACCGCAGTCTGGATGCAGAATTGCAAGCAGCTCAGCAACGCTGCCCGGTGCTTCAGCAGATAGTGTACTTCAATGATCCTTCCCCCGAGGGGCTTGAGGCGCGCATGTCAGCCTGGAATGAGCCTTTCAGCGCGGTGGACACCGCCGCCGACGATACGGTGCTGATCGCCTTCACCTCCGGCTCGACGGGCCAGCCGAAGGCAACCATGCATTTTCATCGGGACATCCTCGCAGCCTGCGATTGTTTCCCGAAATCGATTCTCCACATGGCACCGGATGACATTTGCATTGGAACACCTCCGCTGGGCTTTACTTTTGGGCTTGGTGCGCTGCTTATCTTTCCAATGCGAGTGGGAGCCGCAACGGTCTTGCTGGAGAAACCGACACCCGAGAGCCTGCTCTCAGCCATCAGAGACTACCATGCGACTATCATCTGGTCCTCCCCTCTCTTCTTTCGCCAGATGGCAGGAATTGCCAGCAAGTTTGATCTCTCGACGCTTCGGCAGAGTGTTTCTGCTGGGGAGTGGCTGCCGGTTGCGACACGCACGATGTGGCGCGAAGCGACCGGCATCGAGATAGTCGACGGTATAGGATCAACCGAGATGCTGCATATCTTCATTGCTTCAGCCGGTGCTGAAGTACGTCCCGGTGCCACCGGCAAGGTGATCCCTGGCTACCAGGCATGTATCCTGGACGAGAAAGGACAACAGTTGCCACCAGGCACAATTGGGCGCCTGGGCGTGAAAGGACCTACAGGATGTCGCTACCTGGCAGACGAGCGCCAGCGCACCTATGTCCAGCATGGCTGGAACCTCACTGGTGATGCGTACCTGATGGATGAAGACGGCTACTTCTGGTTTCAGGCACGTACTGACGATATGATCATCACGGCAGGCTACAACGTCGCCGGGCCGGAGGTCGAAGGAGCCTTACTTATGCATCCAGCCGTGGCAGAGTGCGCTGTTATAGGTGCACCCGATACAGAACGCGGTACGATCATCAAGGCATTCGTAGTGCTTAAGCCCGGCATAACCGGGGATGCGGCTCTGATACAGACGTTGCAGGACTTCGTGAAGCAAAGCATCGCTCCATATAAGTATCCACGCGCCATTGAGTTCTGCGATGCGTTACCTCGTGCCGGCACCGGTAAAATACAGCGTTACAGGCTGCGCCAGCAAGAATAGCGTGTTATCAATTCCTGAGCAGATAATCGGCAGGGTATTCTTTACATTATGAGGATTGCGCTGGGAGTACCCTGCTTGTGCTTTCATATCGAGATCAAAGGAATTGCCACCAGCGCTACAACTATACCAATAGCCTGTAATCTAGTCACCCGTTCCTTGAGAATAATAGTCGCCAATAGAACGGTGACAGCAGGGTACAAAGATGAGAGGATCGCAGCAACATCGAGTCGCCCAGCATGTGTAGCGAGCACGAAGAATACATTCCCTGCCACATCCAGTGCTCCTGCTAACAATACTACAGGCCAAACTGACTTTTCTGGTAGCACCTTCTGATGTCTAATGAGTACAACGGCAAGCAAAAAGAGCAAAGAAGAGAGCCTCGCAGCCGCAAGTGGCCAAAAGACAGAGCCATGACTCACTCGGCTGATAAGAATAAAAAAACTTCCAAAACCCATTCCCGCAAGTAATGCCAGACCTAATCCCTTTGGACGCCCTTTCACTACGCCAAGGCCCGAAATAAGTCCCACAGCAATGAAAGCGAGCACAAAACCAATGAGTTGTACTGGTCCTGGTAACCCCTCGATAAACGCAGCAAAGAGCACTGGTGTAGCCGCAGAAAGCATAGCGGCAATTGGTGCAACAATGCCCATGCGACCAACTGCCAGGGCCTGGTAGAAGGCTACCAGTCCTACAGCGCCAGCCAGGCCTGCCAAACTTCCCCAGATTACATCTAGAGTTGTAGGAAATGGTTCAGACCATAGTAGAGCAAGGGCAATTAACATAATAAAGCCCACTGTATACGCGCCGACAACAACACTCAAAACTTGAGCACGCCGTGTTGCGAGTCCCCCACTGAAATCTCCTGCACCCCATGTGATCGAAGCAGCAAGAGCAAACACCACTGTGCTGAGTCCATGAAACATTGTGAAATCCTCAAGAGCGTACAAACAAGCAGACTAAAGCATAAGTTCTTGCTGCAGCTTCCTCATTTCAGCCTGAAATGTAGCTTCTAGAGCCTGTTTTTCTTCTACAGGCAGAAAGCTATAACTCACACCATTGAGTAGTATCTCGTTGATCGTATCGATATCAAAATTGAAAGGATCGACTAGTAATTTTACCTCGTCATTAAGTGTCGTGTTAAATAGCGGTGGATCATCGGAGTTGATAGTAACAGGCACTCCTGCTTTATAGAGACCAGGCAATGAATGCGCGGCAAGATCAGCGTAAACACCCAACCTCACATTACTCGTTGGACATATTTCTAAAGGGATGTGCCGCTCCGCAAGGTAGGCCAAGAGCAATGGATCCTCAATGGATCTTACTCCATGTCCAAGTCGCTCAGCACACAATACCCGAACTGCTCCCCAGACACTATCAGGTCCGACCGTCTCACCAGCGTGTGGTGCGCTGTGCAAACCTGCCTCACGAGCTTTCTCAAACCATGCTATAAACTGCTCAGGTGGATGACCGACCTCTGCGCCACCAAGTCCCAGTGCAACTACACCATCATCCATACCTTCTAGAGCGACTGCCAGGGTATACTCAGCACGCCGACTATTAATCGTCTCATCTGGAACGTCACGCACGATGTCGAAAATCCACCTGATTTCTATCCCAAACTCTTTCTGTGCCCGCAAACGTCCACGTGTCAATCCGGTAAAGAACGTGTCAAAAGGGATTCCTAATGAGAAGTGATGAGTGCTGGGCGAGAACGTAACTTCCGCATAACGAACATTCTGCCTGACCATCGTTGCCCCAAATTCGTAGGCAATCAGCTCATAATCTTCAGTTGTTTTCAGACAACTCGAAATTTCAAAGTAAATCTCGATGAAGTGATTGAAATCGCGAAAGATGAACCAGTTTTGCAAATCCGCGACGTTTTGTACAGGAAGTAGCACTCCATTGCGTTGCGCCAGTGTTAAGAGTGTAGCAGGTTGTATCGAACCTTCAAGATGGACATGCAATTCAGCTTTCGGAACAGCAGCTATATAACGTTCGATTGTTGCTCGTTCGTTCACTATCATTTACTCACATCGTGATCTCGGAAGTATGGACGCCAGGGGCCGGAACCAAGAATGAAAGGTTGCATCATTGCACGCTCTGCTTGTACAGTGTGCATCAAATCATGTGCCGCCCATTCATGCAATAAATCTCCTAATGTGACGGTCCCAAGCTCGCTATGCTGGGCAGTACGAATCAAGTCCTGGATATTCACCTGATCCAACTCGATGAGACTGGCCTTACGTAGCCTTGTAAACTCCCCGACTAGTTGCTCAGGGTGCTGCGTTGTGTAATGTGTTCCCTGTGTATCTGGATCAAAGGCAACGAAATTTTCTCCAGACAGCAACGCCTGCACACGCGCTGGAAAGACCCATCGCTCGGTGTCAAGTAAATGGCATAGGCAATCCATGGCTGACCATTCACCAAGTGCTGGAGTACGAGCTAGCAATTCAACAGGCACAGTTTCTGCCAGGCTTGACCAACGTGCTGTTGTTGTCGAGAGGATTGCCCTCACTATTTCAAGCAGGTTACTCATCAATATAACTCTTTGATTCGTTGTTTATGGCAGGATTCACCATGATAACTATATTACTGTAAAAGGAGCTTGAAGAGAACAGCCATTTGCAGAAAAAAGCTGGGCCAACTAGTGAGTCAGTTTCAATTCACGACTCGAGCGCTGCAACCACGCCTGTTAATGTTCCCACAAACACGTGATTTCCAGAGAGGGTCGGGGTTGCGAATCGCGATGTCGCACCCACCGGTAAGGTGGTACGCACCTGACCGCTCGAACTATCGAGAGCGTATAGAGTACCACTAGGGTCGAGGCTATAGACCGTATGACCACCAACGACCGGCGAGCCAGTTACCTGCGCAGGGGCTTGCCAGCCGAGTGTCAGACGAACACCAGACCCGACTTGTACCTGCCGTAACCCATCGGTGCAGGGCACAAACAAGACTAATCCAACCAGGGCCGCTCCACCGTAGGCAGTACAGACGGATTGCACCAGAGCTTGCCCACCAACTCCCCCCAGAGCGTCTGCGTGGAGCAGGTAGCCGAGGCCACTCTTCCCGTTGGCATAGACCAATCCACCTGGCAGCAGCATCGGCCCCATCGAACCGAGATCAGCGTCTGTGGCATTGTCTTGCTGCCACTGCTTTGGGGCGAAGCCATCCTCAAGACTCAGTGCTGGCGATAGACGCAGCACTGAGTCACTGTGATCCCAATCGCTCGAAGTTGCCTCGCCATTGCCTACCGAGACATAGAGGCGACCTGTTGCGTCCACTACTGGCCCGGGAGGTGCCCAGATGCCACCTTCGCGTGTGGTTGGAACCTGGTAGCTGAGCAATGGCCCCTGCCCATCAGTGCGCGAGGCAACTACCCATCCATGATAGTCGCCACAATCACCATACAGTCCACCAAAGGCGATGTACACCATGCCCATAGAGAGTGTAAGGGCAGCACGCTGCTGGTGGGGTGTAGGATCCATCCCCTTTGGATCAACCAGACGATGTACTTTCACCTGGCCCGTGTTGACATCAACGCCAACAAGCACATGAGCTGGTCCACTCACCTCAGCAACAGCGAAGATCAGGCCGGTTCCTGCATCGTAGACAGGTGTGCCGGTGATTCCCAGCGGATCAATATTCCCACAAGGGAGCTGTGAGAGTGGGATAGGACTACCTATGTTAGTACGCCACTGCACCTGACCAGTCCTTGCATCCAGGGAGTACAGCGAGTCTCCCTCAGTGGCAACGAGGACACGCCCATCAACGACCAGTGGCTCAGCGTACACGGCTCCATCTAAATGTGCGCTCCATGCACGCATGAGGCTCTGCGGATCAGCAACACTTGCCAGGTAGCCTGTACGGGTATTGTCGCGATGATAGGTAGTCCAGTCGGTACTACTCACTGGTGGAGATGGTGCGATTGTCGGTTTTGGCGTCAGGGTTGGTGTAGTGGTATTAACTGAGGGGGGGTTCGCGGGAGATGAAGAGTTGCCGCATCCAGCGAGCACCACAAGAAGAGCAAACATCCAAACCCATAAAATGTACCAGGCGCACTTGTTAAACATGAGATACCTTCCTGTCCCTCAATTTCGAGAACCTCAAGCCTGTTTCTTTGCCGAAGAATGTCCTTTTCCCTCTCAATTTACTTCTTCACGAACAGCACCCCGACTGCAGCGAGCAGAAAGGACAGCGCTGCTGCCCCGAAAACCAACCTGTAACCCAATGCTGTCCGCCCGACTCCGGCAGTGACATTGATAATTATACTACCTAACAGTGGAGCCATAATCGTCGGTAGCGTCGTCGAAGCATTCCACACTCCCAGATCTTTCCCCGCTTTCTCCAGAGAAGGCAGTACATCAATAGCCAAAGCCCAGTTGACACTTGTATAGGCTCCATATCCTAACCCAAACATCACTCCTAAAAGCCAGAGCAAGGTCATAAGATTCTCTGGAAAGATCACAAATGCTAGCGAAGTCAGGCTCATACAAAGTGTAGCCATACCTACCACTGGAGCCCGTCTTTTAAAACGATCTGATAGAATACCGGACACCAATCCGCTCACTACCGCACTACCCAACGCGAGCAGCGCAACGATTCCCGTTACTAACACAAAGTTTGCAATATGCTGTACCCTGGCAAAATAGTACTCAATATACGTCATGAACAGCGCTAACCCAAGCATGAGAGATGCCCGGGTCAGAAACACCATTCTAAAATTATAGGTACGCCAGGGTTCTATCCAATCCTGCAGGAATCTATGAGTAAACTCGAGCAGTGTTTTTTCTTTCTTGATGACCAATTCGTGCTTGTGTATCAATAGTGGGATTTCATGCACGCCAAACACTGTTACAAGCACACCTACCAGTACGAGAAACGCTGTCACGATATAATAAATGCCTGCATTAGATCGAATCATTCCCATACTATAGGCATGCTGGTTTATGCCACCGAGTAGCCATGCCGCAAGACCCAACCCCACCACATTTCCGAGGATAGTCATCCCGCCCACGAAACCCGCAGTCGCTCCTCGTTGCTCTATCGGTACGCAATCCGGCATCAGACCTTGATAAGCAGGGGTCAGAATATTTTTTCCCACTAGTAAGAGCGCAAGCCCGACTAGAAAAATTACTATACTACCAGCATCAACCAGCAAAGGTGTGCTGAGTATTAGCAATAATCCTCCGATCACAATATAAGGGCGGCGGCGCCCAAAACCACCAGGTGTCTGATCAGAAAGCTTTCCAATCAGGGGCGGCATGAATAGCGAAATGATCGAAGCTACTATCATGAGCCAACTTAGAAATAGCACCTGCTGCGCACTTCCTACCTGGTTCGAGGATACAAAAAGCACAATTTGTGTTGGTATTACAATAGGCAACAATGCAGACGATTGTGCATTGAGGCCAAACCAAAGAGTATTTAGAGTCAATTGTCCGCGAAGTGAAAGTCTCGAGACTTTCACTTCGCGGTTAAATCTACTTACTACATGCTGACTATCTTCTACAGAATACATTACATCCTCACTTGCCAAATTGTTTCTCAATAGAGTTTGATGCACTAGCGCTTATTAGAGCATATTCTGGACATAGAGTATGCTTCCAAAAGCTTTCTGGAGAGCGACTACAAGCGTATTCAGCATACTTATCTTTAAATCCGCCATTGCCCTAAACATAGTACTTTTACCCCTTGTTACATGGTTTTGAGGGTAAATACAATACCTCATTCGAAGTGGTGCTTGACAGTTTTGCCCTTTCCTTTTAACTTTTTCCTAGAATACAATGGAATATAATGATATTACGTAACAGGGAGTTAAAAAATGGACCCAAACCTCAAAAAACAAGTCTTGCGTACTTTCACTTATGGCCTCTACGCCGTGTCTTGTGCTGATGAAGGTGAAGTAAATATCTTTACCGCAAACTGGCTTACGCAGGCATCATTCGATCCGCCCTTAATCGCCATCTCAGTCGAAAACATCTCTAAATCTTTGCCAATGATTCTCCGCAGTCGCATATTTACCATCAATGTCTTGCGCTCAGGTGAACGAGAGCTGGCAGGCAAACTAGGCAAATCGGCTTTGCAGTATCCAGACAAACTGGCAAATATCGCATTGCATCTTGGCACAAATGGCTGCCCCATCCTCGATAATGCACTTGCCTGGGTTGCCTGCACAGTTCGTCATACAGTCGAGGCAGGCGACTCAACACTCCTCGTTGCTGAAGTTGTAGATGTTGGTATGTTGGGGGAAGGACAACCGCTTACTATGGCTGAAGCGGGTTTCCGCCATGCTGGGTAAAAGATCGGACTCCTCCATGTTTCGCCGATTCCATTCAAAACGTAATACTTTCGATAACCGCTTTGAACCGGCAGGAGCACAGACAGGGCTATCATGCGAGTGGTAAAGTCTGACATCCACCCATAAAGGGAGTGCAGAGCCCTTTGCCGGGAGCGCGAGTTGTCCGAAATCGATCTTAATCGAGCGATCATAATCAGAGTGCAGAGGGCGAAGCCCTTTGCCGGGAGCGCGAGGGAGTCCCTCGCTTCCTGCTTCTTCTCGCGGGCCGCAGGCCCGCAAATAGAGTGATGAGTAGATGTCAGGTAAAGTGTAGCACCGTGCTTGCCACAGTCCATCACTCTGAGATATACTCACATTGTCTTTTCATATCCACAAAACAAGGAGCTGTCTGCATGCTAAACGGGAGCAATGTCTCCTTAGATACCGAATCAGACGGTACCGATTGTGTATTTTGCCAGCGTACCGAAATTTCCTACATTCTTAAAGAGACTCCAAATTTTCTCCTCGCTGCCGATCACGCTCCCCTGGTCGAGGGCCATATCTTAATTATTCCAAAGCAGCACTATGCCTGTTATGGGGATGTTCCCGTCGGACTCGATGCAGAATTATGCGCATTGAAGCGTGAAGTTCAGCAATTTTTTACGTACTCCTACGCTCCGGTGGTGTTCTGGGAACATGGCATCTTCAAGCAGACCGTTTTCCATGCCCATTTGCATTGTTTCCCCTGGGGAGCTAGCGGTTATGACCTCGATGAGGAATTGCACAACATCATCGTTTCCTCTCAGGAGGATATACGCCAGTGGTATATCACCCATGGGCACTACTTCTACATGGAAGACACTAATATCGCACTCCTGTTCGCGCCAGAGATGGATCGCTACCTGGGCATTATTAAGAACGTATTCTTGCGAGGAATAGTGTCTCGTGGAGGTAAAGTCGAGTGGCGTTCACCACAACAACGCTACGTGGAAGGTGCGCCACTTATCAAGGCAATGATAGACAAGTGGCGCTCATTTCAAGAACAAGGAGCAGACCATGTCAATAAGTCCAGTGCGCGATGAATTTATCGTCGCAGGAGATCTTACGTTTCATTATGTCCAATGGGGCGAGCAAGGCCCTCCAATTATTTTTGTACATGGCTTAACCGCCAATGCTTTTTGTTTTCAGGCTTTCGCCGATGACCTGGCTCGTGATCACCGTGTCTTTGCCTATGATCTACGTGGACGAGGCGATAGTGATAAACCTGAAAGTGGCTACAGCGTCCCCATTCATGCCGCTGACCTGGCAGAACTCATCGACGAATTGGGCCTGCATCGACCCGTAGTGGCTGGACATTCACTAGGAGCCCTGATCGGGCTTTACTTCGCAGCGCATTACCCCAGGAAACTTAGTAAACTTGTTTTAATCGATGCAGGTGCATCTCTTCGATGGAAAACCGCCGAAGAGCAACCTGCCTGGCTTACCGGTTCCATTAGTCGATTAGGCATTTCAGTTGCCTCATTCGAGGACTATAAGCAACGCTTAAAAGCGGCTCCATTCCTGGCACCTTACTGGAATAACTATATCGACCTCTATTTTGAACACGATGTGCATATTCAGCATGATGGATCAGTCGTCCCAAAAGGCTACCGCCAAGCGATACTTGAGGAAGACAAATACATTGTTTATGAGTACAAACCTGAGGAGCAGTGGAAGGACGTTACAGTACCAACACTCTTGATACGGGCGAGTCAGTTATTGTTAACTGAAAATGATCAACTGCTATCAGAGGAAGCAGCAGTGGCTATCCAGCGTGGCATCAAAAATTGTCGCTTTGTCGATTTTCCCAAACTGAACCACTATACAATTATCTTTGGGACAGAGAGTGGTCCAGTTCGGGAAATACGTAATTTCATTGATAAGGAGTAAGGATCAATGACAATAAGAAAAGTCGGTGTCGTCGGTTGTGGCCTGATGGGTGGAGGAATAGCGCAAACCTGTGCGCAATCAGGGTATGAGACAGTAGTACGCGAGGTCAATCAAGAACTGCTTGATAAAGGTTTGGCTCGAATTTATAGCGCCTGGGAAATGATGTTGAGTAAGAGCAAACTCACCCAGGGACAGGTCGATGAGAACCGCAGTCGGTTGCATGGAACACTCGATTTGGCTGACTTTGCCGATTGTGATCTGGTTATAGAGGCAGTAATCGAAAACATGGAAGAGAAACTACGCCTGTTCCCCGTGCTCGACCGTATAGTAAAGCCTGAAGCATTACTGCTGACGAATACTTCATCACTCAACATCACACAAATGGGGGCAGTTACCAAACGACCGGAGAAAGTCTGCGGGTTACACTTCTTTAATCCTGCTCCTGTTATGAAATTAGTTGAGGTTGTTAAAACGATATCGAGTTCAGAAGACACCATTGAGACTGTAAAACAATTTGCCATTTCGCTAGGGAAAACCACTGTTCTGGCAAAAGATACAGCAGGGTTTATTGTCAATTTCCTGCTCATCCCGTATTTGATAGCAGCTATTCGTATGTTGGAAAATGGACAAGCATCCCGCGACGATATTGATACCGCTATGAAGCTTGGATGTGGCTATCCAATGGGACCATTTACGTTACTTGATTATGTCGGACTCGATACCACGTTGTGGGCAGCTGAGGCTATTTATGAGGAATATAAAGATCCCCTGTACGCTCCTCCGCCGCTTCTTCGACGCATGGTACAATCCGGTATATATGGGAAGAAAAGCGGTAAGGGGTTCTACAATTATCAATAACAAAAAAAGAGGAAGCCTCGCATGAGGCTTCCTCCATACATCTTTTACTTTGAAAAGATATTATGGCCCTGTCTGCTCTTCGACCTCTATTTGCCTTGAAATTCCCCCCGATTCAAGGTCATAGCCAACTCGTTCTTCCGTTCTTGCAAGGGGCGTACTTGCGCCATTAGGCATTGTCCGGGTGTGATCACCCGAGAGGTGAGCGCGCTCGAGCGATAGTTGCTGGTGATGAAATAGCCGATTTGAGAGTAGAGCATGGTTTGAAGTCATCGCCACCTGCATTGACTCAATGATACGTTCAAGATGTTCAATACCATGCAATATTTCCTGAATCGACGTTGCGTTTCCATTGTATAAAGTCTGTTGACCTTGCCCCAGGGCTTGATTACGCAAAAACTCATCGCGTAGACGATGAAGTCGTACAGACAGATATTGCTCCAAGTTTTTTAGGGATCTCTGGATTGCCTCATTGAGCATTGATAGGCGTTCATCGAGAGCTTTACCGATGACATCGATCAAATCTTCCCAGGGCAGTTCAGTTTGAACCTCAATCGCTTCAAGCTGAGCAGGTACTCCTGTTGCAATCGGTGTATCACCAGGTACTTGTTGCGACGAATGCTGGTTAAGTAGTCGCTCAAAATCAAGAAGCTGGGCTGCCATCATTCGAACTATACTACTTTCAAATTGCTGCTGTCTCTTCTCAACATCACTGCCAATTGTCTGAGTAATACGCGTTTGCTGTGCATTCAGCTTTTCACTCATGACGGTATCAATTCTGATCTGGAAATCAGAAAGTTTCTGAGACAAGGCCCGTAGCGCATCTGCTTGCACGGTTACAAACTTTTGTTCAAGTTCGCGTCGGTACTCAATCACACGCTGGTCAAAAACGCGTTCCATGTCTCGTTGATGGGCCGTTAGTCTTTGTTCGAGAATGGTGTTGAAGGATTGGAGTTCGTCTTCAGTGAATGACATTGGAAACTCTCCTTGCTCTCTCACATGTTACTGCTGTATTATGCTCAGTATAGGGTGCTGAGTGAAGTGTGTCAATTTTATCAGCACTTTCATGCCCAAGTTGGCTATTTGGAGGATACGGTATGCCGCGAGCTATTGATTTCCATGTCCACCTTCCTACTACCGAATTTATGCATGTTACACTCGGCCCCTACGCTAAGGCAGCCGAAAGGTATTTTCGTACAGAGGTAAAGCTCAAAGACATTGAGCAAATTGCAGCCGACTTTGCAGAAATAGATATGATTGGTGTGCTACTCGCCTGGGATGCCGAGACAGCCACAGGTTTGCCTCCACTGGGCAACGACTATATCGCTAATATTGTCCAACGTTATCCGCAGCAATTTATTGGTTTCGCTAGCGTTGACCCGCACAAGGGCAAAGCAGCTATTATAGAATTTGAGCGAGCAATTAAAGAATTGGGTCTTGCAGGAGCCAAGTTCCACCCGGGCGTTCAGGCGTTTTATCCTAACGATCCCAGGTTCTACCCTCTGATGCAGAAGATTCAAGAGCTAGGTGTGCCTGCACTCTTTCACACTGGTACAAATGGTCTGGGAGCAGGCACTCCTGGTGGAATGGGCATCAAACTAGACTATACACGCCCCATTTTCCTCGATACCCTCGCTGCTGACTTCCCCGGTTTGACAATTATCGGCGCACATCCTTCCTGGCCCTGGCACGAAGAAATGATAGCGGCCATGCTACATAAAACTAATATCTATAATGACCTGTCGGGCTGGTCACCACGCTACATCCCGGAGAGCCTGCTGCGCGAGGCCGCCACGCGCTTGCAGGATCGTTTTCTCTTTGGGTCAGACTATCCCTTCATCACACCGCAGCGCTGGATGAAGGATTTTGAAGCGGTAAAGATTGAATTCAAGCCCGAGGTTCGCGAGAAGATTCTGTGGAGGAACGGGCAGAAGCTGTTGGCCCGCTCAGCTATTGGAAATATGTCTTTCTCAGACGAAAAATAAATACAGTCAGAAAACCTTCAGGTCTCAAATGGTTATTTCATGATGGCATGTGTGACCTGATTGTGAGACAATACAAGCTCAAAACCCTTGACATATTTAGCATCTAAGTGTAAAATGCATATAGATGCTAAATCAATATTATCTGAAGGGAAGCATACGTAGCTAGATGCATATAGGTGCGATATGGCAGAAGAAAACAGAGACAACGGAAGATACAACGCGGCAAACGAAGCATGGTCAAAGAACTGGTTAGTTCCTGTTCTTCTCCTCATGTTGCGGGAATGGAGTTCCTACGGTTACGAATTGATGGAGAAGATGTCTACCTTTGGTTTAGCCGCTATGAACCCAGGCACGTTCTACCGGACGTTACGACAGATGGAAAAGGATGGAATGGTAAGCTCTAGTTGGGATACCTCAGAAGGAGGACCTGCCCGCCGTGTGTATTCGATTACAGAAGCCGGGGAAGCTTATCTTAAGTACTGGGCGGAGTCTCTTGACCAATACCAGAGGATGATGGATACATTCTTTCGGCTCTACACCGGTCGTCCCGCATCAAAGGAGAGAAAGGACCAGAAGTAAGCCGCGAGGAAGAAGCATCTGAGATGTGGCAAGTTGTATCAAGGCCAGCAGGCCAGTGCTAGTGGATTAGACAGGAATAATGAGTACTGCTTGCAGTACAGTTTTGCAGGCAACTGCGAGAGAGAAAGAGAGCAAGACAATGGCTAAATATAAGGAAAAAGTAAACGAGGCGGCATGGAACCTGAGTAAGTCAGTACGCGAGACAAATCAGGCAATCGCCAGCAGCGCTGTTACAGCGCAGGAATTAAACATGAAGTTCGCTCAGAGCATCTTTGAAAATGGGGTTGAACTTCTCAAGAGTCATGCCGAGAGCACTCGCGCTCTGATGGAAGAGTTTGTTGGAGAGCCTGAGAAGGATCAGGCCATATTCCAGACTGTGGCAGATAGTGCCGTTGCAGCCCAGGAGCGAAATGTGAAGTTTTCCGAGAACCTTCTGGAGAATGGAACAGAGATACTCAAAAGTCATGCCGAGAGCACTCGCGCTCTGATGCAGACACTGGTTGAGCAATCGCAGAAGCAGCAAGAAGCATTTCAGGCGTTAACCCGCGAGGCATGGGATGCCTATATGGGCTTTTTCTCTGCACCATTTAGCTATTACGAGCAGACATTGGAAACTGCCGAGTCGATAGCCAGGCAGGGAGTTGAGACCGCGCAGAAGATTGCTCGTCAAGGAATGGAAACAGTCCAAAAGGCAACTCACCAGGAAAAGCAGACTGTTCATTCAGCCACTAAGTAACTTTGTATTCAACGATCTTACTGAAAGGGGTCGGAGCATCAGCCCCGACCTCTCTTACTTTACGGTAGTATTTAGTGAATAGTTGACGTAAGTAATTACATTTTCGGGCCGATGAAAGGAATACTAGCAATGCCAAAGGAAGAAAACTCCAAAGTGCCTGGGAATCCATTGGAGTTGTGGGAACAGTGGTACGAAACAACTTCCAAAGCATGGTCCCAAAGCGTGAATGGGAGTAATAAAGCCTACGTAGACCCTTTCGCTTATTACCGAACATGGGCGAAAATTGTAGAAAATGCTCAGGGGCAAATGCAAGAGCAGTTAAAGGCCGGTTCCTTCGGGATTATGGAACCTAAGGAGGCCTGGAAGCGATGGTTTGAAACAGCAACAGATATTTGGGAAAAAGCCATTGGAAAGGATTTAGACCCATTAGGGCTTACTACCCAGTGGCTGGAGATGATGGAAGATGCCCGAGCCAGAATACTAGCTGGAGCTAACATTCCAGCAGATCCATTTACGTTCATGAAGCAATGGTACGATGCCACGAACGAAACCTGGGCAACATTGATAGGTGATTTCATCGGAACCGAGAGGTTCATGGAATCTGCAAGCCAGTTCCTGGAAAGCTACGCCAGTTTCTACAGAACATTCCGCCGCGCAAATGAAGAATTCTTCAGCAACCTCCAACTTCCCACGCGCTCGGATATTGCCAGGGTAGCGGAGCTAGTGATCGCAGTGGAAGACAAGGTTGAGCAGATCGAGGATACCATCGAAGACTTCGAGGATAACTATACTAAAGCTGTTCCAGGCAATCTGGATGAACGCCTGGTGCATGTTGAAAAGAAACTAGATGCACTCTCTGCCTCTCTGCAGGAACTGACGACTGCAGATGACTTGGAAAAGCGCCTCGATAGAGTAGAGAGTAAGCTGGACAAACTTCTAGTAGCACTAGAGAAGATCGAAGCCAAAGAGCCTCAAAGAAACTCCAAGCCAGCCACTCCAAATAGTAGCAGAGCGCAAGAATCTAAGCGTGAATCTTCGAAAAACCAAACACTCCCTGCAGAAACTGAATCCGTATCGAGGAGGACAAAATGAGCCAGAAAAACACTACCCAAGCCGACTTTGATAGTACTTTCAAAAAATACAGAACGGGTATGCAAATCATCCTGGAAGGAGCGAAGGCAGATACAGGGCAGACTCCTAAGGAGGTTATTTGGACGAAGAACAAAGCTAAACTTTACCACTATGAACCGATGGTTGAAAAGCGATTTACTGTTCCTATCCTGATAATTTATGCGCTCATCAACCGCCCCTATGTTCTGGACTTAATGCCGGGCAATAGCTTCGTGGAGTATATGGTAAAACATGGCTTTGATGTTTTTATGCTCGATTGGGGTACACCTGGTGACGAAGACAAAAAGCTTTCATTTGAAGACTATGTATTAGACTACATTCCACGTGCTGTGAAGAAGGTGCTCAGAGCAGCACACGCCGATGAAACCAGTCTATTAGGGTACTGTATGGGTGGAACAATGACAGCTATGTACGCAGCGCTGTTCCCAGACAAACCCCTCAAGAATCTAGTCTTACTCACAGCTCCTATAGACTTCACCCCGGATGATATGGGCATGTTTGGATTAATGACTAACCCGAAATACTTCAACCCCGATCATGTTGTTGAGGCATTCGGAAACATTCCAGGCGACTTCATCGATACTGGCAACCGTATGCTCAAACCTGTCACCAACTACGTCGGCACATATATCACAATGTGGGATCGTATCATGCAAGGCAAATCAATGGATACCTGGCTGGCGATGAACAAATGGGTAAATGATGGTGTACCATTCGCTGGTGAGGCATTTCGCCAGTGGATAAAAGAGTTTTACCAGCAGAATAAACTTGTGAAAGGTGAGGTTATACTTCGTGGCCGAAGGATTGACCTTTCGAACATAAGATGCCCCATCTTGAGTGTTGCTGGATCAAAAGATCACATCTGCTCGCTGCCCCAGGCTCAGGCCATCAAGCGAGTTGTCAGCAGCAAGGAAGTAGACTTCCATGTCGTTGACGCCGGACATGTCGGTTTAATGACTGGTTCAGGCGCCAAGAAAGATGTATGGCCTACAATTCTCCACTGGTTGGAGTCACGCTCAAAGTAAGCAGTGATCTTTACGCCAGTTAACCCAGCGTACAGATTTTATTATGAAGTGAGATCAATCACACAATATTTATTGTGAGACTTTAGTGATGTTCATTCATTTGGCTGTGATGCCTTTGTGATATAGCAAGGTTATCCTTCTTCCGTAGTCTAGTATTCTTAGTGATTTTGTTGTGTACTGTCAATGCTTCACAACAATTTGTTTTCCTGCTAAGGAAAGGAGTTTCGAATGGGATCATTAGAGGGAGCAGTTATCGTAGTCACAGGTGCAAGTAGAGGCATAGGGCATGCCATAGCAGAAGAACTGGGTCAAGCTGGGACAAAAGTGGTAGTGAACTACGCTAAGAGCAAGGGACCTGCTGAGGACCTTGTAGCCCAACTTCAGCGGAGTGGGTCTGAGGCGGTAGCGATTCAGGCGGACGTATCGGATCCTGAGCAGGCAGCCAGGCTCATCGAGGAGACTATCCAGAGGTTTGGCAGGATAGATGTGCTGGTCAATAACGCTGGCATCAATATCGATCGCTCGATGAAGAATCTCACTGTAGAGGACTGGAGCAAGGTTATTCAGAACGACCTGAGTGGTTGCTTCTACACTGTAAAAGCAGCGTTGCCCTATTTTATGCAGCAAAAGAGCGGCAAGATCATCAACATCAGCTCTTTGAACGGCCAGATAGCGAGCTTTGGCCAGGCCAACTATAGCGCAGCCAAGGCCGGCATCATAGGTTTCACCAGAACTGCGGCCATGGAGCTGGCTCGCTCCAATGTGACGGTCAACGCCGTCTGTCCTGGCTTTATCGCGACCGAAATGTGGGATGGAATGCCTGACAAAGTGAAGGAGGCAGTCCTGGCTCGGATACCTCTCGGGCGTGTTGGCACACCTCAGGAGGTAGCTCGCGCAGTACGTTACCTGATCGTAGATGGCGATTACATCACGGGTGCGACTCTCAATATTAATGGCGGAGCGTTCATGCAGTAATAGTTCTGCAAAGTATTGCACAAGGAGAAAAAGAACATGGTACAACCGGAAGTTGTCGTCCTGAGCGGCGTGCGCACCGCGATTGGAGACTATGGCGGAGGTTTGAAGGACAGGCCACCTACTGAACTGGGTGCTGCTGTTGTCCGCGAGGCAGTCAAACGGGCGGGGATCAAACCAGAAGACGTAGGGCATGTGGTCTTCGGCAACGTGATCCATACCGATGTCCATGATATGTATCTCGCTCGCGTGGCCGCAATCAACGGCGGTCTGCCTGTGGAGACACCTGCCTTGACACTCAACCGCTTATGCGGGAGCGGCCTGCAAGCGATTGTTTCGGCAGCCCAGGCCATTTACATGGGCGATGCCAAGGTGGCGATAGGAGGTGGAGCCGAAGTGATGAGCCGCAGCCAGTACTGGCTCCCAGGGGCACGTTGGGGTCAACGTATGGGTGATGGGAAGTTGATTGACGCCATGGTGGGAGCCCTCAGTGATCCGTTTGATGATTGTCATATGGGCATTACTGCTGAGAATGTCGCAGAGAAGTGGGGGATCACCCGCCAGGCACAGGATGAGTTAGCGCTCCAAAGCCATCAGCGTGCGGCAGCAGCCGTTGCCGCCGGTTACTTCAAGGAGCAAATCCTGCCGATTGAATACAAGGTCAAAGGCCAGACGGTAGTCTTTGACACCGATGAACATTTCAAGGCGGACTCGTCCTTAGAGAAGCTGGCAAAATTGCGCCCAGCATTCAAAGGTGATGGGAGTGTGACAGCAGGCAATGCCTCGGGCATCAACGATGCGGCAGCAGCAGTGGTACTGATGGAAGCCAGTGAAGCGCAACAGCGCGGGCTGAAACCTTTAGGCAAGCTGGTAGCTTATGCACATGCTGGGGTAGATCCGAAATACATGGGCATCGGACCAGTTCCTGCCGTGAGAAAGGTACTCGAACGAGCCAAACTGACCATCAAAGACATGGATGTGATCGAACTCAATGAAGCCTTTGCCGCACAGGCTCTGGCCGTAATGCGGGAGTTGGACTTGCCGCTGGATCGCACAAACCCCAACGGTAGTGGGATCTCTCTTGGTCACCCAATCGGAGCAACAGGCTGCATCCTGACAGTTAAGGCCTTGTATGAACTTCGACGCATCGGTGGCAAGTATGCACTTGTCACTATGTGTATTGGTGGAGGCCAGGGTATCGCGGCTATCTTCGAAGCCATGTAAGCGCGAGTTCCCTCGTTCACTAAGGAAGGACGCCAATTCCACTAGTGGGATTGGCGTCGACAAGCTCATTTGCCAAATAGTTCATTCAACTCAGTCTAGTCTGGTCAGGATGTTCAAAAACTGCTCGCCCATCGTCCGCAGGCTCCATCTGTGAACTACCTGTGCCACCATAGGATGACCCATAAAAAATTGGTACATTGCCAGACTTGCATCAGGTCCAGAGGGATCAGTAAAAGAACTGCCAGGGCTACCTCCAGACCACGCATGACCCATGCCGTCGACTCGCCAATATTCTTGCACTACGTCCCCCTGATCGTCATTCCACCAGCATACAGTATATGAATGCCCTCCTGGAACTTGTCTAGTCTCTGAACTACCAGGACTGCCAAACTCAGCAGTATATCTACCATTTGACGCAAGGCGATCTGTCTGCATCCATTGTTGTACCACCTGGTCACCATTGACCGGGTTCATGATAGTATCACTCATGCCTTGAAAAACGATCGCCGGTATGACACGTGCGGCTGTACCCATAACATCGAAAGCTATCTGGCCTAGCTGTTGAGGGTCCGGGCCACCCTGACTCATGACTTTCAGGCCATTGATTGTACTCGTTGCCGCCCGGTACTCTACACCCGAGTGAACGCCGATTGCTGCAAAAAGATCAGGATAAGTGACTCCCAGAATAACAGCCATAGCCGCGCCAGCGGAAATACCAGCGACGTAAACGCGGTTTGTATCAATCGTCCATTGAGAGGTATTCTGTTCGACAGCCCGAACTATTCCGGCGATAATTGCCGGCTCACCCTGGTAGCGTGACTGATTAGAAGATTTGAACCAATTCCAACACAGATTCTGATTATAGACACTCGTCTGCTGTGGGTAGACGACGATGAACTTGTATTGATCTGCCAGTTGATTCATCCGGGTACTGACTGCAAAATCCACAGCCGTTTGTGTACAACCGTGTAGCATAACGATAAGGGGCACCGCAGTCCCGACCTGATAACTTTCAGGAGTATACACAAAATAGGGGCGACTACCAACCGGACCTCTGTACGTGTATTTTTGCCACATCAGGCTACTCGCACTCACTCTTAATGGAAGTTGTGCTAGAAGACCGGCTATGCCAAAGGCAACCAGGTAAAAAACCACTACGCCACATAACAGAAGTCTTCGTCTCATAGAAATTATTAATCTCAACATTAGCTACTCTCATATGCAAAACAACCTTCTCTATACTTATTATGAACGAAAGCTAACTCAGAAAAAGCTGGCTCAGACCTGTCTTTGTTAGAAGTCAGGTTTGAGCCAGGAAGTTCCTTTCAAATTGATTAGAGAACTACAGAGAACAACACCAACAAAGAACGCTTCACGAAACGTCGCACCTATTATACCCTCACTTAGAAATATCAGGCAAATAGGATTAGAACAATATATCCGCGAACTGGTTGACTACATCCCGGATAAACTGGAGAGCTAACAATATAGGTACATGAAATCGTGACTGTGTTGTTACTTCCAGGCCACTGATCTGTGATGATTTTGTTAGGTGAATGCTCTACTCTTCCACTTAGGATTAAAGCTGTACACCTGAGATTAAGAAGACGATTAGATCATCCAGGCGAGGAGAATTTTATGAGCAAGACAGTAGACCCGCCACAAGCGTTACTTGATATAAGTAGAAGCGACCAGGCTTCGCATTCTACCTTCACCACTTTTGGTTTAGGCCCGCAGGAGGCTTTAGCGTATCGTAAGCGATTCCGTGGAATGATTGGTGTTGCCAGCAAAGTACCACTCAAGGATCGCTTTGTCCTGAGCCTGGTTTACACACCAGGCGTAGCTGCCCCCTGTCTTGAGATCGCTAAGGATCCACTCACTTCATTTGACTATACCATCCGTGGCAACACCATTGCGCTGGTCACCGATGGCTCGTCAGCCTTTGGGCTTGGTAATATTGGTCCAATAGCAGCACTGCCCATGCTGGAGGATGCCTGCATCCTTTTCAAAACATTTGCCGGAGTGGACGCCTTTCCTATTTGCCTGGACACTCAAAATGTAGAGGAGATTATCAATGTCGGCATGGCGCTTCGACCAACCTTTGGCGGCATTTGCCTCAGCAGTATTGCTTCTCCTCGTTGTTTTACAGTCGCAGACCACCTTGCACGAGCCGTCAATAACCCTGTCCTGCATGCCGAACAGGATGCTACTGCCGCTGCTATTCTGGGCGGTCTGTATAATGCGCTCAAACTGGTAGATAAAACGCCTGAGAACATTCGAGTCGTGATTAATGGTGCTGGACCGGGAGGAATCGGTATAGCCCGTCTTCTGCTGCGTGTCGGCTTTCAGCATATTTTGATTTGTGATCGCCTGGGCATCCTCGATCGCTACCGCCTCAACAACATGAACTGGGCAAAGGTGGACATCGCTCGCCAGACGAATCCAGAAAGTCGCACTGGAACGCTCAGCGATGCCGTGCGTGGAGCTGACGTGGTGATTGGTCTCTCTTCGTGGAATACGATTACGCCTGAAATGGTCACCACAATGGCGAAACACCCTATTCTTTTTGTGCTTGCAGTACCCAATCCAGAAATTACACCGGAAGTAGCGATAGCCGCTGGAGCTGCTATCGTAGCGACCGGGCGTCCCGATTACCCCAATTTGATTACGAATGCCCTGGTGTTGCCAGGTATCTTTCGTGGATCAATGGATATTCGTGCCACAGCCATCAACCAGGAAATGTTGATCGCGGCAGCTCAAGCCATCTCTGACCTTGTACCGCCAGAGCGACTTTCACCTCAACAAATTGTTCCTTCGGTTATGGACTACACAGTTGCTCCTCGAGTGGCTCGAGCGGTAGCCGAAGCGGCAAAGCTCAGTGGCATCGCGCGTGCAGACAGAGACCCAGCAGAGATCGAAGCAACGACACGAGCTACCATTTATGAAGGGCGCCGACCAGTCCAGCCACCTTCCCATCGTACTTCTAATCTCCAGGAAGAGGCTCTCGAACTGCACCGCCGTTATCAGGGCGTGCTACACATTCAACCTAAGATGCCTGTTCGTGATCAATCCGTACTCAATTCATTTTATCTCTCCCCTGGCATCCCCGAAGCCACTCGTCAGATTATTGCCAGGCCAGATACTGTCTTTGACTATACAGGCAAAGGCAACCGTGTGGCGATTGTCACAGATGGCAGCGCCGTGCTTGGTCTGGGGAATATTGGCCCGCGTGCAGCACTGCCAGTGATGGAAGGAAAGGCGGTCCTTTTTCAAGCGTTTGCAGGTATTGAAGCGTATCCCATTTGCCTATCGACACAAAATGTGGATGAGATCGTCACCTATGTTGAACAAATTGCTCCAGCTTTCGGAGGCGTGAACCTGGAAGACATCTCCGCACCACGCTGCTTTGAGATCGAAGATCGGTTACGTAAGTCGCTTTCTATCCCCGTTATACACGACGATCAGCACGGCACTGCTACAGTGGTTCTTGCAGGTCTCATCAACGCACTACGTAAAGTGGACAAAAAGAAAGAGGACGTATCCATTGTGCTCATGGGTGCGGGTGCTGCAGGTGTTGCTGTCGCTAAAATGCTGTTTGCGTGGGGAGTATGCAAGATACTGCTGGTCAATCGAGCCGGCATACTGCGCCCAGGCCGCTCCGACCTGAACCCCGACCAGGAAGAATTAGCCCGCATCACGAACCCTGAGGGCAAAAGCGGTAACCTCGCCGAAGCGATGGTTGGTGCAGACGTCTTTATCGGGGTTTCCGGTCCAGGTATGGTGACACAAGCAATGGTGCGAACAATGGCACCTCAACCCATCATCTTTGCTCTGGCAAATCCGATACCGGAGATTATGCCTGAAGATGCTTTAGCTGCTGGCGCAAGAGTAGTCGCAACCGGTCGCTCTGATTACCCCAACCAGGTGAACAACTCCCTGGCATTTCCAGGACTCTTCCGGGGAGCGCTCGATGCTCGTGCTCGTGTTATCAATGACACCATGAAATTGGCTGCTGCAGAACGTTTAGCTTCGCTGGTATCCGAAAAAGAGTTTGAGGAAGGCCAAATCATACCACAGGCAATGAACTATGATGTCGCCTCCTCACTGGCTGCTGCTGTTGCGCAAGCGGCGATGGATACTGGAGTAGCGCGTATTCGTGTCGACCCACTCATTGTTGCCCAGCATTGCCACGATTATATCTACGAGGGGATCATGATACCGGTCCCGGAACTAGAGAAAGCGCCTTTGTAACAAACCAGGTACTCTCCAACGATTTAAAGTTACTATGCTGTGTGCGAACACCAGGCTACCTGATACAGTGAACAGTGCTATCTTAAATAGCGCTCAAATACCGCTCAATATGAGCGGTATTTTTTAAACTCTGCTTTACATGACCTTGCAACACTACAATAAATGTGGGTAGAATAACCATTGCGGAAGTACCAACAACGTAAAATGTGATCGTTCTCTTCAGGACTACCGATTCTGAATAATTTCTGTAATGGAAAACCATAAAATGCAACCTTTCCAATACATTTGGGAGAAAATACATCGCTTGCTTCAACCTCGTCAATTCTCTATCAAGCGAGTTCTATTAGAGATACTGGGCTTCGTGGTTACGCTACAGGCTATAGTTGTGCTGATCTTACAATTTGTCTCAATACTACGCAGACAACACAGGTATCAAAGAAGTTTTCCGCATATACCTCTGGAGGAAGTAAATATCGGTCAGAACAGTGTCCAAATCTATGATTATGGACGCGACCTCTACAAGCATATGCTCGAGGCAATTGATGCAGCACAGGAGAGCATTTACTTGGAAACCTATATCTGGAAAGACGACCCTATTGGCCGCGAGTTTAAGCAGAAACTCGCATGCAAAGCCAATCAAGGTGTAGAAGTTTATGTGATCTTTGATAGCTTTGCCAATACTGTCGTACCTGGCGCATTTAAGGCTTTTCCCACCAATATTCATGTGCTTAAATACCAGTCATTTAAAAAACCCTGGCATCTCTTCGATCCTCGACGCTATGCCCTGGATCACCGTAAGATACTTGCCGTTGACGGCTCAACTGGTTTTATCGGGGGCTTTAACCTGGGAAGCCTGTACGAAACGACCTGGCGAGATACGCATCTACGCATTAAGGGTCCAGCCACAGCCCATCTCGCCCAATCATTCATCGACTTCTGGAATCAACACACTCCAAATCAGGAGCATATTTCACGGCACTACCTCAGGCATTTCGATCCGCTCATCAATATTCGGGGAACGAGCGCACTGCGGCTCACATTTCCTATTCGCGACATGTATATCGAAGCAATCGACAAGGCGGAACGCTCTATTCTACTCTCCAATGCTTACTTTGTGCCTGATCGTGTTTTATTGGGAGCGATTAAAGCTGCGGCACGACGTGGTGTGGACGTACAGATTCTCGTACCATGGGTTTCAAATCACGTGGTCGTTGACTGGTTAACGCGAGGTCATTTTGCAGAATGTCTGAAAGCTGGCATACGTATTTTTGGCTATCACTATATGCTTCATGCTAAAACATGCACGATTGATGGAGAATGGTCAACCATCGGGACAGCCAACCTTGATCGTCTCAGTTCCGTTGGCAACTATGAGATCAATCTAGAGGTATACAGTAAAAGTTTGGCCCATCAGATGGAAGAGCTTTTTAAGTGCGATACATCTAACTCATTTGAATTGACACTTGAGCAATGGTTGAAACGCCCCTGGTATGCTATACTGAGCGAAAGGATCCTGTCACCTTTACGCGCGCTTTTGTAAGACTTTGCTAGATTACTTGATGATACCGTACTTGACTTTCATAAGCAAGATACGCTCCACCGATTGATTAATACGCTCTATGGTCAATTTACCCTGTTGTATGGCTTGTTTGAGCGCAGCGACTACCGAGGCCACCTGGCTCCCACTATAAGGCCCTTCAATCAGATCATCGCCAGCAATGATTGAGAGAACAGAAGCCTGACTTAAGGACCATTTCTCGCTAATACCCTGCATATAAAGACCATCAGTAATAACTACGCCATTGTAACCCAACTGATTTCGAAGAAGATCATTGATAGCCTTCTGAGAAAGCTCAGCCGGCATAGTAGGGTCAATGGCTGGCATCAGAACATCAGTAGACATAATCATTGCTGGATGGTTCTTCTGGATCATCAGTTTATAGGGAGCAAAATCGATGCTTTCTAAACTTGCCAGACTTCTATTGACAGTAGGTAAGCCTGCATGTGGATCAGAGGTAATCGATCCCAGTCCAGGAAAATGCTTTAAACATCCAGCAACGTAATTCTGTTGTAAACCATCCAGGTAGGCTCCCGCATATGTGGCAACTGTGTTGGGATCACGCCCAAACATGCGTGTCACAAGGACAGGTGGATCGACAGTGTGGACATCGACAACAGGAGCAAGATCTGCATTGATACCCAGTTGTAGCATCCACTTAGCAGCCAAAGTTCCCTGGCTGTAAGCCGTTTGTGGGTTGCCTGTTGCTGCCATTTGCGCAGCAGAAGGCAAATAGCCATGAAACACGTACAACCTATTAACCAGGCCACCTTCCTGGTCAGTGCCAATCAGCAAGGGTATTTTGGCATCACTTATCGCCTGACGTGAAAAATCTGCTACATTGCTGGTCACATTATATGGTAGCTCAAAGTTATGGTTGCTTTCCTGATACAGAAAACCACCAACATATTGTTTCGCGATCATATACTGGAGTTCTGTGCCTGCATAATTGTTGCCAATATACTCCACGACGATTAACTGACCCAGTTTCTGATCAAGGGTCATACCCGTCATTATTTGTTGCACTTTGGCCAGTTGAGCCTCTAAAGGACTTTCGACATTACTGTCTGTTCTGGTTCCTGTTGGTGATAGGGTAGCAGACGCAGTGGGGAGTGTTGGAGTTGGTTGCGGTACATCGGCAGACATAACACCATTAAATACATTCGAGCAACTAGAGAGAAAGAGCAGAATGCAACACATCATGACCGTAAAATGGGCATAATCTGGCCTGCTTTTCGACAATTGGCGCCGCCGTATCAAATGCCGTGTCTGCATACACCAGGCTCCTGCATTGATGAGAATGCGATAACTACATTTGGCAAGAAGGTTGTTGATCCGAGATCCTTCTCTCAGGATGACAGCGAAGCGAAGCATGAGCAATACCTGCTTCTAACAAAGAACGTCAGAAAGTTAGCATCAGTAACGTAGTATGTTTTTCGGCTAGCTCCTTTTGAGCTGCAGCTCTGTCATGCAGAGCACGTGAGCCGAAGCCCTGAGCGCAGCGAAGGGGAAGCATCTCGCTGCCCATCGCGCCAGACCTTTCGCTGCGCGGAGGCGTGACAGGGCACACTCTGCATTACCGATTTTTCATCTTCGTCCGATATGTGTTATACTCGTTACCATATTCAACCTCATAGGATGAATAGTTAAGCAAGCATTCATACAGACATATTCCAAATAAACTGCTAGTAAAGAAAACTTGATCTGCGACGTTCATTATCGTTGAAGAAAGATTTTGGTTAGAGAAGAGTATTTATAGTATGGGCACACACGATGTTCATAAAGAAGTAGTTAGTGATCGACTCACCAGGACAATCAACAAGCGGGTTACGATGGTAATAGTACTGTGCGCCATTCTTGTTGTTCTCGGCTCGATAACCCTTACCAGTTCTGCATTTTGGAAAAAACCCCTATCCCAAAAAACCTCAATTTTCACTGGGACCACGCATACTGTCGTGCCAGTACAAACACAGATTTCGGCCACAAAACCGGTTCTTACTCCTACTAAAACTCCGGTACATGCTCCAGTATTAGGCTACCCACTTTTCAATGGTAATACCCATTTATCAGAAATCGCATTGACCTTTGACGATGGACCTAACCCTTTCTATACACCTCAAGTCCTTGCAATTCTGCACAAGTATGGAGTAAAGGCCACTTTCTTTGATGTTGGATACCTGGTTACAGATTATCCCAATATGGTTCGCCAGGAATACAATCAGGGAAACATAGTAGCTAACCATAGCTGGTCGCATCCAGTACTGACCTATCTCTCGGCTCAAGCTATTCTGTCGCAGCTCACCTCTACTACCAACGCCATTCAAGCTGCAATTGGAGTACGACCAACCTTTTTTCGCCCCCCCTATGGAGCAACAAATAACGCTGTCTTAGCACAAGCCAGGCATCTTGGTTATACAACCGTTTTGTGGGATGGTTCAGCGGGAGATTGGAAATTACCAGGAGTCGGTGTCATCATCAGTAAGCTTCTCTCCTATGCACGCAATGGAGCAATTCTCCTTTTGCATGATGGAGGCGGAAATCGCGCGCAAACAGTTGCAGCATTACCCAGTATCATCACGATATTAAAAAATCGTGGTTATAGATTTGTGACGATACAGCAATTAGTCGATGACTTAGGAGTCGTCATTCAATAAGTATCTCAGTTTCGATAGCCAGAACGAGCTTAAATGGGCGTTCCTTACCGATATTTTTGCCATAGTTATTTTATGGCGACTCCTTAGTAGCGCATACACCCGCGAGTGCCTACAGCAAGATACAAGGCAATACGACGATCTCGCAAGCTGCAGCCACAATATCTAATGCCTGGAGAGGCAAGACATTTTTGGGTTTACTCATTAATCTCACAACTGGCTTGGAACGATAGGTTTGATCAGGCCTATTAAAATCCTGAGGAAACCCACTATTACTACTATTACTCCGACTCCCACCGTGAAGCCTCCGATGGAATATGCACCAGAATGGAGTAGAAGACCAAAGGCTATCAGGATAAAACCAAATAGCATCACTAACAAGCCGCTCCGGGTAAACTTTCGCTTTTTCCGCTCCTCAACTTCCTCCAGAACCTCTGGATGCTCAACAAGTTCCCTTTTCACAAGCTCTTCTGCGTTTTCTGCGTTTAGCGGCGCTACTTTCTCTTCGCTCTCATGGTCTAACATGGTAACACTCCTTCCCTTGTGTTGAAATGGAATACTCTCTATCTACATCTTAGTACACGAAAACAAGGAGTAATAAGATGATTTTCCACTTACACACGCTCGCACTTCGTGAGCGAACTAATGATCGCTCTAAAGGAGAGATAAGTAGAACGGATAGAGGAATATGTTCGGGTAGAATCAGGGCTTGCGTGCCACTAACTCCTGTGTGATGTAGCTCGCTACCGAAGTTGCAGTCGAACCAGGACCAAAGCCGGCGTCATAGCCAAGCTCTTTCGCAAAGGTATGCGAAATACGCGGCCCGCCAACAATAAAGAGATAGCGATCCCGCACGCCCTCGGCTTCAGCTAATTCGATCAATTTAGTCAGATTATGGATATGTACATTCTTCTGGGTTACTACCTGTGAAACAAGGATAGCCTCTGCCTGTTCCTCCACGGCACGCCTCAATAAAGCTTCACAGGATACTTGTGCACCAAGATTCAATGCCCGAAACGCCGGGAAACGCTCCAGGCCATAGTTCCCGGCAAACCCCTTGGCATTGAATATTGCATCAATACCTACAGTATGCGCATCACTCTCGATAGCAGCGCCTATGACAGTTACCCGCCGACCAAGCTGTTTCTCGATCAGTTCATTGATCTCGTAGAAATCCAACTCATCGTGAGCCAGTTCGTCCACCAGAATTTGTTCAGGATCGATGGTATGCGAACAGGCCCCATAGACGATAAAGAAAGTGAACGCTGCATCTATACTTTCCGCATGCGCTACCAGTGGATTGCTAATCCCCATCAACATTGCATAGCGTCGTGCCGCTTCACGCGCGCGAGCGCTCAATGGCAATGGGAGAGTGAAAGAAAGCTGCACAACTCCATCGTTAGCTGTGTCACCGTAGGGCCTTATTTGCATCATTACTAACCTCTGAACGACTTTCACTCAAACACACACTCAGGGAGTTGATGTCGGAGTTGGTTTGCATGTACCCGAAGGTATTGCCGTTTGCGAAGACACCACTTTGGGACTTGTAGTCGTAACCTGTCCAGCTCCAAGGAATGCACTATTCAGCGCGAGTTTCCCGTGTACCGCAGGACATTCCTGCTATTGTGGGCGGACTTATTGACATATTCATCGTTGTCACCTGGAATGCTCCCGCTGTTGGCGTTGGCGTCGGTGTCGCTGTTGGCGTTGGCGTCGGCGTCGCTGTTGGCGTTGGCGTCGGTGTCGCTGTTGGCATCGGCGTCGGTGTCGCTGTTGGCGTTGGCGTCGGAGTAGGATTGTTCCCCTGACTTGAGAAAATGACGAATCCGACGATTACCCCCAACAATATCACAACCAAAACGATAAGACCAATAATGAGGTTCATTCTAAAACGGTTATCCGTATCAGAAGTTGGAGGTTGAGGAGCACCACCCACCTGCTCTGGTGTCACAGGCATCTGCTGACCATAGCTGGCTGGGGTAGAAGGAGGAGGAGCATAACCCTGACCTTGAGGTGGATAGGATGCCTGCGATTGAGGTGGGGGAGGTAAAACCACAGGTTGTTGAGACTGAGCTACCTGGGGTTCACCTGGTCCCTGTTCAGGTGGAAATGGCTCAAACTCCCCCGGCTGTTGAACAATCGGTTCGACGTAATGTGCACCACAGCGAGGACAAAACTCTTGATTTGCTGTCAACGATGCACCACAATTATGGCAGATACGATACTGACTACTCATAAATACATTCTCCCATAGTTCCACTAGTTCAACGGTAAATAAAGTGAACAATCTCAGGAACTTAGCAGACCGCGTCCGACTTTCATTCACTCTGTTATACTGTAAAACATTTCTTAAAGCTCTACAAGCCCCATATGATATACTAAAATCAGCGAATCAGCGTTGTTTCCCGAAAGGACTACCACTGTGGCAAATCAGACCGAGCAGATTGATGTAATCATTATTGGAGCAGGGCATAATGGACTTGTCGCAGCAGGTTATCTTGCTCGAGCAGGAAAAAACGTTGTTGTGCTTGAGCAAAGAGATCGTGTAGGAGGGGCTTGTACACTCGAAGAACCTTTTCCAGGTTTCATCATGTCACCTTGCGCTTACGTCGTCAGCCTGTTGCGACCTGAGATCATTCGCGACCTGGAACTTCATCGCTATGGCTTTGATGCCTATGTCAAAGACCCACAAATGTTTGTACCATTTCTGGATGGCAAGTATCTGTTCTTCCGCGCCAGCACCGAAAGAACCGTTGAGGATATACGCATACTTTCTCCACACGATGCCGAGTCGTATCCAAAGTTTTTAGCATTTTTTGAGCGCGCATCGGAGATTCTCAAGCCCATTTTACTTGAGGAGCCACCATCTATTGCCGATCTGGCAGATCGTTTTCGAGGCGAGGATGAAGAGATTTACCGTTATTTGATGTTTGGCAACCTGTACGATATGCTGGCTGATTATTTCGAGTCTGACTATTTACGTGCTGCTTATGCAGGACAAGGTGTGATCGGTTCCTTTATTGGACCCAAGACACCCGGCTCGGTCTACGTCCTCTGGCACCATATGTTTGGTGAAGTTAATGGTGCGCACGGAATGTGGGGGTACGTTCGAGGCGGTATGGGCCGTATTAGCTTCGCCATGGCAGCCTCGGCCGAGGCGCATGGCGCAGTAATCCGTACCAATTCTCCTGTCGCTAACATACTCGTCCATAATGGTCGCGCTGAGGGAGTGCGCCTGGAAAATGGGGAGGAACTGCGAGCCGCAGCCGTCCTCTCAAACGCTGACCCTAAACGCACCTTCTTGCAATTCTGCGCTGACGCAGAGCTCGATAAAGACTTCCTCAAACGCATTTCGCACTTTAAAACAGAGAGTGCCGTGATTAAGCTCAACATTGCGCTAAAGGAGTTACCCAGCTTCAAGTGTCTTCCCGGCACGACACCTGGTTTGCAGCATGCCGGATCACTTGACATCACCCCGACACCTGATTGGGTGCAAGAAGCGTACGAAGATGCAGCGCGAGGTGAATTGTCGCAAAAACCGTATATCGAGGCATACATGCAGTCAGCCACCGATCCCTCGGTTGCGCCTGCTGGCTACCACACCATTTCAATGTTCTGTCAATATGCCCCTTATCATCTCAAGGGCCGCGAGTGGTCGGAAGAAGTCAAGAATGAGATGACGAATCGCATCATCACTACCATGACTGAGTTTGCGCCTAATTTCGCTGATGCCATCGTTCACTGCCAGGTTCTTAGTCCTGTAGACATCGAGCAGCGTTACGGCATGCCCAATGGCAACATTTTTCATGGCGAGATCACCCCGGATCAACTGTTCTCTTTGCGTCCCACACCGGAGTGTGCACGTTATCGTACACCTCTCGATGGCCTGTACTTGTGTGGCTCAGGAGTTCATCCCGGTGGCGGCGTCATGGGCGCTCCTGGCCATAATGCCGCGAAAGCGCTACTTAGCGACTGGGAGAAAAAGAAATCTACGATGTAGCTATCGTCGGTGCAGGTCTTGTCGGCCTGGCTACCGCGCGTGAATTATTGATTCGCCAGCCCGGACTGCGCGTAGTAGTGCTCGAAAAAGAACCAACCCCTGCCAGCCAGCAATCTGGTCACAACAGCGGTGTCATTCATTCAGGTATCTACTATACCCCTGGCTCCCTTAAGGCTCGAGCATGTGTAGCAGGCCATCGAGCTATGTTGGAATTTTGCCAGGACCAGGGGATACCTTTCGAGCTTTGTGGGAAGGTCATCGTTGCACTGGATGAAAGTGAACTACCCCGACTTGAAGATTTGTATCA
>WNFX01001003.1_pt1 | contig 51477 bp, 39 predicted proteins | sample 5400111 | NCBI WGS metagenome assembly WNFX01 (sample SAMN13153363, study PRJNA577476) | soil metagenome | isolation source: 40 cm soil or saprolite under grassland replicate 1 | place: USA:California | collected 2016-06-15
CCGCCCAGCGCGGGTCCTCGATGAGGTTGTAGCAGGAGTTGGCGAAGGCGCTCGGGTTGGCGGCGGCCTGCCCGAAGCCACCCGACCAGGTCCAGCCGCCGAACGACCAGATCACCTTCAGGCCGGGGTGCATCTTCTTCAGCCGGCGCAGTTGCCCGAAGTTGCCCCGCAGCGCACCCGCGTCCCAGGTGTCCGAAACACCGTCCACGCTGGATGCCGCATCGTAGAACTTGTCGTAGTCGGCGTAGGCGTCACCGATGGCGCACTGGCCGTTGGTCACGTTGCCGAACGCATAGTTGATATGCGTCAGCTTCGACGCACTACCACTCGTCTCGACGTTCTTCACGTGATAGTTGCGCCCGTAGACACCCCACTCGGTGAAGTAGCCAACGACCTTGTTGCCACCTCCGCCGCCGCCGGACTGCGTCGTCGCGGAGACCTGGTTGCTGGCACCCGAGGTGTTACCCGCGGCGTCACGCGCCCTCACGGTGTACGTGTAGGTCGTCGCCGCCGCCAGTCCCCCGTCGGTGTACGACGTGCCGGTGGCCGTCGCGACCCTGGTCCCACCCCGGTAGACGTCGTAACCGGTGACCCCGACGTTGTCGGTGGACGCCGTCCACGCCAGCGACACACTCGACGTCGTCGTACCCGTTACCTGAAGGTTGCCCGGCGTGCTCGGCGGAGTCGTGTCACCTCCACCGCCACCGCCGCCGGTCACCTCGATAGCCGAGACCGTCGCGTAGTTGGCCCCGCCGTTCATGGTGAACTGGATGTTGAGCTGGCCGTCGGAAACGGACGCGGCGAAGGTGCGGTCGCACGCGGTGAACGCGCCGCAGGACGCGAAGATGTCGAACGCGCTCAGCACCGTCGCGCCTTCGATACGTACGTCGAACTTGCGCTGACCGGCGGCGTTGGCCCAGTCCTCGACCATCTTCAAGGTCACCTGGTAGGTGCCGTTGGCGACGTCGAACTTGTACCCGCTCCCGTTGTTGAACAGGTCGTAGCTCTGGTACAGCGCGTCGTCCGTGGTGCCGGCGATGCCGGCGGACGTCGACGCGGCGCCGTACAGGATGTCGTAGCCCCATCCGCCGGCGCTGTAGGCCTGGTCAGCCGACCAGATCTTTCCGCCGCCGTCGGTGATGGATGATCCGTTCGAGTTGACCCGGACGGGCACGGACACGGCGGCATACGCATTCGGCAGTACCAGGAAGAGGGATGCGAGCGGCAACAGCAGTGCGACCGCAGTTGCCGTGCGTTTCGAAGCGATGCGGTATCTCATGGTCGGCTCCGTACGCTGTGGAGGGAGGCACCGGAACGTCGGGACGTGGGTCGAACGGCAGCGTGGACGGCTGCGGCGCGGGCTCGCGCGGGGTCGCTGTAGATCGGCCGCTCGTCCACTGTGGAGCGAGCGGGCATCGATCTTTTAGGAAACTTAAGTATTTGGTTTGGAACGTACCCAGCGATCACCGGACCGTCAATATCTGATTTCCGGCCGCCGGTCGTACCCATCCAGACCCGGCGATTCGGACCTCCAGCCGCGGGGAAACTGCGGTTATCCCGGCGTTTTCGGCGCGAGGGCTGACGGAGATCCACGGCAGCGGTATGCAATGGGGCACCTTGCGCAGCGTGGCTCAGCATCCGATCGCACACGAGCCGGCCTGCGCCACCGTGAATGTGGGCAGCGTCGCCTCGCATGACGGGTGCGGCGCCCCCTGAGTCGCCCGGAGCACCGGGTGGTAGGGAGGCGGACGATGCGGAGATCCGTGCTGTGCCCGTTGGTTGCGCTCAGCGTGGTCGGGGCGCTCGCAGTCCCGGCTTCGGCGGCGCCGGGAACGGCCGACCGGTCGAGCGAACGCAAGCTGGAGAGCGCGGCCGAAGGCAGCTTCGAGGCGCTGGAAGGTGCTGAGCAGTACGCCGAGGCCCGCACCGCGCCCGCGGAAACGGTCGACGCCGGCGCGTTCACCGCCGCCCGTGCCGCAGCGCGGGCACTACCGGTCGCCGGCGGCGGGTGGAGCGAGGTCACCACGAAGGAGTACAACAGCGACGCCCACGGGTACCGCGATCCGGTCTGGTCCAACTCGGGGGGCGGCGCCGGCGACGTCAGCGGACGGGTGACCGCACTCGCGGCCGACGGGACGGCCCTGTACGTGGGAGCCGCGGACGGTGGCGTGTGGAAGTCGGCCGACGGCGGCTCGTCCTGGTCGCCATTGGCCGACGGCGCACCCACCCTGTCGGTCGGCGCGCTGGCGGTCAACCCGGGCGACCAGTCGCTCTGGGTCGGCACCGGTGAGGCCAACACCAGCTCCGACTCGTACGCCGGCGCGGGCATCTTCCGCTCCGGCGACGGTGGCGCCACGTTCACCCGCGTCGGCGGTGAGGAGCTCGACAACCATCTGGTCGGCCGGCTGGTCTTCGACGGCGTCGGCAACATCTTCGCGGCCACCAGCCAAGGGTTGTACAAGCGCTCCGCGTCCGATCTGAGCACGCCGTGGACGCTCGTGCTGAAGCCGTGCGAGGGCGATCACCACACGACCTACATCAGCGACGTCGTCGTGCGCCCGGGCACGGCCGCCAAGACCGTCGTGGCGGTCGTCGGCTGGCGCGCCGGCTCGCCCTGCAACGGCTTCTACGCCTCCGGCGACGGTGGGGCGACGTTCACCCGGGTCACCGCGACCGGATCGATCAACGACGGCCAGATCGGGCGGACCACCCTCGCGTACGACCGGGACGGCTCGACGCTGACCGCGCTCGTGCAGTCCAGCGCGCTCTACAACCACCCGAGCGCCGACTTCGGTGGCACCCAACTGATGGGCGTGTTCACGGCGCCCGGCGGTAGCCCGGCCGGCCCGTGGAACACCATCGCGGAGTGGCGGAAGCTGGCGGCGTCCGGGTCGGCGCTCAAGCTGTTGCGGGGGTACGCCCCCGGCGTCCAGGCCTGGTACAACCAGTTCCTCGCCGTGGACCCGGCCGACAAGAACCACATCTACCTCGGCCTCGAGGAGGTCTTCGAGACCACCGACGGCGGGACCTCCTGGCACGCGGTCGGGCCGTACTGGAACTTCAGCCTCCCGTGTGCCGCAGGCGGCCTGGATTCCTGTCCGCCCACCACCCACCCCGACCAGCACGCCGTCATGTTCGCCGGGGGCCGGGTCTATGTCGGCAACGACGGCGGCGTCTACAGCCGCCCGCTGCGCAACGCCACCGGCTGGGCCAACCACAACGCCGCGCTCCGGACGCTGCAGTACTACTACGCCGCTGCCGGACAGGTGAAGGGCGGCCTCGCGATCTGGGGCGGCCTGCAGGACAACGGCGAATCGCTGCTGCTGCCCGGCGCCCGCACGATGGTCTCACCGTTTGGCGGCGACGGCGGCGACACGCTCGTCGACCCGGCGAACGGCGACCGGGCCGTCGTGGAGTACGTCGGGCTGGACATGGCCCTCACCACGAACGGCGGTCGCTCCGACGGCACGACGCCGGCGTTCCGGGAGATCAGCCCGTCGTGCAGCGCGTACACGTACACACCGAGCCCCTGCGACCCGAGCCCGCGGTTCATCGCGCCGTTCCGTGCCGACACCGACAACATCAACCACTGGGTGGCCGGTGGCCGGTACGTGTGGGACAACGGCGGCAAGGGCTGGGACACCACCTGCTCGGCCAGCGCGTGCGACTGGAAGATCGTGCACGACACCGGCGCCGGGCACTCCATCACGGCCATCGCCGTGAAGGGTGGTGTGACATACGTGGGCTGGTGCGGTCCGTGCAACGCGCCGACCTTCCGGGCCGGCATCGACACCAACGCCGGCGGCACATGGCGCACGATCAGCGCGTCGAACCTGCCCAACCGGTTCGTCAACGCGCTCACGGTGGACCCGTCGAACCCGTCGCACGTGTATGCGGTCTACAACGGGTTCTCCCGCCGGTGGACCAACGACGGCGGGTACGGCCATGTCTTCGAATCCACCGACGGCGGCACCACCTGGACCGACATCAGTGGCAACCTGCCGGACGTGCCCGGCGACGACCTCGTGATCGTCGGCGGCAAGCTCGTCGTCGCCACGGACATCGGCGTCTTCGTAGCCGACGCCGGCGTCCCGACGGTCTGGTCCCGGTTGGGCACCGGACTGCCCAACTCATCCGTCAACGACCTGTCCGTCCTCCCGGGAGGTGCGGTACTCGCGGCAACACACGGACGGGGCATCTGGCGGATCAGCGTGCCGACGTCGTAGCCGACGCCGCGGATCTCAACCCGTGCCCGTGGCCGGTCGGTTCCCGACCGGCCACGGGTCCTCGCGGCACCATGCCATAGCTTGCCGTCCTGCCGACCGGGGTTACGCGATCACGCCGGTGGATCCATCCTGGAGGGCATGAGCACGGCTGTGGTGAGCCCGGTCTTCGTCGGCCGCGGGGACGAGGTCGCCGTGCTGGCGGAGGCGTTGCGCCGGACGCCCTCGACGGTGCTGATCGGCGGCGAGGCGGGCGTCGGGAAATCCCGCCTGATGCAGCAGTTCGCCGACTCTCTCGCCGACCGCGCACGGGTGCTCACCGGTGCCTGCGTCGGGCTGGAGGGCCTCCCCTACGCCCCGTTCACCGCCGCGCTGCGCCAACTCGTCCGCCAGCTCGGCGCCGACGGCGTCACCGCCCTGCTGCCCGGCGGCGTGCCCGGAGAACTTGCCCGCCTGCTCCCCGATCTCGGCCGCCCGGAGGCCGACGCCGATGTCGCCCTGGCCCGCGCCCGCCTGTTCGAGCAGGTGCTCACATTGCTGGAGCGCCTGGCCGAGGCCGAGGCCCGGCCGGTCGTGCTGGTCGTCGAGGACGCCCACTGGGCCGACCCCGACAGCCGCGACCTGCTCTCGTTCCTCATCCGCAACCAGCAGACCACCCTCGCGTCGCTGATCGCTGTCACCTACCGCTCCGACGAGCTGCACCGCACCCATCCGCTCCGTCCGCTGCTCGCCGAACTGGACCGCATGACCTGGGTCCGGCGGCTCGAACTGCCACGACTCGGCAGGCGTGAGGTCACCGCTCAGGCGGGCGCCATCCTCGGCCACCCATCCGACGCCACGCTCATCGACGAGATCTACCGGCGCAGCGAGGGCAACCCGCTGTTCGTCGAGGCACTGCTCGCCGGCGACGGTCACGAGCTGCCGGAGTCGCTCAGCGACCTGCTGCTCGCCCGCGCCCACCGGCTCCCCGAGCCGAGCCAGCAGGTGCTGCGGGTGGCCGCGGTGGGCGGGGCGCGGGTGCGGCATGTGGTGCTCGCTGCGGTTGCCGGCCTCGACGACGCCGCGCTGACCGACGCGCTTCGGCCCGCGGTAGCGGCGAACATGCTCGTCGTCGACCTTGACGCGTACGCGTTCCGGCACGCGCTGATCAGGGAAGCGATCTACGGGGACCTGCTGCCGGGTGAGCGCGTCGCGCTGCACAGCCGCTACGGTGCGGCGCTGGAGGGTGACGTCACCGCCCACCAGGAGCTGGCCCACCATTGGTACGCCGCGCACGAGCCGGACCGCGCCCTCGTCGCTGCCTGGCGCGCCGCCGCAGACGCCGAGCGGTCCCTGGCCTACACCGACCAGCTGCGCATGCTCACCCGGGTGCTGGACCTGTGGGACACCGTGCCCGAGGCCGCCGAGCGCCTCGGCCTCGACCACACCGCCGTGCTGGAGACGGCGGTCGAAGCGGCGAACCGGGCCGGCGAACACATTCGCGGCGAGGCCCTCGCCAGCGCGGCCCTCGACGCCGTCGACGCGGAGGCCGAGCCGGCTCGCGCCGCCCGCCTGCTCCACCGGCGCGGCGAGATGCGTTGGCACCTCGGCCGCGAGGACGACCTGGCGGATCTGCGCGAGGCGGTCCGGATCGCACCCGCCGACCACCCCGCCCGCGCCGCCGTCCTCGCCGGGCTCGCGTCGCGGCTGATGCAGATCCCCCGGCACGAGGAGGCGCGCGCTACCGCGGAGGAGGCACTCGTCGTCGCCCGGCGTACCGGAGACGCGGCGTCCGAGGTCCTGGCGGTGATCGACCTCGCCACCCTCGCGGCCCGGCAGGGTGACTTCACCCAGCTGGCCCGCATCGCCGAGGCAGCGGCGGTCGCGGAGTCCACCGGCGCCGACAGCACGCTCATGCTGACCCTGCACTGGCAGTCCCATCTGCTCCTGGCCTATGGCGAAGGCGAGCGAGCCGCGCAGATGGCGCGGCGCGGCATCGCCGTCGCGACCCGGGCCGGCCTGGCGCGCACCTCCGGCGCCCTGCACGCCGTCGATCTCGTCGACGCCCTGCTCGCCCTCGGCCAATGGGGGGAGGCGGTCGAGGTCATCGAGCACACGCTCGACCTCGCTCCCCCGCCGGACCTTCGCGCGCACCTGCTGCACGCCCGAGGCGTCATCGCGCTGCACCGCGGCGACGTCGGGCTCGCGGAGGCGGCGGTGACGGAGACACGGGAGGTCGTGACCGGGCGGGACACCGACGACGCCAACGAGACGCTGCCGGTGATCGGGCTGGAGGTCGAGCTGCGTGTGGCCCAACGGCGCGGCGACGAGGCCCTCTCCGCCGTCGAGCGGGCGCTGACCGACTACGACCTGCAGCGAAGCTCGCGCTTCACCTGGCCGCTTCTGGTCACCGGGGCCCGCGCCGCCGGTGCGCCCGGCGCGGACCCCGACCGGGCCGCGGCCGTGCTCGCCGGGCTCCGGGCCCAGGCCGAGAAGCTACCCGTCGTGACGCGGGTGCAGCGCGCCCACGCCCTGCTCTTCGCGGCCGAGTCGGCCTGGGCCGACGGTGCGGCCGAGTCGGCCCGGGCCGACCGTGCGCTCGACCTCGCTGCCTGGGACACGGCCGCGACCGCCTGGCACGACCTCGCCCAGCCGTGTCCGGAGGCCCAGGCGCTGCGGCACGCCGCGGAGGCCGCCGCCACGGACGGCGACCGCGACGGGGCGGCGGTACGGCTGCGCCGGGCTGCGGAGCTCGCCGACGGGTTGGCGGCCCGCCCGCTCCGCGAACGGATCGACGACCTCGCCCGCCGCGCGCGGATCATCCTGTGGCCGCAGGAGGCGCCCCCGACGGACGACCCTGCCGAACAGGCGCGGCGGCGCCTCGGCCTCACCCCTCGCGAGGTCGAGGTGCTGCGGATGGTGGCCGACGGCCGCGCCAACCGTGACATCGCCGAACGGTTGTTCATCTCCGCGAAGACCGCCAGCGTGCACGTTTCCAACATCCTGGCCAAGCTCGGCGTCGCCACCCGTGTCGAGGCCGCCGCCACCGCCCACCGCCTCCGCCTCTTCGACGACGAGCGCCTCTTCGACGACGAGAAGCGGGATTGACGCCGGCCGGTGCCGACTGGTCATCCTGCTCGCATCTGGACGCGCGCCGCCGGGAAAGGGCTCGGCGGCCTGTCGATCCGGCCGTTCCTCGTTCGACGCGTAGGTAGCGGCCGGGTTGAGCCGGTCGACATTTGTCCGGAGGCCGAGGCGGCCGACCGCAGACGAGAAGGAGACAGACATGCGATTCCTGATGGTGCACAGGCTGGACGAGAAGGCACCGGGAGCATTCACCCCCAGCCCGGAACTCGTGGCCGAGATGGGAAAGCTGATCGAGGAGATGACGAAGGCGGGCGTGCTGCTCGCGGCCGAGGGGGTTCTGCCGAGTTCGACGGGTGCGCGCGTCCGGTACTCCGGGGGCAAGCGCACCGTGACCGATGGACCGTTCACCGAGGCCAAGGAGGTGATCGCCGGCTTCGCGCTGATCCAGGCGAGGTCCAAGGACGAGGCGATCGAATGGGCGTCGCGCTTCGCCGACGTGGTCGGCGACGTCGAAGTCGAGGTGCGCCAGGTGGCCGAGATGCCGGACGCGGGTCCGGGAGCCGGGCCGGCGTAGGTGCCGGTGCCGGAGGTCGGGGACGCGGCCGTCGCATTGCTGCCGAGCGAGCGAGAGTGCTGTGATTGGTGACTGTGACGGCTTCCGACACGCATCGCGCGATCGACGCGGTCTGGAGGATCGAGTCGGCGAGGGTCATCGCCGGTCTCGCCCGGATGGTGGGCGACATCGGTCTCGCGGAGGAGCTCGCGCAGGACGCACTGGTCGCCGCACTCGAGCAGTGGCCGGAGACGGGTGTCCCACGCAGTCCGGGCGCCTGGCTCATGGCCGTCGGCAAACGCCGCGCGATCGACGTGCTGCGGCGTAGGGAACGGTTCGAGCGCAAGCTGGAAGAGCTCGGCCACGAGCTGGTGACCGAAGAGGAGAGGGCCGCGTCGGATTTCGACGCGGCCCTCGACGACGACATCGACGACGACCTGCTACGCCTGATGTTCACGGCCTGCCATCCGGTCCTATCCACCGAGGCGCGGGTGGCGCTCACGCTCCGGGTCGTCGGTGGGTTGACGACCGAGGAGATCGCGCGGGCCTATCTGGTCTCGGAGTCGACGGTCGCGCAGCGGATCGTCCGAGCCAAGCGGACCCTCGCCGAGGCGCACGTACCCTTCGAGGTCCCCCCGATGCCCGAGCGCGTCGACCGCCTCTCGTCCGTGCTCGAGGTCATCTACCTGGTGTTCAACGAGGGTTACTCGGCGACCGCCGGTGACGACTGGATACGTCCGGCACTCTGCGAGGAGGCTCTCCGGCTCGGCCGCATCCTGGCCGGGCTCATGCCGGACGAGCCGGAGGTGCATGGCCTCGTCGGGCTGATGGAGATCCAGGCGTCGCGGGCGAATGCCCGGGTCGGTCCATCGGGAGAGCCGATTCTGCTCCTCGACCAGGACCGCGCGCGCTGGGACCAACTCCTCATCCGCCGTGGTCTCACGGCGCTCGAGCGCGCCGAGAAGCTCGGCGGCGCGTTCGGCCCGTATGCGTTGCAGGCCGCGATCACCGCCTGTCACGCCCGAGCCCGGACACCGGAGGAGACGGACTGGGCGCGCATCGCGGTGCTCTACGAGGCGCTCGCCCACCTCACGCCGTCGCCCGTGGTGGAGCTGAATCGTGCCGTGGCGCTTGCGATGGCGTACGGTCCCGCGGCGGGCCTCGAACTCGTCGACGCATTGACCTCGGAGCCCTCGCTCAAGGCATACCACCTCCTGCCGAGCGTGCGCGGCGACTTTCTGGCCAAGCTGGGACGGTTCGGCGAGGCACGCGTGGAGTTCGAGCGCGCGGCCTCGCTCACCCGAAACGAACGCGAGCGGACCCTGCTGCTCGACCGCGCCGCCGCGTGCGCCTCCGAAACGGAGCCGTCGCAGACCCGCTAGGACACTGTCCGGGCGCTGCGGCCACGACCGCTGTCGTCCAGTCCCCAGGAGACGATGCGGGTGGGGTGGATACGGATATGCGGTTCGGGCTCCACCAACGCTTCGGCGCGTCCGCGGATCTCTATGCCGCGTGGCTGCCACGGTGGCAGGACCTCGTCGATGACGATGGCGGCCCGGCCGGTACGGGCGACGTCACGGAACTTCTTGGTGGCCGCGAAGTCGTGCCCGCTGATCTGCACGACGTCGCCGTCCGGGTCCAGCGACCATCCGACCGGCGTGACGTGCGGCATCCCGTCGGCGCCGACCGTGGCGATCCTGGCCAGCCGCCGCTCGCTCCGCAGGTAGGTGAGCTCGGCTTCGGTGAACACGGTCATGACTGCTCCCTCTTGGTAACTATTCTCGCCAGTGCGTAGATCGGGGCGGCGCCCACGACCACTGAAGTGATCAGCGCGGACCCGGTCGCGAGCCGGCGAGCGCCAGGGCCGGGCCTTCGACGTGCCCGAGCCCTGCGAACTGCCGGCGGGTGTGGAACCGCAACACCAGCAGCGCTGCGATGCCCGCAAGCGTGCTGAGGGCCATCACGATCACACCGCCGCGGAACCCGGCCACGCCGCCTCCGGTGAGACTCCAGGACAACGCGCCCGCCGCCGCGCCGATCGACAGACCGAGCGTACGGAACAGGGCGGTGACACCACCCGACGTCGCGCTCATCGCGGGCGGGGTGGCCGCGAGGACGAGGGTGTGGACGGGGCCGGAGGACAGTCCGTTGCCGATGCCGAGCAGGGCGAGCCGCCACGCCACGTCGGCGGGGTGGCTGTCGCCGTCGAGCCGCAGGAGGGCCAGCGTTCCCACGAGGGCCACCAACGCGCCGGCAAGGGCTACCGGACGCGCTCCGACCCGGTCGGCGACCAGCCCGGCCAGCGGTGAGACCAGCGCCATCCCCGCCGCCGAGGCGATCAGCACCACGCCGGTGACCTGGGCGGAGCGGTGCAGCACCTCGGAGAGGAAGTACGGCACGAGGAAGAACGTGGCTCCGGTGCCGCTCACGACGAACAGCAGCGCGGAGACGGGGAGGCCGTAGGCCGGCGTCCGGGTCAGCGCGATCACCGACCGCGACCCGGGCAGCCGGGCCCACCCCGCCGCGGCCAGCGCCGCCACGACAGCCAGCCCGACCGGGATCGCGTACCCGCTCCCGGCCGGTGCGGCGCCGAGCAGGCCGAGACCGACGAACACCGCGGTGACGGATCCGCCCAGCAGGACGGCCTCGCGCACCAGCGGCAGGCCGGGCCGGGGCAGGCCGCGCCGTCCCGGCTGCCCGGCGGGGATGGTATGCAGGCCGATCCAGAGCGTGACCAGGGCAATCGGGACGTTGACCGCGAAGACCGAGCGCCAGCCGAATGTGTCGGCCAGCAGCCCGCCGAGGCTGGGGCCGGCCAGCCCGCTCAACGGGATCAGCGTCGTGATCAGGCCCATCGCACGCCCCCGGTGCTCGGGGCGCACCGCAGCGGCGACGATCGGGAATCCGAGGATGGAGACCAGGCTGCCGAACGCGCCCTGCAGCACCCGCCCGGTCAGCAGCAGCCACAGCGTCGGGGCGACGGCGATGAGCAGGCTGGCGGCGCCGAACCCGGCGACGGCCAGGGCGAAGGCCGGCCGCAGCCCGGCGCGGTCCATCCAGCGACCCGCCGGGATGCCCAATGCGGTCATGGGCAGGAAGTAGGCCAGCAGCACCCACTGGGTGACCGCCGGTGGCGCCGCCAGGTCGGCGCCGATGAGCGGAAGCGCGACCGACACGATGGTCAGGTCCAGCGCGGCCAGCATGATCGCCAGGGATACGGCGAGGATCGCACCCCATTGGGTACGCGGGATGTCGGTGGTCGGCTCGGTGTGCGTATCGCGGGTCATGGCGTCGTCCTTCGGGTCGGCCGGTCCGTTCGGGCCGAACACCATTGACGGTCGTGCTAAGGCGGGAGGGCCCGCATCGGGCGGCGGCCCTATCTTCGCCACGGCTCGCGCCCCGGCTTCTAAGTCCACGGGCGGGACCGGGGGGCGCGGCTCAGCGCGGGCGGAGCGCGTCGAACAGGACGGCAGCCCGCTCGGCGGCGTCGAACAACGCCTCGGGCCCGGTGCGATCCGCGTCGAGGTGCGACAGCATCTCCATGCCGAGGTACGCGGCGACCGCCGCCCTGGCCACTTCCCGCGCCGGAGTCAGCGCGGCGAACGGTGTGCCGGCCACGAAACCCGCGATGACCTGCTCGGCGAAGTCCTGCCAGCGCGCCGTCTCGGCCCGGATCTGGACCGCCAGCCCCGACGCGGCGGTGGCGGCCGCGACGAGTTCCTGCACGGCCGCGATATGGCCCTCGGCGCCGTCCTCCTCGTAGAGCCGGCGCAGCCGCCGGATCAGCTCGACGGCGCTCGTCACACCGGCGGTCTCGGCCCGGTACCGCTCCAGCCGCGCCTCGCTGGTGAACCGCACGGTCGCCACGAACAGGTCGTCGAGGTCGGCGAAGTGGTAATAGATGACGCCCGGCGCGAACCCGCCGGTGCGGGCGATGGCCCGCGCGGTCGTGCGGGCGTACCCCTCATCCGCGAGCGTGCGGACCGCGGCGCGCAGGATGCGCCCCCTGGTCTCGGCGCGCGCCACCTCAGATGACCCGCCGGGGACGCACGCCGGCGACCGTGAAGAACGGGTCGAGCCGGCGTGCCAGCTCGGCCAGGCGGTGGCTGGGCACCTGCGGGTACAGGTGGTGCTCCAGGTGGTAGGTCAGCTCCAGGAAGACGGCCGGGACGACGCGCCCGCGCAGCGTACGCGTCTGGGTCAGCGGTGTGTCGCCGTAGTCGTGGTGCGGGAGGTAAACGGTCAGCAGAGGGTAGACCCAGCTTCCGACGATCGCCATCGCCGCGTACAGGAGCAGGCCCGGCGTCGCCGGCCAGAGCAGGGCGCCGGCTGCGAGCGAGACGACCGGCGCGCTCGCCTCGACCAGCAGCCAGGCCCGCTGCCGCCGGTTGCCACGGCTGCGCACGTACGCCCACCACCACAGGCGCACCAGGAACACCGGTCCGTACAGAACGGCGCCGAGGAAGCTGAGGTTGGCCGGGTACCCCTCCGGGTCGTCCTTACTGGGAAAGAGGCGGTGATGCTGCAGGTGGGTGATCCGGTACGCATGACCGCTCTCCATCAACACCAGGCCGAGCAGGAACAACGCCCACTCGGTCGAGCGGTGTCCGAGCCCGAGTGAACGGTGGACAACATCGTGGGTCACCGTGACCACGGCGACGAAGATGCCGAACATGACCACCGGCGTCAGCCACCACCAGCCGCGCCAGGCGACCAGCGCGAAGACGGCCACGCCGAGATAGGGCCGCGCGAGTGCCACGGCCCGCTGACGGGGCGTGGTGCCCAGCAGGTCGGGGCCGAGCGTGGTGAGCGGAGGGGTCGTGGTGGTCGTCATGGCTGCCTCCTCGCGGTCAGCACCGCGGCGTGCCGGCTCGCCGCGCGGCGTACCCCGTCCGCGACGATGCGGCTGCCCAGCACGCAGGCGACGGTGCCGAGGCCGGGCCAGGTCGAGTCGCCCACCAGCCAGAAGCCGGAGGCGCCGAGGTCATGGGGAATCGCCCGCTGGTTGGTGTTGCCCAGCGTCTGCCGCGCGCCGCCGACCGCGCCGCGCGGCCGGAACGCGAACCGTTCATAGGTGCGCGGCGTGCCCACCTGCCGGACCGTGGCCCGCTCGCCGAGCCGCGGGTACGCCCGGCGGGCGTAGGTCACCAGGTGCTCGCCGATCTCCCGCTTGCGGACCTGGTACTCGGCCTCGGACAGCCCTTCCCACGCGGCCAGCTCGGTGTGCGTGGAGATCATCACGGCCCGGTGGCCGGCCGGGGCGCTGTCGAGGTCACCGGGCGCGGAGACGGACACGAACATGTTGTTGCCGTCGCCGAGCGGGCGCCCGTAATCCTGCAGCAGTTGGTGGTGGGTGAGCGGTTGGCCAGCGACCTCGTGGTCGGGCACGCCGAGGAAGGCCACGATGGCGCCGCCGAGATCGGGCTCATCCCTTTCCAGGTACGGCCGCAGCCGCGCCGCCACGGACGTGGATGCGGCGATGCGGGCGGTCGTGATCGCCGGCAGCGCGCTCACGACCTGGCCGGCCTCCACCGTGCCGCGCGCCGTGTGCACCCGGTACTCCCCCGCGTGCCCGGTCACCCGCTCCACCCGGCAACCGACCCGCAGGTCGCCACCGAGTGTCCGGTAGTGCGTGACGAGGCGACGCCAGAAGCCGTGCATGCCGCCGCGGTGCCGGGTCAGGCCCGCGCCGCGGATCGTGATCCCCAGCGCGGCGTTGATCAGGGGCGCCCGGTCGACGCTGCTGTGCACGGTGTCCTCGACGAGCATCCCCAGCAGACCGACCAGTGCGGCCTCCTCACGCAGGTCGAAGCGGCGCAGCGTGTCGCCGAGCGTGCGGCCGAGGTGACGGGCGAGCGGCAGGCGGCGCAGCCCGACCGCGCGCAGGTCGTGCAGCGCGTCCGCCGGGCGACGCACCGGCAGCCGCACACCGGACCGGCTCGCCGGCCAGAACCCGTCGGCCAACCGGTCGAGCAACGCCCAGAACGCCCGATGGCGCTCGGTGTCGCCGAGCGCGCGCAACCGCTCGCGGTGCCACGCCGACTGGTCGCGGTGCAGCGTCACGACACGGTCGGGCAACCAGGCGAGGTAGCCAGGCAGCGGCTCGCCGTCGAGTGCCGGTAGGCCGACCGCGTCGAGCAGCTCGGCGCCGACGCCGCCCGGCTCGAAGTCGACGAGCGTGGTGGCGCCGACGTCGAACGAGAAGCCCTTGTGACGGAAGTAGCCGGCACAGCCACCAGCGTGCCCGTGCGCCTCGAAGACCACCGTGGACAGCCCGGTGGCCTGCAGGCGCAGCGCGGTGGCCATGCCGGCCATCCCCCCGCCCAGCACCGCAACGTCGCAGCGCGCCGGCAGCCGGCTCCGCGTGCCGCGTGGCGACGTCGGCAACGGTTGTTGAACAACCGTTCTGAACATGCGTTCAAAGTAGGGCCGCCAGGAGTCCGCCGTCAAGGTTGCCGGGCAAGTGCGGTGTGTCCAGCACGGTTGAGGCGTGATGGACCGACCGGCCGAGCTGACGCGCTGGACCATCCACGGCTAGGTTCCCGGGCGGCCGGCGAGCAGCGCGGGGTGGACTGCATTCGTCAGCGGTGGAATACGCACCTTATAGCTGGCCGATTAGGTGGGTATCCCACTGCTGACCGACCTCTTCGTCAACGTCCAAGGTCAGGACCAGGGCGGCCGGCCGGAGATCGCCGCGCAGGCTTGGCCAGCATCGCGGTATGGGAGAGCCGCCGAAGGGTGTCGATGCGACGGCTTCCGGGTATGGCTCGCATAGGTCGGCCGCGCGAGGCGTTCCACTTCGTACCGCCTGACGAGGCGACCGGGAGGAGGCGTCATGGCGCTGCTGGCGTTCGCCGCGCTGCTCGCCGCGGCCGGGACGTACGTGACGATCATGGCGATGCGGTTCCGGCAGGGCCGCGCCGAACATCTGCGGCACCAGCCGTACCAAATGTCACTCTGGCCGGCCGCCCGGCGCAACATCGCCTACGGCCTCCTACCGATCGCGGGGATCTTGTTCCTCACCGCCGCCAGCATGGCGGCGCAGATCGCCGGCGTCCGCGGACCGCTAGCCTCCGCCGTCTACCTGCTGCTCATGCTGGTCGCGCTCGTTGCCCTGGTCGTCCTCATGGTCACGCGGCCCCGGTGGCTGGGACCGCCCGACACGTCGCGGGGTGGTCCGAGCGGCGCGGCCACCGGGCTGGACCCGGACGACGAGCCGCCGCGGCCGATCTCCGGGATGACCGGTCAGGAGCTGGCCGACTGGGCCCGCGGCGATCCGGAGAAGCTGCGCCGCCTCATCCGGCGCCGTCGCCGATGGTTCTGATGCCAGCCAATCGCTCGGCCAGCCGATCCGCTCGGCTTCTATACATCTGACTTTCCGGGTGGCAACCCTCGCCGATCCGTGCCACCATCCATATGGATGGTGTCAGGATGGCGGAGGGATGGTCGAAATGGCCGACGTAGAGAAGAGCGAGAAGATCACCATCAACCTCGGCCTCGTCGACCTGGGCCAGATCGACCTGCTCGTGCGGGAGGGCTTCTACGCCAACCGCACCGACTTCATCCGTACGGCGATCCGGACGCAGCTCGCGAGCCGCGCGGCGGCTGTCGAGCAGACGGTCGCCCGCAAGACGCTCGTCCTGGGCACCGAGCACTACAGCCGGCGCGACCTGGAGGAGATCCGGGCCGCCGGGCGCACGGTCGACATCCGCGTGCTCGGGTTGGCCTCGATCGCCGACGACGTCCCCGCGGAACTGGCACGGGCGACGATCACCTCGGTCGAGGTGCTCGGCGCCTTCCGCGCCAGCGCGGCGGTGAAAGCCGCGCTTGCGGACCGGATCGTGTGACCGCGTCACGTCTCGAACAACATGAGGAGCACACCGATGGATCAGCAACGAATGGCCACGATGATGGAGGCCACCCGCCTCACCAGGGAGGGCAGGCTGGCTGAGGCCACCGCGCTCCTCCAGGGGGCACCGGCCGGCCCACCCGCGCAACACGTTGCGGTGGCGCATCCGGTCGACCCGCAACCACCCGAAGCGTTACGCCGGCGCGCCGGCGCCCTCCTGGGCCGGCTCGGCGCATCCACCCGGTTGGCGGACCTGCTCTCGCGCCTCCCGCACAGCGGTGGCGCGGCACCCGGCCTGCACGCCCCCACCGAACCCGGGCCGGACCTGCCCGGTCAACTGCTCGACGGGTCTTACGCCAACCGGGCCGGCGAGCGCGGGTACCGGCTCTACGTTCCCAGCGGCTACACCGGCGAGCCCGTGCCACTGGTCGTCATGCTGCACGGCGGCACGCAGAGCGCCGACGACTTCGCCGCCGGCACGCGCATGAACGAGTTGGCCGAGCGGCACACGTTCCTCGTCGCGTACCCCGAGCAGTCGGCTTCGGCCAACCCGATGCGGTACTGGAACTGGTTCCAGCCGGCGGATCAGTGCCGGGACAGCGGGGAGCCGTCGCTCATCGCCGGTATCACCGGGCAGATCATCGGCGAGTACGCGGTCGACCCGGCGCGCGTCTACGTGGCGGGCTTCTCCGCCGGTGCGGCGATGGCCGCGGTGATGGCCGCCACCTACCCCGACGTCTATGCGGCCGTCGGGGTGCACTCCGGCCTGGCGCACGGCGCGGCACACGACGTGGCGTCGGCGTTCGCGGCGATGAAGAACGGCGCGCCGCGGGCCGGGCGGGCAGCCGCGCCGGCCGTACCGTTGATCGTCTTTCACGGCGACGGCGACCCGACGGTCGACCACGTCAACGCGGAGTGCCTGGTCGAAGCGGGGCTGCGGCCGGCCGGCCGGCAACCTTCCCGACACCGGACACTGACCACCACCGACCAGGTGCCCGGCGGTCGCAGCTACACCCGCATCGTCTACACCGACACCCACGGGACCCCGCTCGTCGAGCGGTGGACGGTCCACCAGGCGGGACACGCGTGGTCGGGTGGCAGCCCGCGCGGCTCGTATACGGATCCGCTGGGGCCCGACGCCTCCGCCGAGCTTGTGCGCTTCTTCCAGCAGCACACCAACACCGCGTGTGGTGAGCAGGCGGCGTAGTCAGCATTCGGTCGGGAACGCACTCGGATGGATCAAAGCAGCGGAGTCCGGCCAATCTGTTATCTCCGGAACATTACCGTCGACCGGCCTGTGCCCTTAGCATGATCAGGCCTTGCCTGCCTCGTGGTGACCGGGCCCCGGCGTCACCACCCCCGGCAGGCGGAGTGCGGTCTCGAGGGGCTCCATCCGCCTGGACGAGGTTAGATGCGTACGCATAGTTGGTCGGTCCGTAACAAGATCACTGCGCTGCTGCTCATCCCGCTCATCTCGCTTGTCGCGCTGTGGTTCATCGCGGTCAGCGTGACGCTCGGCGCCGCGCTGACCGTGATGACGGCGCAGACCTACCAGGACCGCGTGCGGCTCCCGGGCGAGAAGTTGGTGACCGAGCTACAGGACGAGCGCAGGCTCTCGGTCGCGTTTCTCGGCGGTGGACGGACGCAGCCGCAGCCGCTCGTGGCACAGCGTGCCCGCACGGATCGCGCGCTTTCGGCCTTCCGGCGGTCGGCGTCCGGCGACGGGCTCACCGGCGCCGGCAGCGGCCCGACCCGGCAGCGACTCGAGGAGCTGCTGTCCACAGTGGAGACGCTTACGGCCGCCCGCGAGACCATCGACCGTGGTGAGCTGGACCGGGCGGGCACGATGCGCCTCTACACCGGCATGATCGATGCGGTGTACCGGCTGTTCGTCCCGCTGGCGGACCTCGACGGCCGGGACCTCGCCGGGCAGGGTCGGGCGGTCGTCGCAGTCGACCGGGCGCGGGACGCGCTGGCGCAGGAGGACGCGCTGCTCGGCGGTGTGGCCGCCGCGGGCCGGTTCGCCGGCACCGACCACATCCAGTTCGTGCAGGCGGTCGGTCTGCACCGCGCGTTGCAGGCGGATGCGGCGGCCGCACTGCCCCGTGGGGACCGGATCGCGTACCAGGACGTGATGAAATCCGAGGCGGGCAACCGGCTCCGGGCGTTGGAGGACCGGGTGGTCGCCGAAGGCCGGACGGGGGCGGCCCTCCCGGTCGACCCGGGTGGCTGGCGGACCGCGTACGACACGGTGGCGGCCCAGCTACGCGACGTCGAGCTGAACGCGAAGCGAGCCGTCGCGGCGCGCGCCGAACCGGTCGAGGACCGGATCTTCAACCGGCTGTGGGTGGCCGGTGTCCTCGGCCTGCTCGCGGTCGTGGTCTCGGTGGTGTTCTCCTCGTGGCTGGGCCGTTCGCTCGTCACCGACATGGGGCGGCTGCGCGCCGCCGCCCTGCATCTGTCGAACCGCCGGCTTCCCGACGTGGTCCGGCGGTTGCGCCGGGGCGAGGACGTGGACGTCGCGGTCGAGGCGCCGCCGCTGGCGTACGGCGACGACGAGCTCGGCCAGGTCGGCCGCGCGTTCAACGAGGTGCAGCGGACGGCCGTGGCGGCCGCCGTGGCGGAGGCCAGGCTGCGCCGCGGCATCAGCAAGACGTTCATCATCATCGCCCGACGGGCTCAGGAGCTGTTGCACCAGCAGCTGGCGCTGCTCGACGGCATGGAGCGAAGGATCAGCGATCCGGCGGACCTGGACGATCTGCTCCGCGTCGACCATCTCGCCACCCGCATGCGACGCCACGCCGAGGATCTGGCCATCCTCGCGGGTGCGGCGCCCGCCCGGGGCTGGCGCAACCCGGTACCCATGGTCGACGTGATCCGTGGTGCCGTGTCGGAGGTCAAGGACTACGCCCGGGTGGACACCGAGGCGGTCACCGACCTCGCGCTGGTTGGCCGTGCTGTCGCCGACACCATCCACCTCCTCGCCGAGCTGATCGAAAACGCCGCGTCGTTCTCGCCACCCGACGGCCGGGTCCGGGTCTGCGGCGAACTGGTGCCCAACGGGTTCGCGATCGAGGTCGAAGACCGGGGCATGGGCATGTCGACCGACGCGATCGACGAGGCCAACCTGCGGCTGGCCAAGCCACCCGAGTTCGACCCGGCGACCGGCACGCGACTGGGCATGTTCGTGGTCGCCCATCTCTCCGCCCACCACGGGATCGCGGTCCGCCTCCGCCCTTCACCGTACGGCGGGATCATCGCGGTGGTCCTGGTGCCACCGGAGCTGGTCGTCGTCGGCCCGGACGGGCCGCTTCCCGCGAAGCCGTCACCCGACAACCTGGCCGACACGATCGAGCAGATGTTCGAGCTCGACCAGCCCTTCGACAGACCTCTCGACGAGCCCTTCGACCGACCACTCGACGCGGACCGGCGCCAGCCTCCGGTCCCCTCCGGGCAGCCGGCGGCGTCCGGCATGGAGCTTCCGCGGCGGACCCGGCAGGCCAACCTCGCGCCCCAGCTGCGCGAGCCGGACGAGCGACCCGCCGGCGACGGCGTCGCGGCCAACCGGACAGCGGCCCGCTCCCCCGAACAGATGCGGACGTTGCTGTCGTCCTTCCAGGCGGGAACGGCCCGCGGTCGCCGGGACGGATCCGGCGAAGATCCACAGTAGACGGGGCGAGTGTCGCACACCCGACGGTGCTGGCGCGCACCCGGTTGATCCCCCGCGCCCATCTGGTCGGCCACGACTGGAGCGCCGCCATCGGGTGGATGACGGCCGCTCTGATGCCGGACCGGGTCGCGTCGTTGACCGCGCTGTCGGTCGGCCACCCCGCCGCGTTCGGCTCGGCCGGCTGGCGCCAGCGGGAGAAGTCCTGGTACATGCTGCTGTTCCAGTTTGCCGGTGTCGCGGAACGATGGCTGAGCGCAGACGCCTTCCGCAACCTGCGTGAGTGGTCGGCACATCCGGACATCGAACCGGTCATCGAGCGGCTGTCCGACCCGGCGGCACTGACCGCGAGCCTCGCGCTGTACCGCGCGATCCTGCCGCCGGAGTCGCTGGTCGAACCGCCGCCGCAACTGCCGCCCGTGACCGTACCCACGATGGGGGTGTGGAGTAGCGGCGACTTCGCCCTGACGGAGGAGGGGATGACCGGGTCCACACATCATGTGGCCGACCCGTGGCGGTACGAGCGCGTCGACGGTGCCGGGCACTGGCTGCAGCTCGACGCGCCCGGCGCGGTCGACGCCCTACTGCTGGACTTCCTCGAGGCGTATCCCGGCGGAACGGTGATCGCCGCTTCACGGCCCTCACCTCAGCGCGTAGCGAGCGCGTAAATCCTCCACGTCGACCTGGGCAACTAATCCCTGCACGGATCCCGGAAGGCGTCGGCCTCCCGGGATCCGTCCGTCACTCGCAGCCGATGCCGTCGTGGTCGCTGTCCAGACCGTAGATGTCCGAACCGATCACCTTCACAGGCCCACTGACGTAGGCGGGTCCGTTTCCGCCGCCGCCCGCGCAGTCGACGTCGCTGGCGATCGGCACACACGCGCCGCTGTAGTTGGGATCGCAGCGCGTCTGCTCCTTGGTACCTATCGCCGTGACCTTGGTCACCGGCGCCTTGGTGACGACCTCGCGCAGCAGCTTCTTGGCGGTTTGGACGCCGTTGGTAAGCGTCACCTCGTAGGTGAGTGTCTTCACCCCGGGTACGCCCTGGGTTCGCACCGCCGTGACGCCCTTCGCCAGTGCGGAATCCTGCACCGTCTTTTCCGTGAACGGTATGTCCACCGTCTCGGTGACGGTCCGCTGCTCGACCACCGGCTGCGGGGACGGGCTGGGCGACGCCTCGCCGATGCTCGCGACCGCCGTCGTCGATGCGGTCGCCGCCGGCTGGGTGGTGGTTGCCGTATTCGCCGGCACCGTCCCGGTGTCTTCCCCGGTCGCACAGGCGGGGAGGGCCCCGGCCGCGGCAATCACCGCGACGAGCAGGAGACGTTTCGGCAATCCGACACGTAGAGAACCGTCCAAGACCATATCGCACTCCCCGACTCGGCAAAGGAATGGTTTCGCCGCCACGGGAAGCATTCGGTTGACACCGGTTTCACGCCCGAAAAATCCGTGGTCAAACTATCCGGCGGCGCAAGCATAGGCCGCCCCGAGCCCGGTTTCGCTCAGCTTGTCAACCCCCTACGCATCGGCTTCCCGGCGGTCGCGATCGACAGAAGTGGCGCGCTTTCGCCATTCGTACGACCCGCGACAAGGATTAGGGTGAGTGTCGATAGAGGTCAGGTGTGCGGCACTGGGAGTCGTAGTATTCATCAAGCCTCTCGAGCGCGGCATCCACGTTCTCGTGCGAGAACCGACAGCTCTTCGAAAACGCCGTCCCGGTGCACGCGTACGGAAATCTCCTGAGCCGACAACGAAGTCCTTCTCAGAGTCATAGATGGTTTGCAGGTTGGACAGCGCGGCAACAGAGATGAGGACAAGAACTACGAACCCGGGAATCGGACACGCTCCCCCCGGTTCATCGCCACGGGCGCCGTGGCCGCGACGCTCGCCCTGCTCGCCTCCGTGGCCGCGCTGCTGCTGGCCAGCGCCAGCACGTAGGCACGGGTGACGGCAACACGGCCGGGAGCGCTGAACGAAGAGGCACGTGGGCACTGACGAGCGGTCATCCCACGGTCACGGAGGTCGAAGCGGCAGGCTGAGGAGAACATATGGACGCGGCGACTCACTCGCGGGCGGGCACGCTCACCACCAGACGGGTCGTGTTCCTCGTCATCGCGGCGGCGGCGCCGCTGACCGCGATAGTGGGGAACGTGCCGCTCGCGCTGGTGTACGGCAACGGCGCCGGCCTGCCCGTGGCGTTCGCGCTTGCCTGCGTGGTGTTGCTGTGCTTCTCGGTCGGCTATGCGGCCATGAGTCGGCGGGTGGTCAACACCGGAGCCTTCTACACCTATGTCGGGTGCGGTCTGGGCCGGCCTCCGGCGATCGGTGCCGGTTACCTGGCAGTGGTGTCCTACACCGCGCTGACCACCGGACTTGCCGGCGCGGTCGGCTACTTCGTCCACCTTGTCCTGCGTGCCGTCGGCGTGCACATCCCGTGGGGGTGGCCCACGATCGTGGCGCTGGTGCTGGTGGCCACTCTGGGCTACCGGTCGGTGGCCCTGTCGGCCAAGGTGGTGGGCGTTCTCATGAGCGCCGAGTTGGCCGTCGTGGCGCTCATGGACGTTGGCATCCTGCTCCACAAAGGCTTCGCCGCGCTGCCCTCGGCGTCGCTGAGTCCGGGCCAGGCGCTCGCCGGTTCGCTGGGCATCGGCCTGATGTTCGCCTTCACCAGCTTCGTCGGGTTCGAGTCCGCTGCCCTCTACGGTGAGGAGACGGCAGATCCCCGGCGCAGCGTGCCGCGGGCCACCTATGTCGCGCTGGCCAGCATCGGGGTCTTCTACTTCGTCACCGCCTGGCTGACCGTGGGCGCCATCGGCGTGCCGCAGACCCGGACAGTGGCCTCCCGGGACCCGGGAACCCTGCTGTTCGATATCGCCGACCGCAACGCCGGCACGACGGTCAGCAGCATCATGGCGATCCTGCTGTGCACGAGCCTGCTCGCGGCGATGCTGGCGTTCCACAACGTAGCCAGCCGGTACCTGTTCGCGTTGGGCCGCGACGGCGTGCTTCCCTCGCCGCTCGGCCGCTACCACACGCGGCACCTGTCGCCGCACATCGCCAGCCTGTCGGTCAGCACGGTCAGCGCCGTCGTGGTCGCCGCCTTCGCCGTCACCGGTCTGGACCCGTACCTGACCCTCGCGGCGAGCATGATCGGCCTGTCCACGTTGGGTGTCCTGCTGCTGCAGGGGATGGCCGCGGTATCGGTCGTGGCTTTCTTCGTTCGCCGGCGGGAAGGTAACTACGGGCGTACGGTCGTCGTCCCCGCGATCGGTGCGATCGGCCTGGCGGTCGGGTTCGTTCTGTCCGCAGTGCACTTCCGGACCCTCATCGGCACCGACAACGCGCTCGTGGGCAATCTCCCATGGCTGCTCGCCGCCGTGGTGCTGGCCGGACTCGGGGCCGGGCTCTGGCTTCGCGGCACCCGCCCCAGGCCTTCTCCGCAGGTGGTCGACAGCTTTCTGGAGCGGCCGGAACGCGTCCCCGTCACCCCCGGGGCACGCGGCCATTGACGCCGGAACACAAGCTCGTGGGCGGGTTCACACCCGCCTGCTCAGCACCGCGTCGCCGACAGCGGTCTCGGTGTGCCTGGTCAGTTCGCGCAACGGCTCGGCGAGCGTGAACCCGAGATAGTCCAGATACTGCCGGGCCTCCGGCGGGGTGTCCCACAACAGCTGCGCGCCAAGCCCGCAGGCGACCGCGAGGCCGGCAAGGGCGACATCGGGTGTGGTCATCGACTCCGATTTGGCCAGCAACATGCGCAGCCGGGCAGCGGGCCACGCCGCCCTGGACATGTCGGCCGGCACCCAGCGTTCGCCCCGCACCGGCCACCGCGACTTCGCTCTGGTCACGACACCGTCCGCCGCCAGCCGCATCGCCACATCGTCATGGGCGGTCTCGGCCAGCGACCGCAGCCAGGTCCGCACGGTCTGCGGCTGCTGTTGCGCCGCGAGGCGATCGAGGACGGCCTGTGCGAGCGCGTCGGGCAGGTCGTAACGGTCGACGACCACGATCCAGCCTTCCCGGACGTCCACCCTGCCGAACAGTATCTGCTCGCCCAGCAGAGCGCCGGCCAGGCCGATCCCGCTCACGGTGGGATGCAGGCGGGACTTGCCCGTCGCATCGTCGTGTGCCAGCAGGAAGAATTCGTCGGCCAGCAGCCGGGTGCCATCCTGAGGCGCCATCCAGTGCTCCCCTTTCGAGGTGTCTGGCCCGCGCCTGTGCCGCATAGCCTCGGTGATCCGAAAGCTCGAAGCGTCGCGGTGGGCGGCTCGGGCGCGGAACCCGCCGAGCTTAGTCGACGGCGTCCCGGTCGCAAGCGAACCGCACGTACCGGCAGGTATCAACGCTCGGCTAGACGGTCGCCGGCAGGCTCGCTCCGTCGTGGCGATGGCGGTCGGACACATGGCGGGCGATATCGACCCGGGAGTGGGCGTCGAGCTTGGTCAGGATGTGCGACCCGAGCGCCCCGGCGGCCGGGCCGGCCGGACGGTAACCCGAGCGACGCGCCGCTACCTGAGCGCCGCCGCACGCCGGCTCACGTCGGCCGGCGTCAGCAACTCGCCGTCGAGCACCACCATCTCGAACAGCCCGAGCGGGACCTGCTCGAAGCCGGCCGCGCCCAGACGCTGGAACGGCTGCTCCGGGACGAGCTTCTGGGAGGTCGTCACGATGACCGTCGGCACCGCGCAGGCGAGGTCGCGGGTGCCGACGATGTTGAGCACCGCGGTCGGGCCCAGCGCGTCAGCGCCTACCAGGCCGACCCAGCCCGGCGTCGTGGGTGCCGGCAGCGCATCCAGCACGGCGCCGACGAGGGCGCTGCCCGGCGCGGTACGCACGGCGCAGCCGCGTTCGGTCAGCAGCTTCACCGCCGCCGCGACGCTGCGGTCGACGTTGACGTCCAACTGCTCCCGAAGCAACCGCAGGGCGAGCGCGGGAGCTGTCGCGTACGCCGCGCGCTCCACATGCCACATCGGGGCGCACCAGGGCAGCCGGGCGGTGAGGTGATCGACCGTCGCCCGCAGGCGAAGCGGGTCGTCGACCAACTCCAGCAGGCCGTCGATCACCTGACGGACGACCCCGGTCGCGCCGGACGAGTCATCCTCGACCGCGACCGCCAACTGGGACGTCAACATCGGAGTGCGCATGAGAACCGGTTACTCCCTTCCAGACGGCCAACCGGCCCTCGCATAAGACATCCGGGATGGATCTCCGTCAAGCTGCGAAACGGCCGGTGGCGTTCATATCCCCACGGGTTGACTCGACGCCGGGGGGCCCTTTCCGAGCTGAGCGACCCCGGGCGTCGCGATTGTCCACTGTGAACGCCCGGGTGGCTCCCTCGCTGTCCTCCGACCGGGTGACAGTAATCGCCGCATCGGCTGTCCCGGGGGGTGTGACATCTCACGCTCCCCCGACGCTCCAACGTTGGTGACTTCTCTGGGCCCCGAGGCTCCCGAGCTGTCGCTCACCCCGGTGGTATGCCGGCGACTCGACCCCCGCCGCCGGCATACCACCGATGACAACGCACCGATCGGAGTGCGGATGGCGACACGCCCTCTCCTCCCGCAGCCGCCACCGGGTCCGCGCCGCGTCCTCAGTCCGACCGCTGTGCGGCGGCGAGGTACGCCCCGGCCAGCAGGCACAGCGTGACGTGCCGGTACCAGGCGTCGTAGCGGCGAACCTGATACTGGTCGAGGCCGAGCTCGGCACGGGACCGCTGGACGACGCGGCGCCCGGTCCGCAGCTCATGGGCGACACCGGCCAGCACGTCGATCGGCGTGCCGGCCGGCGCATGACAGCGGTACAGAGCCGGCTCCGACGGCCGCGTGGAGCGCCAGCGTACGAGCAGGATGCGCTCCCAGGGCCGGTCGTCGGCCGGGTGCCGGTAGCTGTCCAGGGTGACTCTGGTCCACGCGCCGTCCGCGGCGCGCGTGCACCGGCCGCTGACCGGGCCCGGATGGTCCACGGCCATCAGATAGCCGATGGCCCGCTCTTCGAGCCAGGTCCGCAGGTCGTCGCTCTCACCGAAGATCTCGGCACCGGTCACCCAGGCCGTGGGTACCCGCGCGGCGAGTGCGCGCTCGACCATGCGGCGGCCGAGCTCCCCGGCCGTCGCGAACCCCACGTCGTCGGGTACGCCCGCCCGCCGGCACCGGTCCCGGTCGCGCACCCACGACTCGGGTAGGAACAGCTCCCGGTCCACCAGCGCCCGCCCGGCGTCCGACGCGTACGCCAGAAACATCCCCAGCTGCGCGTTCTCCACCCGGCCGGTCCAGGGAAGGTACTGCCGCTGCACGCCGGCCGAGCGGCTACCGCTCTTGGGGAACGCGATCTCGTCCAGCACGAGCACGCCCGACGCGCCGCCGAACTGCGCGACGAGCCAGTCCCGGAGGTCGTCCCGGACGCCGTCGGCGTCCCAGCGCGCCGCGTTCAGCAGTCGCTGCATCCCGTCAGGGTCGCGGTCACCGGCGAACTCCGCGATGGTCCAGGCGTTGACCCGCCCCAGGCCGGACAGCACGCCCCGCACGTAGTCCCGGGCGCGCCGGCGCGGCTCCGCGCGTCCGAAGCGCGGGCCGACCCGGTCCAGGAGCGCATCCAGATCCGGCGCGGGGCCATCGGTGAACGCGGAGATGGTCACATTCGATAGGCGGCGAACGGCACTTATTCGTTACCCGTTCCGCGAAAGAGCCGAATACGACACCTGTCCTATTTGGGTGATTGACGGGCATCCGCCCCCACTCAAGTGCGGTTGTCACACCGCAAAGAATGGCGTACCCCGCTAGACGGAAAGAAGAGCATCGATCCGTTGACCGCTTATTAGCAGGTGCCTTTAACTTTCCGTACCGAGCGCCATTCCTGTTGTGAACCACCACAAGTGGCACGGGGAACAGGCCGTGGCGCCTTTTCGGTCATTTCGGAACAGCCGATTCACGCCGGTGCGGCGGCGGTGCCTGCCCGCAGGCTGCTCGCGCGCACGGCACGCGCTCGTCAACGACGCAACGTCCAGACATGACAAGCCAGACATGACAACGCGGAGATCGCCCTCCGCGGTTTCCGCCTGCCCTCGTCCCTCAACCCACCGAGGAGGACACTGTGCACATCGCCCAATGGAGATCGCACCGGCTCGTGAAGAGCCTGGTCGCCGGCACCGCACTCGCCGCTGGCGTGATCGGGGTGCAGGTCGTCGCGCACGCGGCGATTCCACAGACGGGATACCTCAAGATCTGCAAAGCCGCTGCCGGTCCGGGGGTGACCGGCAGTTTCCAGTTCACCGTGTCCGGGGTGAAGAGCGTCGTCACCGTACCCGTCGGCGGTTGCAGCGCGTCGATCGTGGCACCGCAGGGTCAGGTGACGGTGACCGAGATCGCGCAGGTCTGGATCGCCGTCGCCGACGTCACGGCCAGCCCGGTCGGGCGCCTCGTCAGCAAGGCCCCGAGCGCCCGCAAGGCCGTGGTCAAGGTGCCGGCCGGGTCCGTGGCGAGCCAGACCGTCGTCACGTTCACCAACAAGGCCGTACCCACCGGTGTGGTGCAGGTGTGCAAAAAGGCCGCTGCGGGCGACCCACTGACCGGATCCTTCACGTTCATGGTGGCGGCGAGCGGCGTGACCACCAAGGTGCCGGTCGCGGTCGGCGCATGCAGCAGCCCGATCCGGGCCACGGCTGGAACGGCGACGGTCACCGAGGCCGCACGCGCGGGCACCGCGGTCACCGCGATCGACGTGGCGCCGGCCGACCGCGCCGTGTCGAGCAGTGTGGCCAACCGCACCGCGACGGTGAAGGTCGTGGCGGCGGCCACGCCTACCAGCCCACTCGTCGCGACCGTGGTGACGTTCACCAACAAGACGCTGCCGCCGTCGCCGAAGCCGACCGCGTCAGCGTCCGTTTCCCCGAAGCCGACCGGGTCGGCGTCCGCGTCGCCAAAGCCGACCGCCTCGGCGTCCGCATCGCCGAAACCGACCGGCTGCGTGCGTACCAAGGGCTACTACAAGAACCACCCTGACGTGGTGAAGAAGTTGGTGGCCGCGCACGGCGGCAGTCTCGCCATCGGCGGGGTCGCGCTGACCCCGACCCAGATCGATGCGATCTACGGCCGGGATGCCAGCAACTTCCTCAACCAGGTGAGCCAGCAGCTGATCACCGCACGGCTCAACCAGCTCACCGGTGCCTCGACGCCGGCCGGCGCGCAGACGGCGATCGACGCGGCGCAGGCGCTGGTCAAGCAGGCGGGCGGCCCGCTGACGGGCACCGCCACGTCGCAGACCACGGTGGTGGTCAACGGCGTGACGTACACGGCGGCGCAGCTCGTGAACCGGCTCACGGCGTACAACGAGGGGGGAACGGCGGGCGCACCGCCAGCCTGCCGATGACCTGAAACCGGGTGGGGAGGGCCGCGGCCCTCCCCACCCGCTCCGGCGTTGTCACCCGGTCGACGGCGAGTTCTGAGCCGTCCCCGAAATGAGCTGCCCCCGAAAATGAGCCGCCCCCGAAAATGGGGGAGCCGGCGGAGAGGGTGGGACTTCCCTCCCCGCCGGCGCGCGGGCGGACGGACCGGGCGGTGGCCGCCCGCCCGAGTCGGGGTTAGGGGTGAGCTGGCGTGGTCGCCGCCGTGGTCGGCTTCCCGGCCGGGCGATCGGTCGGCGCACCGGTGCGGTGCTCACCACCCTGGCCGGTGTCGGCCGATCGGCTCGGCTGCCCCTTCGGGTCGGCCGACGCCGACGCGAGGACCGCGGCGCAGAACCGGTCCACCTTGTCCTTGCCACCGGCGGCCGTGACCAGCGCGCTGAACGCGGGATTCTCGAGCGCCTTGCCGTGCTCGTCCTTGTTGCCGGCGTTGATGGCGCGGCACAGGCCCACCAGCGAAGGCGATGGGGATCCCTTGGCGCCGTCCGGTCCGTTCGTGCCCGTGTCGTCCTTGCCCCGGTCCCCCGCGAACGGCGCCACCGACGGCGTGTCGGCGCGGTGCGAGGCAGCCACCGACAGGCCGGTGGAAGCGTGATCGTTACCGGTCAACGCGGTCGGCAGGGTCCCGGTCGTCGCGGCCAGGGCCACCCCACCCGCGGCGGTGGTGGCGATGATGAGGGCGGCGGCCTTGACGGTGAGGAGTTTCATCACCGCGGTTTTGTACATTGGGGTCTCCGGTCGTTGGCGGATTTTCTGAGCACGTGTCTCGCGTAATCAGGCGCCACGCGCCCCGAATACGTCACACCCCACGAGAATGAACGGCCCTCCACCAAGGACAACCGCACTTGCACGCGACGCTCCACTATGGACAGCACGGGGGGCGGTCAGCAGGTGACGCGCATCGCGGAGACGCCGTGGTGGGCCGTTTCCGGTGCCCGGCACGAACACGGAAACCCCACACGTCGCCTGGCCCGGCACCTTGAACCACCAGACGATCACGTTGTCCGGGTCGTCCTTGTTCGTGTCGCCGGACATCGGCACCGCGATCATCCGACCGGCGCAACCGTCGCGGGTCCAGCCGCCCGCCGAAACCGCATACCAATCCCTGAACCAACCGCGGTTCCAGTAGCCACTGGCGTCACTCTGGCCGCAACTCTCGCCGGACACGGCGGCGTAGCGCGGCGGGGCCGGGGCGGACTTCGGTGAGCTGGCCGCTTTCGTCGGTCCGGGTCGCACCGGCGGCGCGAGCGCACCTCCACCGGCGGAGCGGCCGGATCCGTTCGGTGCCGACGGCGCCGCACTGCCGAACAGCTCCGGCAGCGGCGGCTCCTGCGTGGGCAGCGGTAACGCGACGCCATCACTGCCACCCCGGTTCGCCGGCGGCTCCAGCACCGACTGCCCGCCGGGCTCCGACCGGAACGCGGAGACCAGAGCGACAAGCGCCACGGCCACGGCCACGAGCGCAACAATCCGGGCCCGGGATCGCTTGCGCGATGCACGGGCCCGCGGACGCCATGCCCTGTATGTCGGGTCGATAGCGTTCAGCGGCGCATGTCGTCCTCGTGGTTGGTGTGCGGGCACTGTTCTCCTGAGTGGGCAGCAGGCCGTCCGGCCGGTTGTCTTGATAGCGCCACCGGCCGCCGCGATGTCACCGCAGCTCCGCTCCCACGCCCGCGTCAGACGCCGCCGCGGACCGCCGGAACCACCTCGCTGGCCAGGCGTTCCAGCTGCTCGTCCTCCCCCGGGCCGGAAACGATGAAATTCATGGCCGTGAACCCGGTGCGCACGAAGCCGATCAGCCGTTCCGCCACGGCGTCCGGCGGCCCCGACACGACCGACGGCGATGGGTCGGCACGGTCGCCGAGACGGATCACGATGTTGTAGGCGCAGGTGATCTCGTCGGGGTCGCGGCCGGCCCGACCGGCGGCCGCCAGGACGCGCTCGCGCATGACCGTGACGCGTTCCGGCGACGCGTAGCCGAGCGACGGTATCCAGCCGTCCGCCAACCTTCCCGTCACGTTGAGGGCGCGGTCGCCGAACGTGCCCAGCCAGATGGGGATGCGCCGGTCCGGCCTCGGTTCGAGCTGCGCGCCATCGGTCCGGTACAGGCGACCCTCGAAGGTGAAGCCCGGCGTCGTCCACATACCCCTGATCACGCGGACCGCCTCCTCCAGGCCGTCGACCTTCTCCCTCGGCGAACGCACACCGAGGCCGAAGCCGCGGAACTCGTCGTCCGACGCGCCGCCGCCCAGCCCGAGGATGAGTCGTCCGCCGGCCAGGCGGTCGAAGGTCTCCGCCATCTTGGCCACCACGGCCGGGTGCCGGTAGGGCGTGCCGAGCACCCGTGTGGCCACGCCGATGCGCGAGGTCGAGGCGGCGATCCAGGACAGCATCGTCCACGTCTCGTACGTCGGGGACACGCCGTGCAGGTGGTCGGAGGCCGACACGAAGTCGAAGCCGAGCTCCTCGGCCCGGCGGGCGTCGCGCACGGGATCGCGGCCGGGCGCGGCCGAGGTCGACACGTTCACGCCGAACATCAGCGGGCTCATCGGGCGCCTCCCTGCTCGACGACCACGTCGCCGTGGCTGCCGAGCGCCTGGACGTTGCGTAGCTCGATCCCGCTGCTGGGGGTCAGCCGGATGGCGGCGCCGTCGCTCGCGTTGACCTCGGTTTCGTGCAGCGCGATCGTGCCGCCGTCGACGCGCAGCGCGTCGGCCCCCTTGCCGCGGGCGTGGATCCCGCCCGCCACGCGCATTGTGGCGACCTCCCCCCGGATGTCGACGGCGGCCACATCTGGGCCCGCGCTGGCGAAGGCGCCTCCGGCCTCCACGCTGGCGATACGGCCGCCGGGCTGGACGCTCAGCGCGTGTGCGGACAGCGCCGTGATGACTCCTCTGACCAGCGAGTCGCCGGCGCCTCCGTGGGTGTGTATCCCCTCGTGGACGATGAGCCGTCCGATCGGCTGGCCGACCTGGATGCCGATCGCGGCGTCCGCGTGGGTGGTGATGCGGTGGAACTCGGCCGTCTCGACCGTGGGCCCGACGTAGTCGTCGAGACGGTAGACGTTGAAGCCCCGCGCACCGACGCCGTGCGTCTCCACCGGCGCGTCGATGTGCAGTGTCGTGATCTCGCCGAAGTTGACGAAACCCACGCCGCTGCGGCCGTACGAGGTCAGGGGCGCGTACGCGGTCCAGCGGTCCACCACGCCCCAGTTGTCGAGCACCATGTCGTTGACGCCGTAGGTGGTGACCGGACCCCTGTTGTGCACCTCGACGACGTGGCTCCCGTAGATGACGAACACGCCCCCGCTGATGGTGTCGTGCGTACCCTCAGGGATGCCTCCGTCGGTGAACACCGGCCCGGTCTCCAGCACGCTCACCTCCAGACGCCCTCCGGACGCGCCGGCACCGGCGACGAACACCCCGCTCCCCCGCACCGGCGCGCCGTCGCGCCCGGCTCCGATGCCGCGCAGCTCGGCGGTGAGCACCACCCCTGCGTCGGGCTGGCGGTTCCAGAGCGTGAACGCCCCCTGCAGGACCTCGACGCCGAGCAGCTCGGGGCGCGCGTGGCGCGCACGCAGGTCGGCGGAGACGACGTGGAGGCCGTCGACAACGACGTGCCCGGCGCGCACCCGCTCGTCGGCCAGGATCTGCACCTGCCCCCAGGCCGTGACAGCGGACAGCCGCACCGTGCCCAGATCGTCCACCGCCGTGTCGTTGAAGATCGCCCGACGCGACGGATCAGCCCGCAGCCGCAGCCGCGACACCTCGTTGTCGCGGCTGAGCCGCAGCCCGTCCACGCCGTCGGCGAACCCCAGCGCGGCGCCATCCGAGCCGCCCACGAGCTGCTGTCCCGGAGCGAGCCGCAGTGACGGTACCCCGGATATCTCACCCTCGACCACGATGCGGCGGATCGCCTCGTCCGCGGCCGCCGCGACCAGATCGCCGACGGTCGAGACCGTCCTCATCACGTTCTCCATGAGTCGAGCTTGCGCCCAGAAGCGGTTAGCTCCCATTCCGATTTCCGGCATCGAGCGTAAGTTTGTCTAATGCTCGACGTTCACCGCCTCCGGCTGCTCCGGGAACTCGCCTACCGCGGGACGATCGCGGCTGTCGCCCAGTCGATGGCCTACACGCCCTCGGCCGTCTCACAACAACTGACCGCGCTGGAACGCGAGGCCGGCGTGCCCCTACTGGAGCGCACCGGGCGCCGGGTGCGGCTCACGGCGGCCGCGCGCACCCTGGTCGCGCACGCCGAGGAGGTGCTCGCCCGACTGGAAGAGGCCGAAGCCGCGCTCGCCGCGGCGCGGCAGAACCTGATCGGCACGCTACGTGTCGGCGCGTTCCCGTCCGCCGCGCGCACGATCCTGCCGCCGGCGCTGGTCGCTCTCGGACGCGACCATCCCGGCCTGGAGCTCATGGTCGAGGAGTTCGACCCGGCCCTTGCCGGCGAGGCGGTCCGCACCGGTGAGCTGGACGTGGCGTTGACGCAGGACTACGACCTCGTACCGGCGCCGGAGCGCGCGGCGCTCACGTCGACGGTCGTGCTCACCGACCCCATGCTCGTCGCGTCCACGCGCCCGCCCCTCGACCCGGCCGAGCCGGTCGCCTCCTTCCGCGGTGGTTGGTGGGTCCTGGGCAGGCCGGGCAGCCTGTGCCGGCTGGCCGCGGAACGCATCTGCCAGTCCGCCGGGTTCCAACCCCGCGTGCGCCACCAGACCGATGACTTCCCGACCGCGCTCGCGCTCGTCGCGGCCGACCAGGGCCAGGCGCTGTTGCCGCGGTTGGGAGCGGTCAACGCGCCTGCCGGGATCACGCTCACGCCGCTGCCGGTTAGGACGCGCGTCAGCGTCACCCACCGCCGCGGCGCGGGCACCCACCCGGCGACAGCGGCGTTTCGCGAGGCGATCGCGCACGCGGTCGACGGGTACCTCGCCACCGCCGCCCTGGCCAGCCCGGCCGCCGCACGGTGACTACCCGGTCAGGAAGCGGTACGAGCCGACGACGGTGGCGCCGCTCGCCTCGGGAGGCTCGACGCACCGGTCGCCGATGCCCTGCTGGAACTCGGTGAACGCCGCGGTCCGCGGCAACGGGTTGTCCGTGCCCTCGACCACCGCGACATGGATGAAGGTGACGCCGTCGGACAACCGGAAGGTCGCGTAGCGCAGCCCGCCGGGATCCTCGGCGGCCAACTCGGCGAACACCTGCTGGACGAGTCTCTGGTTCTCGTCGGCGGCGTCGGGACGGGTCCGGTAGCGGACGACGACGGTACTGCTCATGATGATCTCCGTTCGGTGGAGTCAGTTGGCGACTGTCTCGGCCGGTGGCCCGGCAACCGCTGGGACGGGTGCCGCGGTGCCCGCTTCGCGCCGGCCCGGCATCCCGAGGCCGGCGATCGCCCCGGCGAAGGCGAGCACGGCGACGAAGCCCATCGCGGCGGCGAAGCCGTCGGTGAATGCCCGCGGCGAGGCGAGGCTGCCCCACTGCGTGAAGACGGCGGCGGCGACGGCGATGCCGAACACGCCGCCGAAGATGCGCAGCGTACTGAGCGCGCCGGAAGCCTTGCCGATCTCCTGCGCGGCGACGGCGCCGACCACCGACTTCTGGGCGGCGGGCATCGCCATCGAGATGCCGCAGCCGCCCATGATCAGCGGCAGGAGCATCTGGGCGTACGCGAGGTCGGGCTTGACGATCAGCGCCAGCCAGCTCATCGCGACCGTCTGCAGGAGCAGCCCGCCGACCATGAACCGGCGCTCGCCGAGCCGGTCGGCGATGGCGCCGGCGATCGGTGCGCAGATCATCAGGGTGGCGGTCCACGGCATCAGTCGCAGCCCGGCCCCGAACGGCCCGTAGCCGAGCGCGGCCTGCAGGTACTGCGCAAGGAAGAACAGGGTGCCGAACAGCGAGCCGAAGAGGGCGAAGTTCGCCGCGTTCGCCGTGCTGAACGCCCGGATCCGGAACAGCCGCATCGGTAGCATCGGCGCGTCGGCCTGCCGCTCCCACGCGACGAAGGCCGCAAACAGCACGACGGCGGCCATCAGCGAGCCTGCCACCTCGGCACTCCCCCACCCGGCGCTGTTGGCGCGCACAAGCCCCCAGACCAGCCCGAAGGCGGCCCCCGTCTCGAGCAGCAGCCCGCCGACGTCGAAGCGGTTGTTCGGGCCGCGGCTCTCCTCGATGCGGCCGGCGACGAGCAGGATGGCCATCAGTCCGATCGGCATGTTGAGCCAGAAGATCCACTCCCAGGCCAGCCCCTCGGTTACTGCCCCGCCGATGAACGGGCCGCTGAACGTGGCCAGGCCGGTCACGCCACTGAAGATTCCGAGGGCCCTTCCCCGCTGATGCGCCGGGAACGCCGTGCTCAGCTGGGTCAGTGCCAGCGGCATCACCAGCGCGGCGCCGGCACCCTGCACGGCGCGCGCCGCGACCAGCCAGCCGATGCCCGGCGACAGCGCGCAGCCCACCGACGCCGCCGTGAACAACGCGAGGCCGGCCATGAACATCCGGCGGCGGCCGAACCGGTCACCGAGCGCGGCGCCGGTCATCAACAGGACGGCGAAGGTCAGGTTGTAGGCGTTCACCGTCCATTCCAGGGTCTCGATCGACGCGCCGAGGTCGCGCCGGATCGTACTCAGGGCGGTCGCCACGACCAGGCTGTCGAGCGAGATCATGAACGACGCCACCGAGGCCAGCGCCAGGACCCATCTCTGCTTCGAGGTCATCCGCACGTCATCCTCCTGTTCGCACGTTTCGCCGATACAGATCCCGCGCGCCGTCGGAATTCACCGGTCGCCCGACCGATGACTCTTCGCCGGTTCCCGGATCTGTATAGGTGGCGGCATGCTGGGTGTCGGGCGCCCCGCGCCGCCCGGAGAAGCGTCAGCGGCGAGCGGTGAAGGGGTGGCGGCGATGGCAGCCGAGGAGGATTTCGTACGCCTGACCAACCCGTTCCGGGACGAGTTGCTGGCGTACTGCTACCGGATGCTGGGCTCGATCCAGGACGCGGAGGACCAGACCCAGGAAACCCTGCTGCGAGCGTGGCGGTCCTACGACGAGTTCGAGGGGCGGGCGTCGCTGCGGACCTGGCTGTACCGCATCGCGACCAACGCCTGCCTGCGGGCGCTCGAGCACCGCAGCCGCCGGCCCCTACCGTCCGGGCTGGGTGGCCCGAGCACCGACCCGGAGGGGCACTTCGCGGCGGTGTCGCCGGAGATCCCCTGGCTCCAGCCGATCCCCGACACGCTCCTGGGCGCCGCGGAGGCCGATCCGGCCGCAATCGTCGCGTCCCGGCAGAGCACGCGGCTGGCCCTGGTCGCCGCGCTCCAGTACCTGCCCGCCCGGCAGCGGGCCGTGCTGATCCTTCGTGACGTGCTGGCCTGGCGAGCCACGGAGGTCGCCGCGCTGCTCGACACGTCGAGTATCGCGGTCAACAGCATCCTGCAGCGTGCCCGGGCGCAGCTGGAGCACGTGGCTCCCCGCGAAGACGACCTCGCCGAGCCGGACGACCCGAGCCAGCGGGCGCTGCTCGACCGGTACGTCGCCGCCTTCGAAAACGCCGACATCGCCGTCCTCACCCGGCTGCTGGCCGAGGACGCCGTCTGGGAGATGCCGCCCCGCGTCGAGTGGTTCACCGGCCGCGACACGATCGGCCGCCTGGTCGCGGCCCGGTGCCCGGCGGGCCCCGGCGACAACCGGATGGTCCCCACCGGTGCCAACGGCCAGCCCGCATTCGCCCTCTACCGCCGCGGCGAGGACGGCGTCCACCGGGCGCATTCGCTTCAGGTACTGACCGTCAGCCGGGACCGGATCACCCGGGCCGTCGCGTTCCACCAACGGGAGCTGTTCGTCGCGTTCGGGCTGCCCTTGGCCCTTCCCGCCAAGGCGGTCGCCGCGTCCCACCGCACCGGCCGGACGTCACGTCACGTCACACAGGGGGTGGCACGGGCGCCGTCGTGCAGGTAGGTAGTGCCGTCGGGCAGCGTGTAGAAGAAGTAGCTCAGCCACCGCGTCGAGCCGGGTGCTCTGCCAAGTAACAGGTCGTCGGTCAGCGGGACCAGCCGCACCTCGTAGGGTGGCTCGAGGCCGGCCATGTCGCCGGCGCGCGCCACGTGCATGACGAGGCCTCCGTCGCGCACGGCCACCTCGGCGCGCAGCCCGACCCGTTCGCACACGCCGACGTGGCGGGTCAGATCGACCGGGGGTGGGTTGTCCGGCGGCCGGGGTGGCGCCGGGACGGCCAGCTCGCACAGGTCGGCGAGTAGCTCCGTGGTCAGCTCGCGGTGGAGCGCCCCGGCGCGGTCGCTGTTGGTCAGCAGCGCGACGACGACGCCGGCGTCGGGCACGACGCGCACCGACGCCTGCTGGCCGATGCTGTCGCCGTCGTGGCCGAACACGCGACGCCCGTCCCAGTCGAACAGCGCCCAGCACAGTCCCCAGTGGTCGCACATCCCGTGCGGGTGCGGCATCCGCGCCTGTGGCCGCTGCATCTGCGCCACCGTGGCGGCGCCGAGGACGGATGCACCGTCCGCCGGGCGGCCGTGGTCGAGGTGCATCCGGGCGAAGGCGACGACGTCCGCCGCGGTGGCGCAGACCAGGCCGGCCGGGCCCATGCTGCGCGCGATGGCGGCATCCCAGACGGCGCCGGTGAGCTGCTCGATGACCCGCCCGAGGAGCACGTAGCCGGTGACCAGCGTGGTCAGGTTCCCGGCGGCCAGGACCGCCAGCGACGCACCCGGCACGTCGTGCCGGCGGGCAAGCTCGTCCAGGCGTCGCTGCCAGACGGTGGCGTCCAACCGCCGCGCCATCAGCCACCGTCGCCGTGACCGCACAGCCGGTCGATCAGGGCCGCCAGCAGCGCCGACCGTTCCGGCATGGCCGACACGTCGACCCACTCGGTGCGCGCGTGCGGGTTGGCGCCGACGGCGCCCAGCCCGTCCAAGGTCGGCACGCCGATGGCGGCGGTGAGGTTGCCATCCGAGGCGCCACCCACCCCTATCCCGTCCGGCGGCGGCAGACCGACGTCCCGCGCGGCCGCCTGGGCCACCTCGAGCACCGGCTGGGCCACTGTCGGCTCGAGCGGGTACCGGCTGACACCTCCGTCCACGCTCAGCGCCGCGCCGGGCAGGTGCGGTGCGAGGCCGCGGATCGCCGCATCCACCCGTTCCAGCTCGTTCCGGCTCCAGGCCCGCACGTCAACGTGCAGCGTCGCCGTCTCCGGCACCGTGTTCGTCGTGGTCCCCGCGGTCAGGGACGTGGGTGTCACGGTCGTGCCCCCGGCCGCCAGGCTCTGTAGTCCGAGCACCTGGTGCGCCAGCTCGATCGCGGCGTTGACGCCCCGCTCCGGCTCCAGCCCGGCGTGCGCGGCGCGTCCGAGGACGGTCACCGCGTAGGTCGCCACGCCCTTGCGCGCCACCTTCAGAGCGCCGTCGTCCCCGCTCGGCTCGCAGATCAGCACGGCACGCGCCCGGCGCGCCTCCGCCTCGATCAGCGGCCGGGAGGTCGGCGACCCGATCTCCTCGTCGCAGTTGAGCACGACGCTGACCTGGGACGGGTCGGTCACCAGCGTCACCGCCGCGAGCATCTGGACGATGCCGGCCTTCATGTCGAACACACCCGGCCCGCTCGCCACACCGTCACTCACGGTCAACGGCCAATCCGCCACCGTGCCGAGCGGCCAGACGGTGTCGAAATGACCCACCACCAGCACCACGGGGTCCGGGGCGCGCCACACCAGATGCGGCATCCCCTCCCGCACCCACCGATCGGCCGGGCGACCGACCGCGTCGTCGCCCCACACGTTCAGCAGATCAGCACACCGCGTCAACGCCGACGGCGCGCCGCTCGGCGACTCACAATCCACCAACTCCGCCAGTCGAGTGACCATCGCTTCCGACTGCCGGGCAGCCGCCTCCCGCAGGTCGTTTCGCCGTGCCACCCAACGATCCTCGCACCGAACCCGGCTACAGGCACCCGGAGCCGGGCGAGCCATGACAGCGCCGGGACGGCCTGTTGACTGTCCACAGTGGACCCCCCGTTCCTGGACAAACGGTGACATTGGCATCCTCGCGGGCGCATGCAAAACAGGTCTTGCCAAGCCCGCTACGGTGATCGGGTCACTTCGAAGAGGGAGAAGAAAGCGATGGCGAATGTCACGCCGGCCGACGGCCGGCGCGTGCGGCCCGCGGTCGTCACGTACGCCTGCTACCTGCTCTACCTGCTGGCCGCGCTGCAGGTCATCAGCGCGATCGTGCAATTCTCGGTCCTCGGAACCTACAGCGACGTCACGAAGAAGGCGTTCGCCGACACGAGCGTCGGGGACGCCGCGTCGACCGCGACAGCGGCGGTCGTGGCGGTCGGCGCGGTCGTCTCGCTGCTGTTCGCCGTCGGATATGTGGTGCTGGCGATCTTCGACGGGCGGGGCAGGCAGCCGGCCCGGATCGTCACCTGGGCGCTGCTGGGCGTGTCGCTGTGCTGCGGTGGGTACGGGCTGGTCGGCAACGCCACCGGCGGCTTCACGGGCAACAACCGAAGGGTCGAGGGCGCACCGTCGCAGAGCGAGCTTCAGCAGATGCTCAAGGACGCGCTGCCGAGCTGGTACCAGCCGGTCATACTGCTGCTGGGCATCATCGCCCTGCTCGCCGCGATCACAGTGATCATCCTGCTGGCGCTGCCGGCGTCGAACCAGTTCTTCCGCAAGCAGGAGCCGGTGTGGGAGCCGCCGGTGCCTCAGGCACCCTGGGACCAGCCTGGCCAGCCGCCGCAGGCGCAGTACCCCAACGAGCCCCCGGCGCCGCCGGCATCGCCGGCCGGCCACCCGTAACGCACCCGCACACCGATCAGTTGCGGAGGATCGGCAGCGCCGATCCTCCGCGACGCCCGCAAGAGCACCACGCGCCGGCAAAACGAGTCGATCAGTTGCGACCCGGTCGCCTAGCCTGACCGTCGTGCCTGCCCCGATCCTGTTCTGCGGCGACCCGCTCCGTCCGCGGCGTACGGATGAGCACTTCGCCGCCGAGGCCGACGCGGTGCGCGCGGCCGACGGCAGGGTCGCGCTCATCGACCACGACGCCCTCCTGCGCGGGGACGCCGCCGCGGCGGTGCTGCGCGTGCCGCGGGACCTGGGCCCCGTCTGGTATCGCGGCTGGATGATTCCGGCCGACCGCTACCGGGACCTGTCCACCGCTCTGGCCGGACGCGGCGCCGACCTGCTGGTCTCCCCCGACGACTATCGGCGGGCGCACGAGCTGCCCGGCTGGTACGACACCTTCGTGGACGTGACGCCACGCACGGTCTGGACGCCCCTCGCGCCGGGTGCCGTCCCGTCGATCGACGACGTAGCCGCCCTGGTCGCGCCCCTCGGCAAGGGTCCCGCCGTGATCAAGGACTTCGTCAAGTCCCGCAAGCACGACTGGGCCGAGGCCTGTTACATCCCCGACCTGGACGATCTTGTCAATGCCCACCGGGTCATCCGCAGGTTCGTGCAACTCCAGGAGGACTCCCTCGTCGGCGGGGTCGTGGTTCGCGCGTTCGAACAATTCGTCGCCGCTGGACTCGACGCGGGCGAGGCCAGGGTCTGGTGGCTCGACGGTGAGCCCATCCTCGTCGGACCACATCCCGACACCCCCGACCGCGCGCCCCGACCCGACCTCGCGCACCTCAAGCCTCTCGTCGCCGCCCTCGGCGCCCGGTTCGTCACGACCGACCTCGCGCGCCATGCCGATGACGGCTGGCGGGTGGTCGAGGTCGGCGACGGCCAGGTCAGCGATCTCCCCCGCACGGTCGACGCCGCCCTACTCCTCGGCTCGCTCCTGGACGCCCGCCGATAGCCGCCGCACCGCGCGCTTTCGGCTTCGGCCCGGGGGTGTGGGAGGCTCTCCAGGTGCGGGGGCGCTGGAGGGGTGTGCCACGGCGGGTGCGCTGGATCGTCACGATCTATGCGGTCCTGTTGGGCTACGGCACCGTCGTCCACCTCGTCGACCTGGCGATCGGCGGCACCGACCCGTATCCGTGGGCACCGCCCTGGCTGGCGCTGTACCTCGTTCTCCTCACGGTTCTGGATCCGCTGGCCGCCACCCTGTTGGCGCTACGCCGGCGAGCCGGGCTGCACCTGGCGTGCCTGGTGTTCGTGACCGACGCGGCCGCCAACGGCTACGCGATCTACGGCATGCACGGCGGTCACGCCCGCGAAAGGGTGGGCCACGCCCCTGGTCACGCTGATCGCGGTGAGCAGCGTCGCTGCCGTGCCGATGATCGCGCCCTGGCTGCGAGGGCTACGCGACGCGGACCCGGTGCGCCCCCGCTAGAACGCGCGGGTCCCTGGACCGGACTCGTCGCGCCACACGGCCACCGGCGAATTCTGCCGTGTCGCGGAATTCCTCGTACGATTTCTTGATCTTTTTTGCGCCGGGCGCCGGACCGGGAAACTGGCCTGATGCTCGCAGAGAACCGTTTGCAGAGCACCCCGAAGGCACTCGGAGGGCAGCGGCAGCGAACTATCCACCGAGCACCGCATTGAACTCTCTCGATAGGGCGTGTAAGCCTTCGGAAAGGTTTGCAGACGTGGGAGGTTCGATGAGCGGGCGGGTTCGAGGCCTCGCGGTGCTGGCATGCGCCGCGGTGGTCGTAGCGGGAGGGCTCACGACGGCAAACGTCGCGAGCGCCACCGACAGCGGTAAGGCCCCTGCGGCGACGGACGCGCTGTTATCGCGCAACAAGCCGGTCACCGCGTCGTCGACGAGCAGTTGCTGCGCGGCGAAGAACGCCGTCGACGGCAAGGCGACGACCCGGTGGGCGAGCGTGGCCGGCAAGGATCCACAATGGATCTACGTCGACCTGGGCGTGGCGGCCACCATCAGCCGGGTGCGGCTGCAGTGGGACAAGTCCTGTGCCACGGCGTACGAGTTGCAGACGTCGACCAACGCCTCCCAGTGGACGCGAATCTTCGCCACCACCACTGGCAAGGGTGGCGTCGAGGACCGGACGAACCTCACCGGCGCCGGACGCTACGTCCGCGTCCTGGGCACCCACCGCTGCCGCACGGCCACCCGGTACGGCTACTCCCTGCAGGAGTTCGACGTCTACGGCACCCCCGGCGGCCCGGGTGACGACACCATGCCACCGACTGCACCCGGCGCACTCACCCAGGTCGCCGTCACGTCCACCAGCGCCACCGTGAGATGGGGCGCTGCGACCGACAACGTCGGGGTGGCCTTCTACGACATCTACCGCGGCGACCAGGTCTGCGGCACGGTCGCCGGCGACAGTACGAGCGGCACCTGCACCGGGCTGAGTCCGGACACCGACTACAGCCTGGAGGTCAAGGCGCGGGACGCGGCGGGCAACGTCTCGCCGGCGAGCCCGACCCTGGCCGTGCACACCCCGGCCGGGAACCCGCCGCCCGACAACCCGTATGGTGACCCCCACCTGGTCTCCATGTTCAATGGCATCACGCTGGACGGCTGGACCGGCCACAAGGCCGGCGGATGGGTCGTGCAGAACGGCGCCATCCACGGCACCGGCACGGCCGGTCGCGGCTGGATCTACTACAACAAGCAGCAGGTCGGCAGCTTCCGGTGGATCTTCAATGTCCGCCAGGTCACCGGCAACCATGCCCCGACCGTGCTGATCTGGGGCACCACGGATCCGATCCGGGATGCGCTCAGCGCCATCCAGTTCCAGCCGCCGAACGGCGGTCACTGGGACTACCGGCCCGGCCACAACAACGGTGGCGGCGGGCTGTTCAAGCAGCTGCCGCACGACAAGATCGACATCCACAACTGGGCCCAGTGCGAGATCGTGGGCAACCAGCAGACCGGTGTGGCGCGGATGGCGTGCTGTCCCCTGGCCCCCGGCGCGAAGACCTGCAAGGCGGTCGAGGTGCTCCAGTTCAAGGACGCCACCGCCGGTCGGGTCGGCCCGCTGGCCATCCAGATCCACAACTCCGGGATCCAGGACGAGTACAAGAGCCTCTACGTCGAATCCCCGGTCGTCATGAAGCCCGACGACTTCATCACCAACTGACGTCGTCGCGGGCCCGGACCCCATCGGCAACGTGGGTCCGGGCCCGCGGCGATCACCGCTCGCTTCCAGGATCGAGCACCGGCTTCACGTCCACGATGGGGGTGCCGTCCAGCGCCTCCAGGTTGCGCACCCGCACCCGGTTGCCGTGGATCGACTCGATCTCCACCCGGTGCAGGCCGACCGGGTTGGGCCGATCGGGCGATCGGGTGCTGAACACGCCTGTCTCCGGCCTCGCCAGATCTCCGCGTGGGTGGACCGCCAGGACGTCGCGGCGCGCGCGGTCCAGCCACGTCAGCAGGATGACCTCGGTGCCGACCTGAAGATCACGAAGGCCGTCGCGCACGGCGGGATCGAACACGAGCCACGCATCGGGCGCTCCCTCGTCGCCCTGCTTCGGCGCCGTGGCTCGGTCCCGTAGCGGCGACTCGACCCATCCGATCGGCCGCAGGACGTATGCACCGTCGGTCATGAGGTCTCCCTCCCCAGCCTGGTCGCCCCAGCCTATCGGCGCAGTGGTCGCCATCTCCTAAGCTGCGGTGCGAGCCGGCGCTGCGACTATGGTCGTCGGACCAGGGGGACCGGGCACACGGGTCGGGCACACGGGTCGGGCACACGGTCGGGCACACGGGTCGGGCACACGGGTCGGGCACACGGGTCGGGGCAGAAGCGGGGAGAAGCATGAGGCCGAAGCGGCTCGTCCGCGCGGGCGTGGCCGTGCTCGTGCTGAGCGCGCTGGTCCTGGCCGGCACCTACGCGGCCGACATCGCGCTGCGATATGCCGCCGATCACGGTCAGCCACCACGCCGGCCGCAGTCAGTGCCGCAGCCGACCATCCCGACGCCGGCGTCCAACCCGATCGCGACCACGACCGGGATCCCAGCCCCCGACCAGGCCGTGCTGATCGCCGACCTGCGCGCCCCAGAGGCCCGGGTGCTGGCCGTGGACGCGAGCGGCAGCCGGGTGGGGTCGGCTCCTCTGGGAGCCGACGAGGCCCGGAGGTTCAGCCTGGCGCCGCTGCGCCGGGGCGGCGACCGGTTCCTGCTGAAGACCGCCACGCTCCGGCCGGACGGTGAGCCGGACTGCCTGGCTCGCGCGGACGGCACCCTCGTGACCACGGCCTGCGACGCCGACGCGCCCGCACAGATCTTCCAGTTTTCTCCGGCGGGGGCGGACACCGCCGGCCGGCACTTGTTCAACATCCGGACCGGCGGCCACGCGGTGAAGCTCGACGGCGCCGGCAGCGTGCGGGTCGACGCGGGGGGCGCCGGATCGGCGTTCGCATTCGTGCCGTGGAACGCCGCCGAGGACCCGTTCGACTAGTCAGCGCTGACCATGAACGTTCACCGGGTCCTCAACGTTCGCCCACCCATCCCGCGATCTTGGTGGCTAATTGCGGCTATGGCAGCAACCTGCCACCAAGATCGCGGCAATAACGAAAGGCGGCGTCACCTGCTGACACCTGCCTCGACACCGGTCGGCGCGGCTGCCCCGGCGGGTGGGTCGTTGGGCGTGTCGCCGCGTACCGCGTTGAGGACCGTGTGCGCCTGCTTGTCCACCATCCGGGTGAACAGCTGCTGGGCGTACCCGAAGACCAGCGCCCACGCGAGGATCTGCGCCGGCGTGTCCAGGTTGGACAGGCCGGGCACGAACTGGCCCCGCATGAGCAGCAGGCCGAGAACCGCGGTCATCGCACCGAGTGGCAGCTTGAGCAGCGCGAGCGCGACCGGCAGCCCGTAGGGCACGGAGGAGCCCTGGATGCCGCGCAGCGCGCCGGCCGCCGCGACGGCGGCCGCCGCCAGGCCGATGGCCTCGATGACGAACAGGTCCTCGGGTGCGACCGTCTTGCGCACCACACTGTCGATGCCGGCCGCGCCCGGCTCATCCTGTGACACGGTGGCCTGTCCGGTCGGGCACACGACAACGGTGCGCCCGGAGATCTCCGGCTGGAAGCACATCGGCACGGTCTTCGGGGTGACGAACCCGAGCACGGCGATCCCGACCGCGATGAGCGTCATGGCGACCGCGGTGACGACGAGGACGTTGCGGAAGCTGCGTACCCGTTGCTGCTCGCGCAGCCCTTCGGAGCTGGCCGCCCGCACCGCGCTCACGATGATCCCGCGCTCGTCCTCGGACAGCTCCAACGGGATGACCGCCGGCTGCTCCCGAGCGGTGGCCCCGAACTTCTCCGCGAGGCGCTCGAACTCCACCCGCCGCGGGTCACCGGTCGCCAGGTGCCGGCGCACGTTGCTGAGCAGGCTGGGCAGCTGACCGATCAGGTACCCGATCGGCGCCATCCGCAGCAGGCTCGCCTCGGCGGCGTCGAGGTTGCTGCGGGTGCACTCGGTGATCGATCCGTTGAGCGACGCCCACAGGCGGTGCCGTCCGCCGGCCGCGGTGCGGGCGGCGTGCAGGTGCCACTCGACGGCGTCGGCGAGCGGGTCCGGCACCGTGTTCTTCCGCCGCAGCCAGTCCAGCAGCGACTGCAGCTCCGCCACCCGGGTCAGGCTGCACTCGCGCCACGCGGGGGTGACCAGGTTGCGGGCGTGCGGCCACTCGCGCGGCTTGCTCTCGACGACGGTACTCATGACGCGCTCCCTGTTGACCGCCGAGCCATCAAAATCCGGTCTGACCAGGGAAGATTAGCCATGGGTGAACATCAAGTAACGAGGTGCGACACATAGCCGACGGTGGGTATCAGGCGGCGACCGCGCGTACTCCCGGGGCGTCGCGGCGGCCCTGCTTAGCGGCGTACATCGCGGCGTCCGCCCGGTGGATCAGCTCCCGGACATCGGCCGCACTCTCCCCGGTGACCGTGCCGATACTCGCGCCCACCCGGGTCGGCTCGCCGTCCAGGTGGATCGGCTCCGCGAGGGCCCGCTCCACCCGCGCACACAGGTCGACTGCGTCGCAGTCACCGCACAGGATCATGAACTCGTCCCCACCGAACCGGCTCACCAGGTCGCCCTCGTGGACGCACCGGCGCAGCCGCGCGGCCACCTCGACCAGCAGGCGGTCCCCACCGGCGTGCCCGAACCGGTCGTTGACCTGCTTGAACCCGTCCAGGTCACAGAACAGCACCAGGAAGGGCCGGCCGTCCGCGAGGCGGGCGGCGAGCCGGTCGGTGAACTCGCGCCGGTTCGCGAGCCCGGTCAGTGCGTCGTGGCTGGCCCGGTGCCGCAGCATCCACTCCGCCCAGGACCGCTCGGCGGACAACCGGCCGATACGCAGCATGACCAGCGGCGTGACGATGGCCGCGCCGACGGCGATCAGTGGCCCGTCGACCCCGTACCCGAACAGCTGCCGGAGCCCGCCGACGATCGGGAGCGCGGCGAGCGCGAGCCCGAGAAACGCGAGCCGCCCGACGGTCAGGTCATCCACGGGCTGCGGCCCGGGCCGCAGCAGCGCTACGGCCGACCGGTCCAGCCCGCACAGGCCGAGGGCCCCGTACGCGCCGAGGTAGATCATGTCCGTCCAACCGGGCCGGGCACCGGTCGCCGGGTCGAGCAGCAGCGAGACCGTGATGATCCCGCCCAGCGAGCAGACCAGCGCCGCCACCAGCCACCACAGGGCCGGGATGAACTCCCGCGCGGTGAGCAGCAGCCGCGCCAGCGCGCCCAGCACGCCGGTCAGCATGAAGACCGCCACGCACGCGTTCACCTGGGTCATCTCGGTCGCGTTCGCGGCCCGCATATACGGCAGGAGGACGAAGTCCCAGATCACTCCGCCGGCGGCCATCGACACGATGACGCTGTCGATGATGCCGCCGGCGTCATTGCGGCCCCGGCGGGCGACGACCGCGCTCGCCCCCGCAAACACGAAGACCTGGCCGAGAGCGGCGAACACCCCGGAAATGGTGCCGTCGGCGGTGGGCCGGCCCTGGAAGTAGACGTACCAGTACCAGCAGACGTTGTCGGCGTTGAGGATGACCAGGGCCGTCAGCAGTAGCCACCACGGGCCGCGGGCGCCGGCGGCCGTGCGGCGCAGGCCGATGAGCACGCAGGGCACCGTGGAGAACGACACGGCGAGAAAGGCGACCATCCGCTCGGCCTCGGAGAGCAGCGGGTAGACCGCGGTGATCCCCACCACCGCGGACAGGTAGGTCATGGTCGCCCGGCGCTGGCTCGGCGCGCAGTGCGAGCCGAAATACAGCCCGCACCGGCGCCGACCGGGGGGTATGGCCTCCTCCCAAGCCGTCACGGAACCTACCGTAAGCGCCACTTAGCGATTGGTCGATATGCCACCGCACGCTTAAGCCTGCCGAATGTGGACCGTGACGTATCCGTTACGGCCCAGCGGTTTGTGCGGCTTATGGTAGTTCACGGAGCGTGCTCTACGATCGGCCCGGTGCGGATACGGGTCGTCGGCGTGTCGACGGGCGCGGCGGCGGGACTGCCGTCGTCCGGGCCTGCACCGCACCCCCGTCGGTCGGCCGGCACCCTGCTCGTCGCGCTGCTGCTCGCCGCGCTGGTCGCCCTCCCCACCGCAGCCTGGGGCGCACCGGTCGGCACCGGCCCGGCACCCGCGGCGAGCGACCCGGCCAGCCTCGTCAACCCCTTCATCGGTACGGGCAGTGGCGGCCCCGTCGTCGGTGAGGTGAACATGTTTCCGGGCGTGAGTGTGCCGTTCGGCATGGTCCAGTGGAGCCCCGACACGCCGCGGAAACCGGTGGGTAGCGGGTACTGGTACGACGACCACGACATCACCGGCTTCAGCCTCACCCACCTGTCCGGCGCCGGCTGCTACACCGGCGGCGACCTGCCGTTCCTGCCGCTGGCCGGCCGGTTGCCCGACAACCCCTCGGCGGCCAGCGTGCCGTTCACGCACGACGCCGAGCGCGCCAGCCCCGGCGTCTACACGGTCACGGCCGGCGGCGTCCGCACCGAGTTGACCGCGTCGGCGCGCACCGGGCTGGCCCGGCTTACCTATCCGCGTACCGGCCAGGCCCAGCTGCTGGTGAAGGTGGCCGGCAGCCAGAACGGGTCCGCGGGCGCCACGTTCACCGCGGTCGGCGACCGGGAGATCACCGGCTCGGTGACCAGCGGGCGGTTCTGCGGCCAGCCCAACGGGTACACGGTGCACTTCGCCGCGCGCTTCGACCGGCCGTTCGTCCGGTCCGGCACCTGGTCTTCAGGCGGCGGGTCCTCGAATGACTCCCCGCTCGCCCGCGAGCCGAGCGGGCCGGCCAGCCGGCGGGCGGTATCCGCGCCCACCCCGCTCGCCGGCGGGTACGTCACGTTCGACTCCCGCGACGACCCGGTGGTCGGGGTCAAGGTGGCCCTGTCCTACGTGGATGTGGCGGGCGCCCGGGCCAACCTGCGCGCGGAAGCCACCACCTACGACCTCAACCGGCAACGGGCCGCGGCGCGCTGGGCCTGGAACCAGCGGCTGAACGACATCCGCGTCTCCGGCGGCACGCCCGCGCAGCGCACCGGGTTCTACACCGCCCTCTACCATGCGCTGCTCGCCCCGAACCTGTTCAGCGACGCCGACGGCCGCTACCGGGGCTTCGACAATAAGGTGCACCGGGCGCCCGACGACCGCCCGCAGTACGCCAACTTCTCCGGCTGGGACGTCTACCGCTCGCAGATCCCGCTGCTGGCCCTGATCGCCCCCGACGAGACCGCCGACATGATGACCTCGCTGCTGCGCGACGCCGACCAGGGCGGCTGGCTGCCCAAGTGGCCGGTCGCAAACGGGTACACCGGCGTGATGAACGGCGACGCGGCCGACCCGATGCTCGCCAGCGCGTACGCGTTCGGGGCGCGCCGCTTCGACGCCCGGCACGCGGTTGACCTCATGGTGCACGGGGCCGAGGCGGCCGGCCCGCCCGGGCAGGGCTCCTACGTCGAGCGCCCCAACGGCGCGGCGTACCGGGCGCGCGGGTACGTGCCGAACGGCCGGCCCACGTCGATCTCCCACGTCCCCAACGGCGCCTCGGAGACCCTCGAGTACGCCCTCGCCGACTTCGCGGTCTCCCGGCTGGCCGGGGCAGTGGGCCGCGACGACGTGGCGCGGCGCTTCCACAGCCGCTCCCAGAACTGGACGAACCTGTTCGACACCGCGACCGGACACGTGCGGCCCCGCGACGGCGACGGGGCGTTTCCGCCCGGGCCGCCGGTGCCGGGCGCCGGATCCACCTTCGGTCGTAGCGGTTTCCAGGAGGGCAACGCCGCGCAGTACACGTGGATGGTGCCGCACAACCTGCGGGCGCTCGCCGACGGCATGGGCGGCGACGTGGCGGCCGGGCAGCGCCTCGACGACTACTTCAGCCGGCTCAACGTGGGCCCGAACGAGCCGTTTCACTGGCAGGGCAACGAGACCACGTTCGGCACGCCGTTCGCGTACAACACCGTCGGGCAGCCGTGGAAGACGCAGGCGGTGGTGCGGCGCATCCTGACCGAGCTGTACCAGCCGACACCGGGCGGCGAGCCCGGCAACGACGACCTCGGCGCGCTCAGCTCCTGGCACGTGTGGGCCGCCCTCGGGGTCTACCCGCAGACGCCCGGCGTACCCATGCTCGTGGTCGGCTCACCGCTGTTTCCGCGCGCCGAGATCGACGCCGGGCCGGGGCGGCGGATCGTCGTCACCGCGCCCGCGGCCGCCGCCGGCCGCCCGTACGTGCGGTCCCTGCGGGTCAACGGCCACGCGACCGGCCGCACCTGGCTGAACCTTCCGGCGCGCGGGGTGACCCGACTGGACTTCGACCTGACCGACCGGCCGCACTCCGGGTGGGGCACCGGTCCGGGTGACGCGCCGCCGTCCTTCGGCGACGGTCCGGCCGTGTTTCCACCCACCACCCGGGCGTCGCTCGCCGTAGAGCCCGGGCAGGTGCGGCTCGCTCCCGGTTCGGCGGCCACTGTGGACGTGGCGGTGGACAACACGCTCGGTGCACAGCCCGCCACGGTCACCTGGCAGGCGGCGACTGGGTCGGGTCCCGGTTCGGGCGCCGGGGCTGGCCCCAGGGCTGGCGCCGGTTCGGGTCCCGGTTCGGGTCCCGGTTCGGGCGCCAGGTCGGGCCCCGGGGCTGGCGCCGGGTTGCGGGCCACGCCCGCTGGCGCCGGGTTGCGGGCCACGCCCGCTGGCGCCGGGTTGCGGGCCACGCCCGCTGGCGCCGGGTTGCGGGCCACGCCCGCTGGCGCCACGGTCACCGCACCGGCCGGCGGCGTCGCGCACTCGTCGCTGCGCGTCGACACCGACGCCGGTGCGGCGACCGGCCGCCACCAGGTGACGCTGACCGCCCGGGAGGCGGGCGGCGCGGTCATCCGCACCGTCCACGTGCCCGTCACCGTCGCCCGGCCCGGCGAGACCGTCCCCACCGCGTACGTCAGCGACTACATGGCCGGGACGGTGACGCCGGTGGACGCGGAGGCCCGCGTCACCGGGCCGGCCATCCCGGTCGGTAGCGGGCCGGATGGTGTGGTGGTCACGCGCGGCGAGGCGTACGTGGCCGCCAACAACGCCAACTCGGTCACCGTCATCGCCACCGCCGACAACCGGGTGGTGGCGACCGTGCCGGTCGGTGCGGTCGCGGCGGACGTCGCCGCCACGCCGGACGGCACCACGGTGTGGGTCAGCAACCACGGCGACGGGACGGTCCAGCCGATCGACACCGCCACCCACACCACCGGGCCGCCGGTGAAGGTGGGCGGCCACCCCCAGCGGCTGCGCGTGTCACCGGACGGGGGCCGGCTGTGGGTACCCAACCAGAGTGACGGCACGCTCAGCGTGGTGGACCTCGCCACGCGGGCGGTCGTCGCCACGGTGCCGGTCGGCGGCGCGCCGTTCGGCCTGGCGTTCAGCCCCGACGGCCGCAGGGTGTACGCCGGCGGATCCGAGTCGCTGTCCATCGTGGACGGTCTTACGGTGACCGGCAAAGTCCCACTCGGCAGCGCGCCCGCCGGCCTGGCCATGGCGCCCGACGGCCATGTGCTGTACGTGACCGTGGCCGCCGATGGGGTGCTGCCGGTCGACCCGGCCACCGGCTCGGTCGGCGCGCTGATCCCCACCGGGCCCGGCGCGTACGACGTGGAGTTCACCGCCGACGGCGCGACGGCATGGGTGGTGGATACCGAAGCCGACGACGTACGCCCGGTCGACGTGGCCACGGGCGTCGCCGGCGCCCCGGTGCCCGTCGGCGCGGTCCCCAACGGCGTCGGCCTGACCTAGCCCAGCCCCCGTCGACCCGGCCCCAGGCGCCGCGATGGGGTGCGCGGTCCCGCCTGGCCGACTCCGTGACAGCCGCCTATCGTGGGCCGGGTGCGCATAGTGATCGCGGGTGGACACGGCAAGATCGCGCTACTGCTGGAGCGGCTCCTCGCCGACCGGGGGGACACGGTGGTCGGACTGGTCCGCAACCCCGCGCACTTCGCCGATGTCGCCGCGGCAGGCGCCGAGCCCGTGCTGATGGATCTGGAGAACACGTCGATCGAGCGGCTGGCCGACGTGGTGGCCGGCGCGGACGCCGTGGTCTTCTGCGCCGGCGCGGGCCCGGGCAGCGACGCGGCCCGCAAGGACACCATGGACCGGGCGGGCGCGGTGCTGCTCGCCGACGCGGCCGAACGCGCCGGGGTCCGGCGATACCTGCTGGTCAGCTCGATGGGCGCGGACCGGGCCGACGCTCCCGGCACCGAGCCGGTGTTCGCCGCGTACCTGCGTGCGAAGGCGGCGTCCGAGGACGACCTGCGCCGGCGCGACCTGGACTGGACGATCCTGCGGCCGGGCGCGCTCACCGACAAGCCCGCCACCGGCCGCGTCCACCTGGCGCCACCGCCGGTCCCGTCCGGCGGCGTTCCTCGGGCGGACGTCGCCGCCGTGCTCGTGTCGCTGCTGGACCGCCCGGACACCGCCGGCCAGACCCTGGAGCTGGTCTCGCGCAACTCATGATCGTGAAGGATCCGGGTCGCTATGGCGTCGCTATGGCGACCCGGATCCTTCGTGATCATGGAAGAGTCGGCAAGAGTTCGAGGCGCCGCAACGGCCGCGTTGCCGGCCGTACGCCTGGATCCATTCGACTCGTGTGACGCGGGCCCGGCCAGCGAGAGGCGCTGCCCCGGCTCGGTGGAGGAGACGTGGCAAGCCGTCGACAGGTACTGCGTATGAGCACGCTGACAGCCGGCATCGTCGCACCGGGCCTGGTCATCGCCGACCCCGTCGCCCCGCCGGCGAGCGCCGCACCGGACTCCTCGGAGGATGGGCACGGACACCGGCGGCCGCTGGTGATCGGGCACCGCGGGGCCTCCGGGTACCGTCCCGAGCACACCCTCGCCTCGTACGAGCTGGCGGCCTGCATGGGCGCCGACTTCATCGAGCCTGACCTGGTGATCACCAAGGACCACGTACTCGTGGCCCGGCACGAGCCGGAGATCGGTGGCACCACCGACGTCGCGAGCCACCCCGAGTTCGCGTCCCGCAAGACCACAAAGCTCCTCGACGGCGTACCGGTGACCGGCTGGTTCACCGAGGACTTCACGCTCTCGGAGCTCAAGACGCTACGCGCCGTCGAACGGCTGCCCCAGGTACGCCAGCACAACACCCTCTACAACGGACTGTTCCAGGTGCCGACCTTCCAGGAGGTCCTCGACCTGCGCGCCCGCCTGTCCCGCGAGCTGGGCCGCGAGATCGGCGTGTACCCGGAGACCAAGCACCCCACCTACTTCCGGGCACTCGGGCTGGCGCTCGAGCCCGTCCTGGTGGCGTTGCTACG